>Ga0224558_1000717_pt1 | contig 38041 bp, 35 predicted proteins | sample 714S32024metaG_FD_180682 | JGI IMG/M metagenome (GOLD analysis project Ga0224558, IMG submission 180682) | Peat soil microbial communities from Stordalen Mire, Sweden - 717 S3 20-24 | ecosystem: Environmental > Terrestrial > Soil > Wetlands > Peat | place: Sweden: Norrbotten County, Stordalen... | reverse complement strand
TTAGGAGATAATTAAAGGCAATGCCATGACGCTCGAGCAGCCGGATGTAATTCCGCAGATCAGTTTCCGACAGCGGTGTCGCCAAGTAGCGGGGACGACCACCGCTGACACCATCGGTGGGAAATTTGCCGTAAACTTCATCAACCGGATAGCCAGCAAGCTGCGGAACCAATTCCGGGTCGTAATTCGCAGCCAGTGAAAACTTGGTCGCGCGGGGTGTGGCCCGAACGGTGCCCTGATCGGAGCCGGTTGTTTTCATAACTTCCTCGAATCTTTCGATACTCATTCGACCCCAACACCCATATAAATGATTGAATATAAATCGAATCCCTTGGCCGCATCTCCCGAATATCTCTCCTTACCACATCCGCAAATTCCAAAAGGCTCGTATACGTCTCCCACCCCGGCCGCGAGCTGTATCTGAAATCAAATCCATATTCCTTGGCGGCTTCCAGCGTGACGTTCGGCTTCAAAAATATTTGCGTCTCCGGGCTCGCGATAAATCCGAACACCGTTACCACCGGCCAAGTCAAAACCCGAGGCAAAGTCGCAACGGGACTCATAGACCCACTTTCAGGAAGATCCAAAGAACAAACTCGGGGTATGTCGAAGACATCCTAAATCCATACCCCTAAAATGACAACCTCCACTTCTTCGCCAGGTCTAAACGTGTTGCGATCGCTCGTCCCCAGGCCAAATCGGTCACAACTCCAGCACAGTTGGGAAACTGATAGTTTGTGAAGCTCTGAATCGGTACTGGGAAGTCGGCTTGTGGGAAGCTTTCCGTGGGCACGCCGGCGAAGAAACTGGGTTGACGGTCGATCTGAAAAGCAGGTCCTTCGGCTCCGGTCGCCACGGCGACCTCCGCTCAGGATGACATCTCTTAGGGAGCGCGGCTTCGCCGCGTACTTTTCTATTTCAAAAATGGGTGAATGGATTATGCGCGGATTGAAACCCACGCCTCCCTCCGTCGTAGCTCCTCCGAAGTGCGGAAAAAGCAACCGCAGATCCTTCGGCTTCCCCCCAGCGGCTCTAGCCGCTGACCCCATGATCGCGCTGCGATCACGGGGCCCCAAGCGCGCTCCGTTCAGGATGACACCGCGTGGGGTGGGTTGGTGGAATGGCGGTGAATTCCATCACGTGGTGGGATTCAGGGCCGTCCATGCGGCTAAAGAGTCCATGTAGTCTCTCCAGTGAACGATCTTGCGGTTCTCAATGGTGACGATGGAGATCAGCCTGTTGTCGTAAGGCGCGCCGGTTGCGAGAATCGTGCCGTGTACTTCGTATTCGAGGATCACGACACGGCTGTCCTGACTGCGGTGGGCGACGAGCGCGTCACCGGAGTGAACGCGGATGGTTTTGCCGTATCCGGCGAGGCTAGCGACGAGATTGGCGCGTCCTCGAATGATGAGAGGCCAGCCCGGGAAGTGGTAACGGGACTCGAAGATTGCGTCGTCGGCAAACGTGTCGAAATAATGCTCGCCATCGACAAGCCCGCTCAGGCCCTTCATGACAACTTCAAAAAACGGATTCATGGCTTCGTGTGCTGGATATTTTGAATTTGGCATTGGCGGACCCCTGGTGAAGCGGTATGAATGGCGATATGAGTATCGGGGCGAGGCCGACGCTGCAATGAGCTAGAAGCCGCTCCCCGCCACTAATCCCCCAATCGTCCGCATCGGCGATATCAGCCGCATTGACTCCGGCAATCGTATGAACCCATGCACCCGGTAAAACTCCGCGGCCCGCTCGTCGATCGCATCCACAACCACCATCGACGATCCGACCACAGCGGCATTCCCGTACGCCTTGCGCAAAGCCTCCGCGAGCAGAACGGAGCCAAGCCCGCGCCCTTGTAGCTCCACCGTCACCGCCAGGCGTCCCAGCAGCGTCGCGCTCACTTGCGGATAGCGGGGAAGATGTTTGCTAGCCTCTTCGGGAATCGTTCCCGGCGCAAGGCCGCAAGCGCACAGCGTGAAGTACCCCGCAATGGTTCCCGGCGCGCGCTCCGGAACCAGGACGAACACGGCGTTCGCCTTGCGCCTCATATCCTGCGAGGCCTGCGTCTTCAAATAGTTGTCGAGGCTTTCCACGCCGCACCGGAACGCATCGCGGTCGTGCTGCTTTCCCAGCGGTTCAATACGGTAAAGGCCAGCTTGCGCCGGTTCCATCAGGAAGCGACTCGTTCCTTAGCCAACCGGAACGCGCGGCGAAGGCGCGCATTCGGTTTCGGCGGATGAACCAGCGCATCGAAGAAAACCGCCCGGTCGCGCTCGGAAAGCACCAGGCTCTCATGTCGCGTGATCGTCTGCTGTGCGGCGTCTGTCAGCGCCACCAGGCAGAAATCCGTCAGGCTTCGCTGCTCCAGCGCCGCAGCGCGCTCCACCAGCACCTTCGTTCCGGAATGCACACGAAACCCGAGCCTCATGCTGCGCCTGCGCTGTTCGTCCGTCCTCGCCAATGCTCTGCTCCGAACCATGCCGCCTCCTACGCCCAGCTCTCTCTCTCTCTTCATTGTACGTCCATTGGGCGTACAAATCAATCAGCTCCTGGTCTCTCGGTCCCTTGGTCCCGCCCGTTAGATTGGAGAGATGGAGCGAGAGCAGAGAGGGGGCCGGGCGGAGTGGCGGCGGGAGCTGGGCGCGATGGTGAAGCTCGCCGTGCCGGTGGTGTTGAGCGAGCTGGGCTGGATGCTGATGGGCGTGGTCGACACCATTATGGTGGGCAGGCTGGGTCCGGCGGCGATTGGGGCGGTGGCGCTGGGCAACGCCGTCTGCTTTACGCCGAGCATGTTTGGCATGGGGCTGATTCTGGGGCTGGACACGCTGGTGGCTCAGGCCTATGGGCGCAAGGATCACGACGAATGCCACAGGTGGCTGGCGCAGGGCGTGTATCTGGCGTCGATTGCGGCCGTGCCGATTATGGTGGGGATCGCGCTGGTGAGCTTCTTCTTTGGGCACTTCGGGATCGTGGCCGAAGTCGCGACGCCGGCGAGCGGATACATGCAAGTGTTGCTGTGGGGCACGCTGCCGCTGCTGCTCTATGGCGCGTCGCGGCGGTATTTGCAGGGCGTGGGCCAGGTGCGCGTGATTACCGTGACCTATGTGGCGGCGAATCTGGTGAACTGGTTCCTGAACTGGGTGCTGATCTACGGCAAGCTGGGGATGCCGGCGCTGGGAGTGAACGGGTCGGCGATTTCGACGGTGTTTGCGCGCGTGACGATGGCGCTCGCGCTGATTGGGTTTGCGTGGAGATACGAGCGCAAGCGCGGGCATCCGCTGTTCAGGCACTGGGCGGGACCGCAGGCGGCGCGGCTCAAGCGGCTTGTGAAATTGGGCGCTCCGGCGGCGGGACAGATTGTGCTGGAAGTGGGCGCGTGGAATCTGGCGACGTTTTCCGCGGGATACCTGACGCCGGTGGCGCTGGCCACGCACCAGATCGTGCTGAACTACGCGAGCGTGACGTACATGGTGCCGTTGGGGATTTCAGCCGCGGCGGCGGTGAGCGTGGGGCACGCAGTGGGCGCGGGCGATCGGGCGCGGGCGCGGAGAGCCGGGTGGCTGGCGCTGGGATTGGGCACGAGCTTTATGCTGCTGGCGGCGATGGCGCTGCTTATGTGGCCGCGACCGCTGATTGAGTTATATACAAATGATGCGCGCGTGCTGGCGGTGGGGCCGGGGCTGCTGGCGATTGTGGCGGCGTTCGAGGTGTTCGACGGAATTCAGACGGTGAGTACAGGCGCGTTACGCGGGCTGGGCGAGACGCGCGCGCCGATGTGGGCGAACCTGGTGGGGTATTGGGTGCTGGGATTGCCGCTCGGGTTTTTTCTTTGCTTCGGATTGAAGTGGGGGATTTACGGCTTGTGGATCGGGCTGACGCTGGCGCTGGTGGTGATTGCGTTGGCGCTGATTGCTCGATGGAAGAGGGATGCGGAGAAGCAGCTTTTAGCTGCTAGCTTCTAGCTGCTAGCTTTTTTCGTGTCAGGGGCAGGGGAATGCGATCCCACCCTTTCGCCAAAGCGCGGCGAAAAGGATGGGGCACCCGGCGAAAGAATGGGGCACCCGGCATCGTCCACGCCGAGTACGTGCGGGAGGTTGATCAACCAGGAATTGACGGTTGGCCGGTCATTCACCCTGAGTGCTAGAGAGGCTTCGCCGATCGCGTGTCGACATCGAGCACGAAGGCCGTCCCACCATTCACAAAGGTAGCTTTGCCATTCGGCATGACCCTAAGATCAGTCGTCACCCCTTTGAGGTGAGTAAGCTGCTTAATTTCACTCCCGGTCACCTCGCTCATGGAGTAGACGTTGTGATCATAGTCTCCGCCCGACGTATCCGAAGCTGCAAGAAACAGAATGTCCATTCCGCGATGTATGAATCGTGCTTCGCCGTAGGCGGGCCCAACCGACGATTCGCCGGGCACGTGCGGCTGGAATATTTTGTCCCTTCCTGCAGAACCTACACTAAATTCTTCGATCAAATCTCCTATCGGGTACCCGCTCGTGCTTATCAAAAGTCTCGTACCGCCCTGATCGACTGAATCAGCAACGGCATCGAGGGATCGCATGTCATAAAAGGAGGCGTGGGTGACCTGCGTAGCGGTGCTGCCGGCTGGGATTGCATCCGATTGGACAAGAACTGAGAAGACATCCCAATTGTGGCGTGCAGGACGGACCTCTGGAGCATAGTGTCCGGTAAAGCTTGATGTGGCGTAAAACACCTTCGAGTCATCGGGGGAAAAGACCGGGTGCTGCGCGTCCTCATCCTTGCCGGTTAAGGCGTGAGGATTGCTTTCGTCAGCCGCCACCACCCATACCGTCGATTTGGAATCCGGCGAGCCCGCGAACGAGTAGACCACAAGCTTGCCGTTGTGTGAGAAGCTCGCCTCCGATTCGATTCCGGTTGAGGCGGAGGTGAGCCTGACGCTCGACCCGTCAGAGAGGTTTTTGCGGTAAAGGAACGAGGAACTTCCGCTACCTCGCGAGAAAAGAATCGTATTCCCCGCCGGAGAAATCGCTTGCTGACCTTCAGGGGGCGCGAAATTCTGCTGCTTCGCACTAGAGGACCGCACGAAGAAAAATAGGGCGATTGCGCCTACGGCGATCACGATGACACTAGCGAGACTGACAACCGCAATGGACAGAATCCTTCCAACTCGCATGGTGGCTCCGGACAACTGAGATAAAGCAGAACTCAAGTTTATTCCTACCTTTGGCGATAGGCATCATGATTGAGCGTTCCGTTTGGATTGTCGCCAACCCGGCAGTTACTTCGCAGTAAAGAGGATTGCCGCTGACTGATCCCTCGGAATAAGCACGAGAATCCAGGCGTGATTTTCAGGGCGTTCAAGTCATTGAACTTGGCTCCCGTTCGAGACATGGGGCACTCATCGCCTGGCATGATTGGGACTGATTCACTGAAAATAAAGCGGTTGCTGGATGGTTTGGCCCAAAATTGGCTCGCGTAGAAGAGGGTGAGCCAGGGGGTTACCATCGTGGCGCGGTGTGGGACAGTGTTAGCAAGAAAGTGACTATAATCACATATTGTGGCGCATGGAACAGGCACTGTAGAGGAGCTGGCCGGCGCCCGTAAAGCGGTCACAAATTATTGGAAGGGAATCCCGCCAAATGGCGACTGGACACCTTGCCTTGGGTCAGGAACAGGGCGAAAGCAGCGCGAAACAGCGCATCGTAAACGACTTCAGCATAATCGTAGCCACGGTCAACGGATCGGGTTCGCAGTCCGCTAACAGCGTGCTGCTGAAGAGCATTTTTGGAATGGGCGTTCCCGTCAGCGGGAAGAACCTGTTCCCATCGAACATTGCCGGGTTGCCGACGTGGTACACGATCCGCGCGAGCAAGGACGGCTACGTTGCGCGCAAACGCGAGATCGACGTGCTGGTGGCGCTGAATCCTGAGACGGCGCGCGAGGACATGATGTCGGTCCAGCATGGCGGCGCGGCCATCTACGAAGAGTACCTGAATCTGAGCAGTTACCGCGACGATGTCGTGTGCTATCCGGTTCCCTTCGACAAGCTGACCCAGGCGCTTTGTCCCGAGGCCAAGCTGCGCAAGCTGGTGCGGAACATGGTGTACGTTGGCGTGGTTTCGCAACTGCTGGGGATCGATCTGGGAGTGGTGGAAGCCGGGCTGCGCAAGCAGTTTTCAAAGAAGCCGAAGGTCTTCGAGCTGAACTTCGGGGCGGTGGAGACAGGTTTCGAATACGCCAAGGTGAATTTCACCAAGCAGGATCCGTACTTCATCGAGCGCATGGATCAGACCAAGGGCAAGATCATCATTGACGGCAACGCGGCGTGCGGCATGGGCGCGGTGTTTGCGGGGGTCACGGTGGTGGCGTGGTATCCCATCACGCCGTCGACGTCGCTGGTTGAGGCGACGACGGATTTGCTGAAGAAATTTCGCGTGACGCCGGAGGGCAAGGCGACCTTTGCCGTGGTGCAGGCCGAGGACGAGCTGGCCGCGATCGGCATGGTTCTGGGCGCAGGTTGGGCGGGCGCGCGGGCGATGACGTCCACTTCAGGGCCGGGCATCTCGCTGATGGGCGAGTTTGCGGGGCTGGGCTACTACGCCGAGATTCCCGGAGTGATTTTCGATGTGCAGAGCAGCGGGCCTTCAACGGGAATGCCCACGCGCACGCAGCAGTCCGACCTGCTTTCGACGGCGTTTCTTTCGCATGGCGACACCAAGCACGTGATTCTGCTCCCCGGGTCGGTGAAGGAGTGCTTCGAGCTGGCTTATGCGGCGTTCGACTTGGCGGAGCGGCTGCAGACGCCGGTGTTTGTGCTGTCGGATCTGGATTTGGGAATGAACAACTGGATGTCGGAGCCGTTTGCATATCCCGACAAGCCATTGGATCGCGGCAAGGTGCTGACGGCTGAGGATCTGAAGAAGGCGGGCAGCTTCGCGCGCTATCGCGACGTGGATGGAGACGCGATCGGCTGGCGCACGCTGCCGGGAACACTGCACCCGAAGGCGGCGTATTTCACGCGCGGCTCGGGACACGACGATGCGGCCGGGTATACCGAGCGGCCTGAAGAATATCAGAAGGTGATGGACCGTTTGGCGCGGAAGTTCGAGAATGCGCGCAAGCTGGTTCCGGCACCGGTAGTAACGAAGAACGGAACGTCGAAGATCGGGTTCATTGCGTACGGCTCGACGGATTTCGCGCTGCGGGAGAGTCTCGATCAGATCGAGAAGGAGCACGGCGTGAGCGTGGACTACATGCGCATCCGGGCTTATCCCTTCGCGCACGAGATTCACGACTTTGTGGCCAGCCATGAGCGCGTATACGTGGTGGAACAGAATCGCGATGGACAACTGGCAAGCCTGCTGAAGCTGGATCTGCCCGGCGAGCAGGTGGCGAAGCTGCGCAGCATTCTGCGCTACAACGGATTGCCGGCCGACGCGCGCACCATTACGGAAGAGTTTGCAACCAAGGAGGGCCTCTAAAATGGCAACCACAACGGCGAGTGGGGCGGCCACCGGGCCGGGGGGCCCGAAACTGAATCACATTGGCCTGCCGGTCATTGAATACCGCGGGGGAAAATCGACTTTGTGCGCGGGCTGCGGCCACAACGCAATCAGCGAGCGCATTATCGACGCCATGTTTGAGATGGGTGTGGAGCCGGAGCGGGTGATGAAGATGAGCGGCATCGGCTGCTCGTCGAAGAGCCCCGCCTACTTCATGAATCGCTCATTCAGCTTCAACAGCGTGCACGGGCGCATGCCGAGCGTGACCACGGGCGCGGTGCTGGCCAATCACAAGATGATGGCGCTGGGTGTGTCGGGCGATGGCGATACCGCCTCGATCGGCATGGGCCAGTTTGTCCACCTGATGCGGCGCAATCTGCCAATGATCTACATCATCGAGGACAACGGCGTGTACGGACTGACCAAGGGCCAGTTTTCGGCCACGGCCGACATCGGATCGAAGCTGAAGACCGGCGTGATCAACGAGCTGCCGCCGATCGACACCTGCGCTATGGCGATCCAGTTGGGCGCGACGTTTGTGGGGCGTTCGTTCTCCGGCGACAAAAAGCAGTTGCTTGCAATGCTGAAGGCGGCGATCTCGCACCAGGGAACGGTGATGCTCGATGTGATCAGCCCGTGCGTGACGTTCAACGACCACGAGGGATCGACGAAGAGCTACAAGTTTCTGCAGGAGAACGACGAGCCGATCAACGAGATCGGATTTGTGGCCAGCTTCGACGACATCGAGGTGGACTACGATTCGGGCGAAGTGTACGACGTCGAGATGCACGACGGATCGCAACTGCGGCTGCGCAAGTTGCTTGAGGACTACGACCCGACCGACAAGGCCAACGCGGTGCGCACGCTGATGGAGGCGCAGGACAAGAACGAGGTTCTCACCGGCGTCTTCTACATCGACACGCAGAAACCGACGTTCATCGATCAGTTGAACATGGTAGACCAACCGCTGGGCACGCTGCCCGAATCGCTCACGCGGCCGCCGAAGTCTGCGCTGGAAAGCCTGATGACGAATTTACAATAGCGCGGATTTACAGCTTTAATTCCAGCAGCAGGCGATTCGCGCGCGAGGGTGCGTCGCGTCGATCCGCAAAATCTATGAGCCGATCAGGACGCCTTGGAGCGAAGTGCCAGCTCGGCGCGGAACCAATCTTCTTCGTGATGGCCGTGTGTGTGGCCGCGTTCGATGAAGAAGCGATGCGCAAGTTGAGCGACCTGATCGTGGGAGATCGAACTTCCGTTCGTGCCTTTGGACATCGAACTTCCATTTGTCTTTGTCGAGGCGACGGTCTTTTTCACCGCGGGTTTGCCCGGTTTCGCAGCAGCCTTGGGCGCGGCGCCTGGTTTCTTGACGGACTTAGCCATGTGTAAACTCTCCTCTGCAAGTTCGACAAATTAGCAAGCATTCAACTATAGGATACAGAAAAGCTGATTTGCACTGCACGCGATGCGGCTCCAGAAGAACCATCTGCGTAAACTCGCAGCGCGGAGCCGGGGTTCTTCACACAAGCCGAGCCGGCAAAGTGTATCGTAGTCTCAAGTCATTAAGAATTCATGACAACCCCTGCAATCGATACCGCTGCGCTCACTCGCCGCTTTGGCGATTTCACGGCGGTTCAGGATGTGAACCTGCGCGTGGACGCGGGCCAATTCTTCGGCTTCCTCGGTCCCAACGGGGCGGGAAAATCCACGACCATTAAAATGCTGACGGGCCTGCTGGCTCCGACCTCGGGAACCATTCGCATTCTTGGGGAAGATCTGAAGCAAAACTCAGCGGAACTGAAGAGACAGATTGGCGTGGTGCCGGAAGGGATGGCACTTTTCGGCCGCCTGACCGCGGAAGAATACCTGCGCTTCGTAGGGCGCATGTACGGCCTCGATCGCGCCACTACCATCCAACGCACGCAGGAGTTGCTGGAGTTTATGCAACTGGCCGACGAGCGCAAGAAGCTGATTACCGATTTCTCGCACGGGATGCAAAAGAAACTGGCCATGGCTGCAGCGGTGATCCATGGGCCCAGAGTATTGTTTCTCGACGAGCCGTTCGAAGGCGTGGATGCAGTGGCAGCCGGAACGCTGAAGGCCATGCTGCAGAGAATGATCGCGCGCGGAGCGACCGTGTTCCTCACGTCGCACGTGCTGGAGATTGTGGAGCGGCTGTGCACGCACGTCGCGATTATTCACCGCGGACAGTTGGTGGCGCAGGGATCGTTGGAGGAGCTGCGCGCGGGTCAGGCAAATGCGGATGGAGCTTCGCCCTCAGGCGGGAAGCAGCGCAGCCTGGAAGAAATCTTCCTCGAGATCGTTGGGACCGATCGCGAAGGAAATCCGGCAGCGACGGCGCCTGAGCAGGAGCTTTCGTGGCTGAGCTAGAAGCCGGGAAGTCGCCATCTGCCTCCGCGCAGGACATTCCCGTGAGCGCGCAGCTTCTTGCGGTGGCGTGGCTGCGCTGGCGCATCTTTATCAACAGCACGTTTCGCCGGCGGACAACCGGCACGCGCCAAGCGGCCGGACTTGCGCTCGTCATTCTTGTGCGCATCATTGTCTGGCCCTTCCTTGCCATGATGGTGATTGGTCCGGTTGGCGGCAGCGGATTTTTTGCATGGATGGCGATCGCCGAGAACCATCCACAGCGCCTCGCTCCGCTTCTGGCTGCCATCACGCTGCTGTGGCTGTTTGTCAGCGTCAATGGCCAGAACGTAGCCGCGGTTGTCTCTAATTTCGATCCTTCATCGCTGACACGGTTCCCGCTGCGATTTGGGCGGTACCTGGTTTTGCGGACGCTTATCGGCGTACTGACGCCGAGCACGATCGTGGGTTGCCTCGCACTGCTGGCCGCGGCCGTGGGAATCGGTGTGGCGAAGCCAGCGTTGGCGTTGCCCGCGCTGGTGGTTCTCGCGATTTACGCGCTGATGAACATTTTCCTGATGCGCATGATCGGCGCATGGCTGGAGCGGTGGCTGGTGAATCGGCGCTTCCGCGAGATCTTCGGCGCGCTGATGGCGCTGACCGTCGTTGGATTTCAGTTCCTGAATTTTCAGCGCGCACCGTCGCACGGCCTCGGCGGAAGAAATAGCTGGGTGTTGAATATTCTGCACAGCTCTGGGTCGCAACTGCGCTGGCTGCCGCCGGGATTCGCTGCCAATGCGATTCTGCATGCGTCGCACCCCGTTGCGGCGGTGGCGCAATTGACGGGGCTGTTGGCAAACACGGCGCTGTTTGCGGCGGTGTTTGCGATCAGGTTGCGCAAGCAGTTTCTTGGCGAATACCTGAGCGAAGGGGCGAGCCAGCGCGCGAATGAGCGCTCCAGCCAGCGAAATCCGGCGCGCACGCAACAAGCCGGCGCTGTTGCGAAATCCGCGTCGACGGAAAATGCCCGCCCGGCTTTCCCGCCGATTGTGGCGGCATGCCTGCGCAAAGAGTGGCTCACCCTGCGCGGTAACGGAATGCAGCTGATTGGGATGCTGACTCCGCTATTCTTCGTGGTGATTTTGAATCGTTCGGTTTTTCAAGAGCATTCCACTTACCTTCTTCCCGGAGCGATTGCCTACGTTCTCTTCGGAGTTCTCGCCGGGCTCTACAACATTTTTGGCGCGGACGGTCTCGGCGTGCAGGTATACCTGCTTACGCCCGTCCGCTTGCGCGATGTGATCGTGGCCAAGAACCTGATGAGTCTCGCAGTGATCGTCGCCGAAGCGGGCATGGCCTGGGTGTTGGTTTCGATGCTCGCGCGCACGCCGATTTCGTTTGCGACTCAAGTCTCCACTGGGCTGTGGACGATTTTTGTGATCGGAGCCAATTTGGCCCTGGGAACCATGCGGTCAATTCAAGCGCCGCGCCGATTTGTTCCGGGACAGACGCAACGGAGGCGATCGACGCCAACCAATCGCACCAGCGGCCTTCTGATTATGTTGGTTCTGTTCGGAAGCATGGCGCTGCAGTTTCCCGTGACGCTGCTTTGCCGCTACTTCGATAATCCGTGGCTTGGCGCGTGGATATTTGGTCCTCTTGCCTTCGCGGCTGTGGCAGCGTACGCGTTGTTGCTGCACAACGCCGATCGATTTATTCTTGCGCACCGCGATGTGTTCGCGGAAGAGCTGTGCAAGACTTAGGCCGCGCTTGTATAGAGATTGATGTTCGTCTGCGTAATTCAACTCAGTCGGGGCTAGAGCTGCCAATAATCGAAGAGCGCCATGCGCGGATAGTAGAGACCGCCGCAGAGGTGAATGTCTTTGCCGCGCAGGTTGCGGAGGACAGCCGCATAGGCTTCGATCTGGGGCGCAAATTGGCGGCGCAACTCGGGCAACGCGGAAGCAGGGTCGAGGCCGTCTTCGTGAGCGGTTTTGTAATCGATGATCCACCAGGTGTCTTCGCCTGGCGATGCGGCGATCATTTGTGGCTCGGGTCCGGCGCGGAAGACTCGATCAACCTGTACGGTGCGTAAACTGCCCGCCACGACGCCGGTCCAGCGAACTTCGCTGGCCGCGTCCACATGCGGCGAGAGAATCCACTGGGCGAGCGGATCGCCAGCGGCCTGAAGCACGATTTGCAGTGCTTGCGCGGCGATGCGGTTGGCTGTGGCTGGCTCGACGCCTGCAGCGCGGATGAAGGCGGCGATTCGGGGCTGCTGCTGCGCGAGCGCCGCAAGGGAAGCTTCGCGAGTTTGCGAAACGAGAAGCTGCGCGAATTGCTGAAGAAGCGCGTGAACTGCTTTGCCGAGCGCGCGTGAAAGCAGCCCTCCTTCGTGGCGCTCATAGAGGCGGCCGGCACCGACGAGAGGCTCGTCACCGGCGGGAAGAGACGCATCAACAATCTCGTTGCGGAAGCCGGGGGGCAATCGTCGCAAACGCATTGGCTCGGGCGCGTGAGCAGGCATTTCAAGCAGATTGTCAGCGGCGGCGGCGAGAGACTCGATGGTCGAGGGCTGCGCAGTTGAAGCAGTGCGCACGATCCACTCGTCGAAGCTGCGGCGAATCTCCGCTTCCCATGCGGGCCACGCTTTCAGAAGCAGGCTTTCACGGGGTTCGACGAGAGTGAACAATCCGTCCTTCGCGGTTTTCCACGATGGGCGCGCGAAAAGATGAAGTTCCTCGCGGGCGCGCGTGGCGGCGACGTAAAGAAGACGGCGCGCCTCCTGGGATTCGCGTTCGCGGCGGACGCGATCGACCCACTGCTTTGCCTTGCCGCTGTCTGCGCCTTTCCGCTGGAACGGCGCGACGAGAAACTCCGTGATCTCGCTGGCTGTCTCCGGGTCCGCGGATTCGGCATCGGGCGGCAATCCACGCTCCAGCCAGGAAAGTAATTCGCGTTTGCTTCCGCCGGCGCCGGCCTGCAGATCGGGCACGATCACGACCTCGAATTCCAGACCCTTGGCTTTGTGGATGGTCATCAATTGCACGCCGCAGTCGCTGTCCGCGGCGGGATCGGGAAGGGCGGTCAGCTTGTCGAGCGCCGCTTCGAGCGCGGGACCGAGGAGATCGGGCTCGCCTTGTGGCAGGCCGTCGAGACAGCTCCAGAGCAGATCGAGATTCACGCGGGCCGAGGCATCGACACATTGCGCGCCGCCGAGCTGCAGCCAGACTTGCTCAAGCCGGGTGCCCAATGCGGCTGTGAGTTGGCGCGACTGCAGGCGATTGAAGAACTCGATGGCCTGCAACAACCGGTCGACCGCTTCGCGGCCTTCGGCGCTGAGAAGTTGCCATCGCTCGGAAAGAAGATCGGGGACTGGACGCGCGAGGAACTCGGGCGAGTCGGCGCTGACCAGCGTATGCAGATCGGCGAGCGAAAGGCCGCACCAGGGAGAGCGCAGAACGCCGAGCCATGCGACGCGATCATGCGGGTTGAGGAGCGCGCGGGCCAGGGCGAGCACATCGATAATTTCAGGGCGATCCTGCAGCTTCTCAAGCTCCACCGCGCGAAATGGAATGGAAGTCTGGCGGAGCGCGGCGGCGATGGGCTCGAGCGATTTGCGCGCGCGGCCGAGCACGGCGATGCGATATTTGTTCTTTGCCTCGCGGGCCTGGTCGACGTGGGCCATGTGGCTACGAATCAGCGTGACGAGTTCTTCGATCTGTTTTTGCTGAGCCGCTTCGCGCTCCGCCGCGATCTCCTTTTTTCGATCGGGACCGAGGCTGCGGGAATTCCCGCGCGGCGACTCCGGGATGAACTCGAGATGGAGTTGCAGAAGAGGCGCGGGGTTGGGGACGAGATGCGGACCGGGCTGCTTTGCGCCGTCGCGAGCTGGCGCAGCCTGCGAGTAGGTCACGCCACTGCCGTCGTCAATGGCGAAGATCTGAGTAAATGCGTCGTTGATGTTTTTGACGAGCGCCGGCGCGGTGCGGAAGTTGGCGCTGAGCTGGACGGCGTCGAAGCGCAGCGGCAGGTCGCCGGGAATTTCGAGGCCGAGTTGCTCGACGCGCGGGAACAGCTCGGCGTCGGCGTCGCGGAAGAAATAAATGGACTGCATGGGGTCGCCGACGACAAAACAGGTGCGTCCCTCGCGCTCAGGCCAGGCTGCGATGAGACGCGCAAGCAACTGGTGCTGGCGGCGGCTGGTGTCCTGAAATTCGTCGACCAACAAATGGCAAATGCCATCGGCGACGGCCTGCGCGCCATCGGTGGGAAGGCCGTCGTCGCCTCGGAGCACGTTGAGCGCAATCTGCGCGACCTCGATGTAATCGGCGGCCGCAGCTTCAGCGAAGACGACCTTCAACTGGGCTGCGGCGTGGCGCAGAAGCGTGAAGCAGGCGCGCACGATTTGCCATTCTTCCTCGGTGTAACGGGGATCGAACTCGGCGGCGCGCGCAAAGGGGCGCTCAAGGCGTGCGCGTAACTCGTCCCAGTGCGGAGCGCGGTCGAGCACGAAGTCGTGCATCCATTGGTCGCGCTTCTCGAGCATGCCGACGAGCTGGCTTTCGAGGTCGGGCCAACTGTTGTCGCGCCACAGGAGCAGCGATTCGATGGCTTCGCGCAGCGAAGGATCGCTTCCGTCAATTTGCTCGAGCGTCCGGCGTGCGGCACGGCGGTAGAGCTCGGCGGGCTGCTCGCTGATGTCGAGACCGCCGCCGAGGCCGGAGAGGAGCGGCTGCTGCAATGCAAGGTCGCGGCAAAAGGAGTCGATGGTCTGGATGCGCAATTGCGCGGGAAGATCGAGGAGGTCCCAGCCGAGGGCTTGTGAACGTGCCAGCGCGCGGTGCGCGAGAGCCTGCGTGGAGAACGGGCCGGAATTGGTCTCGGACGCGCCGGGCTCCGCGGCGTTCTCGAGCTCAGAAAGAATGCGGTTACGCATTTCAGCGGCGGCGGGCCTGGTGAAGGTGATGGCAACGATCTGGCCGGGGCCGTCAACTTCGCCGAGCAGGCGCAAGAAACGCCGCGTGAGCAGATCGGTCTTGCCCGAGCCGGCGGGCGCGCGCACGAGAATCGAGCGAGCTGGGTCAAGCGCAAGCTCGCGCTGCGCCTGGTCGGGAGGAGGAGTCCTGCGCGGCGCGTCAGGCATCGCCAGCCTCCTCGTTATTTTCGTCACCCGATTGCGGTGGATTTTCCTGGATGCGGCAAAGCGATTGCAGGCCGCAGTGCTCGCAGGTTTCGGGATAGTCGCGCGGGTCCACTTCCGCGCGGCCGGAAAGGAATTCCTTGGCGAGCTCCGAAATGTATTGTTGCCACGCGAAAAGCTGCTCTGAATCAAGCGGCTTTTTCACCAGATTTGTGTTTCCTCTGAGATCGGCGCGCAAAGTCGTTTTGGCGTTGCGGACTTTTCCTGCAAACTCCGTCTCGCCGGGGCGGACTTTGGCGAAGACGAGGCCGCCGATTGCGCTCGGATCGCATTCGAGAGCGAAGTTGGCGTAGAGAGGAAGTTGCACGTCGTCGGGGCGGGGAAGATCCCAGACGCTGGGCTTGATGTCGCTGGATTTATAGTCGATGACGAGCAGCGAGCCGTCACTGAGTTGGTCGATGCGATCGAGACGCAGGTGAAGATTAAGGCCGGAGATCGAAGCGCTCGTATCCGCTTCTGTTTTGGCGACCGTAAAGGGAACGCGCATGGATTCGCAGCGGAGCCACTCGGTGACGAGCGAGACGAGGCGCATCTGTTCGAGAGCCAGATATCGTGGCGGCATCGAATCGCGTGCGCGCGAGGGGAGTCTTGTTGCGAAGACGTGGCGGACGTGGACTGAGACGAAGGAGGCGAGATTCGGAACGTCGAGAAGTTCATTGTGCGAACGAATGCCGCGCGGCGGGCCAGCCCAAACGGAATGCAGCACTTCGTGAAGAAGCAGGCCACGTTCGAGCGCGGTGAGGCCGGCTTCGGCGGGCTCCCAAGTTTGCGCCGCGAGACGAGATGTGGCGAATGCCTTGAAAGGACATTGCGATTGCGCGGTAAGAACGCCTGATCCGCCCGTGACCGAGCCGGCGGGGAAGGGAATCCGGCTTGCGTCATCAAAGAAAACTGTTGCCGGTGGCGAAAGCGGAGGTGCAATCAAAGCGTTGGAAAGCGGCTGGAGCGGATCGGCAACCTGCGCAACGAGCCGCGAAGGACGGGCGGCAACTCCGGCGCTGTCAGGTCCGCCACTCTGACGGGCATAGCTGAAATGAACTTCAGGTGCGGAGGCGAGCAGGCGGCGCGTGATGGAGTCGGCCAATTCCCAATCGAGACGCGGCGACGCATGAGGCATTCCGGCCTCGCGCTGCACGGCAATCGGAATGAGAGAATGCGTCGAGCCGTGAGGCGGCCACTCTTCTTCGCTGGCGCCGAGAAACCACACGGCGTCGGCAGCCAGACCCGCGGCTTCGGCCGGGCCGGCAATCAGAATTGGTGCATCCTGCGATTCAGGCGCGAAGAGCGTTTCGTTGAGTGCGCGATTGAGAACAGCGAGGAATTCCTTCCACTCAATTCGACGGCCGTCGAAGCCGAGCGATGCGCAATCGTCGACGACTTGTTGCCAGCGGCGGTGAGCCTGGAATTCGTTGCTCGTCAGCGAGCGAACGCCGGGCCAGCCGGCAAGCTCGAGCAACTGCGGCGCCAGCTCAGCCCATGCGATTGGAGATTGCGGGCGGCGCGCGAATTCCTGAAGCCTGCGCTGGGCCTGCGTGATGCGCGCGATCCAGGCTGGGGGCAACTCCGCGCCGGGCTGCTGGCGCAGGAAAGCCGCAAGCGTCCATCTTGCGCGCTGCAAGTTTGTGCGGCGCAGCGCGCGCATGAACGCCGTGAGAGCCAGCGAGTCGCTGGGCGACGCTGCAATTTGGCCAGTCGAGAAAAGCCAGTCGAGTTCATGCTCTTCGATCGACTCGGTGAGCCAGTGCAGGAGCAGTCCGGCCCCGCGCGCAAGCGCAACCTGACCGAGCGGAACACCCAGGGAGAATTCAAAGACGCTGGGGGCAGCGGACGCGGTTCCGCCGTCCGAAACAAAGCGGAGAAAAGCGCGCTCGATTTCGCCGCGGCGTTTTGGCACATCCTGCGTGACAACAAGCAGGCGCGCGTTCGGATTGGCGGCGAGCCGCTGTTTCGACCAAAGCGCGCACGCGGCGAGTTCAGTGAAGGGGTCCGCCGCCTGATGAAACTCGATTCGCTCCGCGGCCTTGCTAAGCGGAACTTGCGTGCAAGCGCTCCAGGCAGCGAAGAGTTCCTGCTGCGCGGGCAAAATGCGATCAAAACCGGCGAGCAGCAGCTGAGGGCGTCCGGTTGAATCCTGTTTCAGCGCTTCAAGCAGTTCGAGCGGGAGGCGCGCGGGACTGATTGTGTTGCCCGCGCGGCAGATGTTGTCGAAGTCCGCGAGCCAGTCGCTGAACGCTGCGGCGTCCCGGTCCCAGGCGATTCGCGTCTTTCTGATAAGGAACCGAGGAGCGTAGGTGCAAACCAGGTTGTGCGCCTCAAGGGCGAGGGATGCGAGGCGGTCGCGCGCGCCAGCCAGACGTGCGGCCTCTGGTGCGGCGGCGGCCACAATCCCCGCCCAAAGCGATTGCTCCTGCAGCGAATTCAGAACGGCGCGGCCGTCGGAATTGCGCTCGTCCCATGCGTTGTGGACGAAGGATTGCCAGTCCAGAATGTTGGGAGTTTGCCAGGCCGTAAGACCCTCGGCGCGACGGGAGCGATTGAAGGCTGCCGCGATCGCTCGAGCGGCGCGCTCGCTTGCGGTGACCACGAGTCCGCCGGTGCGCAGCCAGGGATCGATTTCGGACGAAAGTTGAGAGTTCACAGTTTGTAGTTCGCAGCCTTAGAGCGGTTCCGCGGTAGATGTAGCCGTCTCCAATGGTGGTGCGAGGTGGATTCTTCTTGAGGAAGAATCCACTTGGCGTTCAAGGTTTCAGGATAAAGTAACCGCGGAACCGCTGTACGCCTAAGAATACCGCCGAGGGGCTTGCTGCTTGACCGCCGCTGCGAATGCGGCATGTCCAACTGAAAAAGCGAAAACAATGGAAGGGAATCTGCTTCGTCACGAGGTCAGTCCACCAGTTGTACACTAATTTGTGATGCGTATTGTTTTTGCAGGCTGTCTTTTTGCCGTTGCCGCTTTGGCGGGATGCCACTCCAACTCAACATCAGGGTCGCAAGGGACGGCGGGTTCGTCGCCGACGGTTTATCACCTGCGCGGGAAGGTAGTTTCGACCGACACGGCGCATGGGATTGTGGTCGTGGATCATGAGGCCATTCCTAGTTTCATGGATGCGATGACGATGCCTTACCAACTCAAAGACCCGACCATTGCCAGCGAGCTGCACCCCGGTGACACGATCACGGCGGACGTTTTGGTGTCGAAGAGCGCCGAAGAGACCGTGGTGTTGGATCACATCGTCGTGATCGCGCAGGCCAAGCCGGATTACAAGCCGACTGTGTTTTATCATGTGCCCGCGCCCGGCGACGTTGTTCCGGATTTCAGATTGCGCAACCAGGATGGGCGCGCGATTCACCTGAACCAGTTCCGCGGAAAGACGCTGCTGCTGACGTTCATCTACACGCGTTGTCCGCTGCCCAACTTCTGCCCGCTGATTACGCACAACTTTGCCGTGATCGATCAACAACTGGCCGCGAGCCCGGCGCTCTACGGAAAAACGCATCTTCTGTGCGTCAGTTTCGATCCGGAGCACGATACACCTGCGCGGTTGCGCGCTTATGGCGTTGAGTATATCGGCAGCGATGCAAAGGGCGCGTTTGCACATTGGGATTTTGCAGTGCCCACCAAGCCGGAGTTGCTCGAAATGGCGAAGTATTTCGATGTGGGCATCACGCCCGGCCCCGATGAGACGATTACGCACACGCTTTCGACGACGTTAATTGGACCGCACGGCAAGGTGGCGCAATTTTATCCCGGCAATGAGTGGACGCCAGAGCAGGTAGTTGCGGACGTGAAAAAGCTGCAGGGATGAAGGCAGCTACTAGCTCCTAGCTTGACCGTGGTGAGAAGAGTTCTTCGGTATCCCACCCTAGCCACAAAAACAAAGGCGTGGCTAGGATGGGGCACCCAAATGCGAGTTTTGAACGACGGGAAACCTTGAACGAAGGCAAGGAGAGAACGATGAGTTACGGGCTGAATATTCGCAAGGATGGGGAGTTAGATCTTCTTTCACTGGGAGCGTTGGTGCATCGGCTCGATCCGGGGATCATCCCCTTTCGCAAGGCGACGGAGTGCAAAATTCATGTGAGCGGCGGAGAATTCAACGTGGCCGCTAACCTGGCCGATTGCTTCGGGATGAAGACCGCGGTGGCGTCGGCGATGGTGGACTATCCCATCGGCGACCTGATCGCGGAACGCGTGCGCGCCATGGGCGTGAGGCCGATCTACAAGCATTTTGAGCATAACGGCGCGACGGGCCCGAATATGGCGACCGTCTACAGCGACCGCGGGGCGGGAGTTCGGCCGCCGGTGGTTTTCTACAACCGCGCCAATGAAGCCGGCGCAATGCTGAAGCCGGGCGATTTCGATTGGAAAGCGATCTGTGCGAAAGGCGTGCGATGGGCTCACTCGGGCGGAATCTTCGCGGCGCTATCGTCCACCACGGCTCCGCTGGTGGCGGAGATGATGAAAGCTGCGAAAGAAGCGGGCGCGGTCACGTCGTTCGATCTCAACTTCCGCGAGAAGCTGTGGAAGATTTCCGGCGGCGCGGAGAAAGCCGTGGAGACGATCGCGACGATTGTAAAGAATGTCGACGTGCTGATCGGCAACGAAGAGGATTTGCAGAAGGGACTTGGCATTCCTGGCCCCGACGTTCATGCGAAGTCGAAGCTCGACCCGAGCGTCTTTTTCGCGATGATCGATAACGTGGTCAAGAAGCATCCCCACGTGAAGATCGTGGCAACGACGCTGCGCGAAGTGCACTCGACCAACCGGCATAGCTGGGGCGCGGTGGCGTGGATCGACGGCAAGACTTACGTAGCGCCGACGGCAGAGCTTGACGTGGTGGATAGGGTTGGCGGCGGCGACGGATTCGCAGCGGGATTCATCTACGGCCTGCTGACCGGCGAAAAGCCTGAAGATGCGCTGCGGCTGGGCTGGGCGCACGGAGCGCTGCTCACAACGTTCATCGGCGACACTACCATGGCGACTGTGGACCAGGTGCGCGCGTTTGCCAAGGGCGGTTCGGCGCGCATCCAGCGATAGGGCAGAGATCAGAGAACAAGAGAACAGAGTTCAGGGAACCCCACTCGCAACTGTTATTCTTGCCATGCACATGGCTGGAGGTTGGGCATGGCAAAAGTCACTTTTGTATTTGGAATCCTTCTGATTGCCCTGGGGCTGATTGGTTATTGGGGCACGGGCAGCATTCATGCGACGGCACTGATTCCCACGTGGTTTGGCTTGGCGCTCGTCGCGGGCGGCCTTCTCGCCATCAGTCCCAGCGAAGGCCGGCGCAAGCTCTTCATGCACATCAATGTGACGGTTGGGCTGCTGGGCCTGATCGGCGCGCTGGCCGCGGCCCTGCAAGGCTATGGCCATGCCAGATCGATGGGTGTCGACCCGGACTACATCGCGCTCGGGGCCAAGCTCACCATGGCAGGCTTGCTGCTGATTTATGTGAATCTTTGTGTCCGCTCATTCATCCAAGCTCGCAGGTCACGTCAGGAATAATCGATGGGAACAATGCGCGGCGGGATGGGAATGGGAATGCGTGCCGAGCGCTCACCGCGCGGCGGAGGCACGCGCGCGGGCACCGACCAGCAGAAGAAAAAGACAGATTTCCGCAAAGCGATGCCGGAGATCTGGAGGCTGGTGCGACCGCGGAAATGGCTGCTGCTGCTGGGCCTGTTGCTCGTGGCCATCAATCGTGTCGCAGGCCTCACGCTGCCATTCGTCGTCAGACCGTTTGTCAACCTGGTGCTGAGGAGGCACGACAGCGCCAAGCTGATGCCGCTCGTGGCGGCGGTGATACTTGCGACAGTTATCCAGTCGATCACGTCGTTTTTGAACACGCAGCTCTTGTCGAAGGCGGCGCAGCGCATGATCGCGGACCTGCGTCAGGAAGTGCAGCGGCATGTCGGCCGCCTATCCGTCAGCTTCTATGACGCCAACCGCAGCGGCCTGCTGGTATCGCGGATCATGAGCGACGTGGAAGGCGTGCGCAACCTGATCGGGACCGGCCTGGTGGAGTTTGTGGGCGGCCTGCTGACCGCAGTGATAGCGTTTATCTTTCTACTGCACCGCAGCGCGGAAATGACGCTGATCGTCTTCTCGGTGGTAGGCGTTTTCGTCTTTATTCTCCAATACGCCTTCAAAACGATTCGTCCCGTCTTCCGCGAACGGGGCAAGATCACCGGCGAAGTTACGGGGCGATTGACTGAATCGCTGGGTGGCGTGCGCGTGGTGAAGGGATACCACGCCGAGGAGCGCGAAGCGGCCGTATTCAAGGTGGGCGTGCTGCGCCTGCTGGACAACGTGATGAAGACGTTGACGATGACCAGCGTGATGTCGATGACGGCCACAACGGTGCTGGGGATCGTGGGCGCCACGGTGATGCTGATGGGCGGGCATCTGGCGCTGCAAAACCGGATGGACGACGGCACCTACATCCAGTACACGATGTTTCTGGCGTTCATGATTGCGCCGGTGATTCAAGTGGTGAATATCGGTACCCAACTGACTGAGGCGGTGGCGGGGATCGATCGCACCATGGAGATCCTCTCAGAGAAAGATGAGTTCGCGGACTCGGGGCGCGTCGTCAAGCTAAGCGAGATAAGAGGCGCTGTGCGCTTTGAGCATGTGGACTTTGCGTACACGCCGGAGAAGCCGGTGCTGCACGACGTCAGTTTCCGCGCCGATCCCGGATCGGTGACCGCGCTGGTGGGCTCGTCAGGCTCGGGCAAGTCGACGATCATCAGTCTGCTCTGCGCGTTTCACACGCCGGTGAAGGGCCAAGTGCTGATCGACGATATCGATTTGGCGACTGTGGACCTGAATACCTACCGCTCGCAACTGGGCGTGGTGCTGCAGGAGTCGTTTCTCTTTGACGGCACCATCCGCGAAAACATTATGTTCTCGCGGCCCGACGCGACCGAGGAGCAGTTTCAATTCGCTTGCCGCACGGCGTGTGTCGACGAGTTCGCCGAGCGGTTTCCGGAGGGTTACGACACGATCGTGGGCGAACGCGGCGTGAAGCTTTCCGGAGGGCAGCGCCAGCGGCTCTCCATCGCGCGCGCTCTGCTGGCTGAGCCGCGCATCCTCATCCTCGACGAAGCCACCAGCTCGCTCGATTCCGAATCGGAGGCGATGATCCAGAGCGGCCTCGCCGAGTTGATGCGCGGGCGCACAACATTCGTCATCGCTCATCGCCTGTCGACGATTCGCCGGGCCGATCAGATTCTGGTGGTCGAGCAGGGCCGCATCGTGGAGCGCGGCAACCACGCGGAGTTGTTTGCGCTGCGCGGGCGCTACTTCGATCTCTACACTCGCCAGCACGGCCTTGAAGCGAATCTGTTTCTTGCGCCGGGTGAGGGCGGCGAAGTGGAAGAGAGCGAAGACAAGGCCTGACTCCGGCAGCGACGAGACAGCGTTCTCTCAAGCGTGGCGCAAATTCCATCGTCTACGTGCCGGTCCGCTCCAAAGCCAGCGTTTCACCTGTTGACCCGCGTCCCATCATATGAGAAGCTAGAGATGGACCCAAAGCTTGGAACAAAGGATCAACATGCGAGACGCGCTTCCCCAAGGCACATACAAAGTTCAGGCTCTCGACCGCGCTTTTGCCGTTCTTGATCTGCTCGGCGAGAGCGAGACGCCGCTCGGCTTGGCGCAGGTGGCCGCCTCGTTGCAGTTGCACAAGAGCACGGCGCACCGCTTCCTGATGGTTCTGGAGCGGCACCGCATGGTGGAGCGTACTGCGAACGGCAAGTTCCGCCTGGGCCTGCGCCTGTTCGACTTCGGCAATCGCGCGATTGAACAATATGATTTGCGCGACCGAGCGCAGCCGCATTTGCGCAGGCTGGTTACAGAGACTGAGGAGACGGCGCATCTCGCGCTGCTCGAGGCGGCACGAGTCATTTACATCGATAAAATTGAGCCCACGCGTTCGGTACGAATGATTACGCGCATCGGCGCCAGCAATCCCGTGCACTGCACTTCGGTGGGCAAAGCGATTCTCGCGTTCCTGCCGCCGGAACGCGCAGCAGACATTATTCGCCGCATCCGTTTCGAGCGGATGACGAGCCGTACTATCGCCACGGCCGAGGCGCTGCGCGTCGAGCTCGACAAGACGCGCCGCCGCGGTTACGCGGTCGATGACGAGGAGTTGGAAGAGGGCCTGCGCTGCATCGCCGTGCCAGTTCTGGACGCGCAGCGGCTGCCGGTGGCAGCGGTCAGCGTTTCGGGGCCGTCGTTCCGCGTTACCGCGCAAAAGCTGCCGGCCATCGCCAACCATTTGCTGCAATGCGTGCGCGGCATTTCAGTGGACATGGGCTACGTACCTTCGGGGCGCGCCGCGCGGACTGTCGTCAACGCATAATCGAAGGAAACGCTTGAAAGAACTTGCTGTGCCATCAGGCTGTGATTGTTGCGCCACGGGGCGGCGATCGTTACGCCTGCGGCGATTTTGCGCGCAGACCCCACAAAATGAGAACTGTCGAGATGACGATCACAATGCCGACGCTCATGAAGCCGGCCGTGACGAGAGTTTCCTGCCATGGCTGGGCGATGCGCCCCGGGGCCGTGATGGGAGACAGAGCTCCGGTGCCGAGGATTGCGGCGAGTGTGGTGACAACCCAGTTCACATACGTCCCATAGAGCACGGTCCAATATGCAGTTGCTTTAATCGCCGGCCTTAGACTCACGGCGCTCCAGGCGGCGCCCAGAGCAAGCAGGAAAATGCCGTTCATCACGCCCTCCAGGTGGGCGGCAAGCCCCATGCGGACGTTGGCAAAGTGCTGTTCAAGGAATCCAGTGATCAGGCCGAGCAGGAACAAGAACATTCCATGCCACATCAGACGGCGGTTGGCGTTTTCCATGTCAAATATCTCCTCTTCATTTAAGAAGACCATTGGATGAGTGGGGAAGGTGCGATCCCTTTCTAGCATCTGAGTGACTCGCCGCGCAATGAATACTATCCGGGCCGAAGTTTGGGTAAAGGCCGCGCTTTGGCGCATGCGTCGGGACGTGCGTTTCTGATACACTCATGAATGTTGCCGCCGCGAGAGCGCGCTGTTTTTGTGGCGTTGAAATGAGGGGTGGACGCAATCAAAAAGCCCTCCCAGGGCGCGGAAATGCGAGACTCCCAGGGCTGCTTTTCCGGCTGTACAGATTTTCCTTGGGGACGTAGCTCAGTTGGTTAGAGTGCTGCCCTCGCAACAAATTTCCATAATTGTCAATCACTTAGACGGCTTACTGTCCACTTTACTGTCCATTTCTCATCAAGATTTGGCCTGAATTTACTGTCCATTCTTGATCGAATTGGCACTTCGCGCTATTTGTCCAGAGCACTCCACACGGAGGATTCGGGGACAATGGCCAGAGCCAGGCAATACGCCGATCGCGTCAACATCATCAAGATGGTCAAGGTGAACGGCAAGTGGCCCTTCGCCCGGATTGTCGAACGCAACGGGAAGATCATCCGCGACCATGTCTGGGTAGATGGACGCGACGAGCATCACCCGGAAGGCCGATACTACCTCGAATGGTACGAAGACGGGAAACGGCGCAGAAAGCCCGTCGAGAACTACGATCTCCTTCTTGCTGCCGCCCGCGCAAAATCGATCGAGCTCAATGCCGTAAAAGCTGGACTCATACCGCCACCTGAAGCCCCGGTTGCGCCTGTGCCTACACGTCTGACTATGGACGCAGCGATCGACCAATACCTTGAGTACATCCGCAAGCACCGCAGCCTGCGAACTTACCGGACCTACCGTCCAGTCCTCAACGTTTTGTTCCGGAACTCATATACCAAAATCTACGTGGATGAAGTGACCCGCGAGGACATCTTAAAATTCACCAGCGACTGCTTTGACAAGGGGCTTGTCCCACGAACGGTCTACGATCGCCTTGTTACGGTGCTCCAACTCTTCAAGCGGCACGGTTATAAGGGGCTGGTGGAAGCGAGCGACTGGCCGAGCTATGTTGAGACCATCCGTCCCATCTACGAACCGGAAGAGATCGCGGCTATGCTCCAGTACGCCACTCTGGACGAGGCGATCCTCATCAAGTTCTGTCTCTGCTCAGGTTTTCGCGACCGAGAGATCCGCTACGTGACCTGGCGCGATGTCGACCTTCGCAACTCCGTGGTGCGCGTCACCGCTAAGCCGCTCTGGAAATTCAAACCTAAGAACTACGAAGAAAGAGCAGTGCCCCTGCCTGCGGCCATGATCGAACAGTTGAAGCAGTTGAAGGCGCGTCGAAATGCGACGCCGGCAGAACTGATTTTTCCGAACTCCAAGGGAAAGCCAAATAGTCTCCACATTGAGGTCGTGAAGGAGATCGCGTATCGGGCCCAGCTCAATTGCGGCCAATGCGTGACCAAACATGGCAACCGGTGCACGCAGGGCCCTTACTGCCAGCGGTTTTACCTGCATAAGTTCCGGCACACCTTTGCAACGGAGCACCTCCGTCACGGCATCGACGTTCGCACCTTGCAAGGCTGGATGGGGCACCGCGACATTCAGTCAACGATGGTTTACCTCAAGGGGATTCAATCGAAGGATGCCTTGGAGAAGGTGAATGCCGGGTCGCTTGCCGCATACGTCGCCTAACCCCGGCAGGCGCGGATGAGAGAGATGTTTATCCCGACAGCGGCGTAGTCGGTCTTTCGTTCCATCCTTGCGCGACATTCAGCTTGGGACAATGACCGTAGATTGAAAATAAACGACATTGGCGTCTACGGCGTCTCATCCAGGTGCAAGGAATTCAGCCACTTCCGTCATACGGCATTCGAACCGCCCCTTGAGTGAGTGAAAGTGGAGTGAAGCTTGGGCAAGAGAGTTTGACGCCGAGGGTTACGGCAGTTCCGCCTGACGCAGCGTCCGCTGCACGGCGCGGAAGACCTCATCGAACTCTGGCAACACCGCCATCTGATACCCGAGTCGCTTGTCCCATAGCGCCCTCAGCCTCGCCTCCTTGGCGCAGATCGCAGCGGTCAAGCCTTCGCAGGGCTTGCCACGAAATTCGAGCTTCTGCCGCATGCCATCCGCGAGCGTTCCAAGCGCGATGCTTTCGTTCGACGTGAGATGCCACAGGTCGTAAAGGTCTCGTGGTTCGTTGCGCGCCTTGTCCGCGAGGGCCAGCGTTTTCTCGGTGGCGATTTCCTCCAGAGAATAGGCGCGCAGCGTCCGATTCTCGGGAAGGTCCGCGAATTCCTCATAGCCGCGCAGCACCGCGCGTTCCTGGAGCGCATAGACGAGCTTTTCGCGCAGAGTGATGTCCACTTTCACATCGTTGCCTTTGGGCAACGGCCCCTCGTAGCGCAGATAGAACGTGAAGCCGTTCTCGTGCTTCTGGCGGTCTTCCCTATCGAAGGCGAATACAATGCCTGAGGCCTCGCGCACGGATGCATACACTGACTCCAGCGGCCCCTTGAGTTCATCGAGTGTCACACTCGCGATCAGAGTAAAGTCGAGATCCTCCGAAAAGCGGTAATCGCCGAAATAGCATCGCTTCAGCGCCGTTCCGCCCTTGAATCCGAGAGTCGCCTTGAGGTCCGATTCCGCAAGCGCCGCCAGGAACCAGGCGAGGCAGTAGTCGCGTTCAAGCACGTAGTCGGGAATGCGGCGTCCGCCTTCCTTGGCAAGCCTGTTGGCGAGAAGCGAGATATTGCGCTGGGGAATCATTCAGGTCGTCCGGATCGATTCGAGTTCCTGGCGTGTGATGTTAAGTTGAAGCCGCCAACGGCGCAAGTGCGGCCCCTCTTTGGGCAGCATGGGATCGAGCGGAACATAGGTCTCGCTCAACACATCCCTTAGCCGTGCCAGCTCGCTCTGCGGCGCGATCGCGTAGAGTTCGAGCAGATAACCCAGGCGGCGCAGGACGGCTCCAGTTGAAATGCGAAGCGCATAATCCACCAGCTTTTTCGCCTGCATGTCCTGATGGCGCATCCACAGTCCCTTAGCGACTTCCGTGATGCCACCGCAATATTCCGGCTGGCGGAGGCCGTCGATGACGGTGCGTTCGAGATCGCTGATGTCCACCGACTCCTGCTTTGTGACCCAATGCTTCGCCGTGCCGAAATAGTGCTCAGGCTGGATGAAGACAAAGTGGAATTCCATGCCGTGTAACGTCCGGCTTCTGAGCCGCTTTGAGCTGGAAGCGAAAACGACGAGCTGGGGCTGAGTTACCATCCGGTGTATCTCCATAGCCGATACGTGCGAGATGAAGGACGGCGTGCTCCCCGCCAGCCGCTTTGCCGTCAGATACGGATCGCCCGCGTAGTCGGAAGTGCTGCCCAGTTCCGGGGGAACGATGACGAATACGCCTGGTTTCAGGCGCGAGACAAGGCCACGACGCACAGCTTTGTGCAGCAGGCTGCTTGCCAGTTGTGAGTTCAGTCCCGTTATAGCCTGAGCATCGGCGAGCGTGAACGTCGATTGTGAGCGGTCATAGAGACGGGCCAGCAGGCCAGCCGTTTGACGCCCAACGGTTTTGTTTGAGGTGTTATGTTCTGTGCTCATCAGATAGCCTACCGGGCGATGTACAGCACATAAAAGATAACAAGTATGATGTTTTATGTCAATAAGATCGCCCAGCAAGCGATTCGAAGCACATAAAACATAACAGGCTAAGGTGAGGTGTTCCCGCCTCCCTGCCTGCCCCCACGTTCCCGGCATTCCCAACCCCCCTCGCGGGGTAGGTCCGAAGGCCGTGGCAGCCCGCGAACAAGGCCGATGAAAGAGCGAATGCCGTTGCTCTTTGTGCGCCGCCGAATAGAACCGGCGGGAGTTTGCCAACCCCAGCCTGTTTGACCGAAATCTCGGTTCATTTCATCATTTACCGCTGTTGAGTCAAGAGAAGCGGCGCCGGCGTCGCCAATCGTACTGGCACAGATCAGGGAGGGATCCGCCCGTGAGTCTAGTCGAAATCATAAGGGAGAAGCAGGAGGCGCTGCGAGTTCGCGACCTAGCTCAGCTGCTGGGGGTCTCTCAACAACAGATCTACAAGATGGCGGCTAACGGCGAGATCCCATCGTTCAAAGTGGCCAACGCCGTCCGCTTCGACCCGCACGAGATCGCCGGGTGGTTGACGGAAAAGTATCCTCCTCGTGGCGTAGAGGTGCGATTCGCAGCGGCGAAAAGAGCATAGCCACGGATGACAGCAACATCGCGGGTCGCAGATCGAGGAGCGACGCCTCGCACCAAGCTCACGACTTCGAGATATGCGGCAGGAAAGACGGCCAGGAATTTGACCGAGTTTTGAATTCACCTCATGCTGTCTCCGCATTGGAGGGGGCCCGTGATGGAACGCAAGACGTATCTCACTATCGCCCTATTGCTGACGATTCTCGACGCCGTTGTGGTTTTGCGCTATGGAGGAGCGATCTGGACGGCGTGGTCGGGAGTCGTATGGATTCGACTGCGACTGCTCCTTCTGGCAGCACTTTCGGCAACGGCGCTCGCCAATGTCTGGGCCCAAGCCATCTGCGGGTTAGGTCAAGCGCGCCATGGTGGGCGGAGCGCGCCGGCACTGAGCGCGGCAGCTAATCGAACGGAACCGCAGGGAGAAGGCGATGTTTGATTCGATCACTGACCTCGCTTGCAAACTCGCCGGGACGGGCTATTTCATCGACCCCGTAATGACGCAGGTTGTCTTTCTCGCGGCCAAGCTCCAGAAGCCTCTTCTGCTTGAAGGTCCCGCAGGCTCAGGCAAAACACAGCTCGCCATCTCCGTTGCCGCTGCGGCCGGCACGCATGTTGAGCGCCTGCAGTGCTACCGCGGGGTGACAGAAGAAAAGGCGATTGGGCGTTTTGATGAGAGTTTGCAACGGCTCTACATGGAGTTCTCGAAGACCCAACACGAGAACTGGCAGACTGTGCAGGCAAATCTCAAGGGACGGGATTTTTTTCGGCCCGGTCCATTGATGCGCGCGCTCGAATGCGAACGGCCCTGCGTGCTGCTCATTGACGAGTTGGACAAAGTAGACGACGGGTTCGAAGCAATGCTGCTAGAAATTCTCTCTGCCTGGCAGCTCTCGATTCCCGAGTTCGGTACGGTCTCGGCAAAGAGCATTCCCTTTGTTGTCCTGACCAGCAACGAGGAGCGCAGGCTGGGGGACCCGATCCGAAGGCGCAGCCTCTATGTTCGCGTGGAGCATCCGACTCCGGAGCGCGAGGCAGAGATCATCGCGAGCCGCACGCCTAAAGCCGATGAGGAGTTTCACCGGGAAATGGCGGGGATCGCACTCTCGTTCCGCAATTACTCTCTCGAGAAGCCGCCCTCAGTCTCCGAGATGATCGATTTCGCCAATGCTCTACAGCTGCTCGGAACGGACCACGTGACCGAGGAGCATCGCGATGTCTTGCTGCCCTTTTTAGCGAAAACTGAGAAAGATCGTAGGCATCTTTTGCTTCGCGAGGGATTCAAGAGCCTGCTCGACGACGGCGCCAGGTTCGCGCAGAGCCTGACGATCTCCGGAGGGCCAGTTTCATGAAGCGATGGCCGCTCATCCTGTTGCTGCTCGTGTTTCCTGGGTTTGCATTGGCCCAAGCCGATCCCGCGGTGGCGGAGCACTTCGTACGGCAATATGCGGCGCACTATCGTGTCCCACCCGAATTGATCGCTGCGTTGATCGACGTTGAATCGCGATGGGACCCGCGAGCGGTTTCAGACAAGGGCGCGATGGGACTCATGCAACTGATGCCCGCGACAGCGCGGCGATTTGGCGCCTTTGAACCCTTCGACGTCGAGCAGAACATCGCGGCTGGGATCCGCTACGTCACGGCGTTGATGTGGGAGTTCCACGGGGATCTGCGCCTGGTCGCTGCGGCCTACTACGCGGGCGACCACTGGATCGCGCGGGAGCAGTTGAACTATCGCAATCCGGAGGTTGTGGCCTATGTGCAGGCGGTCCGGCGGCAATACATGATTCGCAGATTTGCGGCCATGAGGCCGCCGAGGAGGTCCTTCCCGTGAAACATTGCTGGTTCATGCCCATTGCGCTCCTTTTACCGCTGCAGCTTAACGCGACGGACGCGGTGGTCGTGGCGCGTGTCGCCACCATCGCCATCAATCCTAGAGAGATCACAGTCCTGCATTTGCATCCGGAGTTTGAGTCGACGATCCGAATGCCGGAGGAGGTCACCTCCGTCATTCTGGGTAGCCCCGGCGAGTTCAAGGCTGAGCATAGTGCAGACGAGCCCAACTACGTCTACGTCAAACCGATTACCAAAGAGCCCGCTCAGTCGAACCTTCTGATTGCGATGAAATCGGGTCAGCATGTGACGTTAGAGTTGGTCAGCGATGGCGCGAGCATCGCGAATCAGTCGCAACCGGTGGACTTTCTGATTGAGTACAGCTCCGCACGGAGCTTTCTAATCTCGTCGGATTCCGGCGCTCTGGCGATGCCAACCCCGCCGAGCAAGGAACGGGAAGATGCCACGAGTGGCTCGGACGCCGGCACGGGCTCAGCGCAGCTTTCCAGCCTCGACGGAGAATTCAAGGAGCAGGCGAGAGTGAACGCGCCCAAATGGACCAAGTGGGAAGGCCAGCAGATCGAGACATCGATTGGCGACATGCGGCAGTTGAGCAACGAGACCATGATCTCCTACTCCATCCTGAACAGTTCGAATCAACCTGTCGAGATCCTTCCTCCGCAGATCCAGATCACGGAGCGCACGGCTACAAAGAAGAAAAAGAAGGAGGGTAAAGGCATCATCTCGGACCAGTTGGAAATTCGGGACTACCGGTTGAGCACAACCCGGCTGGAGCCGGGAGGACGGGCCGACGGCGTGGTTGTCTTCGATCGGCCCAATTTCAAGGAATCAACGGAGAAGCTATTTCTCGAAATCGCGCAGGCGGACCAGGTGGATCATCCTGTCCTAATTCGTCTGCCGTTTACCCCACCCATCTCCGGCAATGGCAACTAGAAGGGAGCACAGAGGCTATGAGCATGAATGACAACAACACGAACGGAAGCCGAGGGTCGTCTACCCCGGTCGTGGAAGCCGCTGAGCCGATGGCTTCGCCCGCGCCGTCTCAGACGCGTGACCCAGCCATCCTGAGCGGCAAAGAAGAACCTGCGACCAGGTTCGCGACACGAGATGGCGTCAAGGGAGCGGACGGGATCAGCAAAAGCAAACTCATTCTTCTCGGGGGCGGTTTGGCCGTCGCGGTTCTGTTCTTTGTGTTCACGGCTATCGTCGGCAAGTCTGGGAAGAAGCCGGCGCCCGTCAAGCAGGCGTCTCAGTCTCAGCAAGCCGAACAGGAGCAGACAACTCCGCCCCAAGGCAGCGTAACGCCACTGATGGACACCCCGCGCACGCCGGCGCCGGACAACACCAGCGGCCAGCTCGGGCCAGGCGACATCCGGCGCACACGCTCATTAGACAATGGCGCAACCACCAAGCCATTTGCCGCCAAACCTGTTGTTGCCAGTTCTCTGGGAGCGGTACCCTCTTTCGCGGACACACAACAGAGGTGGGAAGATCCTGCGCCTTACGGCGGAACTCCACTCGCAGAGACGCCGCAAACGCAGCAGAACAGCCTGAAGGAGACGTCCATCATCTTCGTGCGGAGCCTGGCGCAGAACCAGGCTGGACCAGCGCCCAGGGTCACTTCCGATGACGATGGAGCGCCCCGATTGGATCTGACACCGGGAACGCGCATCCAGGCGAAGCTTGAGACGCAGATATCGAGCGCGGTGGTCACCCCTGTGGTGGCGGTAATCGAATACACCTATGCGATTGGCGACAGGATCGTCGTTCCCGCCGGCGCGCGTGTATATGGCCAACTCCAGCAGGCCGATCGGAGCGGGCTGGTCAGCGTGAAGTTCGACGAGATCGAGTTACTTGATGGCGCGCGGGAGAAGATCGACGCCGTCGGCACCGGGCTCGATCTAGGACCGATCAAGGGGAACGTCGACGGGAAGAACACAGGCAAGAACTTCCTGGTGCGTGCCGTATCGGGGATCGGTTCAGTGCTTGCCGAGGTAGCCGGAAACAATACGAGCGGCGCTTTTTCCGAAGACGACATGCTACGGGAGCGGCTGGCCGAGAACGTCGGCACTGCGGGCGACTCCGAGGTCATGAGCCTCAATGCCAATAGCCGCGTAGTCGTCTCCGTTCCCGCCGACACGAAGATCTACATCGTGTTCACCAAGCACGAACAAACCCCCGCCGAGCTTCATGCGGCAGCCCCCACAGTTCAATAAACCGCGGCACCCACACGCTTCTTTTTCTCGCCCTGGCCCGAGCGCCAGGGCGTTTTTGTGTACGGCGATTTAATGCCACGGACTGCCTGCCCGGGCGAGTTGGGCTGCTCTTGGATCGCGTCTTCAATGCTGCTACGGTGAACGAGTTCTCCCCGTCATTGCAACCCTGCCCGAGCAAAGATCGATCCGCATGACCCAGTGTGCGGTTGAGCAATCTTCGCTCCCAATGCCCCAGAATGTAGTTGAGCAAAGATCGTTCCCGTTGACCCAATTCCCAATTGAGCAAAGAACGGTCCCGATGACTCAGTGTGCAGATGAGCCATTTACGATCCCGATTGCCCAATTCAGAAATGAGCAAAGATCGTTCCCGTTGACCCAAAGTGCGCTTGGGTAATCGTCGGACCAATGACTCGGTGCGCGTGCGAGGCAAAAACACGCGATGTGCGTCAGGAACTGTGGTTATCTATATCCTGCCGCCAGGCTCAATAGTCTGTGGTTCCTGATGTTTGTTCTGGCGAATCACCTCAAGAAGTTTCCTGGAGCATCTCAGCGAGTTCGACGAGACCGATTGCATCGGTCATGTCGTCGAGCGGAAAGCGCTCGCTTCCTGAATAAACCAAAAAGCGTCTTCGGGGTTTGAGGTCGGCACAGGCTGAATAAAATCCGCGCTCGATCTTCGGCGCCGAACTGCGTTTCACCTCGATAGCCCAAAGTTCGCCATTCGGCAGCGTAAGGAGAAGGTCCACCTCGGTCCCGTTGGAGGTCCGATAGTAGTGCGCTTCAGTCCCGTCCGGTGACGCGGTGATGAGGGTTTCGATGACAAAGCTCTCCCAGGTTTGTCCCACAACCGGATGAGCAAGCAACGCTTCTTTATCGCGAATTCCAAGCAAGGCATGCGCTATGCCAGTGTCGCGTACGTATACCTTGGGCGACTTGACCAGCCTCTTCCCGATATTTCTGTGCCAGGCCGGCAGCCGGCGAACGACCAGGAGATCGACAAGGAGGTCGAGATAACCGGCGACCGTCTTGCCATCGACAGCTAGGCCCCGCGCGAGATTGGCGGCATTCAGAAGCTGCGCCTGGTTATGTGCCAGCATCGTCCAGAAGCGTCGAAGCGTCTCAGCCGGTATGCGCAATCCGAATTGAGGAATATCGCGCTCCAGGTACGTTCGTACAAAATCGCGCCGCCACTGCATGCTGAGATCGTCGGATTCCGCCAGGAAGCTGCGCGGAAAACCGCCCCGGACCCATAGTGTGTCCATCGCCGCGGCGCCGGTTTCGAGGACGTCGAAAGGTCCAAGTTCCAAATAGGAGATGCGTCCTGCCAGACTCTCGCCGGATTGTTTGAGCAAGTCCATCGCGGCCGATCCGAGGAGAAGAAAACGTCCATTTGCCTTTCCTCTACGGCGTCCTTTGTCGATGATGCCGCGCAGTTGCTGAAAGATCTCCGGCACGCGGTGTACCTCATCCAGGATCACCAGTTGGTCTTCATGATCTGCGAGGTACTTGTTCGGGTCAGAGAGCTTGGCGCGGTCATTTTCGTCTTCAAGGTCGAGGTAAACAGAATCCTGCTGCCGGGCAATCTCGAGCGCGAGAGTTGTCTTTCCCGATTGGCGTGGGCCCAGAAGGGCCACGGCAGGAATGTGACTCAGTAAAGCGATCAGTCTTGGCCTGAGGAGGCGCGCTATCATGTATGCAATTATAGAGTGTATCTCCATATTTGCATAGTACGATTGTAAGGTGAAATAATTCTGTAATTTAAGGTGTATGTAACTCTCAGAAAAAGTTCATTTCAGGGCGGCCACTCGACCAGAGGAAAGAAGCCTCCGCCTACACCTAGGAAGGGATGAGGCGGAACTTCCCGCAACGCCTGCAGATATAGGTGTGCTCCCAGTTCCAGTGAAGCTTAGGATAGACCTCCCGGTTGTAGCGGGCAATCCTACGAAAATTCACGAGCATACCTCCGATAAACGCCACGCCCAGAACCAAGAAAATACCAACTGCATTTCCAATCGTCGTCGCAGATTTAGGATGTCCAAGAATCCTACCGAAACCGGCAAAGCCCCAGAAGAAGGTAAAGCATATTGGTACCGCCCAAAGCAGGAAAGGGCGGGCGTACCCACGAGGACTAGGAGGCGCAACCGCTTGTGCAGCCTGGGATTGGCTTATCCCCGAATTAAACATGCCGGAATAAGTGCGCGTTCCCTGTTGGTAAAGTACGGGCGCAGCCACAATATTCGCGGTTCTACATTGGTCGCATTGATAAGGGTTTGGCTGCAATACGGATGCCATTGCGTTTTCCCTGACCTGGCGACACCTTGCGACACCGGGCTCTTCGATTGAGATTTTAGCTCGATTCGTTCAAATTGATCCACAGCGCCAGTACGGCCGAGGCCCGGCGCGCATCTCCTCAATTGCCAAACTCACACAGGCGATTGGAGATAGAGCAATTTCCCATCCTGGTCTCTGCCGGATCATTTGACCGAGTTTCGGTTTCATCCCATTCTCTCGCTCGACACGGATGCCCAAGAGCAGCCGTGTCCAGGAGAGAAAACGTATGAGAACCGCACTGGCCTTCTGGCGGCGCTCTCAAGTGTCCGCCTCAACATCCGCACGTGTTCATTATCGTCCCGACGAAATCAACTGGATGCACGTTGCCCTGAAGTTCGGCCTGGGGCTCTTGCTTCTGGGTAACCTCGCCGCACCCTTCGCAGCCAGAGCCCAGAACCTGGGAACATCCCCCCAGTTCGGCCAGGCCGTGCAAGGGCAGCAGGCGACCACGGTCGAAGGCACGGTCCTCAACATTGTGAACTGGGGCTGCAACGTAATCGCTCCGGTCATCGCCGTGGCCTGCCTGGGGGTCGCCGGATGGCACTTCAAGAGCGGCCGTGGCTACCTGGGTTGGGGCGTCACCGGCGTGGCTCTCATGGTGATCTCCGGTCTCGGACGCATGGCCGAGGGTTTCATCACCCAGGCACAGGGCATTCAGTAAGTAAGGCAAAGAGCAATGCAGGCGCCACAGTTCCTCCTCGACCTTCTCCAGCTGCTGCTCGATCTCGCGGTGCCGGCTGCGTTCTGCACGCTGGCCGCCGCAGGAGTCAGTCTGCGGCATGAAGGCGGGATCAACTTCCACGTGAATGGCCGCACCGGCAAGTGGATTCTGTGGACGATTGTCCTTCTCACGCTTCCGCAACTGCTGTCGTGGGTTGCGGCGCAAGGCATCAATATTCCGTCCGCGAGCGGATCTGTGGGAACGAGCTGGCTGGCCAGCATGGAGACGGTTTTCAAGAACTTCGTCAACCAGATCGTTGTTGCAAAGCTCGTTCCCGTGATCGCAGCGTATTTCGTCCTGAAGGCAACGCTCGATGGAGCGGCAGGAGAGAATCCGCTCGGTTCTATTGTTGCCGCACTTTTTCTGATGTCCTTGTCGGCCACGATGCAACTTATGCAGGGCTGGAATTCGGGAGGAGAGTACGCGATGACCGATATGCTGACCTCCCTCTGGAACTACATTGCCGGGCAGATATTACCGGCCGCGGCGGGACTGGCCTGTGTCGGAGCCGTCATCAACTTTGTCCGGCACAGGCCCTGGGCCAGGCTGGTCTTCGCCGCGATCTCTTTTCTGAGCGTGAGCGGTCTTCTCGCGCTCTTTCAGGCGATGGCGGCCTGAGGAGAACTCGATGAGTCTCGATGGGGCAATCACGAATCTCGCTTCCTGGGCCGGCAACACCATCATGCCGACGATGGCGGGCCTGTTCTTCGCGGGAGCCGTGTATCGCTACAGCAAGGGCGCCCCCTGCGAGCAATTCCTGGCCTGCCCGGCAAATCTTGTACCAGCGTCAATGAGAGAAACTGGTATGAGAGGAGCCTGGAATGGCAAGAGGAAAGAAGCATACGCCGGAGCAGATCGTTGGTCATCTGCGGCAGATTGAAGTGGCGGTTGCGAACGGCAAGACGACGCCGGCAACCCACCAACGCAGGAGTGCGGCTCGAAGCGTATGAATGCAAACTAAAGAAGTCTCTGCCCGCTCAACCAACCGTCAACTGTTTATCGACGACTGGGACGCCGGGAAGGTCTCCGACGGCGCTCGCCGCATGAATGAGCAGATGCCTGGTGGACCCGGTCAGAGAGTTGAGATCACCGCCCTCAAAATAGACCAGAGCTTTCAGGCACTCGCTTGGCTGAAACGCGAGACCAAACAAGGAGCGCGCGGCCGCCAAGCCTCTCGCTAACGAAACGCCGTTGCCCAGAAGAGCGGCGACGTCGAGGTAGTCCTTGGCCTCGACTCTCTGCAGGAGAACTTTTACTTTGGTTGCGAGGAGATCCTCCAGTGAAGCAACCTGGACAATTCCGTCGTCCGTCCATTGTGGTTCTCCGACACGGCCAAAGGTAATGGAGCCGAAGAAGGAAACCTTAACTGCACGCTCGTTGGAAGCATCGGAGGAAGCCAGGACGGTGAGCGTGTCTGGACTTTCCTGCAAGACCTGAGCTGTCCTGAGAAACGGAAGTGATTCTTCAAGCGACGTGTGATCGAGAGCGCGCTCCGTGAAGAAATCGAAGTCAATCGACGCTCGGTGGCCCAGGCGAAGTGCAATGGCCGTTCCTCCATAGAGCACAAAACCAAGGTCCTTGATCGGACGCAGCTTATGCCATAACCGCAGCTGCGGCGCGGGCAGTATCTCAAGGTGAGGAGAGAACGGACCCATCACGCAACTCTCCGCTGCGGGAGAGCAGGCACTTCGCCAGGCTCGGAGACTCCCAGCCGGTAGTGCCAGTACGCCCATGATCTCTCATTGAACTCCCCGGCCTCAGCTCCCTGAAGCACGGCCCTCAGATACTCCTCATCCACGAGTTTGAAAAGGGCCCGAACGTCGTCATAGTCTCCGATGTTCATGATCTGGGCAACGATGCGTTCGGGTTGTATGAGGGCCTCATCCGGGGCCTTCCACCAGACATACTTTGTTGCCCACCGGCGCAGTGGCTCTTGTTCCAAAGTTTTCATCAATCACCTCTGGGCCGACGATGGTACCCCAACCTTCCAGCAACTGCATTCCCTTAATTCCATCTACAGGATAATGCAAGGCCCTTCGCTGGACGGCCGTTTCTCTTTTCTCTGGAAGGACATCACCGCAACTGAAACGAGTACTGACGCGTATTGTGACAGAGCTGTGCCGCCGTCTCGAGCAGGCGGGGCGATCCTCTCAGCCGAAGAGGGAGAGCTGTGCATTCTCTTCATTGGCCGTCGGCCAGAGCGATTGCTTCCTGCGCTTTTTCGCGGACACAGCTGGTTCGAGCAAGTGGATGCCGAATGGCGCGGGGGCTGGTTCTGGGACGAACACGCCAGGCAGGCCGAGGATTGGAACCGTTTCCATTTCGGGTTCCGGCTCTACGACCGCTGAGCGCGGTTGCGCTCTCTCGCGTTCTTGGCCGAGGTCCCGCCACACGGCGTCGGCGAATTCTCCGACTCCAGCTTTTTCGACCAGTTCGCGCGCCATCGCGCTCATCAGGTCTTCGTCAGTGTCGAGCGCCTGCAGGCCCTCGCCGGAGAACTTGCCCTCCATCATGAGCGCGACCAGCATCTTCTTGCCCATCAGCCGGAGTTGGCCTGCCCGATCTTTTGTACCAGCGAGCTTGTTAGTGTAGCGCGGAAAGTGAGTTAGATCACTCGCCGCCGCAGTCGGGGGTGTGGGAAAGTGGGAAGCGTTCTTTGCTTTCCACTTTTCCATACCCCGTTTTGGTTTCGGCCTGCCATGCTGCCGGCGCCGGCGGCTTGTAGC
>Ga0224558_1000712_pt1 | contig 38202 bp, 34 predicted proteins | sample 714S32024metaG_FD_180682 | JGI IMG/M metagenome (GOLD analysis project Ga0224558, IMG submission 180682) | Peat soil microbial communities from Stordalen Mire, Sweden - 717 S3 20-24 | ecosystem: Environmental > Terrestrial > Soil > Wetlands > Peat | place: Sweden: Norrbotten County, Stordalen... | reverse complement strand
CCCTTGCCGCTGGCAGCGGCACTGGACTTGGAGGCAGGCGAGGAGGTCCAATGGCAACTGCTGGGCCGCTCAGACTTGCGGCTGCGCCGGTTGGCGGCTCCCGCCATCTCCCCAAGGACTAAAAAGTAGGAGAAGGGTTTTTCAGCAGAATCGATATGATAAAGTTCCCGGCAGACACGCGTGCCGCTCCTTCACCGACGTTGCGCGCGTGTGTGCCTTGGACCATGAGCGCGCTACGCGACGACGCAGTATTCCGGGCGCCGTCTAGTTAGCGTGGTCGCGATGGCGACAATGCCAATTGAATGCTGAATGGGCATTGGCCGGCCTCTTGCCTGATTCTGCGGCGTGGATTGCGGAGGTGATATCGAGTTCTCCCGCCGCTAAAGTCCCTTCACCAAGCTCCAACTGCTCTCGGGCTCATATCTCATCATGGCTTTGGCGGGCGGGGCGGTCTTTGGGCCGACGTTCCATTCGTAAATCTTTTCCAGCGATTGACGATGAAGGTCATGACGCCCGAATTGCCCCATTCGGCCGGCCAGGCCACCAGGGCGAAGCCGCCGATCGTGTGGCCATTGATGACATAATCGTACTTGCCCCCATGCGCATGCTTGGCCTGCTTCATCTGCGTTCCGGACTTTCCCAGCATATCCTCTCTGTGCATCCAAACAGGCGCGGCTGATCGCAAGCGCACCTAATTCCGTTGCGCCGCACCCACCGATTGGCCGGCAAATCACCTGGAAGACGAGGCCTAGCTGAATGAGGAATGCAAGGCGAGCATCGAGCGCGACCAAGGCGACCTGAGCGAGGCCCGTATGCGCAGTTAAACTTGCGCCGCCGCAGGGGGAACGTATTTTATTCCTATGGCGATTATGAATCTTGCCGTGGCCGAGGAAGCGCTCTCGCTGGCACCTGCGGAGCGCGCAGATCTTGCAAAGTTGTTGGTACAAAGACTGGAAGGGGACTCACGAACCGACGAGGCCATCAAGGCTGATCTCACGCGGCGGCTGGAAGCCCTGGTGTCCGGGAAGGATTCTGGTCTAACCTTTAGCCAGATCTTCGGGAACGCCGTGTGAAGGCGGTATTCAGCAGTAGCTTTAAGACGGATCTGATCCGGGAGGAGACAAAGTATGCTGAGGTGTCCGAGCGGCTGTCGGGAGATTTTCACGAACGCATTGCAGGCTTGGTTCGGGAGGTGATTAGGTGGAAGGGGGGCGACCATGTGGGCCCGCATGGTTTTCCATGTCGGCGCGCAAAGCCGTTTCCTTTTTACGTCTATTACAAGATCGAAGGCGACACGATTTATTTCCTGGGCCTCGTCCATGAGCGCAGGCACCCGGACTTCCTCAAGGAACAACTCTCAGACGACAACCCAAGCGCAGCCGAGTGATTTTGGATTTATGAAGAAGACACGCCCATTCACCCTGCCGGAGCCTGAAGCGATCAGACAAATTCATGACGTCCGGCGCAGAATAAAGCGCCGGGCCGAGAAGATCGGCTGGGCCAGGTATCTGGAGGAGATCAACTCGCGCCCGAGTTTGCTCACCGTGCCTGAGCCGTTGGCGCTGAGTGAATGGCCGGGGAAAGACTACCACTCCCGGTAACATCGTGTGTTAGCTAGATCTGTCTTCGGCTTTCCCGCGCTGTGCTGGCCTGCTACGGTCTGTGCTCCTGCATGGCTGATGCCCGGATTGAAGAGCTGAAGACGCTGCTGCCGCAATGCCTGTTGCCCGACTGGGTGCGGCTGGGGCGGCGGCTGGGCCGGCTTTTGCGCGATCATCATCACCCCGCTCAGCGCGATGCTTTGCTTGAGCGGTTGCGCCAACAGGTGCTCGCCTCGATCGCCTTGCGAGAAGAGCGCCGGCTGAATCTTCCCCGCACCGCCTACCCGCCGGAACTGCCCATCACCGCGCGCAAGGATGACATCGTCGCCGCCATTCGGGCGCATCAGGTGGTGGTCATTGCGGGCGAAACGGGCTCGGGCAAGACGACCCAGATTCCCAAGATGTGCCTCGATGCCGGCCTGGGGATCGAAGCCAAGATCGGCTGCACGCAACCACGGCGGGTGGCGGCGCTTTCGATCTCGCGCCGCATCGCCGAGGAATTGAACGTCGCGTGGGGCCGCGAGGTGGGCTGCAAGATTCGTTTCGACGACCGGTCCAGCGCGCAGACGTATATCAAGATGATGACCGACGGCATCCTGCTGGCCGAAACCCAAGGCGACCCCGACCTCGCGGAATACAATGCGATCATCCTCGACGAGGCCCACGAGCGCAGCCTGAACATTGATTTCCTGCTCGGCCACTTGAAGGGCCTGCTCGCCCGGCGCAAAGACCTGAAACTGATCGTCACCTCTGCCACGATTGACACGCAGGCCTTCTCCCGGCACTTCGACAACGCGCCGATCATCGAGGTCTCCGGCCGGCTGTATCCGGTCGAGGTGAAATATCAGCCGTTAGACACGGCATCCGAGGAGCAAGGCGAGGTCAGCTACGTAGATGCCGCGGTGCAGGCGGCGGAACGCATTCTTTACGAGACCCACGCAGGCGACCTGTTGATCTTCATGCCGGGGGAACGGGACATTCGCGAGACCAGCGACCAGCTTGAGGGCCGGTTTGCCGGCGAGGCTGAGATCATTCCGCTGTTTGGCCGGCTTAGCGCTGGCGATCAGCAGCGCGTCTTCGCGCCCTCCGCGCACCGCAAAGTGGTCGTCGCGACCAACATCGCCGAGACGTCGCTGACCATACCGGGCATCGGTTATGTGATTGATGCCGGGCTGGCGCGCATTAGCCGATACAACCCGCGCACGCGCACCAAGCGGCTGCCGATTGAGCCGGTTTCGCAGAGCAGCGCCAACCAGCGCAAAGGCCGCGCGGGACGCGTGCAGGAGGGGATTTGCATCCGGCTCTACGCGGAGGAGGATTTCAACGAGCGACCGCTGTTCACGCAGCCGGAGATTCAACGCGCTAACCTGGCTGAGGTCATTCTCCGCATGAAGGCGTTCCACCTGGGCGACATTGAGACGTTTCCGTTCGTCCAACCGCCGACACCCGCCGCCATCGCCAATGGCTACGCCCTGCTCCAGGAACTGGGCGCGCTGGATGAACAGCGGGCCCTCACGCGGCTCGGCGACGACCTTGCTCGGTTGCCGATTGATCCGACGCTGGGACGCATGCTGCTCCAGTCACAGCACGAGCATGCGACGAGGGAATTGCTGATCATCGCCGCCGGGCTGAGCATCCAGGATCCGCGCGAGCGTCCGCTCGAGCAGAAGGACGCAGCGGCCGCGGCCCACAAGCAGTTCGCCGACCCGCAGTCCGATTTTCTCACGCTGCTCAACATCTGGAACGCGGTGCACGACGAGTGGGACCGGCTGAGGACACAAGGCCAGCGGCGGAAGTTCTGCAAGCAACGCTTTCTTTCCTACCTGCGCATGCGCGAGTGGCAGGACGTGTATTCGCAGTTGCACGACGCCCTCGACGATCTGGGGACGCTCAGGCTCAATGAAAGCAACGCCGCTTACGATGCGATCCATGGATCCATCCTCGCCGGGCTGATCGGCCATGTCGCACGGTTTGAGGACCGGAACAATTACAAGGCGGCGGGCAACCGGCTGGTTTGGGTGTTCCCCGGTTCGGCGCTTTACGCGCGTGGCGAGCCGCGCAAGAAACCGGCCGGCAAAGGCAGCAAGCCGCCACCCAAGCCCAACTCGAACCAGCCGCAGTGGATTGTCGCCGGTGAAATCGTCGAGACCTCCCAGCTCTTCGCGCGCACCGTTGCGGGGATTGATCCGCTCTGGATCTACCAGCTTGCGCCGCATTGCTGCAAGGTCACGCACCAGAATCCGCACTGGAGCCCGAGCGCGGGCAACGTGCTGGTTGAGGAGATTGTGACCCTGCACGGGTTGGAAGTGCAGCGCCGCCAAGTCGCCTATGGCAATATCAACGCCCGGGACGCTACCGCCATCTTCATCCGCTCGGCCTTGGTGGAAGAAAACCTGATGCCTGCGCGCAACCGGCGGGACGAGGCTGATGCGGATCGGGATGAGGTCCGCATTCTCACATCTGAGGAGGAGAAGCAGCCGGATCTGCCGCCGCAGTATCGGTTCTTGGCCCACAACCGGAGTATCCGCGCGAAGATCGAGAACTGGCGCACGCGCGTCCGCCACTATGACTTGGGCGATCTGGATCAGGCATTGGGCGAATTCTACGCGCGGCACCTCACCGACGTTTCCTCGCTGCTCGAGCTGAATCGGCTGATGCGCGAACCGGCGGCGCAGGACCGCCTTTGCATCTCGGAAGCCGAACTGGCGGGCGGCCAGTTGTTGGGCTATGACGCGTCGGCATTCCCCGATGCGGTGCCGGTCAGCGGCCAACCGGTGACGCTCGCGTACGCCTATGCGCCCGGCGAGGACCACGACGGCGTGACCATAGAACTGCCTTTCACGCTCGCGCAAACGGCCTCGTCCGCGGTGATCGAATGGGCGGTGCCGGGGCTGCGCGAGGAAATCATCAGCGGGTTGCTCCGGGCGCTGCCCAAATCCATCCGCCGCGAGCTGATGCCGTTTCCTCCCAAGGTGACTGAGATTGTCCGCGAGTTTCAGCCGACGGGCACGTCGTTCCTGCAAGACTTGGCCGCCCTCCTTCACCGCCGATACGGCGTGGCTGTGAAGGCGACAGACTGGCAACCCAATGCTTTGCCCGCACACTTGCGACCACGCATCGAGATCGTTGACCATGAAAGGAAATCCCTCGGCACGGGGCGCGACCTCGCGGAACTCCAGCAGCGTCTGAAACAAACGAAGGTAGAGGCGGTTGCCAAAGCCGACTCGGCCGACTGGACCCGCGCCGCTCAACAATGGGAACGATTCGGGCTTACGGGTTGGACCTGCGGTGATCTGCCCGAACGCATCACCGCGAGCGAGAGTCAGGAACAAACGGTGTATGGCTGGCCCGCCCTCGAGTTTGCGGAAGGGGTCGTGAATGTGCGGCTCTTCCGCAGCCGAGACCTGGCGCGTGCCGCCTCGCTGATCGGCGTGCAGCGTCTGGTGGAGCTCGCCATCCAGAAGGACCTGGCCTGGCTGGAACGAGATTTGCGCGCCTTGAGCCGCTTCGATGCGCTCTACGCGCCGATGGGTGGCAGCGGTGAGTTACGGGAAACTGCACTCGAACATCTGAAGCGACACCTGCTCCCGCAGGAACCTCTGCCCGCTTTGACACGCGCCCATTTTGACTCGGCTGTGGCGGAAGCCCACAAGCGGCTGCCTGGACTGGCGCCGCAATTCATGGATCGCCTCGGGCCGATTCTGCAATTACGACAGCAGGTGCAGCAAAGAATCGGCGCAGTGGCAGGTCCCGCGCCCCCGCGCACTCAGTCGCTGTCGTCCTTCAGCCAACTCGGAGCCCCAGCGGCTGTCCGTGCAGCCAACCCGCTCGCCGAGGAACTAGCCAGCCTGGTGCCATCCCGCTTTCTGGAGCGCCTGCCGTATGACCGGCTCACCCATCTGCCGCGTTATCTCAAGGCGCTGCTCATCCGGGCCGAGCGCGCGGCATTGAACCCTGCGAAAGACCAGGAACGTCAACGCCAACTCGCACCCTACCAGGACGCACTGAAGAAACTCCTAGCCCAACCGCCACGCTCGCCCGCAGCGCAGCGCCAGCTTGAGGCCTTTCGTTGGATGGTCGAGGAGTTCAAGGTCTCCCTCTTCGCTCAGGAAGTTGGCACCGCCCTGCCGGTTTCACCCAAACGGCTCGATCAGCAATTGGAGATCTTTCGACAAACGGCTTAGCGCGCCTTCTGCGGCTGCTTCGTCTCCGCCGAATTCGCCTTGGGTGAGGGCACCGAGGCTGGCGCCGGACGGGCGGCGGCGGCCGGCTTGGCCATAGCCTCTCGGCTTTGCTGGCCGCGGGCGCTAGCCTCACGCGTCACCCGCGAGCTCTCGATCCCAGCCAGTGCGCCGGCTGGTGCAGGAATGGCTGCATTCGCCACCAGACGGGGAGTCGCCGGCAGAGAGGAGGGTCGCGGAGCACTGGCGACCGCCGAAGGCTGCTTCGGAGCAATCGGCGAGGTCACAGGGCGAGTGGTTTTCGGCGCGGGAATCTGCTGATTTGGTCGCGGTGCAGGTGGGGATACTCGGGCTGAAGCCTGCTGGCCATTGGCTGGCGGCGCGGCGCGAACCTCGTTCGCAGGCAACCGCGAGAGGTGGTGGCGTTACCACTAAAGGCGGGGGTGGGGGCTCAGGTGCCTGGACGGTAACCGGATAGGCCCGCTGCACATAGGTGACACGGTCTCTCGCACAGCCGGTTGCCAGGACCAACACACCGGCCAACAAAACGGCTGCCGCCGGTCCGCTTTTGCTCAGGGAATTCCAGGTTTTCATATAGTTGTCGGTTCGACGATGGGCACTTCTGGCGGCTTCGGACAAAAGAGGTATAAATCCGTCGCTGCTTTGTAACCTTTCCAGGATGCCGCGGTCTTGCACATTTCCAAGCTGCCGTCCCCGTCGCATTGTCTCCTACGGTTGACGCGGTAGATAGCCGGGCATAATCTCGCCCCATGAGTGCTCCGCTTGCCCAAATCCGTCAGGCGGCTTTGAATCCGCCGCGACTCGCTCGCAAAGCCATCAAGCATCGCCGCTTGTTCCCGGCAATCATGGATGGTCTGAAAGCAGACAAGGCCCCCGTCAAATACGGCTGTGCCAAAACCCTTCGCATCATCAGCGAACAGCGCCCAGACCTGCTCTACCCGCATTTCGACTTCTTCGTCGGCCTGCTGGACCACGAGAACAAGATCTTTCAGTGGGACGCTGCCTTCGTGCTGTCCCACCTGGCGCGCGCTGACGACGACGACAAGTTAGCTGCCGTCTTCGACAGGTACTTTTCCCCTATCCGCGGCCCCGTGATGATCACCGCCGCGAACGTCATCCAAGGCGGCGCTCGAATCGCTCAAGCCAAGCCGCTTCTGGCCGATCGCATAGCCGCCGAGGTGTTCAAGGTTGCCAGGGCCCGCTACCAAACCCCCGAGTGCCGCAATGTTGCCATCGGCCACGCCATCCTGGCGCTGGGCAGCATCCTGCCGCTGCTCCGTGACCCGGCGCCGGCTGTGCAGTTCGTCCGCAAGCAGACAAGGAACGCTCGCCCGGTCACTCGCAAAAAGGCACAGCAATTCCTAAAGTCGCAGCTTAGCGCTGCTTTGCGTTGAAGAAGAACCTTACCAGCTTGACGAAACGCCCACACAGCAGAAACAACTAATCGCTATGGAAATCAAACTCATCGCAATCCAAATCGAGAAGCCTGAGCCTATCAACTTCATCCTCGGCCAGACTCATTTCATCAAGTCGGTGGAGGACCTCCATGAAGCTCTGGTCGGCGCGGTACCCGGCATCAAGTTCGGCGTGGCCTTTTGCGAGGCATCCGGCAAGTGCCTCGTCCGCTGGAGCGGCACCGACCCCGCCATGATCGAATTGGCCCGAACGAATGCACTTGCCATCGGCGCCGGGCACTCCTTTATCCTGTTCCTCGGCGAGGGCTTTTATCCCGTCAACGTGCTCAACGCCTTCAAGATGGTGCCCGAGGTCTGCCGGATTTACTGCGCTACCGCCAACCAGACTCAGGTGCTGATTGCCGAGACCACCCAGGGCCGCGGCATCGTCGGCGTCGTGGACGGCCTCCCGCCCAAGGGCGTGGAAGCCGAGCCGGACATCGAATGGCGCAAGAAGTTCCTCCGGCAGATTGGTTACAAACTGTGAGCCTGGCTCGACGAGCGGTTGCCAGGGTTCCTCGAGTTGGGTATCCTGCGCCGGTTAATGACTGAAAGTGAGTCTGCATGATTCGACGGCGAGACATCAAAGCATGGTGCGAGAATGTGGCGCGGGAATTCCGGCCTGAGCGGATCGTTCTGTTCGGCTCGTACGCCCGCGGCACGGCCACCAAAGACTCAGATGTGGATGTGCTGGTAGTTATGCGCTTGGGGCGTGGGCAGCGCGACGTACGGCAGGCCGCGGCGATCCGTGATCGCATCCGTGCGGCCTTTCCTATGGACGTTATTGTGCGATCACCGCAGCAAATCGCGCGCAGGCTGGCTCAAGGAGATAGCTTCGTCTCAGAGGTTCTACGTCATGGGCGACTAATGTATGAAGCCAAGCACCCGTGAGTGGGTCGCCAAGGCCGAGGAGGATTTTCTCGCCGCAAGTGCCCTCAATCGGCGGCGCAAGAGACCGCTGTGAAATGTGGTCTGTTTCCATGTGCAGCAGACAATCGAAAAGTACTTGAAAGCACGGCTGGAGGAGGCCAGCCAAAGCGTCCCGAAGACACACGATTTACTGCGCGACAGCCAACCCGACCCAGGTGCTGATCGTCGAGACCGCCCAGGGACGCGGCATCGTGGGCGTCGTAGACGGCCTCCCGCCCAAGGGAGTGGAAGCCGAGTCGGACATCGAATGGCGCAAGAAGTTCCTCCGGCAAACTGGCTACAAGCTGTGAGCGTGGCGCAAGGCACGGCTGAAAGAGGCTGATATGTCGTTACATATTCTTCCAAAAAACCGCTTGCACGGAGAGCTGCAGTATCGTATAATTGTTCCCGCTGTTAACCAATAGTAAAACCTCGGAGTACCAAATGAAGATGAAGACGATACGTTTCAACCTTGGATGGCTCCTTGCGAGCCTTTGTTTCTCACTGACGACGCCGCTCAGTGCCCAGAGTATCTTCGTCGGCGGTCCGCAGCGGCCGGGATATGCCCGGCCACCGCTGTATATCTCTGTGAATCCAGCGGCGACGGGGACGGGGGCGGCGGTGCCCTATACGCCTGTCCAAATCCGCCGTGCCTATGGCTTCGACCAACTGACCGCGACCGGCGTCGGACAGACGATTGCGATTGTGGATGCTTACGGCAACCAGAACATCCAATCGGACTTAAACGCGTTTTGCATTCAGTTCGGTTTGAAGACAACGAGCGTCCAAGTTATCGGCAGCAATCCAGGCGGCAGGGGCAATGGCTGGGATATGGAAACGTCATTGGACGTGGAATGGGCCCACGTGGTCGCGCCCGATGCCACCATCATCCTGTCGGTGGCCCCGAATGCGAGCAATGCCGGCTTGCTGGCCGCGGTTGATGCCGCGGTTGACGCCGGGGCTAGTGTGGTTTCGATGAGCTGGGGCGGGACTGAATCGTCAGGCGAGCGGAGTTATGACTACCACTTCAGCGTGCCCAACGTGACTTTCGTCGCCTCCTCAGGTGACAGCGGGGAACTGCCGACCCTGCCGGAAGTGGAGTGGCCGGCCGCGTCGCCCTATGTCGTCGGTGTCGGCGGCACCAGCCTGTATTTAGACGGCAATGGTAATCGCATTGCCGCCGAAACCGCCTGGTCGAGTAGTGGGGGCGGCCTCAGCAGTTTCTATCCGGTTCCATCCTGGCAGTCGGGGTGGAACACCTGGCTGTTAAATGGTGCCAGCGCGCGCGGGGTGCCGGATGTCAGTTATGTAGCCGATCCCAACACCGGCCTTTACGTCTATTGCTCGACGTATTCCCGGCGCGGTTCTTGGTTCCAAGTCGGCGGCACCAGCGCCGGTGCGCCACAATGGGCGGCTTTGATCGCGCTGGCCAACCAAGGGCGGGCATCCGGAGTGAACGGTAACAACGACATTTACAGCACGACTGTAGCCGGAACTCCACCGACCATCGCAAACAATTTCCTCGACATTAGTTCCGGGAGCAACGGCTCCGACCAAGACGACTTTTCCCTAGTCGGATACGACCTCGTGACTGGGCTCGGTTCACCGGTGGCCACGGGAGTTGTACCGGCCCTGGTCTCTCTGGCGCCAGCGTCACCGGACTTCTCGGTGTCGGTGACCCCCACATCGCAAACCGTGGCGTCGGGCGGTAGCACGAGCTACACTGTGACCGTCAGGCCCTTGGGTGGCTTCATCGGAATAGTCAACTTCTCAGTGAGCGGCTTGCCGACCGACGCGAGTTATACTCTGGCTTCAGTCACTGGTTCAGGTTCCTCCACGCTGACAATTACCGCGGGCGCCACACCTGGCACATTCCTGCTCACGGTTACGGGCACAAGCAGCGGCTCGCTAACTCACTGGGCGACGGCCACGCTTATGATAGTCGCACCGAACTTCTCCATTTCCGCCAGTCCGACTTCCCAAACGGTCAAGCAGGGCAAGAGCACCTCCTACACGGTGACCGTCGCGCCTTCGAGTGGGTTTACTGGCACTGTCTCCTTGGGCGCAAATGTGTCGCCGGTGGTGTCGGGCGGACCGACGGTGTCGTTCAATCCTCAATCGGTACGGATTCGCAACGGCTCGGGGAACTCTACCATGACGGTCAGTACGAGCAACCGCACGCCCACGGGGACTTATACCATAACCATTTCTGGCACGGGCGGGTCCACGCAGCAAGGCACCTCGGTATCGCTCGCGGTTAAGTAGCCTCCCAGTAACGGGCCCCAAAGCCCGGCCCTACGGCGTGCGCGTGGGCCGGCTTCGATCGAGCGCGGCGCGGATCTGCGTCTCGAAAGCCGGCTTCAGCACGCAATTGATGTGGCCTGCGTCCGGGATGACATGCTCCGGCCATTCCGGCCTGACCTGGAGCAGAGGTTCGACATACAGCCGCCGGCAAGGATCGCGCTCGCCTACGTTTATACTGACGGGCACGCGCACCGCCTTGATCTGATCTTCCGTCACAGAGAGTTTGGCGATACCGCGCACACAAGCCGCGGGCACCTTCGTGTTGCGACGCCCCTTGATCTCCTCCCAGAAATGCTGCAACGGGCTGTCGGCTTTGAGCCAGCCCATCCCGCCCAATACGGCTGAGTTGACGCGCTCCGGATGCATCGTCAGCAGCTTCAGGGTAATCATGCCGCCGAGCGAATAGCCGACCACGTGCGCTTTCCGAACGTGCAGATAGTCCATCAACCGGACAACATCCTCAACCATCCGCACCCCGTATTGGTCCTCCGCCTCCGGCTTGTCCGATTGGCCGTGGCCGCGGTTATCGAAGGCGATGACCTGGTAGTGTTGCGCCAGCTCGGTCACGGTGCCCGGCATCACCCAATTCATTTTCGCGCTGGAATAGAGCCCGTGAACCAGAATGACCGGTTCGCCCTTGCCCTCGACTACATAGTGGATCTTCACCCCGTCGGATGTGAATTCCTCAGCGTGGAGCAACGCGGCGCCGCCGGACGCCATCACGGAGCAAGTTACTGAGGCGAGCCCGAATCTCATAAAGCCTCGCAAGCCACCCACAGGTCCTCTCACGGTTTCTTGCTGATGCAATAGAGCCGGGAAGCGCTCCGGATCAGCAGACGGTCGCCGGCCAAGGCTGGCGTGGCCAGGCACATATCGTCCTCTCCGAGCTTGTTCGTCTGCAGCAGCTCGAACCGGTCGCCGGCGCGGACAACGAAGGTCACGCCATCCTCGTTCAGGCAGAACACCCGGCCATTGGCGGCCCACGGAGATGCTGTGAAATGCAGACCCTGCGGGAGCTTTTGGCGGTCATAGAGGAGTTCGCCGCTCCGCGCGTTGAAAGCGCTCAACTCGCCAAGATCGCGCAGCACGTAAAGCCGTCCGTCATAAACAAGGGTTGTCGGGTTGTAAGGGGCCGCCGTGGGCTGGCACCAGAGGATGCTGGAGTTGTTCGTCTGGCCGGTCGGCAGGGAAAGGTCGCCGCTTCCGCCCGGGCGAAGCGCATAGATTGGCCTCGACTTGTCCACGATGAAGCCTGAACTGATATACAACAATCCCCGGTCCGCGTACGGTGTGGCAATGGTGATGCTCGACATGCCTTTGAACCACCAAAGGAGCTTTCCCTCCAGGTCGTATGAGCGGACCTTGCCGGTGCCCGCTGTCACGATTTCGGAGCGCTGATCGTTCTCCCAGATATAGGGAGTGGACCAGTTGCTCTTTTCGTCCCGGTCCACGCGCCAGATTTCCCTGCCGGAGAGCTTATCCAGGGCAAGCAGGTAGGATCGTTCCTCGTTGTCGTTGACCAGGTAGAGGCGGTCCCGATGCAACACCGGCGAAGACGCCGTGCCCCAACTCGCGCGCATCTTATGAGGCTCGAGCGGTTTCGACCAGACCTCGCGGCCGGAAAAATCCAGGCAGAACAGGCCCACGCCGCCGACGCAGGCATAGACTCGCTCGCCATCGGTCACCGGCGTTTCAGAGGCATAACTGTTCTTAAGGTGGGTCGGCCCGGCTGGCGGCCCCCGATGCACCACGTGTTCCCACCGCACTTTGCCCGAAGCTAAATCGAGGCATAGCACCTTCCATTCGTGCTCCGGGCGCGGTGCTTCTGGCCGTTCGCCCCCAAGATACAGTCCTTTCTTCGGCGGCTCAGAAACACCCGAGTTCACTGCGGTCGTTACAAAGACATGATCGCCCCAGAGGATGGGGGATGACCAGCCGCGCCCGGGAATCTCGGCTATCCACACCACGTTCTCGGTAGCGGACCAGTGCTCAAGCGGCTTCGCGTTGGCAGAAGTGCCTTGCGCATTGGGTCCCCGGAACTGCGGCCAGTTGGTCTCAGGCGCCTGGGCGCCCGAGACGGTCAAGCCCCCGAATAGTGACGCCGCCAACACGATCGCCCCAGGGTTAACGCTTCGGTTCAAAGCTGCCATGCAGTCAAATGGAGTCATCCCTGAGATGATACCGCCTCGCGCCCCGCAGACAAGCTCGCCCAAATACCGGGCCCGCGGCGGCGTTATACTTTCAAGTTGACTGGCCGGGTGTGTGGGCCTGACTATGCAGGCCAAGAGCCAGACGGAAAGGACAAGCCATGTATAAGATCGTCGGAGCGGACGGCAAGGAATACGGCCCTGTCGGCATAGAGCAAATGCGGCGATGGAGAGCCGAAGGACGGATCAATGCGCAGACACGGGTGCAAGAGGCCGGCACCACGGGGTGGAAGACGGCGGCTGATTTTCCGGAACTCGGATTCGCGCCCACCGCGGGCGTTCCCGGTCCGGGTTCATCGTCGCCTCCTTTGACGACAGGCCAGGCAGCGGGACAGCAGAACGGCCTGGCGATTACGAGCCTCATCCTGGGGCTGCTATCGCTGGTTTGCTTGCCGGTGCTCGCGGGAATTCCCGCCATCATTTGCGGCCATTTGGCGCGGGGCCGCGCCCGACGGTTGCCCGGGCTGTACGGCGGCGCCGGGTTCGCTCTCGCGGGCCTCATAATGGGCTATGTCAGCCTAGTTATCCCGTTGGTCATCTTGCCCGCGATGCTGCTGCCGGCGTTGAGCCACGCCGAGGACAAGGCCCGATCCATCAATTGTGCGAATAACATGAAACAGATCGGGCTCGCGTTTAGAACCTGGGCGATTGACAATAATGACAACTTCCCCTTCAACGTCAGCACTAACAAAGCTGGCACCCTGGAATTGTGCGCGCCGGGAAGCGATGGGTTTGACCGGAATGCGGCCTTCCACTTCCGGGTCATGTCCAACGAGTTGTCCACTCCCCAGATCCTCGTCTGTCCGGCCGACCGTAAGAGGCAGCCAGCGCTGGATTTCCTGAGCCTCCAGCCGTCGTATGTGAGCTACAAACTGCGTACCGGCAGCGACATTAATGAAACGCACCCCGACCAGATCCTTGCCGTCTGCCCGATCCACAACAATGTGCTTCGGTGCGACGGCAGTGTTCAACGAGAACGGAAGTAAGAGAAGCTGAGAATGCCCTTTAGTCCGTCTTCGCTGAAATCTCACTTGATTTGCGGACGGCGGCCTTTACTTTCCCCGGATGCCGGTTACGGACGCACCCAACCAGGAATTGACCACGCCGCGGAATGCCACTCCACGAGTGGATTCCGCAAGCACCAGCTTGCCCTCTCACCCAGACCAGTTTCCGCGCCGCCATATCGGGCCGGGTCCAAAAGAGACCCGGGAAATGCTGGACCTGCTGGGTTACCCGAGTCTCGACGCGCTGGTTGATGCCGCGGTCCCGCCTCAGATTCGGCTCCAGCGACCGCTCCAACTGCCACCTGCCCGCAGCGAGTACGAGGCCCTGGCGGCCTTGAAGGAAATTGCGTCGCAAAACCAGGTGTTCCGCTCCTATATCGGGATGGGTTATTATGACTGCATCACACCGGCGGTCATCCAGCGCAACATGCTGGAGAACCCTGGCTGGTACACCCCCTACACGCCCTACCAGGCTGAGGTTGCGCAGGGGCGCCTCGAGGCGCTGCTCAACTTCCAGACCATGATAATTGACCTGACCGGGCTGGAGGTAGCCAACGCCTCGCTGCTCGACGAAGCCACGGCGGCGGCGGAAGCGATGACCCTTTGCCACTCGCTCAAAGAGGAGCGAAAGATCTTCTTCGTCTCTGAGGCGTGCCATCCTCAGACCATAGACGTGGTGAAGACCCGGGCCGGGGCTCTGGGCATTGAAGTTGTGACCGGCGACCACCAGACCTTCCAATTCAGCGACCGGGTCTTTGGCGCGCTGGTTCAGTACCCGAACACGTTCGGCGAAGTGCATGACTACTCTGGTTTCATCGAACAGGCACATGCGGCGGGCGCCCTGGTGGCGGTGGCGACGGATTTGCTGAGCCTGACGGTGCTGCGGCCACCGGGAGAGTTTGGGGCGGACGTGGCCCTTGGCAACGCGCAGCGGTTTGGCATCCCGCTCGGCTACGGTGGCCCGCACGCGGCCTTCTTCGCCACCCGCGACGCCTTCAAACGCAGCATGCCGGGCCGGATTGTGGGTGTCTCCAAGGATTCGCGCGGCCGCCCTGCCCTGCGCCTCGCCCTCCAAACCCGCGAGCAGCACATTCGCCGTGAGAAAGCCACCAGCAACATCTGCACCGCGCAAGCGCTGTTGGCGAACATGGCATCGATGTATGCATGCTATCATGGCCCGAGCGGCCTGCGCCAGATCGCGCACCGCATTCATTCGCTGACGGCGGTCCTGGCCAGGGGGCTGGAGAGGATGGGATACCGGGTCGGGTCGAGCCAGTTCTTCGATACTATCCGCGTTGCCCTCGGCGATAAGCGCGCGGAGGACATCTTGCAGGCCGCCGAACGGCACCGGATGAATTTCCGGCCCATCAACGAGCATACGGTGGGCATCTCGGTAGATGAAACAACGACCGAAAAGGACCTTGCGGATATCTGGCGTATCTTCAGCGGCGACGACGCCCCCGCCTTCACCGTGGCTGACCTGACTGCCGAGGTTCACCCGCAGTATAACGCTCCCCATGCCCGCACGAGCAAGTATCTGACCCAGCCAGTCTTCAACCGGTATCATTCGGAGACGGAAATGATGCGCTACTTGAAGCGGCTGGAATCGCGCGACCTGTCGCTGACGACCTCGATGATCCCGCTTGGCTCCTGCACCATGAAGTTGAACGCGGCGGCGGAGATGCTGCCCGTCACGTGGCCGGAGTTCAGCCGCCTGCATCCGTTTGCCCCGCTCCGGCAGGCGCGTGGCTACCAGCTCATGTTCCAACAATTGGAAGAATGGTTGTCCGAGATCACCGGATTCGCCGGCATCTCCTTGCAACCCAACACGGGGTCCCAAGGCGAATACGCGGGGCTGCTGGTGATTCGCGCCTGGCACCTCAACCGCTGCGAAGGACACCGCAACATCTGCCTCATTCCCGCTTCAGCGCATGGCACCAATCCCGCCAGCGCCGTAATGGCCGGCCTCAAAGTCGTGGCGGTCGCTTGCGACAAGGAAGGTAACATCGACGTCGCCGACCTCCGCGCCAAGGCCGAGGCGCATAAGGCGGACCTGGCCGCGTTGATGGTGACGTATCCCTCGACGCACGGCGTATTTGAGCAATCCATCCGCGAGCTCTGCGACATCATCCATGCCAACGGCGGACAGATCTATATGGACGGCGCGAACCTCAACGCCCAAGTCGGCCTTTGCCGGCCCGCGGACATTGGCGCCGACGTGTGCCACATGAATCTGCACAAGACCTTTTGCATCCCACACGGCGGCGGCGGCCCGGGCGTAGGTCCTATCGGCGTGGCGGAGCACCTGGTGGAGTTCTTGCCGGGCCATTCGGTGGTTAATCTCGGCGGCGAAAACCCGGTTGGCGCCGTTGCCGCGGCCCCGTGGGGCAGCGCCAGCATTCTGCCCATTGCCTGGGTTTACATCACCGCCATGGGCGCCCCCGGGCTGAAAAAGGCGACCCAGTATGCCATTCTCAACGCGAACTATGTCGCCCGCAGGCTGCAAAGCTTCTTCCCCGTCCTCTACCGCGGACACGGCAACCTCGTCGCCCACGAGTGCATCCTCGACCTGCGCCAGTTCAAAGACGTCACCGTCGAAGACGTCGCCAAACGCCTGATGGATTACGGCTTCCACGCCCCAACCATTTCCTGGCCCGTCCCCGGGACCATGATGGTCGAGCCGACGGAGAGCGAATCCAAGGAAGAGCTGGACCGCTTCTGCGAGGCGCTCATCAGCATCCACGCTGAGATCAACGCCATCCAGTCCGGCCAGGCAGACAAGAAGAATAATGTTTTGAAGAACGCGCCACACACCGCCGACATGCTGGCCGCGGAACCGTGGGGCCGCCCCTACTCCCGCGAGCAGGCCTGCTTCCCGGCCAAGTGGCTCCACGACCATAAGTTCTGGCCCGCCGTAGGCCGCATTGACAACGTCTTTGGCGACCGGAACCTCGTTTGCTCCTGCATCGGCATGGAAGCGTATGGCGGTGCGGGAATGCAGAAGGAAGATTGAAGAATGGATGCGACCCGAGCCCGGTCAAAAGGAGCAATGTGCAGCAAAGGTTTTGATAGACTGGTCCTGTTTGGGGTGTTGGCTCTCGGATTGGCTGTTGGCGGATTGGCGCTGCTTAACCATCGCCATCGCACTCCGCCAGTCATGCCGGCGGCGGAGAATTCGGGTTCTTTGGAGCGCTCCGTCCCGGCGAGACTGCACCTACCCGCGCCGCGTCTGTCTGCCGGCGCTCCGCAAACGGAGCCCGAGCAGGACGCGCGCTCTTCCAATTTGCTGGCGCGCTTGATCAAGGGAGAGGAGCTGCCGAAGCTTACGCCGGAACAAGTCGAGTCCTATCTGGCTTCAAAGCCCCCCAGTCCCGTAGGCGCAGACGGCGGCGCCACGTTAATCGGACGCACAAATTCTTGCTGCGATGGGGCCGCGTGACAGTTAATCTCCCCTCATTGGGAAGAACGCGAATCGAATCGTCGCACCATACTGTCCGTGAATTACACCGATATCCTCGAGGCCCTGCGTGAGTTGATCGCTCGCGAAAGAATCGAGTTCCTGCCGCTGGCGCTCGATGCCAAGCCGATTTCCCCGTATGCCCCCATCCAGAAATATGTCCTCGACCTCAAGAACGGCGCGAAGCCGGAAACCGCTGCGGAGGACCTTTTCACCACTCTCTGCAAGGATGTTCTGAGTTTTCAGCCCACCCGCCAGGTCGGCACCGGCGAGGGGTGGGTGGACTTTATGCTCCCTGAGCGCAAGGGCGACCCGCTCCCGCTCGAACTCAAGCCGCTTTTCCAACGGGACGGCCCGGACGCCCTCTGGCGCGGTGACGCCAACCCCAAACAGCACGTCACTCAGGTCAAAAAGTATCTCCGCGATCACGAATACCTGATCCTCACGGACCTGCGGACCGCCTGGTTCTTCAACGCCCGGGATTACTTCTTCGAGAACAAGCCCTTCGCCGAACTGCCCTTCCCCGACTTCTTCGCCCGGTGCCGTGAAACCGGCAGCGCCCTCGACACTTTGCGCCGCGTCGAGGACACCGCCGACAAGCCGGAACTCGAACAGCAGTTCTTCGAGGACCTGAAGACCTGGTTCAATGAGTTCGACAAAGTGAAATGGACGCCCGCCGAACAGGCCGCCGAGTCCATCATTCTCCTCATCAACAAGCTCATCTTTGCCCGCACCATCGAGGATTACGGCCTCGTCCATTACCGCTTCACGCAGGACGAATACGCCCGCTTCACCAAACTCTGGGAACCCAAGGGCGCGCACCGCGTCGTGCCCAAGTTCCTTGACTTCTTCGAGGAGTTCTTTGACGAATATTACGACACCGAAATCTTCTCCCAGCGCATCTGGGACCGCTTGGACAAGGACCCGGCCAATCTCCAGCGTTTCTGCAACAAGCTAGATTCCGTCCTCGGCGTCAACACCTGGGACCAGACGTTCAGCCGCGGTATTGTCCACTACAACTACCGGCGCATTGACGAAGACATCTTCGGAAAGAGCTATGAAATGTTCCTGGCGGCCAACCGGAAAGACGAGGGCATCTACTACACGCCCACCTCCATCACCGCCCCGATGGCCGAGTCGCTCGTCAACTCCCTCGCCGGCAAGCTCGTGGACGACATCTGCGCCGCCGTCGGCAGCCAGCAATGCGATTTCGCCCGCGCCGAACAGCTCATGGCTCAATTGGCCGAAATCCGCGTCGCGGACACCGCTTGCGGCAGCGGCGGCTTTCTCATCAAAGTCCTCCGCTGCTTCTGGCAGCAATACCAGCGCATTGACCAAGCCAGCGCCTGGGTGCAAAAGATTCTCCGACCCCAAAACGGTGAGCTTTACCTGGCAGAACTGCTCCCCTACGTCGAAGCCACCCTCGGCTTCCGCCGCCGCTGGAAACTGGATGATAGAAGAGAATTGGCCATAGAAATTGCCGAACGCCACCTCCGCTGCCGGAGACATGAGAAGGTCCCACGGAATGTCGCCACCTTGCTCCTCTGCCGCGGAATCATACCGCTTAGCGGCAAGGCGCTTCACTTCCGAGAGCTCACGGGAGCCAAACGCGCCTTTCCGGATTTGCGGCGCGTTTTTGGGGTGAATTAGGTAACTGTGCCACGCAAGGAGGAGATTTCAGCCGCACGGCCGTGTCCTGCCAGGCCATGCAATAATTCTCTCGCCTTGAACTCACTGCTGAGTGAATGAAACCAAGAACCAGAACAAACTGACCGCATGAGTTCGAAGATCATGCTCACCGATCCCAAAATGACGCAAACGAAGGTCGACGCCATTCGCCAGGCACTCGGAAACGGGAATGGGTTGGTCCTAGAAAAATGACAGCAATGGTGGCCTCAGCGCGAGAGGAAGCAAAAGAGAGCCGGCGAGAATACAAAATGTCATGATTCCAGGACCGACCCTCCAACGTTGCACACAGTCGCGTTCAGCTTTTGCAGCGCGACCTTCAGATCGCTTGAGGGAGCGGATTACTGCCTCCGATGTTTTGACGGGTATCTTTCAGATGTTGGGCAGACCAAACCTCTCCCCCGACGAAGAGCGTGATCCTGAACCAGAGATAGTCCTCAACATCCCTCGATTGGGTTCGTGTCGAGAGTGGGCACGAATTCGTCTAGAGGAATGGATTCGCTTGCACGGAGCAAAGCGTGTGAATGAGGTGGCGGAAATATGGCGCGAAGGGAAAGCACAACCTGCCTCACACCCGTTCTACTTTGGTGTTATCGGCCCGCCCGAATCACCGAGAAACATGACAGAATGGAACAGTCTGATGGCAGAAGCGTTGATGTGGCTCCAGAGACGTTGGAAACACGAAATTGGGAATTCGCCGTGGGTGGCGGAGAATCAACTTTATCAGATTCTCCGTCGCCTCCTCAAGGGGACTGAGGTAATCCAGCACGCACGGCCAATTTGGCTAGAACCGCAACACCTCGACGTTTATGTACCGCAAGCTGGAATCGCGGTCGAATACATGGGGCAGCAGCATTTCGAACCTTTGGAATTCTTTGGCGGTGAAACCGCATTCGAGTTGTTGATTGAGCGAGATCGAAGAAAGGCTGAACATTGTAAGAATCATGGGGTAGAGCTAATCCGAGTTCGCTTCGACGAGGATATTGGAAGCCGGGCTAAGGAAATTGCCAAACAGATCTCGTCCGCACTTATGAGCGACAAGCAAGGCAACTAGAGACCTGCGATTCTTCTCAATTCGTCGCCCCTGCCAGTCCTTCCTTAAAATCCACAATCTCCTTAATCTACGTCAGAACCCAAATGAGAACTGAAATTCAGCCTGCGCGGACGTCCATGCGCCCAGCATGGTGGTGGTCCGCAGGATGGATGGGGCTGAGCCGCAGCCGCCGCAAAGCTTTTGAAGGACCCACGCGACGTCAAGGAGCGCACGGCGCTGGAAGTCTTCATCGCCCGCGATCTGTACGGCCTGTCATTGGGCAACTGGAAGCATCTGACCGGCACGTTCACCTTCGGCAGCGGCCCGACGAAAGGGGAATTGGACGAAATCATCCGCCAATCGCTCGTATTCTGGGGAAGCTGAGCGAGTTCAGCCGCAAGCGAAAATGGGGCACCGGAGTATTTGGGGCCAGTTTGTCGGGTTGCTCACGTCAATTATGGTTTCATCGCTCGGAAGAAACGGATACGCCGTAGCCGAGGCCAAAGCGGTGGCGTTAGGGACGTTGCAGCTTCCGCAGGCATGAACCGGCTGCTCAAGCGCGGCTACCGGGCGAAGGAACGGCCCTCCGGCCATAAAATCACCCAAAAGTTCACCGAGCAGGGCGGTGCCATTCCCCCCAATCTTCTGACATTGGGGAACAACGACGCCAACGGAATTCGGACTTTAGCCTTTAGACTCTAGACCTTGGACTTACCCCGCCGCCCCACCCAGCCCGTTTCCCGGTCCAACTCCCCGAGTTCTTCATAAAGTTCCTGACCGAAGAACGTGACCTGGTCCTGGACCCGTTTGCCGGCAGTTGCACCACGGGCGAAGCCGCCGAACGCCATAGGCGGCGGTGGATTGGGTTCGATCCTGTGCCAGACTACCTTGACGGCGCCCGCTTCCGCTTTGAAAGGGGCGATGTCGAACCGGGGTCATCGTCATTCGTGGCCAACGCCAGCAATAACCGCGCACCCCACCGTCAAATCGCTTTGCTCTGAGTCGCCTGCGCTGCGTCACCCTGCAAACGCCGCATCCTCATTCAGGCCGGCCCACCGCATCCAAAATCGGGCAAATGCCTGAGCAGTTACGGTGGTTTTATCGATAAGACGGCTGTAACCAGCAAAATACTGACGCATAGCAGAAATTTGCCTTTTGACGCTCCCCTCGACATTCTGTACGCTGCATGGCCAATTCATGGTCCAGCAGTTTGGAATATGCCGAAGCTCATTACAGGACAACGCCTACCCTGGAAACGATTCTGGGTGCCTTGGAATGGCAATATCCACTGCGGCTTCGATGGGCGCGGCTTTTTGGATGACCCTGATGAGCTTTGGGGAAGGCACGCAAATCCTCAGGCGCTCTCGCTCGATGAATTGCTGAGGAAACGTTGTTTAATTCTGTCCGGACATCCGGGTGCTGGGAAGACAGTCGAAGTTGAGCGCGCCTACAAAATACTCTCGGAGCAGCGGCGAGAACCGGACGGACTGTTCCTTTACCACTGCCGGGCCATTTCAAGCACAGAAATGCTCCGAGACCTGACGGTAGGGGACCCTAAGTGGATTCGGGCACGAGCCGACGGTGGCGAAATTACTCTAATTATCGATGGAGTCGATGAAGGACTTCGAAAGGTCCCCGAGTTCGTGAATGCACTTGCCCTGTGGTTACGTGACGAACCGCCCTCTCGGCTTCGGGTTGTATTGGTTTGCCGGTCGGCAGAGTGGGACGTGGCAGGAGGAGAGAACCTGATGCGGCTCTGGCCGGAGGCCGAGCGCAACGGGGTTTACGAGCTCTGCCCTTTGCGCCAGCAAGATGCCATGGAAGCAGCAAGAGCTTCCGAAATCGATGCATCGGAGTTCCTGAAAGCGGTATTTCGTTGCCAGGTTCAGGGGCTCGCCGCCCGCCCGATAACACTGCGCATGCTGCTTGATGAATTTCGACTGGCCGGCAGCTTCCCGCATACTCGCAAAGAACTCTACAGGCGCGCCGCCCGGCGAATGTGCGGCGAATTCGATGAAGAGCGGCTGCGAGCCCTGCGCAAGCATCACCCCGCCTTCCCGGAGGAGCAAGTTTATCGGACCGTGTGCAGAATAGCCGCGCTCCTAATGCTGTCAGCCAAGAATGTGGTGTTGCAGAGGGACGATGAGCAATCCTCGTCCGTAGACTTGCATTGGCGTGCTGCCATTGGTGGCTCTGAGACTGCGGACGGAGCGGATTTCGAGATCACGGCGCAGTTGGTCGAGGCCGCGCTTGAAACGGCGCTCTTCAGCTTCCGCGGGCCACATCGCTATGGATTTGATCATCCAACTTTTGCCGAGAGTCTCGCCGCGGATTACTTGCGTGAAGTCCCGCTTGTTCAGCTTCGACAGCTAATGTGCGAGCGGTTCGGAGACCGAGAGTTTGTCGCTCCTCAATTGGCCGAAGTGGCGTCTTGGCTAGCGGTCGAGAACCAAGAATGGCGTCAATTCCTCATCGCTAACGAGCCGGCGATCCTTCTTCGAACAGACGTGAGCGAGTTCAGCGACGACGACAAAGAACTCACTGTGGCATCGCTGCTTGGACGAGCCGACCGCGAGGAGGCTTTCGACGGTGAAAGCATCTCCACGTTTTACTATGCGCTCCGACATCCCAAAATCCCCCAGCAGCTCAGGCCTTATATTGTTGACCGGAACCGCAATATTGTAGTCAGGCGCATCGCCATTGAGCTCGCGGGAGATGCCCGTGTGAGCGAACTTGAGCCGAGTTTGTGGAAACTGATCGCCGCAAACGACCCGGCTTACCTTTCTGTAACTCATGCGCTGCGTGATTTGTCAGGGCCACACTCGAAGGCAAATCTGCTGAAAGCCCTTCACAGGAAGTTCCCCGACGACACAAATAAGGACTTGCTTGGGGTGGCTCTGCATATCCTCGTGCCCAAGATGCTCCCAGTCAGAGCGGTGCTTCCGTATCTGGAGGAGGAGCGACAGAAGACCCACAGCGGCTCTTATGATACGGCAGTGTGGTATCATTTGCCTAGCAACCTGACGGTTCCCGATCTCCCAGCGCTATTGAGCCGTATGCGCGAATGGAAGAACTGTTTTGAGGGGCATGGCCCGTTTCATCACTTGGCGGAGCGGGGTTTTGCATTGGCCCTCGAGAATCTGGACAAGCCACTCATCTGCAAGCTCGCGGCGACGATGTGGGTCAAGAAAGTGCATGCGCATGAACCGCTTCCTGGAACGTCCGGCAATGCGAAAACGAGCAAGGCTGCCGGGTTAGGTGATGACGCGAGCAGGCGTCAGTTCACGAGGGCTGTGCTCAACAGCGACCTCAGCACAGCAGATGATGTTTTATATTGTGGAGTGGCCTTGGTTAGCCAGGCTGACGCGGATTGGCTGCTCACAGAGTTAACACGGTCGCCCATCAAGCGCCGGGAGGAGTGGGCCAAAGTGACCGCCAGGTGTTTGTACTGGGCGCCAGAGCGGGAAAAACTCCATGACGCACTGCTTCAGGCCTATAATGACGTCCCCGAGTTAAGGAAATACCTTCCGGTGCCTCGAAAGGGGGACATATATTTCACGCTTTGTAGGTGCGAACGGGCTGCACAGCTCCGCCATGAGAGGAGGGAACACAAATGGAAGCGGGAAAGGCAATCACCCTCTCGCCGTGAACTCCTCAGCCAAGCGCTCAATGTACTGAGGGATGGCAATTCCACTGGTTGGGTTGGCCTGGCGCAATATGCGTACGTTGAAGACGAGAAAGACAAGAAGCTGCCGGCGTCGCGGAAAGCATCCGATTATGACCTAACTACTACTTTGGGCTGGCAGGAGTTGTCCGAGACCGAGAGGAAGGAGGCAACTCATGGTGCCCGTCGCTTTTTGATCGAACACGACGATAAGCGCGCAGAGCCCGGCCATTATACGAATTACGCCGAGGCTGGATACCACGCTATTCGCATTCTACGCCATACAGTCGTGGGAGACGCGGCGCTTCGGAATGCTATTACTCGCAAGTGGATCTATGCCGTGACCGACCGCTTCAATAATGGCGAAGAGGACCATCAAGAGCAAATAGAGGCTGTTTTCGCACTCGCTCCAACCCGCGTCAAAGCCAGGCTCATATTGGAGTTTCTCAACGATGACAAACGAGACGGGTTTGCGCTCTGCCTCCGAGCTTACAAGAAGGTTTGGTGCAGAAGCCTTTCCTTGACCATCTCAAAACTGCTGCAGCAAAAGGATCTGCATCCTCGAACCACAAGAGCTGCCCTGCATTTTCTTGCAGGGAATGACCATGGCGTCGCAGTTTCGACCGTGCGTAGGCTCTTGGCCGAGGCAGGAGCGTTGTCTCGCCTTTCGGCGCGCACTCGTGCTGTCGTCGCTGTCGCATTATTCAGCCTGCCGGAAGAATTCTGGAGTAAGGTGTGGCCCTCTATCGTCAGAGCCCCAGCGTCCACAGTGGAGCAGTTCTTTTTGGAGAACTCCTACGATCTCGTTCACGGCGAAGGCCTCGCTTTTGATAAGTTGACGGACCGGCAAGTCGGTGAGTTGCACCTGATTCTGATGAAACTGTTTCCGCCAGAAACCGATCCGAGAGACGAGCCCGGGAAAGTCTATTCGGTTACTCCTCGTCATGGGATGCAGCGCTTGAGGGGGGGCTGCATCAGCATGCTAGTGCGGCGGGCCACCGATGCTTCGCTGAGTGAACTTCGACGGCTCATTCAAATGGCGCCGCCCCAGCGACGCCTCTCATTGCGCTGGAGCTATGCCGAAGCGCTGAAAGGCCGGTTAAGGACACAGTGGACGTCAGGCGTGCCCTCTGCCCAGGAGATCCTCACGCTCATACGCTCGCGCTCTGCTCGCAGGGTCGAGGATGAGGAAAGCCTGCGGGAGGCTGTCCTTTCGTCGCTGGAGCGCCTTCAGGCTGAGCTCGATAGTGATGGGCTTCCTTCCACACGCGATCTCTGGAATGAACCCACTTCTCGGCGCGGCGGGAAAGGAGGGCCTAAGAAGGAGGAAGAGTTGTCACACCTGATACGTCGCTGGTTGAACAAAGACCTGCCGGCCAAGAACGGAGCCATCATCAACTGCGAGGTCAAGGTGCAGCGCTTCGGTCGGGGGAAATTGGACATCAAAGTCGAGGCAATCTCAAAAAGCCCTTCCGCTCCGCGCAGGATGGCCCTGATCATCGAGGTCAAACGGTGTTGCCATTCCGACGTTCACGCAGCCTGCAAGACGCAACTGGTGGACGGTTACCTGGATGAACAGGGCCATACCCACGGAGTTTATCTTGTCGGGTGGTTCGGCTCGCCACGCGGTCCCTGCGCAAAATGGAGCAGCAGGGAACAGGCTTTGAGGTGCGTGCAGACTTGGGCTGATAACGCTTGCAGAGACGGCCTCTCCGTTAGAGGCTTCATACTGGACTGTCGCTTGCCGAATCTGCTCGCACCATCCAAGCGCATCAAGGGACACCGCAAGAGGTGAGCGTTGCCTCACGCCGTTCTCCGCTAAATCAGACAGCGATTGTAATGCTCCTGGTAGATGGCAGGAGTGCTCGTGGACGCCCAACGAAGTTGGGACGGCCACCAGCAAATGACCAATTCGGAGACGACAGATGACGCTCAATCCCGAGGAGAGCAAGTCACCAGCAAGGCTTTGACGCAGCCTCAACACCAGCCCCGAACGCTCTCGGGGGCGGCGGAAGTCCATGCGGCCAGCGCGTGGTGCTCCGCGTCATGGACCGAGCCAATCCCGAGCCGTCGGAGGTGTTTAAGCCGCCAGATTTCTGCGGTGGGGCCGCGCGGAACTGGTGATGGAACCACTTTCAGGGTTGGAGATGGTTCCGGCTGATTGACCCAGGGTGGAAGCGCTTCCCCTGAACCCTGGCGCCTCGACTCTGGGCTGGATTATGAAACCCCATTCGGGGTAACTTGTGCTGATTATCCAGCCAAGCCTCTACTGGGAAAGAATCCGGCGATTCGGGGCCGTTGGGTGGCTTGAGGTGGCTTTGGTGGCTTTGGGTGGCAGGCCCTCTGCCGTGAGTTTTAGGCTCGACAAGGATACCAGGCGGTGAGTGAATGCCTGTGTTGCCATGAAAACGAACCGTTTCTCCCTTCGGGAAGAGTTGCCTGTCAGGCGTGCGGGCACACTGTAAGTTCGAAACCGGCCAGGTTAATGTGAAAAGCGATTGCATAAAGGCGGGTCTGGCGCTAGCGATTTGCTTCTGCTTTCTTCCTGCTTGGCCCCGGCAGACGAACACGGTCGAACCCGCGTTTCCGGACGAACCGGCGGCACACCAGCTCTACCAGGACATGGTGGAAGCCATGCGCAAGGCGACGACCTTGTCCTGGGCCGGCGAGTACCGGTGGAAGTCGCAGGGAAAGTTTGTCACCGTCGCCAATTATCGGATCTGGCTCAAGAAGCCCAATTATGCCCGAGTCGAGACGACGCGGGTGGGCCAGAAGGAACCCAGCGGGATCCTGGTCGGGGATGGGGATTATTTCTGGATATACTGGCCGCAGGGGAAGTTCCGCTACGGGTGGGAAAAGAGTGGCAATTATGCCGAGGAATACGAAAAGTATCAGCGGAAGTTCTTCATGAAGAAACCCACGCCGGTGGGGATGCACTCCATTGGGCACGAGGTTTTTGCCTACCTGGGGGTGATGACCATCCTCGATCCGAGCACGTTCCACGGATACACCGATTCGCTCCAGGCCTACATAGATGGCATCCGTAGCCTGGGTACGAACACAATTGGGGGCGAGGTGTGTGATGGCATCGAGGTGAGCTTCATGAAGCATCAGCGAAGCTGGGAGTTATGGCTGGCGAGGAAAGACCGGTTGCCACGCAAGTTGAAGCAGGTTCTCCAGGTCTCGGTGGAGGCCATTTGGGAGCAATCGTGGTCGGAAGTGGCGGTCAATGCCGAGATCCCTAATGACCGGTTTGCCTGGTCTCCCCCCAAGGACTGGAAAGAGTGGAAGGAGCCAGCCATCGAAGAGAGCCTGTTGAAACCGGGCACGATGGCCCCGGACCTCGAAATGGCCGCGCTTAACGGAGGCAAGCTCAAGCTGTCCAGCTTCCGTGGCCAAATCGTCTGGCTCAACAAATGGCGGTGTGGCTGACCCGCCTGCCGCGAGGAGACAGGGAGTCTCCAGAAACTGCACGAGAAATATCATGACAAGGGACTGGTCGTCCTGGGAGTGAATGTGGCGGATGATCGCAAGACCGCCCTGGATTATCTCAAGGCAAACCGCGTGACATTCCCCATTATCCTCGACACGTCGCCGGCTGCGAGGCGGGCAATGGCCCAGTACGAAGCCCTGCCCGATCTGGGAGCCGATCCGATGACTTACATCATCGGCCGCGACGGCAAGATCCTGGATGCCTGGTTCGGCTACGATAGCCGCAGAACACAGGCGGCACTTGACAAGCTGGGTTTGTAAGTCTGGCCACTTATTGGTCGAACCCTGCACCAGACCGTCCTGCGAGCTGCGCCGGAACCTCGCCGGAGCCTCGCCGTAGTACCCTCGTTGGCTAACGAGGGTACTACGGCGAGGCTCCGGCGCGTATCCCGTGAGGCTATGGCGGCGTGAGCGGGCGGTAAGGAACGCTGTTCCCTCCATGGCAGGTGTGCGTGGTGGCTATAGGAATCCGCTCCTCCGGAGCTTGAGCCCAGTCGCCAACCCCTCTGAAGCCACCCTCTGGCCACCCTCAGGCCCTCTGGTAGCCAACCGGTAGCCACCCTGAAGCCACCCTGAAGCCACCCTGAAGCTACCCTGAAGCTACCCCGAGGCTACCCCGAGGCTCCGGTACCGCGCTCCCACAGCCGGCTTAATCTATGATTTCGGCACGGCGGCGTCCAGATGCCGAATCCAGGTAAGCGGCTCTTTCAGCCCGCCTTCGGCGCAATCCCGGATCATGTCCGCCTCCGGAACCTCCAGGGCCTGTTTGAACCAGGCGACGGCTTGCTCCCGGTTCGTGGACCGGTCCGCAATGTAGCCCAGATAGACATAGACGTAACAGAGCGACCCGGGCTGAAGGGTTGCCTTGTCCTTTTCCAGAATCTCCAGGAGCAGCTTTTGGGCTCGAGCTGTGTCCTTCGGCACGCTCTGCAATGCCGCGCGCGCCACCTCCAGCTTGTTCTCGCCGGGTGAGCTGGGGACAGGCAGGCGCGACAAGACAATTGACCCTCTCTCCACCTCGTAGCGAAGGCCGACCGGCTTGAGAATCTGGTCCAGTGCTTCGCGGCAGGACTTCCCGTTGATGGCCACATTGTTCACCCAACGCCGGCAGAGTGGATCGGTTTGGTAGAAGGATTTCGGCCGGTCGTAGGCCAGGCCAACTTGCTGTGCCAGGTCCTGGGCAATGTCCTGCACACTGGCTTGCGCAGCGGCATAGGTCACCTTCCTCTCCAAACGGCGCCGATCGGCGCCGCGGAGCAGGAACCAACCCGCCGCGAGCAGCGCCAAGGCCACCACTGCGGCTGTTGCGAGGTTCCGGGCGCGCCGGCTGGTGGGGGGCTTGATGGTTTGGCTGTTCGCGGGCGGAACGACCGGCAGGCGGCGGTTAGCCGGTTGGGCGGCAATGGTTTCGACATCCGTTTTCACCTTGCTGGCCTGCTGGTAACGGCGCTCCGGTTCTTTTTCCAGGGCCTTCAACACTACCTCATCCAGGCGCACATCGATGTCCATCCCGCGCAGGCGAGACGAGGGCGCCGGGAACCGGCCCAGAGGCAATTCGCCCGTCAGCATTTCATAGAAGACCACACCGAGCGAATAGATGTCTGCCCGGTGGTCCACGGTTCGCGGGTGCTCGACCTGCTCGGGTGCCATGTAGTGCGGGGTGCCCACGACCTGCCCGCCGGCGGTCAAGGCCTGGTCCTCGCTCTGCGGGCCGAGAATCCTGGCGATGCCGAAGTCGGCAATCTTCACGCGGCCTTGTTTGTCGATGAGGATATTCTCCGGCTTGATGTCCCGGTGCACGATGCCCTGGTCGTGCGCGTATTGCAGCGCCTCGCAGATGTGCGGCACGATGGCCAGAGCTTCCGCCGGCGCCATCCGCCGAGCCCGCAGCAACTGCCGCAAGGTCAGGCCATCCACGAACTCCATGAGCAGATAATAGTGCCCCTGCACCTCGCCAAAATCATACACCGCGACAATCTCCGAGTGATTGAGCCGGGCCAGGGCGCGCGCCTCGCGCTCAAATCGCTCGGCGAATTGGGCATCACCCTGCTTTTCCGGCGACAGAATCTTCAGCGCCACGAGCCGATCCAGCCGCGGCTGGCGCACCTTATAAACCGAGCCCATGCCGCCGCGACCGAGAAAGCCAATGATCTCGAGGTGGGGGAAAAGCTTCGACACCTCGGCCGGGGGTAGCGGGGGGGCGGGCGGCCGTTTGGTGACGACCGTGCCGTCCGGCCCGAGTTGGCTGGTCTCGATATTGGTCTCCACGGACAAGTTCAAGGCCATGAGGCAGCGGGGGCATAAGCCTTCCGGCGCGCCGGGGGGCAGGCTGCCGCCGCACTGACTGCAATTAGGCGATGGTGTATTCAACTCGTCCATCGCTCTTTACATAAGGGGAATCCTTCTGCCGTTACAGGATAGTGGGGCACGCGTCTCGCCTGCCACCAGGCCGTCTGGCTCGCGAACCCACCCTCGCGGGCGAGTGCCCGGTAAGGCAGGCGAGACGCCCGCCCCACTAATCTGCCCGTCGAGCTCATTCGTTCAACGCGGCCAACAGGTGCCGGAATTCTTCCTCGACATCCTCGGCGCTAGCGACCGTGTGTCCGATTTCCTCACGGAACAACTCGCGAAAGCGTTTGCGCAGCCGATGCACCGCCACGCGCAAGGTACCCTCGCTCACGCCCAGCCCGGTCGCCGACGCCGCATATGGGATGTCCTGTTTGCCGACCGTCAGAAATGATTTGAGCTCCTCGAACTCGGCGGGCTTGCCGGCCCGCTCGAACTCCGCGCGCAGCCGGGCCATGGTCTGCGCCAGCAGCGCCAGCGCCCAGCGCCGCTCATACATCCGGTCCGCCGGGAAGTCCGCCGCTTCGGCCTCGTAGCGTTGCTCTGCCACCTCCCGGTCCAGCGGCGCCAGGGCCAGGCCGCCGCCGCGTTTCCGGGCCCGGGCACGGTCCCACTCGTTGGCCAGAAAGCGTTTGAGAGCCATCAGCAGGAAGGTGCGGAACCGGCCCCGCTCGCGTTCGGCGGCCTCGAGGTAGTTCTTTTGCAGCAGGCGTGCGAAGAACTCCTGTGTGAGGTCCTCCGCATCGTGCGGGCTGTTGCCCAGCCAGCGCACGTGGGCGTAGAGCGGGTACCAATACGCTCGGCACAGCTTTTCGAGCGCCGCCGCGGACTGCGGCGACGACTTGTCCCGGGCGGAGAGCACTACCGACCAATGGGTAGTAACGAACGCAGCCGAGTGCGCGGGTTCCGGGAACGAGACTTCCGTTGGCGAACGACTGGCAGTGTCCGAAGTCGTGCTCACGGATGCGAGTGTAAGGAAACCGTAGAGCACAGCAAGGCGGTTGTCTCAACCGGACACTTCATTGTAACGTCGCACCGGAATTGCTTATGGAAGAGTGCAAATGAAAACAAAGCGCGGCTTCTTAAGGACCGCCTGGGCCAAATTCACGCGAGCGAACCAGCTTCCCCCAGGCAATCAGGCCCGGTCATGGGCCGTTTACCCACGAGCGCTCCTGCCGTGCGTCACGACCCTTTTACTGGCCCAGGCGGCATTAACGCAGGCTCTCGGAACTGGTGCCGACGGCTCTTCACCGCCAGCCTCGGTTCCGGCCGGCGGCGAAAACGGCGAGCAGAAACTCGAGACGGCGCGGGCGGCGCTGCACGGCCCGCGCAAGGACACCGCCAAAGCTAAGAAGCTGCTCCTCGAAGTCCTGGAGCAAGACAAGGCCACCCTGCAACCCGGGTCGCTCTGTTACGTTTATGTCTATCTGGGTTACATCGAGGACCGGGCGACGAACCGCACCCAGGCCATCGCCTGGTACAAGCAGGCCCTGGCACTCAAGGAAGGGGATGCGATCCGGGGATGCGCCCAGCTTGGCTTGAAGGAGCCCATGACCTGGATTCGCCATCTGGACGCCGACGCCGGACCGGCGCGCCAAACCGGGTCCTCCACCAGTCCAACCAACGCCGCCGCCAGCGATCCCCGCCTGAAGACGAAGGTGAAGTTCGCCGCCAACCAAGCCAGTGTACAAGACATCGTCCAAGCCCTCGCCCTGCAGGCTGGCCTCGGCTACGAGTGGCAGAAGTCCTTCTCCCAAACCGATCCCCTCTGCCGGCGCTGGGTCAACAACGTTGCCATCGAAGGCAAATCCTGCGGCGAAGCGCTGGACCAGATTCTCGGACCGGTGGGGCTCCGCTATCAGGTGGACGACGGGGCCGTTGTTCTGTACCGGAAGGATGAGGGCACAGCGCCGCCGAGCGCGGCGAGCACGCCGGTTAAGACACTGGACCTCGGGAAGGCCTATGTGACTACCGAGCAGCCGCCCGCAGGGCTGGTTCCCGCCAGTGCGCTGTCGCCCGAAGAACGACAGGAGAACTTCGACCTCCTCTGGGAGGCCATAGACAAGACCTATGCCTGCTTCGAGCTGAAGTCCATCAAGTGGCCCGAGGTCCGTCTGCGCTATCAGGCACGGCTCGACCAGTCCGCCACAGCCAATGCCTTTTACCTACTGCTGTTCGGATTGATCAATGAGCTAAAGGACACCCACTCGTGGTTTCAGAACTACTGTCCTCCCTGCCCGACGCACGGGCCAGGCCTGTCGCTGGAGCTGTTCAACGGGAGGCCGTTCGTGGTGGCCGTGGAGGCCGGCTCGGAGGCCGCCGGCAAGGGAGTGAAGCTCGGCGCGGAAATCGTCGAGGTCGATGGGTCTGCGGTCGAGGAAAAGATGGAGCGACTGCGACCGTGTCTCCCGGGTCGTTCTTCGGAGCGGGCCTCTCGCCGCGAAGCCTGCCGTTATCTCCTGGCCGGCGAGAAAGGCAGCACGGTGACTGTGAAGTTACGTTCCTCCGACGGTCGAACGAGCGAGACGCTCGCGCTCAAGCGCAGTTTTGGGTTGGGTCGCCGAGCAGACCGTGCCTGTCCCTTCGAGTTGACGCGGCAGCGGTTTGTTCACTTCGGTCGCCACCCTTCGGGGCTGGGATACATCCGGATCGAGTCCTTCAACGGACGGGGGGAGGTAGCCGACGAGTTCGACCGGGCCCTGGAAGCGCTGCGTACCACGCCGGGCCTCATCCTCGACATTCGCGACAACCCTGGTGGGTTCGGCCAGCCGCGCATCGTCGGCCGGTTGCTTCGGCAACGCACCCTGGTGGCCATAAGCTATTGCAAGAACGGGCCGGGCCACAAGGACCTCCAAAGAGTCGAGGAACATTTGGAGCCGGGTGGGCCGTGGCAATACACGGAGCCGGCGGCCCTGTTGGTGAATGATGTCACCGGCAGCGCCGCCGACCTGTTCGCCTGCTGGCTGCGCAACGCCGGGCGAGTAGTGACCATCGGCTCGACTACGCATGGCAATCTTTCCGGTGTGGCGGCCTTTGCCGTGCTGCCCTGCGGCCTGGTGGCGAGGATTTCCAACGGCTACATCTGCGACGCCAATGACCGGCCCATCGAGGGCCACGGCAACGAACCCGACGTAAGCGTCAGCCCAACCGTCGCGGAGGTCCTGAATGGCAAAGACCCGGTACTGGACAAAGCCGTGTCGCTGCTCTGCGCCAAGAACCCGCAGCATTGTACTCACGTCGCGGTTGACGCTTCCCTGGTGAACTGATCGAGTTGCTTTATGCCGTGCCGCCGGTTTATTGACACCGCGCGGGCAAGTGACATCCGCCGGAGCGAAGGTGGCGGGGTTGACCGCCTCACTGAAGACCAACTCAATGTAGTCAGCAAAGGGCAATGGCAGTGCCCCGATGGGGACCGACGACAGGACGGTCAGCGACGGCGTGGTCGTGGCGATATAGACGGTGCCGGTCTGGCCGAAGGTCGAACAGGTGAACGGGCCTCCTCCGGAGGCGGACAACTGCTGCGCTTCCTCAGGGCAGGCGATGCAGGCGAAACTCGCGGAGTCCCATCAGGCTGAACGCCGCCTCCGATACCTTGCCGTCTGGCTTGGGCACAAACGTGATGGTCATCGCTACTGGTCCTCCCTTGGCAAAGAAGGTCGTCTCAGTAAGAATCTCATTCCAGCCTGGGTGCAAGTATTCCCAGCCGTTCCCGCCGGGCTTGGACCGCTTTGACTGTGCAGCCCAGGCGCCGGGCCAGGGTTTGGTCGGGGAACTTGCCCAGCAGCGCATCTTGCTCCGGCGCCCAAGGGTGGCGGCTTGAAGCAATGCCCAGGCGCAACCTCTTGGTCTTGACGCTGGTAACGGACCGCCCCAGTCGGCGGGCCACCTGCGCGTCGGAAGCCTTGCCTAACATCGCAATTTCCAGCGCCGACCAGGGCTTTGGAGGTGTGAATTTCTTTAGCCGCGCTGGCAGCGAAATGCGAAGCTGGTTGCGGCGATGCCTCACAGTGCTCACATCGATCCCCAGTAGCATCGCCACCTGGGCATCAGGGCGCAGCCCCAGCAACTTGTCGTCTTCGGCTGTCCACCAGTGCTTCTTTGGATGAAAAACCGGGATGCCTTTGTGGGCGCGCCGCGTTCGCACCGTCTCGACGCTTCGCTTCAGCCGCCGCGCCAGTCGCTCATCGGACATGGTGCCCAGCAACTGCTCCTCCGCCGGGGTCCAAAGCCGGCGATATTCGGGGTAATAGTGCGCAATCGACAGTCGTCGCCGACGCTCCTTTACTGCCTCCAGGGGACGGCCCAGCCGTTGGGCCAGATCACGATCCTGCATGGTGCCCAGCAATTTGTCTTCCGCGGTCGTCCAGGGCTGGTGGCCCGGCCGTGGCAGGCATATGTGCAAACTGTGCCGGCGTTGGATGACTCCGCTCAGTGGATGGCCGGTGCAGGCGGCGACTTCCGCATCAGGCATGGTCCCCAGCAGTTGTTCCTCTTCGAGCGTCCAGCGGTGGAAAGGCGATTGATAAGCCGGGATTCGCAGCTTTTGGCGCCGGCGCCGAACTGCCTTCTCCGCGCGGTCGAGCGCTCGGGCCACTTCGTTGTCGGGCATGGTGCCAAGCAGCTTCTGCTCTTCCGGACGCCAAGGAGCGCCGGCCTGCTTGGCTGCGCCGGAGGCTTCCGATAGGTCCGTTACCTGATCTGGTTCCATTTGCTTGCGTATCCATAGACAAGCTTTATGGCCGCGTCAATCCCGCTGGAGCAGGCGAGAGGGACGGAGCCAAATGTTCAACCCGGCGAATTTCCTGGCGGGGGTCCAGGCTCAGCAATAAATGCTGACAGGAAGCGAGGTTAGTTGCGTGCCGGCGGGCCGAATGCGGCCACGACTTCTTTTTCCTGCAGGGCTACTCCTTGAAAGAAGTTGATGTAGTTGACGTTCCAACGCACGAGCAACTGGTCGTTCTGCGCCGGGCCGCCAAACCCGAAGAAAACATCCCCAGGACTCAGATCTGACGCCTCGGGGCTGTCCACCTGCCGGATGGTGGATTGGAAGAGTTCGCTGACTTTGGCGGCCAGGCCATCCACGTTCACGGTTTGGCCCCATCGGACGGCCGCGGCTTGTTGCGGGCTCAGCGGAGTCACGGGCTGGAGCGGCTTAAAGAGCCACCAATCGCCGGCTCCGGGCTTTGAGCCGCGAACCAGGAGCGCCTTGGTTCCATCGTCGTCAGACAGGAGGTATTCGTGGCGGTCGAATTTCCCGCCCACCATGGCCATCTCAACCAACAGATGACTCTGCAACTGGAAGTGCGTTCCCCTCAAGCTGCCGGCCTTTCCGACCGCCAGGAACGACGCGGGAGCACCCGTCCTCACGATGGCCGGCAGGCGCCGACTCGACATTAAGGAGCGAGAGCCAACGACTATAAACGTCACCAGAACCAAGGCGCCTACCAGCCCTGCCACCAACCCTGGCAGTCGGCTGCGGCCGCCCGGCGCCCGGAACAAGCGGCTGAAATCAACGAGCCGCACGTTAAACGCGGAGGACACCGTCGTCGGCGACAGGTCGAGCCCCTTGTAGAACTCGACTTCCTCGCCGGTCCAGCTCACGACGATCATGTTATTGCCGGAGACCGCGTTGAAATAGTGCGCCTCCTCGCCGACCTCGATCCCTTCGGGCGCTTTGCCTTCGATGTGATAGACGCGCGACTTCGACACCAGCCGGACGAACATGTGCATGCCCTCGAGATTCAGCGCGTCGCCGGCGCGTTTGGTGGCGGCGTCCGCCGCGGTCATCGGGCAAGCCGGCTCGAACAGGTGGAACAGCCGCCATTCGCCGCCGCGATCGGTTTCCTCATAGACCAGCGTGGCAACCTCGCCACCGTCGCTCTCCAGATTGAACTCGTTCCAATAATAGGTTCCGCCCTCTTCCTCCTCGCCCAGCACCACCCGGCCCACCACGCGATATTGCTTGCCGGAAATGTCTCCGGTCATGCCGAGGCGGATGGGTGTGGGGTTGCTGTAGCTCAAGGCAAATGGCGGTTGGCGTGTCTCACAGGAAGTAATGCGGCACGAACCTGCTCAGGTTTCCCGTAATCCGGCGCGTGTCTTCGCGAATGCCAAGGCCGGCCGCCTCGTGATCAACGACCCAGACACCGAAAACCGGGCGCTGTCCGTCGAACTCGGGCATCGTCGCCTGTGCCTGATAGACGTGCCCTTCGTGGCCATAATCCCCGCCGGTTTCCTCAATCACCACGCCGCCTTCGACCCATGTCACGTTGCTGCCCTCGCGGCTGAGTTTAGGTTTGCGGACGTAGCAGCCGCCCAGTGGCGCGGCCAAATCGTAGGCGGGCAGGAGGTTCGGGTGATCCGGGAAGAGTTCCCACAGAATGGGCAGCAAGCCCTTGTTGCTTAGCAGCATCTTCCAAGCGGGCTCGATGAATCGGATGCAATCCTTCGCGAGCTGGGCTCCGAATTCCTCGTGCCAGAGCCATTCCCAGGGATAGAGCTTGAAACAGTGCTCGATACGGCGGTTCTCAAGGTCCACAAAACAATTCTGCCGCGGGTCCCAACCCACGTCCTCGATATGTACCGGCCGGGTCCGGCGGCCAGCCTGTTCGCAGGTGTCCCGCAGATAGAGCACCGTCTGCTCGTCCTCCAGATTTTCCTTGATGCAGCTAAAGTGGATCGTCGTGGCTGGGGATCGTCTCCACGCCGCAATGAGCCGCTCGTGAATCGAGTTGAACTGGTCCGCGCCGGGGTGGAGGTCCTGCAGCCAGAACCATTGCGCCACCGAAGCCTCCACCAGGGCCGTCGGCGTGTCGGCGTTGTATTCCAACAGCTTGGGCGGTGCGCGCCCGTCGAAGCTCAGATCAAACCGTCCGTAGAGGCTGAAATCGTCGCGCTCCCAGGCGCCTAGAATGCCAGGGATGGCCAGCTCGGGAATGCCCAACCGGAGCCACCACTCATTCTTGATAACGGCCTCCGCCGCCTCGATGCAGAGGTAGTGCAGCGCGTTGGCGGCGCCCTCGAGCGCGTCCACCTCTTTCGCGCTCAGCTCGTAGGCGGCAGATTCGTCCCAATACGGCCCGGCTTCATGCGAATGATAAGTCAAGCCGATCTCCTCGACTTTCTCGCGCCAGTGGGACCTGGGAATGGAATGAAGCCGTCGCATCACGAAGCGATCCAATGCGACCCCGAAGTGCTGCCGAACCCGCCGCGCACCACATCCGTGCGTAGCGCCTCCGACTGCTGGACGATGCCGGGGGTCGGGGCGGAGATGTTCGTGATGCTCTGGCAGGCCGTCGCCGACCACTGGCCGCCGTAGAAATACCGCTGCGTTTGGGGATCAAAGTGATTGTACGGCAGCGCGTACCAGGCTCGAAACGGCGCGTGATAGTATCCCACGCCGGGCACGTAACAGTTATTGGTATAGACCGCCTCGGAACTGAGCGGCGGCGGCTGTTCAGGTCCGCAGCCGGCCAGCGCTCCAGCGGACAGGCCGCCAATCAGCACCAGGCGTATGCTCCGGCTTCGTTTCACGGGCGCTTAACGTCTTCAGCCGAGCATCGCGGCGGCGATAATAATGCACACCCCAAGGATCACCGCCGCCGCGATGATGGCGGCGGCAACGTTGCGGTGCTCCAAGATCTCGGTATTGAGATGGCCGGGAGTGCATTTGTCGAATATCTTGTAGCCGGCAATCGCTGCCACGATGCCGACCCCCGCGAAGAGCAGCATATAGAGCAGCGCCTGGCCCAGGGATTGGGCGTGCCAAGTGGGAGCGGGCGTCGCGTCCGCCGCGTGCACCAAGGCCGGGGTGAGAAGAACGATTATGGCCGGAAGCCGGAATAAAGCATGGGTTGTCATAGGCAATACACGATAGAAGATACGGAGGCTGACGGACTCGCAACCAAGTCGCTACGTCCACCAACGAATGAATACATATTGACACTCTTCTAACCCTCAAGCCTGCGGAGCGCAAGCCGCAAGCAAGGCTTCAGCACAACCTCGATATCAGCCCCGCCCGCATTCGGGGGCGGTAGCTGTCCATGCGGCCATCATTATGGTGGTCGGCGTGATGGACGGGAAGAAGCCCAAACCGCCGCAAACGTCTAAGCCGGCAGGTCTTCCGGGGTGCGGCCAAAAGCAGTGATTCCTAACCAAGGAGACCAGGCTAAGGAGCGCCGCTGATCTGGATACGGTAAAAGGCGTTTGGCGGATTCGCCGTCGGTATGGTCCAATTCAAGGTAGTGCCATCGCCATGAATGACCGTGCCGAGACTCTGCCAGTTTATCAGATCGGTGGACCGCAGAAGTTGATAATCCATACCAGTCAAGGATGTGATCGCCAACTGCAGCGCGGATGCGGTTGAGGTGAACGACACGCGATTTGGCCATTCGGTCTGGCTCAGGACGAAACTGCCGCTGAAGCTGCTGGCCATTTCGGTGCCAAAGAGGTCTGCGATGTGCGGACCGACAACATATTGGTATGAACCGTTGGCGGTTTGCCGCGGAAAGGCCACTCGCCAGCGCGTGCCGCCAATGTTGCTCACCGTCATTTGAGCCGCCGGGATCTGACCCGAAGGGGTGGCGATGGTGACATCCGCCGGAGTGAAAGTGGCGGAGTTGACAGCCTCACTAAAGACCAGGTCAATGTAGTCAGCAAAGGGCCGTGACAGTCCTCCGTTGGGGACCGACGACAGGATCGTCAGCGACGGCGGGAGCGTGGTCGTGGCAATATAAACGGTGCCGGTCTGGCCGAAGGTCGAACAGGTGAACGGGCCTCCTCCCGAGGCGGATAACTGCTGCGCAAGATCAAAGCCTACGTTGGTTCCATAATACAGCGCGATG
>Ga0224558_1000710_pt1 | contig 38330 bp, 29 predicted proteins | sample 714S32024metaG_FD_180682 | JGI IMG/M metagenome (GOLD analysis project Ga0224558, IMG submission 180682) | Peat soil microbial communities from Stordalen Mire, Sweden - 717 S3 20-24 | ecosystem: Environmental > Terrestrial > Soil > Wetlands > Peat | place: Sweden: Norrbotten County, Stordalen... | reverse complement strand
GAGATTGCTTTTTCAAACTCACCCACTTCCCCGATTTTAGCTCCCGCGTGGCACAGTTGGCAGATCGGCATCTGGAACCGCCGGAAGGTTTAATATGGCTTTCAGCCTTGCGATCTCACAATTCTTGGGACCTGTTGAATGGCAGCCTCGAACCCTCCTGATCAACCCGGCATCCATCCGATCGAAGTTGCCTCTTCGCGTGCTCTCGCCTATTTGGTCAGCCGGTACCCCACCTTATCGATGATTTTTGTTCTACGGGAAGTGCTCCAACTTCGAGAATTGGGTTTTCGCATTGACACGGCGTCCATCAATCCGCCGGATCGCACGCTGGATCGCCTGACGCCCGAGGAAGCGGCAGAAGCAGCGCGCACCTATTGCGTGAAGACCCACGGCGTTGCGGGTGCTGCCAAGGCTCATGTGCGGACAGTCCTCCGGAATCTCGCCGGCTACTTGCGAGGCATTCGGCTCGTGTTCGCTCTGGGCGGCATCGACCTCAAGAGGCTGTGGCTGAACTTCATGTATTTCACTGAAGCTTTGATGGTAGGCCAATGGATGCGGCGAAACCGGCAGTGCCACCTTCATGTCCACCTTGGATCGCAGGCCGCGAGCGTGGGACTGTTTGTGCGCCGTGTCTTCGGTTTTGGCTATTCGCTCACCGTCCACGGGCCCGATGAGTTCTACGACGCGCAAGGCCAGTATCTTGCGCAGAAAATCGCCGCCGCCGACTTCATCGTCTGCATCAGTTCCTACGCCCGCAGCCAACTGATGAAGTTATCGCCAGTTATCCACTGGAATAAGTTGGTTGTATCGCGTCTAGGCGTCGATCCCCTGCTCTTCTCGCCCCCGTCTGCCCGGCCTGCGCCGGATATCTTTGAAATCCTTTGCGTCGGCCGCCTCACCCCGGCAAAAGGGCAGCATCTCCTGATCGATGCGCTGGAACGCCTCGCTCAGCAAGGGCGTCGCGTGCGGCTTCGTTTGGTCGGCAGCGGCCCAGATGAATCGTCTCTGCGGGAACGCGCCGCAAACAGCGAGTTTCCCGAGTGCGTGGCGTTCGAGGGCGCGGTCAATCAGGATCGCATTCGCTCTCTTTATGCGGCAGCGGACATCTTCTGCCTTCCCAGCTTTGCTGAGGGCATTCCGGTGGTTCTGATGGAAGCCATGGCCATGGGGATTCCCTGCGTCTCGACGCACATTAACGGCATTCCGGAGTTGATTCGCAACGGCATCGATGGCCTTGTTGTAGCGCCTTCTGACCTGGACGCGCTCGTCCAGGCCCTGGCAAAGCTAATGGACGACAAGCCGCTGCGCGAGTGCCTGGCGGCGGGTGGGCGAACGCGCATTCTGGAGCAATACGACCTGCGCCGGAATGTTGTGGAACTAGCCCGCATCTTCGTCGAACGCATGAGGCCGTGACCGTTGTGGCCTTAGCAGCCTGTGGTAAAAATCGTGTTTTGAAATGGCACGACTTTAGTCGTGCCGTAAGTGGCTGAAAATAAATGCGGGCCCCTGAGGGAATATTCCACGTTCAAACCCACCCTTTCGCCCTTGCAACGCCGCCTGCCGGAACAAGATTGATATTCATCTTGCAGAATTTAACGGTCGCCCGGCGCAAAATGGTTCATAGAGGACAAATGGAGAAGCCACGCCAATTCCGGACCGCGAAATCTGCTCGATATGTCCCCGGTCCAAGCTGTCAGGCATCTGCCCGGTAGTTACCATTTAAATAACTCCCCCACCCCCTCCCCCCTACCCTCGGGGGTTTACCTTTAAACTCTCAAACCCTGAGCTTCTTGGAGAATAACAGAAGCAGAATCAATGGATTGCGCCTGAAATCCATGCAGAGAAACGCTACCCATCGTATCGCAATGTGGAACTCTTAGCCCGTCTGCCCGCTCATTTTCGGCGTCGCAGCCAAGCTTGCCGGAACAAGATTGATATTCATCATCCTCAATTGCTTTGAAAGGGGGCGGCTTCAGCCGCGCCGCAAACGGCCACAAGATGACTGGGCTTTACAGGCTGCGGAAAAACCCGTTCGGGCGGTAGGCCAGGGATTTATCCCTGGCACAAAGGCAGCATAATCAATACGGGCTTCAGCCCCTGCGGTATGCTTTTCGGATATTTCGGTTGAATTCGGCCTTTTTCCGCAGCCTGTTTAGCCCCCGAGGGAATGTCCTTACACTCAAACCGTTTCCTCGCTGAAGGTGATCGGGGCCTTCCAGAGGCCATCTGGACCGCCCCGTGTCAGTCCAGCGCCTTGTGGAAGCGGAGAATCGCGATCGTAAGCAAGCTGAATCCGAGGACTGCCATGGCCGCCATCTGAGGCCACAGGATCTCCATCCCCACGCCTTTCAGATAGGTCCCGCGAAGCACGATCAGAAAGTAACGTAGCGGGATGAGATAGCTGAGATATTGCATCCATTGAGGCATGGTGCTGATGGGAAATCCAAACCCGGAAAAACTGATCGCAGGCATGATAAAGAAGAAGGAAGTCACCATAGCCTGCTGTTGCGTTGACGAGACCGTTGAAATAAGCAGACCTACGCCAAGCATGCACAGCAGGAATAGGACTGACCCCGCCAACAATACCAGAATGTGACCGCGAAATGGCACCTGGAACCAAAGTGTTCCGACTACCGCAATCAGCGAAACGTCAAAAAGCCCAATCAGAAAGAACGGCAGCGTCTTGCCCAGAATGAATTCGGCCGGACGGATGGGCGTCACCATGATCTGTTCGAGCGTCCCGATCTCCCGTTCGCGAACCACCGCAAAGGCCGTGAGTGTGATCACCAGAACCAGCGTAAGGCTGCCGACAATTCCCGGAATGAAAAACCAGCGGCTGCTCAATCCTGGGTTGTACCACGGCCGTTGTTCCAACTCGACAGAAGGGATCGCTTCCGTCAGTTGCGGCGCAATCCGGTAGACGCGATCCTTTTCATAGTCCTGCGCAAAGCCAAGTGCTATCTGCGTAATGTAGCCGGAAGCGATCAGTGCGGTGTTTGAATTGGTCGCATCCACAATCACCTGCAGCGGTGCGGTCTCGCCCGCGCGCAGCTTCTGGGCAAACCCGGCATCGATCTGCAGACCCACCGTAGCCTGTCCCCGATCGATCAGGTCGCGGATCTCGCGCGAGTCAGTCAGGTGCCGCTGCACGTCGAAATAAGGGCTCGAAGTAAACCGCGAGATCAGGTCACGGCTCTCCTCGCTGTTGTCCATATCCAGCACAACCGTCGCAACATGATGAATATCGTAGGTGGCCGCGTATCCAAACACCAGCATCTGGATAATCGGCGGCCCGAACAGCAAGAAACGCGTCCGTTTATCGCGGAAGACTTGGATGAATTCCTTGATCAACATCTGCTTCAGCCGCCCAAACATAAGCTCTCTCCTTTACTCCAGCCGCTTGTGGAATGCGTGTGTAGCCAGCAGCGTCAGCACCATCGCAAATATACCCAGGGGTATCAGGTCGGCATAGAGCATTGCTGTGGGCGTCCCTTTCAGGAATATCTTCTTCAGCACTGAAACATAGTAGCGGGCCGGCAGAATGCGCGTAATCCACTGTAGTGCAATGGGCATTTGGTCAATCGAAAACAGGAATCCCGACAGCAGAAAAGCCGGAAGAAACGTCACAAGCAGCGCAATCTGACTTGCCGCAAACTGGCTCTTGGCCATTACGGAGATAAAGAATCCCAGCGAAAGCACAACCACAAGGAACAGCGCGGAACTGACAAGCAGCGTGACATACGAGCCGCGAAACGGAACATGGAACCAGTAGATCGCGATCGCGGCACAGACAATGACGTCGAACATTCCAAGGACAAAATAGGGTGCCAGCTTGCCCAGCATGATCTCCATCGCGCTCACGGGAGTCGAGATCAACTGTTCCATGGAGCCGCGCTCCCACTCGCGCGCTATCGTGAGAGAAGTCAGGAATGCGCCGATCACTGACATCACCAGGGCCAGCACGCCGGGAACGATGAACGCGCTGCTCTCAAGGTCCTCGTTGTACCATGTGCGCGTTTCCACGCTCACCGGCGCAGGCTGGATGGACTGGCCGTGCTGGCGAAGCCACTTGATTTGAATCTCCGCTGAATATCCCTGCACGACTGCCTGGACGTAGCCGATGAGCACATTCGCCGTGTTGTCGTCTGTGCCATCGACGAGCGCCTGAACCGGAACAGGACCGCCGGCGCTTATCCGCGAAGAAAAATCCCACGGGATCACAATCCCCATCTTGGCGTGACCGTCATCGAGCGCCCTGGTAATTGCGGCATAGTTGTTCACCACACGCTCGACCTTGAAGTATTCGCTCGCCTGGAAGTGCTTCAGCAGGTCCTGGCTTTGCTGGCTTCCGTCGCGATCGAATACATAAATCGGCAGCCCCTTGAGATCGAGATTGACGCCGTAACCGAACAGCAGCATCAGAGTTACCGGCATGATGACCACGATCATCAGGCTTCGCGAATCGCGGAGAATCTGAATCACTTCTTTCCTGGCCACGGCGAATAGGCGCCTCAAACTCATGCTTTGCGCTCCTCTCCAGCATTGCTTTCCGTTGTCAGAGAAACAAACACATCTTCCAGGCTGGGACGTATCCGCTCGATCCGGTTCACAGCGACTCCCTGATCCGCCAAGTACTTCTCAACCCGAGGTATGGCCGCGGCGGCATCGAGTACAACCAGATGCAGAGCGTTTCCGAACACCGCCGCATCCATCACATCCGGAGCCGATTGCAGAGCTTCAACGGCCTTGCCAAGCGGCTCGCACTCAATCAACAGCAGATCGCCTTTCATCGAGTCCCGCTTCAATTCGGAGGGCGTGCCGAGAGCCACCATCTTGCCGCGAAAAATCAGCGCCAGACGGTTGCAGTATTCAGCCTCCTCCATGTAATGCGTGGTCACGAAGACGGTCACGCCCTCGTCCGCCATCTGGTGAATGAGATCCCAGAACTGACGCCGTGAGATAGGATCGACGCCCGAGGTCGGCTCGTCCAAAAAGAGGATGCGCGGCTTGTGCAGCACTGCGCATCCAAGCGCCAACCGCTGTTTCCAGCCGCCTGGCAGCGTGCCGGTGATCAGATTCTCCTGGCCCTTCAGGTTCGCCATTGTAAGCGCCCATTCAATCCGTTCTTTGAGCTTGTCGGAGGGCACGCTATAAAGGCCGGCAAAGAGCCGCAGGTTTTCGATCACCTTGAGATCGTTATAGAGAGAGAACTTCTGCGACATGTAGCCGATGTTTTGCCGCACTGCTTCCGGCGCACGGGCCACGTCATACCCAGCAACCACCGCATGACCGGAGGTAGGCTTCAGCAGCCCGCAGAGCATGCGAATCGTGGTGGACTTGCCGGCGCCGTTGGGCCCGAGAAATCCAAATACCTCGCCTTTGCGGATCTTGAGATTCAGCCGGTCCACGGCGACAAAGTCGCCGAATCGCTTCACCAGGTTCTCCACCACGACCGAGTCGTCTTGTTCTTGTTGCTCAAGCATGGCGGGACGCTCCCGCGCCAACCGCATCCACAAAAAGGTCCTCGATCGATGGCGCCACCTGTTGAATCGCGTCGAAGGGCACGTTTGCGCTCTTCAAGCGTGCCTCAAACTCCGGAATGCGCCGCGCTGCATCGTCCACTACGACGTGCAGGCCGTCGCCAGTCAGCACCAGGCTTGAGATTCCGTCCGCGTGTTCCAGTTCGCTCCGCAGTCTACGCGGCTCCGGCGACGTAATGGAAAGGACGCCTTTGCTCATGCCTGCCTTGAGGTTCGCGGGCGTGTCGCAAAACAGAAGCTTTCCCTGGTCGAGCAGCGCGACGCGATGGCAGCGCTCGGCTTCATCAAGGTATGCGGTCGATGTCAGGATCGCTACGCCTTCCGAGGCCAACTCATAAAGGATGCGCCAGAAGTCGCGGCGCGAAACCGGGTCCACGCCCGTGGTCGGCTCATCCAACAGGATCACCTTCGGCCGATGAATGAGCGCACAGACCAGGCCGAGCTTTTGCTTCATGCCGCCGGAAAGTTTGCCGGCAAGCCGCTTGCGGAATTCGCTCATTCCCGCTGCCTGCAACAATTGCGTTGAACGCTCTTCACGTTCCGCCGTTCTCACTCCGAACAAGTCGGCGTAGAAGCGAATGTTTTCATCCACTGTCAGGTCTTCATAGAGGCCGAAGCGTTGCGGCATATAACTGAGACCATGTTTGGCTCGCTCCGGGTCGCGGATCACATCGAAGCCCGCCACACTTGCTTTGCCTGCGTCGGGCGACAGGATGCCCGCGAGCATTCGCAAGGTGGTCGTCTTCCCTGCCCCGTCGGGTCCAACCAGACCAAAGATCTCTCCGGCGCGCACATCAAAGCTCAATGCCTCCACGGCGCGCACGCCGGGAAAACTCTTCGTGAGCCCTTCGGCAACGATTGCGGGCCTGTTCGCGGATTGGAGCGGGTCCGTCATTGCTTTGCCGGCGCCGCTCCCGAAGCCTGCGGTTGAGGCTTGGCCGGGGCCAATTCAAGATGAGCGTCCGCGGGCATGCCAGGTTTCAGTTCGTGATTTGGGTTGTCGAGGTCGATCTTGATCCGATAAACAAGCGTCACTCGCTCCGCGGTTGTCTGAACGCTCTTGGGTGTAAATTCCGCGTCGGGCGATATGAACGAGATGCGACCGTGGTATTGCTTGCCTGGATAGGTGTCGGTAGTGACCGTAGCCTCCTGTCCCCAATGAATGCTGCCCAGATCGGTCTCGGCGATATAGGCGCGCAGCCAGAGGTGATCGAGATCGGCGAGCGTAACCACCGGAGAACCCGGAGCGACCACTTCTCCCAACTCCGCCTGGCGCACCGTAATTACCCCGGTGGAAGGCGCGTGCAGGATCGCGTACCCAAGATTCACCTGGCTCAGCCCAAGGTTCGCATTGGCTTCGTTGAGATTGGCTTGCGCTATCGCGACATCTTCCTTGCGGCTGCCCTCCACGGCTTCGTTGTAGCGCTGTTGGGCCGCCTTGAAAATCGCCTCGGCGCGCTTCAATGCAGTTGCTGCCGTGTCACGATCCTGCGCGGAAATCTCGTCTTTGCTGAACAGGCGTTGTGCGCGACCGTTGTCAAGCCTCTTCTCTTCCAGATCGGCCTGCGCATCGATCGTCGATTGCTGCGATGCCCTGACTTCCTGTTCGCGGGTTCCGGCCAGCGTGAGCGCAAGGTCCGATTCGCGCACGCGAACGCTGGCCTCGTCAATGCGCACCTTCTGCCTGGAGTCGGCATCTTCAACGCGCGCCAACAGCGCCCCTTGCTCCACCTGCTGGCCTTCCTCCACCGCCAACTCCACGATGCGCCCCGGCACCTTGAAGCTCACCAGGCTCTCATGCGCCTCAATATTGCCGGAGAGCGTGAGCTGATTCACGGGCGCGGGCTTCTTGATCAGCCTCGGATAGAAGTACACCCCGGCTGCAATCGCCGCAGCCAACAGAATCACAATCGGAATGAGTCGTTTCATAGCATCAAACCTCGTGAGCAGTAACAGTGATTGGGTCGAAATCGAAAAACCCGCTTAAGGATTACTCATATATTGCAGAATGTTCTTCTCGGTGTTGCCCATGGCGCGAGCGAGCGCAAACTTCGCATCCACATGGCTGGAAACGGCAAGAATGTAGTTCTCCTGCGCGCGGGCCAGTTCGTCCTGAGCAGTAACCACCTCAACATTGTTAGTTGTTCCCGATTGAAAACGATCTTGCGATAGCTCCAGTTCTCGCTGCGCCAGATCCTGGCCTTCCCTGGCAACAGTCACCTGCTGGGCCGCGGAATCGAGATTCAGCAGCGCCTCGCTAATATCCTCTTCAATCCCACGCCGCAGATCGGCGATCTGATCGTCGACGCGCTTGACTCGGCTGGCAAGCTCCTGCGCCTCGCCGTTGCGGTCGCGGTCAAAAACCGTGAAGTCGATCTGGCCTTGTATCAAGCCCGTGGGCTGCACACCGCCAATGCTGCGTCCAATCTCGCCGATGTTGCCATTGATGCTGAGCTTGGGATAGAGGCGCGCGCGGTTGGCGCTCTGCTGCTCGACCAGGCCCTGACGCTGGCGATCGAGCGAAAGGTAGTCGGCGCGTGCCTCCAGCGCCGCGGACACAAGGGTCTCGGATTCAGGCTGGTCCAGGGACTGGTAACGGAGCGGCTCGGCGAGTTCCAGCGGCGTTTCGGGACTCATGCCCAGGTTTCTTGCCAGAACCAGCAGCGACTGCTTGTACTGGTTTTCGGCCACCAGCGCAGCCTGCCTATCGTTAGCAAGTTGAACTTGAGCACGCAGCACATCCACGCCCGTCGCCGTCCCCGCGTCGTGCTTGTCTTTGGCCAGCTTGAACAGTGCATTTGAATCGTTCACCCGCGACTGGGCCGCCTCCACGCGCGCCGAAGCCGACTGCGCGTTCAAATAGAGTCCGGCAATCGCGCGCACGATAAGATCGCGAGCATCCTGATCGTCCATCTTCCCTGCGTCGAGCGCCCGCTCGCTGGCCTTCAGGCCGCGATAGCTTTGCAGATCGACGATGTTTTGCTGCGCATAGATCCGGAAATCGTAGTTCGAGAACGGGCCCACCACGTTGGGGATTGGAATTCCTGGCAACGAGAGCCCGAAGGCGCGCAGGTCGCGGTTTTGCACGTTGGCGTAAGTTTGCGCAGTCACCCGCGGAAGCAGTGCGGCCGCCAAACGGCGCTCGCGAGTGCCCGCGGCTTCATCTACGCGCGTGCCCGCAACCAGCACGTTCAGGTTGGCCACGAGCGCCTTCTGAATCGCATCCTGCAACGTGAGCCGATAAGGCGAGGGTTGTTGCGCCTGAGAGATAGCGCTCGGGATCAGCCCCGTGAATAAGCTCGCAATCAGGCTGGCCAGGATGAGAAAAACGGCCTTGCGAAAATCGAATTTCATGGTTCCTACTTTGTGCCGGAGATTGCGACCGATCTCCAGAAATGCTGAAAGCTGTCTTCGATCCAGGCTCCGAGCGCGGGCTCACCATGCAGCGACCACAACAGAATCGTTCCCATCACCGACTGCATAAGCTGAATCGCTACCTTTTCTTTGCTCAAACGCGGGTTGATCTCTCCCCGCACCTGCCCCGCGGCCACAATCTCCGCCGCGGTTTTCCGTCCCTCGCGCATGTTGCGCTCGATGATAGCGCGAACGCTCTCGCTGGCCAGGAACGATGAGATCATCGCGCGGGCCAGGCTCGGACTGCGTCCAGGTTCTTCAGCGAGGCGCAGTACCAGCCTGTGCAGCACGGAATGAATCGTCTGTTTGCCTTGCGCTGCAAGCAAAGCCGCTTGCCCCACTTTGCCGAGCTGAATCTCAGCCATCACGCCAAGCACATGATCCTTGGTTTCGAAGTAGTTGAAGAAGGTCCCCTTGCCCACGTCCGCGGCTTCGGTAATGTCTTCCACCGTGACGTTGGAAAAACCCCGCTCGGCAAACAACTGAAGCGCGCACCGGAACAGCCGTAAACGGGTCTCCGCAGCTCGGCGCTCGCGCCGCCCCGCGCCTGCAATCCGGGGCGAGAAACCGGCAACGGGGGCATTGCCGGATGTGTGCAGGGTCGATTTGCGACTTGTGCTCATATCTGACTTCTGCCCGTGTCTGACTTGCAGTCATATATTGATCCAGGCATTCGAGTTTGTCAAGACCTCATTTTCCAGAGCGACTTCATGGTTCGCGTAAGGCCAGGGCTGTCCCACCCTCGCCGCGTCTTTTTTGCGGCTAGTTCTTTGGCCGTATGAAAATGTTCCTTTTGGAAATGTGGCGCCGGCCTCCTGGCCGGCTGTAGCGTGGGCCTCCCGGCCCACGTTCGTTCATTGGATAGAACATCTTCATCCGGTCACGGACCTAGGGTCGGATAGCACGTAGCCCGCATTACAGGAACAGTGACTATGCTTTAAATTGAATTCGTTTTGTCAAGTGGCCCTTCGCTCAAGAAAAGACTTCGGCGTCCCGCAGCGCAACACCGCCGCGATCTTTGTCCGAGACGATTGCGCTCTCCGCGGCGATCGGCCATGGGATGGCAAGCTCCGGATCGTTCCATAAGATGGTTCGTTCCCCTGCGGGAGAGTAATAATCCGTAACCTTGTATGCGAACCCGACAACATCTGTGAGTGCAAGAAAACCGTGGCCGAAGCCCTCGGGAATCCATAACATTTCGCCGCTCTCGCCGTCCAGCTCGATGACCACATGTTTTGCAAATGTCGGAGAGCCGCGCCGCAAATCAACGGCTACATCGAATACGGAGCCATGAGTCACCCGTATCAGTTTTCCTTGGGGCTGGATGACCTGGTAATGAATGCCGCGCAGTACATTCTTGCTGGAGAGTGAGAAGTTATCCTGCGGCCATGATGAGGGCAAGCCCGCATCGACCATTGCACGCTGATTGAAGGTCTCACAGAATGCGCCCCGGTTATCCCGGTAAACTGCCGACTTGAGCACCAGGACTCCAGGCAGCGATGTCTTTGTGACCTTCATAGCAGCGTATCCTTGGCCGCGAAGTGCGGCTCCCGAAGCAGGGCCAGCAAGTATTGCCCATATCCGCTCTTGATGACGGGCTGAGCCAGAGCCTCCAACTGCTCCGCCGTGATGAAACCCTGGCGATAGGCAATCTCTTCCGGACAGGCTATGTTCAGTCCCTGGCGCCGCTCGATGGTGTGAACGAAAAGCCCAGCCTCGAGCAGCGATTCATGCGTTCCCGTGTCCAGCCACGCCATGCCGCGGCTCATAATCTGCACATTCAGGTTTCCGGCTTCAAGATATCGCCGATTCAGATCCGTAATCTCCAGTTCTCCGCGAACGGATGGCTTGAGGGTCGCGGCAATACTCGCAACGTTCTTGTCGTAGAAATACAGCCCGGTCACCGCATAACGCGACTTAGGCGTCTCTGGTTTCTCTTCCAGGCTGATCGCCCGGCCCCCGCTGTCGAATTCCACAACTCCGTAGCGTTCGGGATCTTCAACCGGATAAGCAAAAACCGTCGCGCCCTGTTTGAGCTGTGCCGCCGACTGGAGCTGGCGAGAAAACCCCTGCCCGTAGAAAATGTTATCTCCCAGAATCAGTGCGCTCGATTCATCGCCGATAAACTCCCGGCCGATGAGGAAGGCCTGCGCCAAGCCGTCGGGACTGGGCTGGACAGCATAGCTTATATGGATGCCCCAGTTATGCCCATCGCCCAGCAGTTCGGCAAAGCGGCCCGTATCCTGAGGCGTGGAAATGATCAGGATGTCGCGCAATCCGGCCAGCATCAGAGTGCAAAGCGGATAGTAGATCATCGGCTTGTTATAGACCGGTAGAAGCTGCTTGGATACCACATGGGTCACGGGATAAAGACGCGTGCCCGATCCTCCCGCAAGAACGATGCCCTTCATATCGCCAGCCGCTCCGTATAGTTTTGCGTGATCCATTCGAGGTAAGCACCGGTCTGAACACTCTCAACCCACGAGGAATGGTCGAGGTACCAGCGGACGGTCTTGCGCAGTCCGCCTTCAAACTGTTCCGCGGGTTGCCATCCCAGTTCCCGAGTGAGTTTTGAGGCATCGATCGCATAGCGCCGGTCGTGCCCTGGCCGATCTTTCACAAAGGTGATGAGATTCCGCCGTGCTCCGGATGATCGAGGGGGACGCATTTCGTCCACAAGATCGCAGATCAGGTTGACGACCTCGATATTCGTGCGTTCGCTGTTGCCGCCGATGTTGTACGTCTCCCCAACTCGGCCACGCTGCAAAACCGCGCGTATCGCCGCGCAATGGTCTTCCACAAAGAGCCAGTCCCGCACGTTCTTGCCGTCACCGTAAACAGGCAGCGGCTTGCCCTCAAGCGCATTCAGAATCACAAGCGGAATGAGCTTCTCGGGAAACTGAAACGGCCCATAATTGTTCGAGCAGTTCGTGGTGAGAACCGGCAGGCCCCAGGTGTGGTGATACGCCCTTGCCAGGTGGTCCGATGCTGCTTTTGAAGCCGCATACGGGCTATTGGGAGAGTACGCCGTGGTTTCTGAAAACGCCGGATCATGCGCCCCAAGCGAACCGTAGACCTCGTCGGTGGAGACGTGAAGGAATCGAAACGCCGCTTGATCGGCCGCATTAAGCTCCGACCAATAGCCCTTCACCTGGTCAAGAAGAACAAACGTCCCCTGAACATTGGTTCGTATAAACGCGCCTGGAGAAGCGATAGAGCGATCCACATGGCTTTCCGCCGCAAAGTGAACGATGCCCCGAGGCTGATGCTTCCGCAGCAAGGAACCAACAAGGTCAGCGTCGCAGATGTCGCCGCGGACAAGAAGATAGCGCGGATCTCGATCGAGCGAAGACAGGTTGGCAGGATTTCCCGCATAAGTCAGCAGATCCAGGTTAATGACTTCCGAGCCCGCAGTCCCCATCCAGCTCAGAATGAAGTTTGAGCCGATAAATCCCGCCCCGCCTGTGACGAGTATGGTATCCCGCATGTGCTCGCTCCGAATCAACAGTATAGGCTACAGAACGCGCGACTTGCGGTCGCGGGAGCGCTGGGAACGCCCAAACCGGCTGCCCCGCGAAAGGAAGTTTAGCGGCAAAGCGAAATTTTCGATAATATAGAGTTGTTCAGCTAAGTCCCAGAAGAGGCCGGGTCTGCTCCGGCAGGCCTTTTGATGAAGGATCAGGCGAATTCCCTCGACAGGAATCGCGCTGCGTTTGTGTCTTTCCGGCCAGGCAATTCATTCTGCACTGAAAAGATTCATTGAAAAGGTTGCCATGAATACATCGGATTATCCTCTCCGCACTCCTCAACCGCAGGGTCTCTATCATCCACGGAATGAGCATGATGCCTGCGGTATGGGACTGGTCGCCAGCATTCGCGGCGAAAAGACCCACGAGATTATCCGCAAGGGCCTTGAGGTCCTGATCAACCTTACGCACCGAGGCGCAGCGGGTTGCGATCCGGAAACCGGCGACGGGGCCGGAATCTTGATTCAGATTCCCCACGCCTTTTTTGTGCGTGAGTGCGGCGAACTGGGAATCCGCTTGCCGGAACTCGGCGCCTATGGCGTGGCCATGTGCTTTCTGCCTGTGGAAAAACACCGCCGATTGCAGTGCGAGGGCGTCTTCGAGCGCATTGCGCAGGAGGAGGGCCTGACCGTGCTCGGTTGGCGCGATACTCCCATCAACGGCGACGCCGTCGGCCGTGAGGCGCGCGCATCCCAACCGTACATCGAGCAGTTGTTCGTGGGCCGCCCCCAGGGAGCGGATCAGTCCGGACTGGACGAGGACGCCTTCGAGCGCCTGCTGTACCGAATCCGCCGCCGAACAGAGAACGAGATTGCGGCTTCTGAAATCGAGGACAAGGGCACTTTCTATGTGCCCTCTTTCTCCTGCCGGACCATCGTCTATAAGGGACTGATGCTGGCTCCGCAGATTGAAAGGTTCTATTACGAATTGGCCAATCCCCTTGTCACCAGCGCACTCTGCCTGGTACACCAGCGTTTTTCCACCAACACGTTTCCCAGTTGGAAGCTGGCACACCCTTACCGCTATGTGTCGCATAACGGCGAGATCAATACGGTTCGGGGCAACATCAGTTGGATGAACGCGCGCCAGTCTGTCCTGGAGAGCCCCCTCTATGACGGCCAGATCGACAAGCTGTATCCCGTCATTTCGCCCGGCGGCAGCGACTCCGCTTCGCTGGACAACGCAGTGGAATTTCTCTTCCAGTCGGGCCGCTCGCTGCCCCACGTGATGGCCATGCTCATCCCCGAGGCCTGGTCGGGCAACCCCGACATGGACGAGGACAAGCGCGCCTTCTACGAGTACCATGCCTCGTTGATGGAGCCCTGGGACGGGCCGGCGGCTATCGCATTTACCGACGGCCGCGTCATCGGCGCTACGCTCGACCGCAACGGTCTGCGGCCCGGCCGCTACATCGTCACCAAGGACGATCTGGTCGTGCTGGCCTCCGAAGCTGGCGTTCTGGAAGTTCCGGCGGAAGACATCCGCAAGAAGGGCCGATTGCAGCCTGGGCGCATGTTCCTGGTCGATACCGTCAAGCAGCGCATCGTCTCCGACGCTGAGATCAAGAAGGAACTGGCCGGCCGCCAGCCTTACGCGGCGTGGCTCAAGGAGCAGCAGGTCACTCTCGACCACTTGCCTGAGCCCTCGCGTGTGATCGCTTCCAATCCAGAGACCCTGCTGCGCCGCCAGCGCGCTTACGGCTACAGCGAAGAAGACCTGAAGGTGCTGCTCGCCCCGATGGGAGTCAGTGGCGCGGAGCCGATCGGCTCCATGGGCACGGACGTCCCGCTGGCCTGCCTCTCCGACCGTCCCCAGCCGCTCTTTAACTACTTCAAGCAGCTCTTTGCGCAGGTTACCAATCCGCCCATCGATCCCATCCGCGAAGAACTGGTGATGTCGCTCATCAGCTACATCGGCACTGAGCGCAACATATTGGACGAAGCGCCGGACAACTGCCACACGCTCAAGCTGCCCCATCCAATCCTGACCAACCGGGACCTGGAGAAGCTGCGCCGCGTCTCCTCCGGCGACCTGCTGGCCACTACGCTGCCGGCTCTCTTTCGTGCCGCGGATGGCGAGGCCGGTCTCAAGCACTCGCTGGACGATCTCAGCTCCCGCGCCGCACACGCGGTGCATTCCGGCTATACCCTGCTGATTCTCTCCGATCGTGGCGTCGATCCTACCTATGCACCCATTCCCAGCCTGCTCGCCATGGCCGCCGTCCACAACCGCCTGGTGCGCGAAAAGACCCGCACCCAGGTGGCCCTCATCATTGAGAGCGGCGAGCCGCGCGAGGTCATGCACTTTGCCCTCCTCATCGGCTACGGCGCCAGCGCCATCAATCCGTATCTCGCCTTTGAGACCCTCCACGATCTAAAACGGCGCAATCTGCTGCCCGCCAAGATTACCGCTGAATACGCCGAAAAGAATTTCATTAAGGCCATCAACAAGGGACTGCTCAAGACCTTCTCAAAAATGGGCATCAGCACGCTGCAAAGCTATCGCGGCGCCCAGGTCTTTGAGGCCGTGGGACTGAACAGGCATCTCGTCGACAGCTACTTCTCCGGAACCGAGTCGCGCATCGAGGGCGTGGGACTGGACGTGCTGGCCCGCGAAGCGCAGATGAAACACGCGTACGCCTTCCAGCCGCTCACGGATTCTGAAACCAGCCTGGTGGTCGGCGGCCAATATCAATATCGCGAGGGCGGCGAGTATCACCTGCTGAACCCGCTCACCATCGGCAAGCTACAGCAATCCGTGCGGCAGAACAATCCAGCCACCTTCCAGGAGTACACCGACCTCATCGATGACCAGAACCGCAACATGTCTACATTGCGCGGCCTGCTCAAGCTGAAATACGCTGAGACGCCCATTCCGCTCGACGAAGTGGAACCGGCCAAGGAGATTGTCAAGCGATTCACGACCGGCGCCATGAGCTTTGGCTCCATCAGTAAAGAAGCGCACGAAACCCTGGCTATAGCGATGAACCGCATCGGCGGCATGTCGAACACCGGCGAGGGCGGCGAAGACGAGTCCCGCTTCAAGCCCGATCCCAATGGGGATCTGCGTCGCAGCGCCGTCAAGCAGGTGGCCAGCGGCCGCTTCGGCGTGACGACCAATTATCTGGTGAACGCCGATGAGCTGCAGATCAAGATGGCGCAGGGCGCCAAGCCCGGAGAAGGCGGACAGTTGCCCGGTCACAAGGTGGATGAGATCATCGCCAAGGTGCGCCATTCCATCCCCGGCGTAGGCTTGATCTCGCCGCCTCCGCATCACGACATCTACTCCATTGAGGATCTGGCGCAACTGATTTACGACCTGAAGAACGTCAATCCCCAGGCGCGCATTGCCGTCAAACTGGTCTCTGAAGTCGGCGTGGGAACGGTTGCCGCCGGAGTCTCCAAGGCACATGCCGATGTGGTGCTCATCTCCGGCGATACGGGCGGCACCGGCGCTTCGCCGCTCAGTTCCATCAAGCATGCCGGCCTGCCCTGGGAACTCGGCCTCGCGGAGACTCAACAAGTCCTGCTGCTCAACGACCTGCGCTCTCGCATCACAGTACAGACCGACGGCAAACTGCAGACTGGCCGCGATGTTGTCATCGCTGCCTTGCTGGGCGCTGAAGAGTTCGGCTTCGCCACCACGCCGCTCATCGCCATGGGCTGCATCATGATGCGAAAGTGCCACCTGAATACCTGCTCGGTCGGCATCGCCACGCAGGACCCGGTCTTGCGGGCGCGCTTCACAGGCCAGCCCGAGCACGTGATCAACTTCTTCTTCTTCCTTGCCGGGCAGGTGCGCGAGCACATGGCCAAATTGGGCTTCCGCACCGTCGATGAGATGGTGGGCCGCGTGGACAAGATCGATGCCGCCGTCGCCGATGTGCATTGGAAGGCCAAGGGCATCGATCTCTCCTCGATCCTCTACGCGCCTACCCTGCCCTCGCGCGTCGCCCGCCGCTGCGTGCAGTCCCAGGACCACGGACTGGACATGGCTCTCGATCACGCGCTGATTGCCAAAGCCGCGCCCGCGCTCAGGTCCAAAGTACCGGTCATCGGCAGCTTTGCCATCCGCAACGTGCACCGCACCGTGGGCGCCATGCTGGGCGGCGAAATCGCCCGCCGCTTTGGCTCCGCCGGACTGCCCGACGAGACCATCCACTTCCGCTTCCAGGGCTCGGCGGGCCAGAGCTTCGGCGCCTTTGTTCCCAACGGAGTCACCCTCGAACTCGAAGGCGACTCCAACGATTATTTAGGCAAAGGCCTTTCCGGCGGGCGCATCATCGCTTACCCGCCCAAGACCTCCAGTTTCCTGCCCGAGGAGAGCATCCTTGTCGGCAACGTCGTCCTTTATGGCGCCACTGCGGGCGAAGCCTTCCTGAACGGCATCGCCGGAGAACGATTCGCCGTCCGCAACTCCGGTGCTACAGCGGTTGTGGAAGGAGTCGGCGACCACGGATGCGAATACATGACCAATGGCGTCGTGATCGTGCTGGGCTCAACGGGCCGCAACTTTGCCGCCGGCATGAGCGGCGGAATCGCCTATGTCTACGACGATCGGGGCGACTTCGCGACCCGGCACTGCAACCTGGCCGGCGTGGATCTGGAACCGCTGGTCTCTGCCGAGGATGTGGACCGCGTTCGCGGCCTGCTCGAACGCCATCGCGATTTGACCGGTAGCCCGCGCGCGGCATGGGTTCTTGAGCACTGGGCCGGCGCGCAGCCAAGATTCATCAAGGTCTTCCCGCATGAATACAAGCGGGTGCTGGGCTTTGCGCGTGTCGAATCGGTCTATGGCGTGAACTTTGCCGCGGTCCAGGCTTCCACCACAACTTCGTCGCCCATGGCGGCGGCCACGACAGAGGTGCAGCATGGGTAAGGATACCGGCTTTCTTGAGATTCAGCGCGAACAACCCACTCGGCGCAAGGTCGAGGATCGCCTTCAGGATTGGTTCGAGATCTACGAGCCATTTCCCGAGGAGAAGCAGCGCGAGCAAGGCGCCCGTTGCATGGATTGCGGCGTGCCCTTCTGCCACACCGGCTGCCCGGTCAACAACCTGATTCCCGATTGGAACGATCTGGCTTACAACGGCCGCTGGGAAGCTGCCATTCGCCGCCTACACGCCACCAACAACTTCCCCGAGTTCACCGGACGAATCTGCCCGGCTCCCTGCGAGGCCGCCTGCGTGCTGGGCATCGATCAGCCGCCCGTCTCCATCAAGCTCATCGAGCGCAGCGTCGTCGAGCGCGCCTGGGAGGAGGGATGGATTCATCCCGAGCCTCCCGAGCAGAACACGGGCAAGCGCGTCGCTGTGGTAGGCAGCGGGCCCGCTGGTTTGGCAGCGGCACAGCAGTTGCGCCGCGCCGGCCATTCCGTCACTGTGTATGAAAAGAACGACCGCATCGGCGGCCTCATGCGCTACGGCATTCCCAACTTCAAACTGGAAAAGCACGTCATCGACCGTCGGCTGGAACAGATGCGCGCCGAAGGTGTCACCTTTGTCACCAACGCGCATGTGGGCGTGAATGTGCCCGTGGAAGCCTTGACCGACCACTATGACGCCATCCTGCTCGCCGGCGGCGCTGAACAGCCGCGCGACCTAAAGATTCCCGGCCGCGAACTCAAGGGTATCCACTACGCCATGGAGTTCCTGCCCCAGCAGAACCGCCGCTGTGAAGGCGACAAGGACGAAGACTTCCTATCCGATCCCTCTCTCGCGATCCTCGCCGAAGGTAAGCGAGTGGTCATCATCGGCGGCGGCGACACCGGCGCAGACTGCCTGGGCACCACCCACCGCCAGAAACCCCTCAGCGTCCACCAGTTTGAGATCATGCCCAAGCCTCCGGCCCAGCGCGCCGCCTCCACGCCCTGGCCCATGTGGCCCCTGCAGTTGCGCACCGAAGGTGCCCATGAAGAGGGCGGCATCCGCGACTGGAGCATCAATAGTCTCCGATTCACCGGCGATGAAAACGGCAACGTCAAGCAATTGCACATGGTCCGCGTCGGGCCGCCGCCGTCCTTCGAGCCCATTCCAGGTTCCGAGTTCACCCTCGACGTCGATCTGGTCCTGCTGGCCATGGGGTTCCTTGGCCCGGTGCGCTCGGGCATGATCGAGCAGTTGGGCCTTGCTCTCGACAATCGCGGCAACGTAGCTACCAAGGATGGCTACATGACCTCAGTCGAAGGCATTTTTGCCGCCGGCGATATGCGCCGAGGCCAGTCGCTGGTGGTCTGGGCCATCTCTGAAGGCCGCAAGGCCGCAGCCGCCATCGACAGCTACCTCACCGCAAACGCCGACGTCGAGCCGCAGTTCCGCCGCGCGCTGGTGTAGATCGTTGATGGGCCAAGTATTCTGCAAATACAAAAGCCCCACGTTATCAATATGGGGCTTTTGCCAATTGGGTATCCGTGGAACCGGACGCCGCCTGAGAAACTGAAGACAAGGTAGCACATCGGCTACAGCCGGTCGGATCGTGAACCGCGAAATGCGGCGTTTTGTCTATGTTGTTTGGCATGTTATTGGCTGCCCCCCAGGGATTCGAACCCCGATAGGCTGCTCCAGAGGCAGCTGTCCTACCATTGAACGAGGGGGCAGCAAGCGCGAAATGCGCGGCTCGACTTGCAGCCGTATTGGCCTGGGCTGCGGCAGGGCGCCCGGCGCCAGAAGCCAACTTTTCCATCATAAGGGGATTCCGCGGCTCGGTCAAACGAACACGTAGCTCCGGAGCCGTGCCTGTATGCATCCAAATTTGGTCTTGGAAACACACCGGGAGACAGAAGTTTGTTAGTCTCTCATGATTTCCTTGCCCCCCGCTCATTTTCTTGCCGGCAACATTGCACCCAGAAGGCCCATCGCGCTGGCAAGCGCCCCTGTTGTAGAATCCGCATTGAGCATGGAACTTTTCTTGAATCTCGTCTGGGCTTCGCTGGCCGCGCTGTTGGTTTGCCTGTGGCTGCGATTTACTCCGCCCATCGGCCCAAACCGGCGAATGCAGGACCGCCGCTTGCAGTTTGTCGCCCTCGCGGTGCTCATCCTGATCCTGTTTCCGGTCATCTCTGTAACCGACGACCTGCAGGCCGCTCAGAATCCTGCCGAGGCCGACTCCTGTCTGCGCCGGGACCATGGGTACTCAAGCCAGCACTCCATCCTGCCCGCGGTCGCCGCGCTCCCACTGCCTGCGTTTGCCGGCCTTTGCTTTGCCTTTCGGAGTTTGGCAACCCCGGACGGTCTCTCCGCCCCGGTTGTAGCCAACCCTGCCTTGGCTCCCGTCCAAAACCGCCCCCCGCCGGTCGCCTGACCCTTCGCCTGCCTCTTGCATTTCTGGCCTCTTTCCATCTTGTGATAGCCGTGCAACCCGCGGAATTAAGGCTGCGTATGAAGCGATTCTTCCCTCTGTTCTTTGCCTCGGCAATGACCGCGCTGCTTGTTCTGCCGCCGGCTCTGGCGTCGGCCCAGCAAGCCCTTACCTGGGATCAGGTCAAGGCAAAGTTTGAGGCCGCCAATCCCGCGCTCAAGGCCGATGCGCTGGGCGTGGACGAGATGAAAGCGGAGGAAATCACCGCCTTTCTCCGTCCCAACCCCAATGTCGGACTGTCCAGCGACGGGTTGCAACTTGCTCCACACACGGTCCCTGGTTTGGGAACACACTGGCTGCCGTTGACCGGCAATCAGCTTGTCCCCAGCATCAACTATCTGCATGAACGGGAGCACAAACGGGAGCTCCGTCTGGAGAGTGCGAAGGAAGGCACGCAGATTGCCGGGTCGCAGCATGAGAACCTCGAACGCAATCTCCTCTTCGACCTGCGTTCGATGTTCGTCCAGACGCTGGAGGCCAAAGCCGTCCTCGACCTGGCGAAAGCAGATCTGGTCTACTACGACAACATCATCGAGATCAGCCGCAATCGCCTCCGCGCCGGCGACCTTGCTCAGATCGATCTCGATCGCATCGAGTTGCTGCGCGTGGAATACGAGTCGGAGATTCAGGCGGCGATCGTCAACCTGCGCACCTCCAAGATTCAGCTTCTGCAATTGCTTGACGACCGCACGCCGGTCGAGCAGTTCGACGTGACCGGCCCCTTCGACTTTTCAGAGGAACTGAAGCCGCTCGAAGATTTTCGTCAAATAGCCCTGGACGCCCGGCCCGACCTGCGCGCCGCGCTTGAGTCCATTCAGCAGGCCAACACCAATCACAAGCTGGCCTTCGCCAACGGTTCCACCGATCCGACCTTTAGCACTTGGTACTCCTACAACCCCGCATTCAACAACGCCTTTGGCCGCTATACATTGGGCGCCAGCGTCAACATTCCGCTCCGCATCTTCGACAGGAACCAGGGCGAGAAGCAACGCACTCAGATCGATATAGGCCGCGATCAGGAGTTGACTGAAGCCACGCGAGCGCAGGTCTTCAGCGACGTGGACTCGGCCTACGTGCAGGTGCAAAGCAGCGTGGCCTTGCTCAAGCCATACAAGGCGCAATACAACGACCAGGCGCTGCGAGTCCGCGACACCGTGACATACGCGTACGAGCACGGCGGGGCATCTCTCATGGATTTTCTCAACGCGCAGAGCGACTTCCGGGCCGTGCAACTGGCCTACGTGCAACTCATCGGCTCCTATCTGACCGCTGCCGGACAACTGAATCTTGCCGTAGGACGCGAGGTAATTCAATGATTTCGTATTCCTTCCTCAGACAATTTCTAAAGGCCCCGCTGGCTCTTGGTCTGGCCGCATCCGCGGTCCTGCTTCTCGCCGGCTGCAAGGCAAAGGAACAGGGCGACGGCGCACCGCCTGCAAACCAGCCGGTGATTCAGGTCGCCGACATGAACCTGATCTCCATCGACAAGGATGATGTGGCGAAGTTCCCCCTCACGTCCGTAGGCCAAATCGAAACCGCCTCCGATTTGACAGCGACCGGCAGCGTCTTTCCCGACATTAATCGCGAGGTTCCAGTCATCTCCATGGCGAATGGTCGCGTGGTCGATATCAAAACCCGCCTCGACGATAACGTGAAGAAGGGCCAGCTCCTGATTAAAGTCCAGAGCCCCGACATCACCAGCGCTTTCGACACCTACCTCAAGGCGGCCAACGACGAACAGCTCGCCAACAAGGCCTTTGTCCGCGCCGGCGATCTCTTCAAACACGGCGCCATCTCCCAGGCCATGCTGGAGCAGGCAGAAGACACAGAGAAAGACGCAAAGGCCGACCTCACCGCCGCTGAAGAGCAACTGCGGACTCTCGGCGTGGACAAGAACCACCCCAGCAGCGTTGTCAGCGTGTTTGCGCCCATCTCCGGCGTCATCGTTGCCCAGAACGTGACCAACGCGGCTGCCGCTGGCGTTAATCTCTCCGGCTCGGCCACCGCCTTCACCATCGCAGATCTTTCCGTCGTGTGGATCGTTTGCGATGTCTACGAGAACGATATTCCCAGAATCAAACTTGGTCAGGAGGCACGCATCAAGCTCAATGCCTGGCCCGATCGCACCATCACCGGACACATCAGCGACATTGGCCCCATTCTTGATCCCTCCATCCGTACCGCCAAGGTGCGCATTGAGGTTCCCAATCCCGGCTTCCTCAGGCTGGGGATGTTCGGCACGGCAACCTTCACCAGCCGAACCAGGGAGACGCACGCAGTTGTCCCGGCCGATGCCGTCCTTCACCTGCATGACCGCGACTGGGTCTATCTCCCGGCAGGCGGCAACCAATTCAAGCGCGCTGAGGTCCATGCCGGAAAGATGCTCGACGGCAACCGGCAGGAGATTCTCTCCGGCCTCGCACCCGGCCAGCAGGTCGTCACCAACGCGCTCCTGCTTGAAACGGCGGGAAACCAGTAGGTAATTCGAACCCTTGGCCCGCTTGGAGGGCCGGGCGCCCCAGGTCTCGATTTTGGAACCTGGGAGTCCACCAAGCCTCGCATCGGTTGCTACTCCTCGCGCAGAACCTCGAGCGGCCGCAAACCAAGAATCCGATAGCTCGCGATCCAGCCCGTCGCCGTAGCCAGCACCGCCGTCCCCACCAGCGCAATCAGCGTCGCGGTCCACTCGATGTGGAAGCCCACTTCAAGCCTGTGCAGCAACACTCGCGTCAGCAGATTCGCAAACACCACCCCCACCGAGCCGGCAAGCAGCCCGAGCACGCTGAACTCCACGCTGAAAGTGCGCACAATCCGCATCCGCGTGGCCCCCAGCGTCTTCAGCACCACAGCCTCCCGCATCCGGCGGAAGCGGGTGCTGGCAATGCTCGAAGCCAGGATCATCAGCCCCGCAAAGATCGAGAACCCCGCAAGAAACCGCACCACAAACGTCACCTGATCCACCACGCTCTCAATCCGGTCCAGGACGTCGGCAAGGTTGACTACCGTGATCGAGGGAAAAGCCACAAACAGCGCCCGCTCCATCGCCGCCACCTGCTTCGGGTCGATGTGCGCGCCGCCGTACCACGTCGCCGCCTCATCTTTGAGCTGCCCTGAAGGCAGGATAAACGACACTTGCATTCCCAGGTGCTGTCCGTCGGCGCGATACACCGCCGCAACCTTGAGCTTGCGCTCCGTCCCGCCCACTTCCAACTCCACCGCCGAACCCACGCCCAGATGCAACCGCTGCGCCACGCCTTCACTCACCGCCAGCTCATTCGCGCCCGCATCCGTCCACCACTTGCCCTGCGTCACCTTGTCGCCCGCCGGAGGCGCATCGGACCAACTCAACGCGGCGCTCTCCAGCATTCGCCGCGGAAAATGCTGCCCCTTCAGTTGCTCCAGCGTCTGGCCATTGATCGAAACAAACCGTCCCGTCACCACCGGCATCAGGTCGAGTGCCTGGCTCACTCCTTGCTGGTGCTGGAAGAAGTCCTTCACGCCCGCAATCTCGCCGGTCGTGATGTCCACCAGGAAGATATTCGGCAGCTTGGGCGAAGCCGTCTCGCGCAAATCCCGCAGCAGCGCCGCTTGCATCAGGAAGACCGCCAAAATCAGCATCACGCCCGTACCCAGTGCAGCCATCACCGCCGCCGACTGGTTTCCCGGCCGATACAGGTTCGACAGCCCGTGACGCACCGACGAAGGCAGCCGCAGCCGGACGCGATTGAGAAGGAAGCGCAGCGTCCGCAGCGAAACCCACGCCAACACCAGCAGAACCACCAGCGCAATCGTAAACAGCACGGCAAACCACGTGCCCACCTTGGCGGAGTCCGAAAGCGCCCACGCAATCCCGCCCAACGCCAGCACCACCACAACCGAAATCCCAAGCTGTAGCCGCCGCGCCCACCAGCGGGCAATCCATCCCCCAATGCCTTCAGGCCCTTGCTCCACCAGCCGCCGCAACACCAGCACCGGCCTCACCGTTCGCACGTCAAGCAACGGCGGCAAACAAAACAGCAGCGTCGTCAGCAACCCTGTTCCCAGCCCAGCCAGTGCCGACCGCCAGGGAAATTCGAGAGCCGCATGAACCGGAAGCAGCTTGCCGAAGACCGCCGGCAGCGCAGCCATTACGCCCACGCCCGCGGCCACGCCAAGCACACCTCCGGCCAGCCCCAGCCCCAGCGTTTGCAGAAGAAAAATGCGCAGCAAATCAGCCGATCCAGCGCCCACTGCCTTCAGAATGGCCAGCATGTCCATGCGCTGCTCCAGGTGAGCATGCATCGCCATGGCCACGCCAATCGCCCCTAGCACCATCGCCACCAGGCAGATCAGGCTCAAAATCGCAGTCGAGTTGTCCAGCCCCTGGCTCAGCGCCGGATTGCCCTCGCGGAAGTCCATCACCTGCGCGTCCGGCAGCGCGTCCTCCAGTTGCTTGCGCATCGCCACCGGATCTACCGCAGCCGAAGCCTTCCCCGCAACCCCACTCGGAACACTGTCCGGCAGCTTGATCAGAAGCCGCTGGCTGGCCCGGCTTCCCGGCGCAAGCAGCCCCGTCCGCTCCAGCGCAGCCTGCGATATCATCACCCGCGGCCCCATTCCCGCCCCGGCAGTCATCCGATCCGGCTCCTGCTCCAGCACAGCCGCAATCCTGAAGTTTCTGCCTCCCAGCCGCAGCGTCTGCCCCACCTTCGCATTCAGCCGGATCAGAAACTCCTCCGCCACCACCGCCGAGTCGCCATCCAGAGCATGCGCCAAGCTCATCGCCGGCGCCAGCTCGGCCTGTCCGTAGTAGGGATACTCCGCCGGGTCAACAGCCTTCAGCGACACCAGCAACGGCGCCGGGTCCGGCGGCACTGAAGCCATGGAAATGGTCTCCGTGGTCCACGTAGATCGAATCCCACCGCTTCCCTGCCGCTCAATTGCAGCAATCTTGTCCTTTTCCTCGGCTGTCGGCTGGTGAAAGAGTCTCGCGCTCAGGTCTCCTGCCATCAGCGACCGCGCTTCCGCTCCAAGAGTCCGCCGAAAGCTCTCGCTGAACCCTCTCACTCCCACCAGCGCCGCAACCCCCACCGCCACCGACAGCACCACAAACCCAAACTTGCCCGGCGCGGACTTCAAATCCCGCCAGCCGATGGCCCCGGCGCGTTTCCAGCTCAAGGCTCGCTTAGCCATTCTGGACCTGCTCCGAATTCGGCTCGACAACCGCAGTTGGCGCAATGAACGGCAAAGTGTCTTCCACCACCAGCCCGTCCCGCAGCACAATCTTTCGATCCGCCCTGCTCGCCACTTCGGGGTCGTGCGTCACCAGAACCAGCGTCGTCCCCGCCTTCTTATTCCGCTCCAGCAGCAGGTCCAGCACCAGCCGTCCGTTCGCCGAGTCCAGGTTGCCCGTCGGTTCATCGGCCATGACAATCGGCGGCTCAACCACAAAAGCCCGGGCCAGCGCCACACGCTGCTGCTCCCCGCCTGACAGTTGCACCGGGTAGTGATCCACCCTCTCCGTCAGCCCAACCTCATCCAGCAGCCGCCGCGCCTGCTTCAGGCCGCTGCCCTCCACGTTCAACTCATACGGAAGCAGCACGTTCTCCAAAGCTGTCAGCGTGGCAATCAATTGGTAGGACTGGAAGACAAACCCGATCTTGCTGCCCCGCACAGCAGCCAGTTCCGCCTCGGCCAGGTTGTGGATCGGCACGCCATCCAGCCAGATCTCACCGCTGCTCGGCGTATCCAGACCCGCCAGCAGGCCAAGCAGCGTACTCTTCCCGCTCCCGCTCGCCCCCACAATTGCTATAAACTGCCCAGCCGGTATCGTGAGAGAGATCCCTTTCAGAATCTCAATCCGCCGCGATCCGTTCTGAATCCACTTCTTCGCATCCCGAACTTCAATCACCAGCAAGCCTCCGTATATTTCCTAGTCCCTAGTCCTCTGTCCCTTACACTATCCATGTGGACGTTCGCCGCAAACTCATCGTTTCAATCTGCCTGCTTCTAATCGCCTGCCCACTTCTGGCCGCCGGCCGGCCCGTGCTCGTCTGCTTCGGCGACAGCATCACCGCCGGCTTGGGCCTTCAGACCGGGCAGTCTTTTCCTGACGCGCTACAGCGGGATCTCGACAGCCGAGGCTACCACTACAAGGTGAACAATCAGGGTACCAGCGGCGCCACCACCAAGGACGCCGTTGCAAGCCTTCGCTCCATCCTGCTCCTGCACCCCGAAGTCGTCATCGTCGAATTCGGCGGCAACGACGGCCTCCGCGGTCTGCCCCCCGACCAGACCCGCCGCAACCTCGACCAAGTGCTGACCACGCTCGAAAGCGCGCACATTAAAGTCTTGCTCGCCGGCATCACCCTGCCGCCCAACTATGGCAAGGAATACATCGATTCCTTCGATCGCGTCTTTGGCGACCTGGCAGCCAAGCACCACGTCGCCTTTGTCCCGATGATCTACAAAGACCTGGTCCATGTCCCTGGCACAATTCAACCAGACGGCATCCATCCCACCGCCAAAGGCTCCGAGATCATCGCCAACACCCTGCTCCCCGTTCTCAAACCGCTGCTGCACAAGTAACAGAAATCAGGGGACAGAGATCGGTTGCTCTTTCGGTGATGCGAGCTTCTACTACAGCAGCGTGATTCTGGCCTGGCGATGGCCAACTCTTTGGCCAGAACAAGAGCGAAACAATGCGGCGCAGTGCGGTATTTGCCGATCTCTGATCTCTGGCCCCTGATCTCTGATCTCTGGCCCCTGATCTCTGATCTCTGACCCCTGACCCCTGATCTCTGACCCCTGACCCCTGATCTCTGTCTCTCACCCCATCACCACCACCGGCTGAAACAGCGTTCCCGCCACGCGCTTCGCAATCCCAACCAGCTCTCTTTGCCCCGCAAATACCTTCACCATCGCCGCACCCGAAAACTCCGGCAGATTCGCCTGCGCCCCATTCCGCAGCCTTCCCAACGCCATTGCATCTCCTGTTACGGCAGGCATTTCCGGTAAAAGGCTGCGCGGATGCACGCACCGGGCCTCCAGCGCCTCCACATCTCCGGCCAGCAGTTCCAGTTCCTCCAGGGTGTACGCCTCGTCGAGCGTGAAGACTCCAGCCTGCGTCCGCCGCAACCGGCTCAGATGCGCCCCGCAGCCCAAATCCTGCCCAATTTCGTGTGCCACCGAGCGCACATACCCCCCGGCGCTTATGCTCATCGTAAAGCTGGCCTCCGCGCCCTCCAGCCCGGTGATTTCAAATGAGCTAATACGGACAATCGCCGTCTTGAGTTCCACCGGCTTGCCCTCCCTGGCCAGCTTGTAAGCCGGCTTGCCGGCAATCTTTTTTGCCGAAAAAGCCGGCGGCATCTGCTCCATCTCCCCACGGAAACGGCTGCCAGACGTACGCACCTGGGCGAGCGTCAGCGCTGGGTTCACATCCGGCCCATCCGCCTCGCCCTCTGCGTCATAGGTATCTGTTGAAAATCCGAAGTGGATCACCCCGGAATAGCTCTTCTCAGCGGAAGAGAAGTACTGTGCCAGCCGCGTAAACTTCCCCAGCACCAAGGGCAGAACGCCGGTCGCCATGGGGTCCAGCGTGCCCAGGTGGCCAACGGATCGCTCTCCTGTAATCTTGCGCAGCCGCCCCACCACATCGTGGCTGGTCATCCCGCCCGGCTTGTCGATTACCAGCAGTCCGTTCACGCTAGCGCCCGTTCACCTTACCACTGTAGCCGACGGAACCCGCAGCTTACAGACTCCCCGCTCCCGGCTGACGCACCAGCGAGAGGAATTCCAACCGCGTCTCTTTCTGACGGAAGCAGCCCACCATGGCCGAAGTGACCGTGGACGAGTGCTGCTTTTCAATCCCGCGCATCATCATGCACATGTGCCGTGCCTCGATCACCACCCCCACACCCTGCGGGGCAATCGCTTCCTGAATGGTGTCGGCAATCTGCCGGGTCAGGCGCTCCTGCACCTGCAGCCGACGCGCAAACACATCGACTATTCGCGGGATCTTGCTCAACCCAATCACTTTACCTTGAGGTATATACGCCACGTGCACCTTGCCGAAAAACGGCAGCATGTGGTGTTCGCAAAGCGAAAACATCTCAATATCTTTCACGATCACCATCTCGTCGTAGTCCACGTCGAACAGCGCCCCGCGCAGAATCTTGGCGGGGTCTTCCCGGTAGCCCTTGGTCAGGAATGCCATCGACTTTTCAACGCGCCCTGGCGTCGCAACCAAACCGTCGCGGCTCGGATCCTCCCCCAACCGGCTAAGAATCTCGCGATACATCTCCTCGGTGCTGAACTCCCTCAGCCCCTCGTCAATCCCTACCGCCCTGCGAATGCCCTTGCTCACTGCCATCGGTTGCGCCATCGTCCAAGTTCCTCCCGCCCTGGGGAATAGGGCGTTCTCTATTCCTTACTCTGATACCTGCCGCATCTCGAGCCAACTGTCATCGCCCGCGCCATAGCACTGAAAGAAGTTATTCTCGGTCTCTTCTACCCGAACATACTCGATATCACCGGCCGGCAACGAGTCCTTCAACAGCCCGAATACCGCCCTACAAAGATTCTCCGTGGTCGGCACGCGATTCACAAACAGTGGGTCCAGATTCAGATTTGCGTGGTCAAAGCGCTCCATCACCTGTGCTCGCACCACCGCATCCAACGCCGCCATGTTCACCACCATGCCCGTTTCCGGGTCCACTGCGCCGCCGGCAAGCACTTCCAGGACATAATTATGCCCATGTCCATGAGGATTGTTGCACTTGCCAAATGCCGCCCGGTTCTCGTCCGTTGTGAGCGCATCGCTATGCAGCCGATGGCTGGCGCTCAGCGTATAACGGCGGCCAAAGTAGGCCTTCCCAAAGTCGGCGCTCATAGCCCGCCCCGGTACTCGGCAAAAATCTCCGGCGTCTCATACACGCGAACCCGTCTCAACCGCGCCCGGCTAGAATCCGCCTCAGCAGCAGCCGTCACCACAGGCTCCAGCCGTCTCCACGCCGCAATCGCAATGTTTTCAGTAGTCGGAATCAGCTTCGATGCAGCGAACTCCGGCACTTCCAGGTTCAAGTGGCGATGGTCGTACGCCGCCAGCACCTCCCGCTCGATCACATCTTTCAACCATTTTAAATCGACAACAAAGCCGGTCACAGGGTCCGGCTCGCCAGCCACCGTGACCTCAAGGGTGTAGTTGTGCCCGTGCCCGTTTCGGTTTGCGCAACGCCCAAAGACCTCTTCGTTCTTCTCCGCCGGCCACGCGTCGTTCCAGTAGTAGTGCGATGCGGAAAACGTAGCCCTCCGCGTCAAATAAATCATTCTCACCCCCACTGGAGAAGATGCTTCAACCTTCCGATCGGTTTCACGCGGCGCAGATCAATTTTGGCTCGATCAAAACAATCGCTCGGTACCCTACGGTTTCAGCCGCGTGCCCCATGTCTCGCGTTTGAGACTTGGGGGCAGGAAAAGCTAGAAGCTAGAGGCTAGAAGCCAGTTCTTTGGCCAAATGAAAATGTTCCTTTTGGAAATGTAGCGCCTCCTGGTTGGAAATGTAGCGCCTCCTGGTTGGAAATGTAGCGCCGGCCTCCTGGCCGGCTGTAGCGTGGGCCTCCCGGCCCACGCTCGTTCATTGGATAGAAAATCTTCATCCGGTCACGGACCTAGAAGCTAGCAGCTAGCAGCTGTACTCTCGTCCCTTCCAGCTTACCTGTTTCAGGATTCGATGCTGAAACCAGCTCCGGTAGAGCAGCACCACAAAAAGCGGCAACCCCAGCGGCGCCAGTGCACAATCCACAAAAGGAAAGTTTGACTTGGCAACCCGCGCATAAAACCGGAACACCGTCCGCACCCACAACAGCGCCAGCACCCACCCTGCGCCCAGCCATTGGAACGAGTGCGCCGCGAACCGAGCATTCCACAGCTCGATCGTCAGCACCGGCAACCCCAACAGGAGGACAATATCCAGCCCCCTCCAAAGCGCCAGTACCAGAGAGTTCGCAAACAGCAGCGCCAGGTTCTTGGTCCAGCCCTCGACCATCGCTGCAGTGGTACGGTACATGCGCGTGGACACAGCGTCGTCGGCATAGCGAAACCTCAGACCCACTTTCCGCCGTTTGGCCAGGAAAGCCAGCGCCACATCCTCCAGCACCTTTTCGGCCACTGAGGCGTGCCCGCCGATGCGCCGGTAAGCCTCCCGCTCAACCAAAAGAAATTGCCCGTTGGCCGCGGCAATCCGCTGGTTCGGGTCCGAGACCTTGGCCGGCGGATAGGCCAGCGCCAACTCGCTGAAGACCAGCGGCATGAGCGACCGTTGCGCCAACCCGCTGACAATTTGCCGCGGCGAATAGCTCAGCATCCCCACCTTGTGCCGCGTAGCCTCGTGAATTGCACGGAGCAGGTTTCCCGGCTCGTGAACCGTGTCCGCGTCGGTAAACAGCAGCCAGCGTCCCCGCGCCTTCCGCACCGCCGTCCAGATAGCATTCGCCTTGCCCGTCCAATCCTTTTCCAGCCAGCCCGCCTGCATCACCTTGACCCCGGTAAAACCGCGCGCAATTTCCCCGGTTTGGTCCGTAGAGTGGTCGTCCACAACAATCAGTTCCCAATCTTTGCCCAGCTCAAAAATATCCTCGGACTGGCGTACCAGCGACCGAAGGCATGCGCCCAGGCAATCCTCCTCGTTCCGCGCGGGAACCACAACCGTCAGCTCGATCAGCTCCTCCGGCTCTGGCTGGTCAAATACCGTTCCGACTGCCCACCCCCATCGTCCCGGCACAGCAACCTGGCCACCCGGCTCATCGGAAAGCCCCAGCACCGGCTTCCATCCCCCAGCCCCAGCCGTCCCATTTGCCTCAGGCCTGTCTTTCCCCATGACGATTAGCCCTTTCGCTCCGTATGATAAGGATGTGCGGTTTCCTCGACTCATTCCACTCTCTCTGCTCCTTCCGCTGGCCCTGGTGTCCGCATGCGACCGCGGCGCACATCCCGCCCAACCCGGTCAGGTAGCCCCTGACTTCACTGTCTCCGACGGATCCACGTCCATTCATCTGGCCAACTATCGAGGCAAGGTTGTGCTGCTCAACTTCTGGGCCACCTGGTGCGAGCCGTGCGTCGTGGAATTGCCCTCCCTCCTCGAACTCCACCGCGAGCAGCCCGATCTGGCCGTCCTTGCCGTCAGCATCGACGAAGATCCCGACGCCTACAGCCGCTTCCTCCTCCGCCGCCACGTCGACCTGATCACCGTCCGCGACCCCGCCCAGAGCGCGGCCAAACTCTATCATACTGAGCAGTGGCCCGAGACCTACGTTATCGACCGCAAGGGCATTATCCGGCGCAAGTTCATCGGCGCGCAGGACTGGTCCACCCCCGAGATACGCGCCTACCTCAAGAGCCTTTAGCTTCAGACCACGGCGCACACATTCGATTCAAGGCCCCGCGGCTTGTTATCATTGCCCTATGACCACGGTGGAGATTCTCTATCGCTACACGATTCCGCCCACGGATTCCGTGACCTTCGCACTTGCCGCCACAAAGGACGTTTACGGCATCCGCCGCCTTAGTTTCGATCGTGCCGCCCACACCCTGCGTGTGGAATACGATGCCACCCGGCTCAACGCTGCCGCGGTCACACAGCTCGTTCGCCAGGCGGGCCTCGATATTGAAGAGGAGCTGCCTCTTGTTCTTCCGCCCCCAGCCGCTGAACCCGTGCCCGCAGCCTGACATTCTTCAATTGCGCGGCCTTGAATTCCCTGATATTCTGTCTATGGTTTCGCTTGAAACCATTCGTGTGCGCCCGTAGCTCAGCTGGATAGAGCGACTGGCTACGAACCAGTAGGTCGGGAGTTCGACTCTCTCCGGGCGCACCATTCCTTCCTCAAGCTGCAGACTCATTCAGCCTTCAGAGCATTTTCAACTCAAGTGTTAACACGCCGGCTGTGCCCCATCCATTGTGCGTCCTTTGCACAATGGGTGGGCGGGCTATGATGTCCATCTCGACGGTAAAGAGTTAACCCGAATGCGCTCTAGCGACAAGATCGCGGACCTGTTTTTCCACCTTGACCATTGCCGCAACCGCTGGCTCCTCCCGCTTACGGTTTGAACTCTCCACTCGTCTCGATCTCCACGGTCGCCTGAATGGGCAGTTTGTCGCTCGAACCACCGGCCAACACGCGCACCGGTTCCTTTTCCACCCGCCAAATATGTGCTGTTGCGTCCCAGTAGGCCAGGTCGCGCGGCTTCAAATCGAACGCAACATCCCGCTCAGCTCCGGCCTCAATCCTTACCCGCTTGAATCCCTTCAGTTCCAGCCTTGGCCGCTCGACCTTGGAGCCGAGATGCTGTACGTAAAGCTGCACAACTTCGTCCCCTGCCCGTTTGCCGGTGTTCTTCACCTTCACCGTCACCTGAACCGTTCCATCGGCCGCCACCTTGGGCGCGCTCACCTTCACGCCCTCATAAGCAAAGCTCGTGTAGCTGAGCCCATAACCGAAGGCGTAGAGCGGCTTGTCTTTACTGTACAAATAAGTCCGTCCGTGCAGCAGGTTGTAATCCAGAATGGGCAGCAACTGCGCGTCGCCCGTGGGCCAGGTCTGGGTCAGCCGCCCGGCCGGCGAGTAGTCGCCAAACAGTACGTCGGCCAGCCCGTGGCCCTCTTCTTCGCTGTTGTGCGTGATGTGGACAATCGCCGGCAGATTCTGCTCGCTCCACACAATCGCATAAGGAAAACTCGACCGCAACACCTCGATCGTCCGGGGATTGGCCGCAAACACCTGCTTGACCAGTTCCTCCTGCTCCAGCACGATCGTCTTGCGATCCACGTCTTCCTTGCCGTTTGAAGGAATGGGGCACTGGTCCCAGCCGGCATTGCATTCCGGATGATTGCCCACTACCACAATCGCCACGTCCGCCTTGCTAGCCAGCGCCGCTGTCTCCTTAGGGTTGCTTCCGTCGGCAAACAGCACCTTCACGCCGCTGCCCGCGGCCTCGCGAATCCCCTGCAGCGTGCTCACCGCATACGGCGGCGTTCCGCTGTACCAATCCAGCAGCACCTGATCGATCCACGGCCCAATCACTGCAATGGTTTTCAGCTTGGTCCGGTCAAGCGGCAACGTATTGCCTTCGTTCTTCAGCAGCACCACCGACTCGTCCGTCGCAAGCCGCGCCAGCGCCTTGCTTGAGTCGAGTTCCCACGGAGGCAGCGCCCCTTCGGTCTTCCTGCCAATCTCTCCGTAGGGGTCCACTCCCGGCGCGTCGAACTCGCCCAGGCGCAGGAACACGCGCAGCTCATTGTGCAGCGACGCATCCATGTCCGCCTCCGTCAATAGTCCATCTTTCAGCGCCTTGGCCAGGTCGGGTTTGTAGGTGTCGAGAAAGTTGTTAATGCCCGCCTTCACCGCCGCCGCCACGCCGTGCTCCTTGTCGGCAAAGCTCTTGTGAGACGTAATCAGCAGCCCCAGCGCGCCGCCGTCCGAGCAGATGATCCCATCGTTGCCCCACTCCTTGATCATCACGTCCTTGAGCACGGGGTGGATCAGCATCGGCGTTCCGTTCCACGAGTTGTATGCGGCCATCACCGCGCGCGAACCGCCCTGTTCGAATCCCATCCGGAAGGGCACCGAGTAATACTCCCGAAATAGCCGTTCGTCGAAGTCCGAAGAGGTAAACGTGCGTCCGTCCTCATTCTCGTTGGCAAGGAAGTGCTTCATCAACGAGGCGGCCTGCCAGTGTTTCAGATCGGGCCCTTGCAGACCCTGTACAAAGGCCACCGTCAGCGTCCCCACAAGGTACGGGTCCTCACCATACGATTCCTCCGTCCGGCCCCAGCGGGGATCGCGGCTCAGATCCGCGTTGGGGGCGCGCACCACCACCCCTCCCCGGCTGAATGTGGGGTTTTGATAGTCATAGCGCGCCTCGTAGCCCTCCAGCGCGGCGATCTTCTTGAGCAACTCCGGGTCCCAGGTCGCGCCCAATCCCTTTTCCTGCGGAAAGGTAGTCGTCGGCATCGGTTGTACGCCTCTGCCGCCCCAGCCGCCGGGTCCGCCAAGCGCCAGCCCGTGCAAACCCTCCACTTGCCCTGAAAAGGTGATGCCCAACCGCGGTATCTGCGGGTGGTTCGACATCAGCAGAATCTTCTCTTCCTGCGTCAGCCGAGCCAGCAGATCCGCAATCCGCTGGTCGTCGCCCAGCTTCGGATCCCGGAAAGGATAATCCGCCTGGGCTGAAGCCACGCCCGGCAGCCCCGCTAGAAGCCCAGACCCAATCACTGCCACCGCCGCCCAACCCGCCAATGCTCCCATACGTAGCCGCAGACGCATCGCTATTCCCTCCAGATTTCGAACAGCGAAGACTACCACAACGAAGTGGCCGTTGCCTTCAGATAAATCGCTTGAGGGGTTCTTGCCGCAAATTGAGAAGAGCGGAGCGCCCGCGCGCTCCGCTCCCTTTTTACATCCTGTCTGCCGCACCCTGTCCTGACCGTCAATACAAGCGGAAGTTGACCTCGACTGAAATCATCACCGGAACCGGCGTATTTCCCTTCATCGCCGGCCTGAACTTGTACTTGCGAACCGCTTCGAGGGCCTTTTCGTCCAGACCCATGCCTAGCGTGCGGATCACGCGCGGGTTCTGAGGATTCCCCTGCACATCGACAATCAGCGAGATGATGCAAACGCCCTGGTACTTGGCTCTGCGCGCTTCGTCGGAGAACTCAGCCTCGACATTGTTCAGAGCCACCGGCGCGGAAACTCCGCCGCCAACCCGATAAAGCCCGCCACCAGCATTTCCGCCGGAGCCCGGCCCGTATCCATTCCCGTTCCCAGACCCCAAACCGCCGCCATTGCCCGATCCCATCCCGCCGCCGCCACCCGTTCCGTTTGAGTCCAATTTAACGTTGGGCGAGTTCTTGACGCCGATATTCGTCATCAGTGGATTATCAAGCAGGTGAAGGTCAGCCTGCACATTGATCGCCGGGTCCATCGCAATCTTGGGGTCTTCTACCTTTTGAACCTGGGGAGGAACAATTGGATCTTTCTCTAACTTGGGCAGCTTTCCCTTGCTGGCATCCACAATGCTGTGGTCGCCGCCGCCGCCGCCGCCGCCCGCCGTGACACTGGCCTTGGGCGCATTGAAATCTGTCAATTCGACGTTGGTCGAATCTTCTTTTGGCTTGTTCACGGCGTTGATGATCGCCCTCGCCCCGAGGAAGATCAATATTCCAACGATCGCCACATTGACGAAAGCGGCGATGCCGATCGCCCACGGATTGGGCTTCACCGCCATCCGATCCGGCACCGGAATCGGCGTCGAGGTCAGCTCCAGCGGGGGCAGGTGGGGCGGAAAGAAGACATCCCGGATGCTCTCATAGAGCCCCTCCCAGATCGGCTTCTCCTCAAAGGACTTGCCCAGGAAACCGTCGAATTCGTGGCCGCCCGTCAGGGTTGCTGCGGCTTGGGATTCCGTGTCTGACATAGATGCATCGTTTTCCATGGTTGCTGCTGCGGTGGTTGTCCAGGGCCATGCGGACGGAAACCTCCCGTCGTCCGAGCCCATCATCCATTATGCTCGACCGAGGCCGCCTTTGTCTTGGGAGAAAGCCGTCCCGCGCTCCAAACTCTCATATTTCCGCTTGTGCGCTGCTCCCATAAACAATAGACGAGTCAAGCTGACAGTTGTTACCTAAAATTTCTTTCCCGGCCATTTACACTAACGAATGAACAAGTTCGCAACATTCCACGGAGTGACGATGTCCCCAGCGCCCGAGTTGAAGGCGACCCTTACCCTGCCGCAAACCGCTTTTCCGATGAAGGCCAATCTACCGCTGAATGAGCCACTTCGCCTCGCCCGCTGGGCCTCGCTGCGTCTCTACGAAGAGCTGCGCAAGGCAGGCCGAGGCCGCACCCCCTACATTCTGCACGACGGCCCTCCCTACGCCAACGGCCCCATCCACTTGGGCCACGCGCTTAACAAAGGCCTCAAGGACTTCGTCGTCAAATCGAAGACCATGGCCGGCTTTGATGCTCCCTACGTCCCCGGCTTCGACTGCCACGGACTGCCCATCGAGATCAAGGTGGAAGAGAAACTTGGCCGCAAAAGGCTGGAACTGCCCGTCGCTGAGGTGCTCGCAGCATGTCGCGCTTATGCGCAGAAGTACGTGGACCTGCAAACCTCGCAATTCGAGCGCATCGGCTGCTTTGGCCGCTGGGACAAGCCCTACAAGACCATGTCCAGCGATTACGAGGCCCGCACCCTCGAAGCATTTTACGGCTTTCTCGAAAAAGGCTTTGTCTATCGCGGCCTGAAGCCTGTCTACTGGTGCATCCACGACCGCACCACGCTCGCCGAGGCCGAGGTCGAGTATGAGATGCACACCAGCCCCTCGATCTACGTGCGCTACCGCCTCACGTCGGACCCGGAAGCCATCGCTCCCGCACTTGCCGGCCGCCAGGTTTACACCATCGTCTGGACCACCACACCGTGGACGCTACCCGCGTCCCTTGCCGTTGCCTTCCATCCCGACTTTGACTATGTGGCTCTCGAAGCAGGCGACCGCCCGGATGCGCCGGTTTATATCGTCGCTGCCGAACTCGCCTCTACGGTCGCAGCCGCATGCCAACTCGACGCTCCCGCTGAGCTGGCCCGATTCAAAGGCAGCCAGCTCGACCGCGTCACCTTCCAGCATCCATTCCTTGACCGCAGCGTACTGGGCGTGCTGGCCACTTACGTCACCGCCGATCAGGGTACCGGCGCCGTCCACACCGCACCCGCTCACGGCGCGGACGACTTCTCCACCGGCCAGCGCTACGGCCTGGATCCCACCTGCCGCGTCGACGATACGGGTCACATCCACGTGGATCCTGCTGCATGGGATCGCGCCGTCCCACCCGCTTTCGAAGGCTTGAAGGTCTGGGCCGCCAATCCCATCATCGTCGCCATGCTTGAAGAGGCCGGCGCGCTGCTGGCCAGCAGCGATCTGGAACACTCCTACCCCCACTGCTGGCGCTGCCATCGTCCCGTTATCTTTCGCGCCACCGAACAGTGGTTCATCGGCATGGAAACTCCCGTGAAGCGGGCCGATGGAACGGAGACCACCTTCCGCCAGCTTGCAATTGAAGAGATCGATAAGGTGGTCTGGGATCCGGCCTGGGGCAAGGTGCGCATCACCAACATGATCGCCACGCGGCCCGATTGGTGCATCAGCCGCCAGAAGTTCTGGGACGTGCCCATCGCCGTCTTTCTGTGCCGGCAATGCAACCAGCCGATCGTCTCCGCGGAGCTGAATCGCGCGGTCGTCAGCCTCATCGAGCGGGAAGGCATCGAGGCCTGGCGCACGACCGCCGCGGATGCCTTGCTCCCCGCAGGCTCCGTTTGCGCCCAATGCGGTGGTACCGAATTCCGCAAGGAGACCGACATCCTCGACGTCTGGCTTGACGCCGGAGTCAGTTGGTTCGCCGTGGCCGAAGCCGATCCCGACCTGAATCAGGCCTACACCTCCTTCCAAAACGGCGAAGGCGTCGAGGTCCTCTATCTGGAAGGCGCCGACCAGTACCGCGGCTGGTTCCACTCCTCACTCCTCACCTCGGTAGCCTTGCGCGGCCGCGCCCCGTACTCCCGCGTAGCCACGGCCGGCTGGACCCTGGACGAACAAGGCCGGGCAATGAGCAAATCGTTGGGCAACGGCGTAGACCCCGTCGATATCGCCAACCGTCTCGGCGGCGAGATCGTCCGTCTCTGGGTCGCATCCATCGATTTCAGAGAAGACATGGCCGCCAGCGAAAACCTGATGCAGCGCTGCGCCGACATCTATCGCAAGCTGCGCAACACCTTCCGCTTTCTGCTCGGAAACCTTCACGGCTTTGTCCCCAGCCGCGACCAGGTTCCCGAAGCCGAGCTTCTCCCGCTCGACCGCTACATGCTCGCCCGCACCCGCGATCTAACCGAAAAAGTCCGCGACTGGTACGCGGCCTTCGAGTTCCATCGCGTCTACCACGCCGTCAACGACTTCGCCGTAGTCGACCTGAGTGGTTTCTATCTCGACGTGCTCAAAGACCGCATGTACACCTTCGCGCCGACCAGCCACGAGCGCCGCTCCGCCCAAACCGTTCTCTGGAAGATCACCGAAGCCCTCGTCCGTCTGGTCGCGCCGATTCTTAGCTTCACCGCGGATGAAGTCTGGGATTATCTGCCTGCCGTCGAAGGCCGCGAAGCCAGCGTGCATCTGGCGCAATTCCCCAAGCCGGAGGAAGTCTTCTCAGAAGACCCGACGAAGTTGCTAGAAGAATGGAAGCCCCTGTTTAAGATCCGCGAAGGAGTGCTCCAGCACCTCGAAACGTCACGCCAAGCGAAAATAATCGGTAAAGCCCTCGAAGCTGATGTTGAGATTTGGGCCTCGGACCGTAGCTTAAATTCCCTTCGTCGATTGAAGGCAAGCGACCTAAAGGAATTCTTTAATGTTTCGCGTGTAACGGTCCTAGACGGGACCGAATTCGAAAGCGACGAACCTGAGAGCTTTT
>Ga0224558_1000709_pt1 | contig 38357 bp, 31 predicted proteins | sample 714S32024metaG_FD_180682 | JGI IMG/M metagenome (GOLD analysis project Ga0224558, IMG submission 180682) | Peat soil microbial communities from Stordalen Mire, Sweden - 717 S3 20-24 | ecosystem: Environmental > Terrestrial > Soil > Wetlands > Peat | place: Sweden: Norrbotten County, Stordalen... | reverse complement strand
CGAACATGGACGGCGGTACTCTCCTTATTGGCCTGAGTCTCCTTGTCGCTGGTTGGCGCTAACGACATAGAAGCTCAGGCTGGTTCGATTTACAGGGACCCCAGGACGTCACCTCCTTCCACTCACAGGGCTGTGATGACCTGGGTCTGTTCACAGCCGGCTGTGCCTTGGACCTTGTGGACGGTATGGCAACGGCGTACTTTCGACTTTGGAGGTCGACCAACACCGGAGAGACACACTGAGACTGGGGGGAACGACAGATGAGCATTCGGAGGATTCTGTGTAGCCGAATCGGGCTGGTCGCAGCGTTGGGGGCGGCCTACCTGCTCGGGGGTGTGACCGTCGGCGCCGTTCAGATGGCCGGGGCGAGAGGCACCAGTACCACCTACCACGCCTGTCTCTCGAATGGCGCTATGTCGAAGGTGGGAACCGTTTCACCGAGGTGCCCTAGCGGATCACAGGTCATCTCTTGGACCTCGGTTGGCCCGCAGGGGCCCCGGGCGCCGAGAGGACCCGTAGGACCTGCGGAGACCGCTGGCCCTCCATACAACTGCTCGACGACTCCCTATCCAGGAATTGACCTCGCTGACTGTACGTTCATCGGCGCCAACCTGACCGGCGCCAACTTGACCGGTGCCGACCTCGCCGGCTCCAACTTGACGAGCACCGACCTCACCGGCGCCAACCTGACCGGCGCCAACCTGACCGGCGCCAACCTGATCGATGCCAAGACGGTCGCCGATCTGACCGGCGCTGACCTGACCGGCGCCGACCTGACCGGCGCCAACCTGACCGGCGCCAACCTGACCGGCGTCAACCTGATCGACGCCAACCTGGCCGGCGTGGCCTCGGGAGAGACCACTGGAACGCCGTCCGTTCTTCCCTCAGGCTGGAGTCTCGTCAATGGTTACTTGGTTGGTCCCGCCGCCGACCTGACCGGCGCCAACCTGGCCGACGCCGACCTGGCCGACGCCAACCTGAGCGACGCCAACCTCGCCAACGCCGTCCTGACCGGCGCCGCCCTGACCGGTGTCAACCTGAGCGCCGCCTACCTGATCGACACCGACCTGAGCGGCGTCAACCTGTCCTTCGTCAACGTGACCGGCGCCAACCTGACCGGCGCCGACCTCGTCGGCGCCAACCTGACGGGGGCCGACCTGACCGGTGCCGACCTCGCCGGTGCCGTCCTGACGAGCACCAACCTGGCCAGCGCCGTCCTGACCGGCGCTCTCTTGTATGACGCCGTACTGACCGGGGCCAACCTGACCGGGGCCAACCTGACCGGGGCCGTCCTGACCAACGCCGTCCTGACCGGCGCTCTCTTGCATGACGCCGTCCTGAGCGGTGCCACGTGGTCGGACACCACCTGCCCTGACGGGACCATCAGCGACAACGACGGGGCTACGTGCGTCGGCAACCTCGGCTGAGCAGCTGCCCGACTGCAAGCGAGCGTCCTCCCGTCCTGGCTGTGGGGTTGCCCGCGGACATCGGGGCGAGTCGGCCAGGCCGCGTACACGCCAAAGTTCTCCAGCCGGCGAGAGATTCCAGCGGACAGCGGGCTAGAGGGCACCCCGGACCTGGAGCCCGCCTGTGCTGACTTGGATGGGGAGCACCAGGTAGCGCGTGTCCAACACGGCGACGCGATGCTCAAGCGCCTCTTTGGCCTCTGGGGTGGCGCTCAAGATCGTGACCGAGCCGCCGTCTCCCCCGGCCCCGTTGATCTTCCAGCCAACCGCCCCTTGTGCCGCCGCGATTTCGATCACCCGCCTTGCGTCCACGCCCACGAGCTCAGGGTGCAGGGACTTCTGCGCCTCGGTGTTGGCGATCATCGCCCGACCGAAAGCGTCGAGATCCCGCGCGAAGACAGCGTCGCGAGCTGCGACCGCCGCATCTCGCAGCCGGGAGAAGACCCCCGACCCGCGAGACCCCACGCCCTCGATCACCTGGCGGTGCACAGCCCAGGAGTCGTGGGCGCGACCAAGGAAGACCAGCGTCAGCCGGGGGCCGAGCTCCTCCCAGGCCGGCATCGGGTACACCGTAGCCTCCGGGTACGGATCGATTTCGAGGTAGTTGATACCGCCGAACGCCGCGCTCAGCTGGTCCTGGATCCCGCTTTGGGCGCCGAGGGTTTCGACCTCGAGCCGATGCGCTGCGTAGGCGACGTCGCGCGGCGACAGTTCCTCGGAGCGCACAGCCACCAAGCCGCCCAGCAGAGCAACCGCTACCGCCGCGGACGTACCAGTGCTGCAGCCAGCCGGGACGGCGGAACGGACGCTGATCTCCACTGCTCGGTCCCCCGGCGGTGGGAACGCGTCGATGGCGGCCTCCAGCAGCGGGTGGCGGGCAACCCGGGACGCCCCCGGGACAATCGTGTATCGGTCGCCGAAGCTCTCCGCGACGAGTACCACCGGGTCCGGGCCTGCCGTCGTGCGGACCGAGACCGCTACGCCCGGGGTCACAGCGATATTCAGGACCCGTCCCGGGCCGCCGAACCACGTGTCGGTCCACCCACCGTTGTCACATATCCGAATAGGAGCCGACGCCTCGATCATCAGTCAGCACAAAGCTTGGCACGCCGGCCGTGCGAAGAGCTCGACACTCTCCAGCCTCCCCGATGCGCTGCTAGCCCGGCAGCGGTGAGACCAGTCGCGCGTCCTCGTCGAACGCGAGCAATCGCGGCTCATCTTCGATGAGCACGTCGAGCCGGTCCCGAAGGGCCGGCAGGCAGCCTTCGGAGACGACGAGATGCTCGACCGCCAGCGTGCTCTTGATGTGCACCAAGCGAAGATCTTCCGCCGTGAACGGTCGCAGGGTGTCGAGCATGGCCCCGATGGCGTCGCGGTCGTTAGGCAGTGTCAGCGGCAGCCGCATGTCCTCCGGGAAACATGCTGTGATGGCGTTCACGGCGGTCACCTCGAGGTCGACTTTCTCGATCAGCTGCGGCGTGGTGACGTCGATGAAGCCGAGACCACAGGCGTTGCCCTCCGAAGCAGGGGTCAGGTCGCGCACGAATATCCGCGTGATGCGGGGCCGGTCCCGTTTGACCTGCCACGGCCCGAGAGAGCGCCCGATGACGTTCGGGTCCAGTCCCGCGCCACTGATGTCCTTGCCCATCTCGTCGATGATGAGCAGGTCGATGTCGTCCAGGGGAAGACCGGGGAGGAGCCCGCGTGCGATGTCCTGGAGGGCCAGCTCCGCGGACTCGATCTCGGGGCCGGGCACAAGCCGCACGTCACAAGCTCGGTGCTGCTGGTTCTCCAGGATGGCCACCCCGAACAGGACGGGCACGAGCCGGAGGATGGCAACACCGGCTTCGTGCACGATCTCGCCCAGGTCGCGGGCCACGCCTGCCCTGTGCAGCCGGTCAGCCCCCTCCTGGTTGCCCAGGCCGATGCACAGCATCTTCAGCAGGCCGCTGCCCAGCGGCCCGGCGAAGTCCGTGTGCGGCTTCACCCGGTTGACAACCACGATGCCATCGGCGCCGGCGGCAAGCCGGTCGAGGCAGAGCGGGATGTCGCCCACGGCGCCCACGGGCACCACCTCCATGGTGGCCCGGATCGGTGCACCGACCGCCTCCGAGGTGATGCCCAAACCCGCCAGAACCTCGGTTTGGCCAGCCGCGGTCGCGCCCCCGTGAGAGCCCATCGCTGGCACAATGAACGGCTCGCAGCCGGCGGAGCGCAGTTCGCCGACGACGGCCCTCACTGCGGGCAGCAGGCCGTCGACGCCCCGGCTCCCGACAGCCACTGCAATGCGCGCGCCAACGGGTGCGCTGATACGGCGAGCGAGCCTCTGCCATTCGCGGACGACTTGCGCTGCTACGTCGACCGGCGGTGGCACGTTGAAGAGCTGGCGCACCAGGCGTACCCGCGGCAGGTCCAGCTCGCCGCGGTGCAGCGAGCGCACGACTGGCGGGACTATCACCGGATCGTGACGACTTCCTGGTCTGAGTCCACGTCCACCGTGTCACCGTCGCGGATCTGCTCGAAGTCCTCGGGAGCGCAGCGCACCAGCGGCACACCGACGACCACGGCACTGGCCACCAGGACGGTGTCGAATTCCGCGACCACGACAGCAGCTGGTGCGGTGCCGGCCTTGGCCAGCTGGTAGAGACCGTCGGCCTGGACCACCGAGCTCCCTTTGCCGCCCGGGCAGACGAGGACGGCGCCCGCGATGGACCGGCCCTCGATGGCGTGACCGGACTCGATGACAGTTCCTGTGGGTGGGTCCACGAGGTAGAAGCACATGGCGTCGGTGGACACGACCGCTGGCCCGGACGCCTTGCCAGGCGCCGCGCCGCGGCAACTGATCACGGAGACTTCCCTGGCACTCATGACGCCTCTCCCTTGATCGCGGCCTCCACGCAGTCACCGACGCTGCGCAACGCGAACTCCATGTCCCGCCGCTGGGTGTAGTACGCGCCCTTCAGCGAGTCGGTGACGCCCTTCTTGCCGGCCAGGTGCTTCCAGGCCACCTGGTCGATGCAGGTGTCGGGGACCAGATGGCCTCCGGCCTTCTCGATCTCCTCGGCGATGCCCATGCGCGTCGCAAGCTCCTTGGCGTAGAACGACGTCATGACCCAGAACTCGGCCTTGAACTGGCGACCGCCGATCCGATCAGCGATCGCCCGGAGCTGGTCGAGCGACAGGTGCGGGCATCCGAGCAGCGCGAAATCGATGGGGCCGCCTTCCGCCGAGAGCATTTGCTGCTCCTCGGCGAGGTCGCTCGCCGTGACGACGACCGTGTCGCCGGACGGGGCTCCTTGGAACGCGGCCTCCAGCGTGGGCGCCTCGGGGGTGACCCCGACGATGTGGTACATCGGCACGTTGCCGCCCGTGTTCAGTTCGGCGCCCAGGTTCATGAGCGCCTCCGGGCTCACGTTCGCGGGGATGCCGGTGAACACCGGGATGAACGCGGTCTGCCGCCCGGTTATTCGAGGTACCGCGTAGCCCAGCAGGTGATAGTCGAACTCGTCGCTGAGCGTCGGCTCGACGTGCACGTGCACCTGTCCCTTACGGTTCTCGTCGAGCAGAAGTCCGTAGATCGGCACCCGGCCGGTCACCGCGGCACACAGGGCGGACTGGGCCGACTCGCGATTGGTGCGTGCTCCGTAAACCGAGTTCATGTAGGGGGTGGCACTGGACTCGGAGTACGCGGTGATCTCGCCGAAGCGCGGAACGTTGCCCTGCAGGTAGGGAGTGCAGTTGTAGGTCAGCTGCGCACCGAGCGCCCGGTACGCGGCCTCGGTTCGCTCCATGGTCTCCATGTCCTCCGGGGTCAGGCCGGGCAGGTGCCGGAAGAACTCGAGGCAGAAGCCCGGGTTGACCGTCGGTGCGATCCGGCAGACGGCTCCGCCTGCCACCAGCCGCTCTGCGAACCAGATGTCCGCGTCCTGGTTGCTCAAGGCGACATGCGCCCGGGAGATGTCGCACATCTGCTCGGCGTCGAACGCCCGGCCGATCGCGACAAGGACCTGCATGGCCAGGGCGACGCCTTCGCCATGGACCCCGTCGAGCATTTCCCTGTCCCGATCGGCGAGCTTCATGTCGCCACCGCCTTCTCGCCGTGATCGCGCATCGGAATCCTTAGCCCGTGGGCCGCGGCCACCCTCTCGGCCTCCGGATAGCCGGCATCGACGTGCCGGACGACGCCGCTGCCCGGGTCGTTGGTGAGCACCCGCTCGAGCTTCTCGGCGGCCAGGGCTGTCCCATCGGCGACCGTCACCTGCCCGGCGTGAATGGAACGGCCGATGCCGACCCCGCCCCCGTGGTGGATCGAAACCCACGAGGCGCCGGAGGCCGTGTTGAGCAGCGCGTTCAACAGCGGCCAGTCGGCGATCGCGTCCGAGCCGTCGCGCATGGCCTCGGTCTCCCGGTAGGGCGACGCGACCGACCCACAGTCGAGGTGATCGCGTCCGATCACGATCGGCGCTTGCAGGATGCCCCTGGCGACCATCTCGTTGAAGCGCAGGCCCAGCCGATCGCGCTCCCCGTACCCGAGCCAGCAGATCCGCGCCGGCAGCCCCTGGAAGTGCACCCGTTCACCGGCCATCTTGATCCACCGGCCGAGCGACTCGTTGTCCGGGAACTCGTCGAGCACGGCCTGGTCCGTCGCGGCGATGTCCCGCGGGTCGCCTGACAGCGCTGCCCACCGGAACGGGCCCCTGCCTTCGCAGAACATCGGTCGGATGTACGCGGGAACGAAGCCGGGAAAGTCGAAGGCGCGTTCGTAGCCACCTGTCGTCGCCTCGGCGCGGATCGAGTTGCCGTAGTCGAACACCTCGGCCCCCAAGTCGAGGAAGCCGACCATCGCCTCGACGTGCCGGGCCATCGACTCCCTGGCCATCTTCGTGAGCCCTTCGGGGTCTTTGGCCCTGAGGTCCGGCATCTCGTCCACGCTCACGCCAACAGGGACGTACATCAGCGGGTCGTGCGCCGAGGTCTGGTCGGTGACGACGTCTATGTCTGCCCCGATCGCGAGCAGGTGGGGCACGATGTCGGCCGCGTTGCCCAGGACGCCGATCGACAGCGCCCGGCGGCTGCGTTTCGCCTCCATTGCCCGTTTGAGCGCGTCGTCGACGCCGTTGGCGAGGACATCGAGGTAACCGGTGTCCAGGCGCCGCTGGATCCGTGACGGATCGACTTCGACACACAGCACGACGCCACCGTTCATCGTGACCGCCATCGGCTGAGCGCCGCCCATCCCGCCGAGCCCGGCAGTGAGCGTGACCGTGCCGGCGAGACTGCCGCCGTGGCGCTTGTCCGCGATTGCGGCGAAGGTCTCGTAGGTTCCCTGCAAGATTCCCTGGGTCCCTATGTAGATCCACGACCCGGCGGTCATCTGGCCGAACATTGTCAGCCCAAGGGCATCCAGCCGGCGGAACTCCTCCCAGGTCGCCCATTGCGGCACGAGGTTTGCGTTCGCGATCAGGACCCGCGGCGCCCACTCGTGGGTCCGGAAGACACCCACCGGCTTGCCGGACTGGACGAGCAGCGTCTCCTCGGGCCCGAGCTCCCGCAGGCTCGCGATGATCGCGTCGTAGGCGGCCCAGTTGCGGGCTGCCTTTCCCCCGCCCCCGTAGACGATCAACTGCTCGGGATGCTCGGCGATGTCGGGGTCGAGGTTGTTCATCAGCATGCGCATCGCCGCTTCCTGCGGCCAGCCCTTGCAGGTGAGCTGGCTGCCGTGCGGTGCGCGCACGGTGCGCGGTCCGCTGGTCATCTTGTCACCGCTCCGCCGAATCGACAGCCTCGGCCGGTTGCGAAGGGGCCATCGACTTGGTGTGAGGCATCACGTCCACCCCGAGGTGCAACACGTAGTAGAGGCCACTCGCCACGATCAGGCCTAGGATCCAGGAGATGTCCCCGCCCCCGAGGTGGGAAACCATCGGGCCGGTGTAGAAGGTCGTGCTCATGAATGGGACCTCCACTCCGATCGCGATCAGGTATGCCGCCATCGTGCGCCAGTCGAGCCGTCCGTAGATCCCGTCCGGCGTGAAGATCGAGTCGATGTCGTACTGCTCCTTGCGCACGAAGTAGAAGTCCGTCAGGTTGATCGCCGTCCACGGGATCAGGAAATAGGCCAAGAAAAGGATGAAGTTCTCGAAGTTGGTGAGGAAGCTCGAGGTGGCGGCAATCGCAATCACGGTGCCGACAACCGCGGCGACGAGCACGAAGATCGTTCGGGCCCCGCGGTGCACCTGCATGCGGCGCAGCGCCGTGATGGTCGTCGTGGCCGACATGAACATCCCGTAGAGGTTCAGCACGTTGGCCGCCACGATGCCCCCGATGATGATCAGCGCGATCAGCCAGCCCGTGTGGTTGTTGCCGAGTCCCGTGAAGAACGTCACGCTTCCGCCGTTGAACAGCTTGGGCGCGACGGCTAGCCCGACGGCACCGAATCCCATCAGCCAGTACGAGCCGATGACCGAGCCCACGGCGGTCCACCAGAAGGTGGCTGACATGTTCGTGTTCTCGGGCAGGTACCGGCTGTAGTCCGCGACGTAAGGCGCATAGGTTATCTGCCAGGTGGCAGCGAGCGTGATAGCCAGCAGGAACGTGCCGTAGGGAACACTCCCGGAGACCCACACCGAGCTGATGTGGTGCAGCGTAAGGAGCCGGATGGTCAGGTAAACGAAGCCAAGGCCGCTCACAAGGCTGATCCACCGTTCGTACTGGTGAATCATGCGATAGCCGTAGATCGCGAGCACCGTGCACAGCAGGGAGACGATGACCGTTGCCAGCTTGTCATTGATGCCCCACCACGCGGCAAGGGCTGCCCCGCCGAGAATCGCGCTGGCCGCGAAGTAGCCGACGTACATCAAAAGGACTAGCACGAGCGGCACGATCGCGCCGTAGAAGCCGAACTGGGCCCGGCTCTGGATCATCTGGGGAATGCCGAGCTTCGGTCCCTGCGCGGAGTGAGCAGCCATGAACGTGACGCCGAACAGGTTGCCGATGAGCAGGGCGAGCAGTGCCCAGGGCAGCGACAGCCCGATTAGGACGGCAATGGCCCCGGTCGCCGCCGCTGTCACCTGCATGTTGGCCCCGAACCAGATGAAGAAAAGCCGCCTGGGCGAGCCGTGCCGCTCCGAGGCGGGAATATAGTCAATCGAGCGCCGCTCGATCTGCAAGCTGCTTGTGTACTTCTCCTCAGTGCTCATCACACACCGCCTCCTGTCATTGACGCCGGCCGCGGACAGGCAAGGGGGTGACAAGCAGATATTCGCCCGCGTGCCCACGCCCGACGAAGGTCAAAGGTCCTGTGTGTCCCGGCATCTCACCCCTACTGGGGGCCAGGAACCTTCGCCGCTATATGAGTGATTCCAAGGGATTCACGCGTGCTGAATTGTTTGTATCAGATCGCGGCTGTGAGCACAAGCAAGAGCCGGAGCCCGCGGAGATGATGCATTGGGTGCTGCGACCACAGTTGCGCCCCAAGTGAGCAGTCCGTGCTTGCCGAGAATGCTTCCCCGACCCAAGCTTCCAGTGGCGGTCGCCTCGAGCTAGCCAAGCTCGCGGACGGCTGCTTCCAGATCGGCGATGTCGGCCCCACGCTCCCTCAGGTCGTCGAGGTTGATGACCACGTTGGCGAGCGCGCCTTCCCGCGCCGCATTCAACAGAGCCAGCGCGGTAGTCCAGTCACTCTTCATCATCGGCCGGACCCGGTCGGCCAGCTCCCTGAGCTCGCCGGCACAGCTCCAGGCGAGCCGCGCTGTGTCGAGCGGCACATCCGCTGCGTGCCGGATGGCGGCAGTCCAGGCTTGCTCCGTCTCCGGCCCGGACTGGGCCTTCGTGGCCCGGCGTGCCGTGACGGTGTCGGCGTAGGCCTGCGCGTCCTGTTCGACCAGGCCGAGAAAGCGGCTCCGGGCGGCGGCAAGCCGTTCCCGGGCCGGGTCCAGCGTCACATCGTCCTTGCCTGCCGAGTAAGCGGTCACCATCTCGCCGAGGGCGGCACCCATGGCGCCGGCGGCAGCGGCGGCGCTACCACCTCCGGGCGTAGGTGTGCGCGCGGCCAGCCGGGCGGTGAAATCGGAGAAGGACTCCGCGGACGGCTGCGCGCCTCGCACCTTGCGCTCGAGCACGGTGCTCCGGTCGAAGTTGTTGAGCTGCAGGTAGTACTCAGCGGCGTCGAAAAGGGCATCCTCGGGAACGAGGCCCACAACCTCGGTCTCCTCCAGCTCCACCCCGAAGCGGGCAGCCTCCCGCCGCACCGCTTCCACGGCGCGGTGGATCGGGGTCCGTCGGTAGTCGGTCAGGTTCATCGAGACCTGCGCACGCTGGCGCTCGTGGATCTCGAAGCCCAGCGCCTTCACCTCTGCCAGGCCGCCGTCGCGGCCGCGAACAGCACGTGCCACCCGCTTGGCCACCGAGACGTCGGGGGTCGTCAGATAGGCGTTGTACGCGATGAGCACCGGCCGGGCGCCTATGGCCACCGCGCCTGCCGTCGGATGTACGCGGGGCTCGCCGATGTCCGGGCGCCGCGCGGGGTCGGTCCCGATGGCGTCGCGGATGGCCTCGAACTGCCCGGCACGAACCTTCGCCAGATCCTGGCGCTCCGGCAGCCGAGCGGCCTGGCCGTACAGGTAGACCGGGATGTGCAGCTCGTCCCACACCCGGACGCCGAGCGCGACGGCGAGATCCACCGCCTGCTCGGTGCTGGCGTCGCCGAGCGGCACGAAGGGGACCACGTCGGTGGCACCCATTCGCGGATGCTCGCCCTGGTGGCTGGTCAAGTCGATGAGCGTCGTCGCCACACGCATCATTCGCAGTACCGCGTCCACGAGCGCCGGCCCCTCGCCGACAAGCGTGACCACGCAGCGGTTGTGGTCGGCGTTCTGCTCGACGTCGAGCAGTGCCACCCCTGGTCTGTCCTTTATCTCGGCCACGATGCGGGCGATCTTCGTCTGGTCCCGGCCCTCTGAGAAGTTGGGGACGCACTCAAACCAGTTCACGCGAAACCTCCAGAATGTGCCGCTACCGCGAGATCCCATCTTGGCATGACCGGGAGAGACAGCGTTGTGGCGATTCTCGTCGTCGTGGGAAGTCCAGGCTCTGATCATCTATCTCCACCACACTCATCTGCGCAGGCCCTTCTTCAATGACCGCCAGCGCTGGAACGCCACGGTTGCGCAAGTGGCGTGCAGCACCGTGGTCCGAGGCGGCCCGATCTACGAAGCCTTGACCCACAACATCTCGGTGCACACTCCACATCACATCGACACGCGCATCCCCTTTTGTCGTTTGAAGGAGGCGTACGCCGACCTCAAGGCGGCGGGCTTTGGCGCCGACATCGTCGAGTACCGGCTCAGCTGGTCCACCGTCCACGAGGTCTTCAAGACCTGCAAGCTGCTCGACTTCGACACCCAGACCTGGTACCGGTTCTCCGATCTTGACCGGATCCTCGCAGCCTCAAAGAGCGCGGCGGGCTGACCGGTCCGGGCGGTCGAGCTGGACTGCCGAGGGACCCGACTTCGTCACGGCTCGACCCGGCGCCGTGCCCGACCGGCGCTTTCTGCGGCTTCCTCGACCAGCTTGGCCACCCGGTTCCTCCGGTCGTCGTCCTGCAGCCCTTTGAGGTTGATCAGCACGAGAGCGGCGGCCGCCCTCGCACCGGACTCTGCCAGCAACGCCGCGGTGACGGCATCACCGAGCAGATTGGGGTTCCCGCCCTCGGCGATCCGGGCGGCCAGGCCGGCCACACTAGCACCTATCTCCACGACCTCCAGGGGGACGTCGGTCGCCCCGAGCAGCGCCGCGGCGATCTGACGCCAGCGATCTTCCGGGTCCGGATCGCAAGGCGCGTGCAACGCCGACATGAAGCGCCTGTAGGCATCGGCATCGGCCTGGCAGAGCGCGGCAGCACGATCGCGAAGCCGTTCGGCAGCTACCGCGAGATCCGGCGCGTCGGGCAACTGCCCCGTGGACAGACGCGCCGCCATCACGCAGAGCCCCGCGGCCAAACCGACCGCTATGGCTGCGGCCGAGCCGCCGCCAGGCGCCGCCTCGGCCGCGGAAACAAGCTCGAGAAAGCTCCCGAGCGCTATCTCGAGATACGGCGGTTCGTCAGCTGAGCCCGACAATCTCGCCGTTCTCGTCGATGTCGATGATCTCCGCAGCCGGGTGCGTCGACAGTCCCGGCATCGTGCTCATGTCGCCGCAGATGAGGTACACGAAACCCGCTCCGACCGAGGCGCGCGCTTCTCGCACCGGCATGCGCCACCCCACCGGGGCGCCCTTCAACGAGGGGTCCGACGAAAGGGACAGGTGCGTCTTGGCGATGATCACCGGGAGGTTCCCATAGCCGTTCTTCTCGTAGGCGTCGATCTGACGATTCGCGGCCGGCAGGTAGTCGATGCCAGCCGCGCCGTAGACCTTCGTGGCCACCGTCTCGATCTTTTCGCGCAACGGCGCCTCGCTCGGGTACAGCACGTGAAAGTCGGTCGGCTCTTCGCAGGCATCGACCACAGCTTGCGCGAGCTCGGTAGCTCCCTTGCCACCTTCGGCGAAATTGGTGCACACCGCCGCACGAACTCCCATCGAGGCCGCGATCTCCCGGATCGCCTCGTGCTCGGAAGGGAAGTCCCCGGGGAATGTGTTGATCGCGACGACCGGGGACACGCCGAAGATCTGGATGTTCTCGATCTGCTTGCGCAGGTTCGCCCCGCCGAGACGGACCTCCTCCGGGTTCTCCTCGAGGATGGCAGGGGGCAATGGCCGCCCGGCCGCGACCTTGTGCCTGCCTGAATGGACCTTCAGCGCCCGCACGGTGGCGACGACCACGGCGGCGTCAGGCGTCAAGCCCGAGGCGCGGCACTTGATGTCGAAGAAGCGCTCGGCTCCCATATCAGCGCCGAAGCCTGCCTCGGTGAGAAGGAAGTCGCCGGTGTGGATCCCGATGAGGTCACCGACGATCGAGGAGTTACCGTGCGCGATGTTGCCGAACGGTCCGGCGTGAACGATCACCGGCGTGTTCTCGATCGTCTGGAGCAGGTTCGGCTTGATGGCCTCGCGCATGATCACGGTCATGGCCCCGGCACCCTTCAGATCCTCCGAGGTCACCGGCTCGCCGTCGTCGGTGTAACCCACGACGATCCTTCCCAAGCGAGCTCGCATGTCCTTCAGCGACGTCGACAGCGCGAGGATGGCCATCACCTCCGACGCGGCGGTTATGTCGAAGCCGGTCTGGCGGGGGATCCCGTCCGATTTGGTCCCGAGCCCTATCACGATGTTGCGAAGCGCGCGATCGTTCACGTCGAGCACCCGCCTCCAGGTGATGTTGTGCAGGTCGATCTTGAGCTCGTTGCCCTTTTGCAGGTGGTTGTCGACCATGGCCGAGAGCATGTTGTGCGCGGCTGTCACTGCGTGCATGTCGCCGGTCAGGTGGAGGTTGAAGGACTCCATCGGGACGGCTTGGCTGTAGCCGCCTCCGGCCGCGCCACCCTTGATGCCGAACGTCGGGCCCATCGAGGGTTGCCGGATCGAGATCGTGGCGCTCTTGCCGATGTGGTGCATGGCTTGACCAAGTCCCACGATCGTCGTCGTCTTCCCCTCGCCGAGCGGCGTCGGCGTGATCGCGGAGACGACCACGTACTTGGCCTTCGGGCGATCCGCCAGCTCGGCGATGGCGTCCAGTTTGATCTTCGCAACATTCTCGCCGTACTGCTCGAGCAAGCGCGGCTCGATCCCCATCTCCTTCGCGATTTCGGCAATCGGCTTGAGGTGAGCCTGGCGCGCGATCTCGAGGTCGCTCGGCATGGCCATGTCAGATCTCCTTTTCGGTAACCATCGACTTCGATCTTGAACCAGCCGCCAGCGTCAGAAAGAGCGGCAAGTCGATATCGCCCCGACGGTCGGCCGCTCTTGAACAGGTACGGACAGGCGCCTGCGAGGTCGTCTCGGACGACATCGGTTTCACTCTAGCGTCAAGGATCTGAACGCCCAAAACCCGTTCGCGTTCATGCGGGACGACCCCGGGGGCCGTCGAGCCGGCGGTGACCGGCGTCATGACGAACACGTCTTGCCCGACAGGGCAGAATGATGCTGTGCTTCAGTAACGCGCGGTGATTCGGAGAGTCTCCTCACCGCCGTTCCGGTCCGAGGTCCTCTCAGGAAGTAGACGAATGCCCTCAAGAGCCCCGTTCCTTGCGAGGTGGTCGCCCCGGATCGGGCACAGGGCCGCGCGCCTTCACTTGCTCACGGGGCCTACCACGACTATTGGCATCTGGTCCGCTCCGGTCTGGCTGATTCTCTTCCTGGTCGGTCAGGGTTGGTCCAGGGTATGTGCCTATGCGGTTGCCGGGTTCGGCTTCGCCTGCCTTGCATTTGCTGCGATCTGCATGCACCTCATGTACAAAGCGTTGGGCGAGCGGTTCGGTTTCAAGGTCTCCTGGCGCAACGCACCGCCCTATCGTTACAAGGCCTTCGGGACGTGGTGTCGCCGCAACGGCGTGGACCCGGCCACCGGTAGGCCACTCGGAGGACACGTGCGGGACCAACCCGCACACCGCAGTGCCGCGCACCGCAGTGGCGCACACCGCAATACGGCGCCCCGCAGTCCTGCTCACCACGGTCCTGCGCACAGTGCCCGATCGCAGGTCAGTCGGTGAGGGACACGGTGAGTTGCGCGTTGCCGGGAGGTCGGCGACATAATGGCGAGACTGAAACACCAGGTGGCAGTGAAGGGCACTCAATCGTCCTAAGGAGGCCTAGGTGATCAACGACGGTGACACGGGATTTGTTCTGATCAGCGCCGCTCTGGTCATGGTGATGACGCCGGGCCTGGCGTTCTTCTACGGCGGCTTGGTGCGAAGAAAGAACTTCCTCGAGATCATGTTGCAGAGCTTCATCTCGATGGGCGTCGTGACCGTGCTCTGGGTTCTGGTCGGCTACTCGCTCGCCTTCTCCGGGAACCTCGGGGGTGTCATAGGCAACTTCTCGTGGGCCGGGCTACGAGGAGTAGGCGCAGCGCCGGGTCCGTATGCGCCTCATATCCCCGCGCTGGCGCATTTCATCTTCCAGGAGATGTTCGCGATCATCACCCCGGCGCTCATCACCGGCGCCTTCGCTGACCGGGTCGCCTTCAAGAGCTACCTCAAGTTCCTCGTCATCTGGAGTCTCCTCGTCTACGTGCCGATCGTGCACTGGATCTGGGGTGGCGGTTTCCTCATGAAGTGGGGCGTCGAGGACTTCGCCGGTGGAATGGTCGTCCACACGAGTGCGGGGTTTGCGGCCCTGGCGTCGGTGTTCGTCGTCGGGTCCAGGAAGTTCGCACCGGGCGAGAAGACGGTTCCTCACAATGTGGCATTCGTCGGCCTCGGCACCGGGTTGTTGTGGTTCGGCTGGTTCGGCTTCAACGGCGGCTCGGCGCTCGCTGCCGACGCCGTGGCGGCGCAGGCCTTCGTCAACACCGACATCGCCGCGTCGGTCGCGATGTGCACGTGGCTGGCCATCTCGTGGTGGAGGTCAGGAAAGCCCAGCATCGTCGGTGCCTTCACGGGAGCGGTCGCAGGGCTCGCTTGTGTGACGCCTTGTGCCGGCTTCGTGCCGACATGGGCGTCGTTCGCGATCGGCCTGCTCGCCGGATCGCTCTGCTACTCGGCCGTCGCGCTCGTCCGCCATATGAGATGGGACGACGCGCTCGACGTGTGGGCCTGTCACGGCGTGGGCGGGCTCCTCGGTTCGATCCTGTTGGGCGTATTCGCTTACGCTTCAGTCAATGCGGCAGGCCACGATGGCCTGACTGCGGGCAATCCTTCGTTCTTCGGCAAGCAGGTCGCGGCCGCCGTGCTCGTGGCGGTTTACGCGTTCGTCCTCACCTGGGCCATCCTCAAGATCCTGAACAGGTTCGAAGCTGTCCGGGTCCCCGACGCGGTCGAGCTCGCCGGGCTGGACACTGAACTGGGAGAACCGGACGCCTACGTCTTCACCTGAGCGGTGAGCGGCACGGTCCAATTCTGCTGCCGACCGGTCCGAGCACGGTTCTCCAGCCTCGGCAGGGCAGTTGTTCCTGGCTGTAGCCGGCCCGCACCGGTTGCCGCGCGGCGGCTAGCAGCAGCGATATCGGCGACGCCCCGATTCACGGCGGGCGCGCGCAGCTCAGCCACAGTGGACGTGCTACGAGCCGACAGCGCGAAATGGATGAACCGGCCGCCCTGCTAGGTTCGGAATTCAGTTGGCTTCAGGTTCTCGACTTCGCCGCGTTGGCTCGCGTCGGGACGCGGACGTAGGGGGAAGGGACGTGATTTGCTGCAGTACGTCTTGAAGCGTGTCGGCTTGGCATTGCTGACGCTCGTGCTGCTGAGCCTGATCATCTTCTTCGCCGGCCAGGTGCTTCCTGGAAACGCGGGACGGGCGATTCTCGGGCCCTTCGCATCCCAGCAGGCAGTGGTTGCGCTGGACCACAAGCTCGGTGTCGATCGCCCGCTCGTCTTCCAGTACTTGAGCTGGATCTCCGGAATCGTTCGGGGCAATCTCGGGACTTCGTACCAGTTCCAGGCGCCGGTCAGCTCCTTCCTCTTCCCAGCCCTCGAGCGCTCCCTCAAGCTCGCGGCCGTTGCCTTCTTCATCGTCGTGCCTCTAGGCATCCTCGGCGGCGTTGTCGCGGCCCTTAACCGAGGGCGAGCAGTCGACCGCGTCATCAGCACGACCGGCCTCTCGCTGTCGGCAGTGCCTGAGTTCGTGTCAGGTGTCGTTCTGATCGTGGTGTTCGCGATCGTCCTCAAGGTGCTGCCCGTCACCGCCAGCTCCCCACCCGGCTCGCCGTTGCTCACCCAGCTGCGCTACCTGATCCTTCCCGCAATTCCGCTCGTGTTCGTCCTCTTCGGGTACATCGCCCGCATGGCCCGCGCGGGCACGATTGAGGCGCTCGACTCCGACTACGTCCGTACGGCGACGCTCAAAGGCCTGCCTCGCTGGGTGGTGATCCGACGGCACATGCTGCGCAACTCGCTTCTGCCCACCATCACGGTCGTCGCCACCCAGACTGGCTACCTGATCGGCGGGCTCTTTGTGATCGAGGTCCTCTTCAACTACCCGGGCATCGGCAGGCTGATCCTCACGGCCGCCGACGACAAGGACTTCCCGACGCTCGAAGCGGGCGTCCTCTTCATCGGCATCGTGTACCTCACAGCGACGCTCATCGCCGACGTCCTCTACACGGTGTTGAATCCGCGAATCCGGATGGAGAAGGCGGATTGACGACTGGAGACGATTCCCTCGGGCCTTTCGCCGCCGCTGGAGCGACAGGCGCCTCACTCGACGCGGCGCCGTCGCCCAGCGAACCGGCAGAGCCCGAGACGCTCCCTTCTACCCCCCTCGGCGCGGCAGGAGCCCTCGACGTCTCGGTAGGGCGCATCCGTCACGAGCAGCTCCGTCAGCTCTTGCACGCGAAAGCTTTCGTCATCGGATCGACGATCGTGCTTTGGTGGGTCATCTGCGCGATCTTCGGGACTTGGTTCGTTCCCTACAACGCCACGACACCTGACATCTTGAACCAGAATCTCGCACCGTCGGCCGCGCACTGGTTCGGGACCAACTCGGTCGGCGAGGATGTGCTCTCGCGGGTGATCGTCGGCGCTCGCGACATCCTCGAGATCGCCCCGCTCGCCACACTGCTGGGCACGGCGCTAGGCACGACGATCGGCCTCGCACAAGGCTATCTCCGGGGGTTTGTCGACATGGTCGTCGGCAGGATCGTGGACGCCGCCCTCGCTCTTCCGACGGTGATCGTGGCCCTTCTCTTCGTCGTCGCAGTCGGCCCGAGCACGCTCACGCTGGTCGTCATCGTCGGCTTCGTCTTTTCCCTCATCATCGCGAGGACCGTGCGCACAGCAGTGCTGCAGGAACGGGAGCTCGACTACCTCTCAGCCGCCCGCCTGCGAGGCGAGAGCGTCCCCCACGTGATGTTCGTCGAGATCCTCCCTAACGTGCTCGGTCCGATCCTCGTCGAGTTCACAGTCCGGCTCGGATATGCGATCTTCACGATCGCAACGCTGTCGTTTCTCGGCTTCGGAGTGCAGCTGCCCACGCCGGACTGGGGCGCCGATATCGCCAACAACTACTCGTACATTGCGGCCGGCTACTGGTGGCAGACGCTCTTCCCGGCGCTCGCAATCGCGTCGCTCGTCATCGCGGTCAATCTCATCGGCGACTCGATCGAGGCGGTGCTCATCCAATGACACTTGCCGCTTCCTCCGACGTGCCCGCCACCGTCAAGGAGGCGCCCACGACTCTCGAGGTGAGCCACCTTGACGTGACTTACCGCGTGCGAGGCACCGACCGGCCCGCGCTGAGCGATGTCTCGTTCCGAATCGGAAGACAGGAGTCGTTCGGTCTCGTCGGCGAGTCGGGCTGCGGCAAGTCCACCACCGCCCTCGCGATCACTCGCTACCTCCCAAGGAACGGCAGCCTCAGCGGAGGCTCGATCACCGTCAACGGGCAGGACGTCGCCGCCATGGACAAGCGCTCCCTGCGCCAGTTCCGCGCCCGTACGGTCTCGATGGTGTACCAGGAGCCCGGCCGAGCTCTCAACCCGTCGATGCGTGTAGGACTCCAGTTGGCCGAGGTGTACGAGATCGCCGGGATGAGGAAGCCTGAGGCTCTGGCGCGCGCCGAGGAGATGCTGCGCGTGGTCCAGATCGCCGACCCAGGGCGCGCATTGCGCGTCTACCCGCACCAGCTTTCCGGTGGCATGCAGCAGCGCGTCATGGTCGCCATGGCGCTTGCCTCCGAGCCTTCGCTCCTCATCCTCGACGAACCGACGACGGCGCTCGATGCCACTGTCGAGGCCGAGGTCCTCGACCTCGTGTCGTCTCTGCGCCAGCAGTTCCAGACCTCGGTCCTGTTCATCAGCCACAACCTCGCGGTGATCGCGAAGATGTGCGACCGGATCGGGGTGATGTACGCCGGTGAGCTCGTCGAACAAGGCCCGGCACGGGAAGTCTTCGAGAACCCGCGGCACCCCTACACCGTCGGGCTGCTGCGCTGCGTCCCGCAAAGCGGTCAGCGCAAGGACCATGGCCGCCTCGACGCCATTCCCGGTTTCCTTCCCGGACCGGGAGAAGTCCAGGTCGGATGCGTGTTCGCCAAGCGCTGTGCGCTTGCGACAAAGCGTTGCGCCGAGGAGACGCCACCGTCGTATGAGGTGAGCGCCGAACGCACCTCTCGCTGTCACTACCACGAGCAGGCGGCCGAGCTCCCCCGAGCAACCCCGGTCGAAGTCAAGCAGCGAGACGCCGAGGGCGGAGGGGACCCGGTGATCCGCCTGCGGGGCGTGTCGAAGACCTTCCACGTCCGCGGCGAACACGTCCGTGCCGTCGTCGGCGTCGACCTCGATCTGAAGACAGGAGAGACGCTCGGACTGGTCGGCGAGTCGGGGTGCGGCAAGACGACCCTCGCCCGCGTCCTGCTCGGGCTCACCGTGCCCGACGAAGGATCGGTGATCGAACTGGATGGCCTGCCGCTCGCGCCCGAATGCACCTCCCGCAGCCACGAGCAGTTGCAGGCGATGCAGATCATCTTCCAGAACCCCGACTCCGCCTTGAACCGTCGCCACAGCGTGCGTCACATCGTCACCAGAGCGCTCAAGAAGTTGGCGGGTCTTTCGGGCGAGACATGCGAGAGTCGCCTTCTCGAGATAGTCCGCTCGGTGCGGATGGAGGAGCGCCATCTTGAATTACGCCCCTACCAGCTCTCAGGCGGGCTCAAGCAACGGGTCGCCATAGCCCGCGCGTTCGCGGGTGCACCGCGCGTCCTGGTCTGCGACGAGCCGACCTCAGCACTCGATGTCTCTGTGCAGGCGGCCATCCTCAATCTCCTCGCCGACCTGCAAAGCCGCGAGGGCGTGAGCTACGTCTTCATCTCACACGACCTCGGCGTAGTGCGCTACCTCTCTGACCGCATCGCTGTGCTCTATCTGGGCCGGGTGATGGAGCATGGGCTAGCCGAGACAGTCTTCTCCGGTCCCCATCACCCCTACACCGAATCGCTGCTCTCGGCCGTGCCAAGCCTGAAAGGAACTCACTTCGAGCGGATCCGCCTGAAAGGCGAGGTCCCGAGCGCTGCGCACTCACCTGCGGGCTGTGTCTTCCACACCCGATGTCCGCGGCGACTCGCGGACGGGCTGTGCGAATCGAGCGAGCCTCCGCTCGTCGAGGTCGAGCCCGATCACGTGATGCGTTGCCACATCCCCCTTGACGAGCTGAGGAGGTTGCAGGCGACACCGAGCGCTTCATATCCGGAGGCCTCGCCGTGACTTGCCGCCCGGCCATGTGCTGTAACCAGCGTCTTCTCTTGGAAGGGGCGATCTCGTACTTTCGGCGCTCTGGCGCGCCACTGCACTGTGGCGGGCGCCGCTACGCTCTGGCCAACATCTGTTCTATTCACTGTCGGACCATTGCCAGTCAGCCGAACGTCGGTCCAGCGCCGTAGACAAAGCTCGCGCGTGCGAGTGACGACAAAAGGGGGTTGTCGCGTGGAGGTCAACGACAGCAGCAGAGAAGTGGATCATGAGCGGCTCGACGGCCTCCGACGTGGTCGGGGCCCGATCCAAGAGCACATCATCGACGAGCTCCTCGGCGGCAGGTTGTCGAGGAGGGACTTCCTCCGGCGCGGTACGGCCTTTGGCCTTTCGATGCCCCTCCTCGGCGGCATCCTCCAAGCCAGCGGAATGCCCAGAGCAAGGACGTTGGCGAGGCCGTCGGCGACGGGCAAGGCGGGCGCCACGATAAGGGCCGGCATTGTCGTGCCAACAGCCGCGATCAACCCGATCACGATCGCCGACGAAGGTGGCCTCGAGCTCCTCGGCAATGTCGGTGAGTTCCTCGTCCTGGCGGACCAGACATTGAGCTACAAGCCATGGCTCGCGACGAGCTGGACTTCGAACGCCAAGGCGGACGTGTGGACATTCAAGATCCGCCAGGGAGTCAGGTTCAACGACGGCAGCCCCATGACTGTCGATGACGTCGTCTACAGCTTCCAGAGCCAGTGCGACCCGAAGAACAACTCGAGCGCCCTCTCGATCTTCTCCGGGACCTTGGTGCCCGACGGCGTGGTGAAGCTCGACGACACAACGGTCGCGTTCCACCTCGAGGCCCCCGACGGCGCCTTCCTCGATGCGGTCTCATGTGACAACTACAACATGATCATTGTCCCGAACGGCTACGACTACTCCGACTACCACAGGCATTGGGTCGGGACGGGTCATTTCATGATGTCCAGCTACACCCCGGACGTTGGGGCGACCTTCGTCCGCAACCCGTACTACTGGGGGACACCGGCACTTCCGAGCAAGGTGCAGTGGACCTTCTACGCGAGCGAAGCGCCGATGACGGCCGCGCTCGAAGCGAACGAGATCGACTGCTTGGACCAGTTCTCCGTTTCTACCAGCCCGCAACTGTTGAATGGCTCCTACAAGATCATCAAGCTGAAGGGCTCAGCGCATCGCGAAATCTCGATGCGCTGCGACGTGCCCCCCTTCACGAACAAGTACGTCCGCCAGGCGATGGGCTACCTCCTCGACCGTCCCGCTCTCGTGAGCTCGCTCTTCAAGGGAGAGGCCGATATCGGCAACGACAACCCCTTCGCCCCCGTCTTCCCGGCAACTGTCAGCCCGCCAGCGGTCCCCCAGCGCGCCCGGAACCTGAAGCTGGCAAGAGAGCTGCTTGCAAGAGGTGGAGTGGCGAGGGGCTTCAGGACTCCGTTCATCACAGAGCAGAAACAGGAGATGCCGCAACTAGCCCAGTACATCAAGGCGTGGGCCGCCCAGATCGGGGTCACCGTCGACCTCACGATCGAGACCCCGACCAAGTACTACGGTCAGTCCGTCTACGGGACCTCGGACTGGCTCGACGCCACGATGAGCATGGTCGACTTCGGCGCTCGGTCGACACCGAACCTGTTCCTCGAGGCACCCTTGCAGACTCACAACACCAAGACTGGGACCGGTGCCTGGAACGCCGCCCGTTTCAACAACTCGACCTACGACAAGCTCTCACAGGAATACGTTGCAGCGACTGACCTCTCCAGCCAGCGGAGCCTCGCGAAGAAGATCGAGATCCTCCTCCTCGACGAGACGCCGATCATCTACCCCTACTTCTACAACTACCTGAGCGCCACACAGAAGAACGTCACCGGCGTCTACCCGACGGCCCTCGCCCAGTTCTTCCTCTGGAACGCAGCCCTGAGCTGAGAGTGTCGTGACCTGACAGCGCGATCCCCAGGCGATACGGCACCCACGCCGAGGCACCGGAAGCCGGAGGTCAGTCGCTGAAGACGGTCTTTATGTTTGTGAACTCGCGGATGCCGGCCGGTGAGAGCTCTCGTCCGTAGCCCGAGCGCTTGACGCCCCCGAAGGGGAGGTCGAAGTACGAGATCGTCATGGCGTTGATGTAGACCATGCCTGACTCGAGGTCGTCGGCGAAGCGCCTCTGCTCAGCGGCGTCCTCGGTCCAGACGCTCGAGCTGAGGCCGAAGCTGGTGTCGTTGGCAAGCGCTATCGCCTCGTCGATGCCAGCGGCCCGGAAGAACGACGTCACTGGCCCGAAGACCTCGTCGCGGTAGACCCGCATGTCCGGCGTCAGCTCCGTCAGGGCCGCGGGCTGGACGAACCATCCCGGGCCGTCCATCGTCCCACCGCCACAGATGGCCTTGGCGCCCTTGGACAGCGCGTCTTGCACCTGCTCGTTCACTTCGTCGCGACCTTGCGCTGTGGCAAGTGGCCCGACCTGGGTCGCCTCGTCGAGGGGGTCACCGACGACGAGCTTGGACATCGCCGCCGCGTAACGCTCGAAGTACTCGTCGGCGATCGCCTCGTGGATGATGAAACGCTTCGCCGCGATGCAGCTCTGGCCGTTGTTCTGGACACGCGCCCACACGCCGATCTCGACGGCTCGCTCCAAGTCGGCGGACGGCATCACGATGAAAGGGTCGGCGCCACCGAGCTCGAGCACTGTCTTCTTGATCGCGTTGCCGGCTATGGCCGCGACCGACCGCCCGGCACCTTCGCTCCCTGTCAAGGTGGCGGCGGCAACCCGGTCGTCCTCCAAGATCGCCTGCACCCGGTCGCCGCCGACGAGCAGGGTCTGGAAGACGCCTTCCGGAAAGCCCGCGCGACGGGCCGCGTCCTCGATGTTGAGCGCCGTCTGAGGCACGTTGGAGGCGTGCTTCAAGAGAGCGACGTTGCCGACCATGAACGCCGGCGCGGCGAACCTGATGACCTGCCAGAGCGGGAAATTCCAAGGCATCACGGCCAGTACCGGCCCGATCGGCTGGTACTTGAGGTACGAGCCGTTCTTGGCGGCAGTGCCGGCCACGGGCTCGTCGGCGAGCATGGCTGCGGCGTGCTCGGCGTAGTAGCGCAGCACGCCCACACACTTGGTCACCTCGTTACGGGCCTGGACGACGGGCTTTCCCATCTCGAGGGTCATCATCTCGGCGATCGCCGCCCGGTCCGCCTCGAGCACGTCGGCCATGGCGCGCACCAGCGTCGCGCGCTCGTCGAACCTGGTCCGGCGATAGACGCGGAAAGCACTGTCTGCAAGGGCGAGCCTCCGCTCGACCTCCGCCTCGTCGTAGGGCTCGAAGGTCTTCAGAGTCTCGCCCGTAGCGGGGTACACCGATGAGATGGACATGGCAACGTTGTATACCGGTGTGGCTCGCGCTGCCAAGCTGGGTCAGTCTTCGAGCGCAGCGGCGGGCACAAGGCGGGCGGGCGGGCGGGCAGCACGGTTCCACGACGCCCAAAGGGCCTTCGCGAGCCGGGCGCCTGTCGAACCGGTCTCGACCGACCCGCTCCCACGCAGCTCTTCGACTGCGCAAATGCCTCGGATCGAGCTCGTGAGGAAGACCTCTTCGGCCGAGGCGAGGTCGCGGAGTGCGAATGGCTCGTCCGACACCTCGAAACCCTCGGCCGTCGCCACCCGGAGCACTGCCTCGCGAGTTGTCCCGGCGAGGACGCGCCCGTCGACCGGCGGCGTCCGGACGACGCCCCTGAGGACCGCGAAGACGTTGGCCGCCTCGGTCTCCAGGACGGCACCATCCTCGTCGAGGAGAAGGAGCTGCTCGTGCCGCCGGAGACCGAGCAACTCGCGCCGGCCGGCCAGGACCCGGCGATCGTGCCATTTGTGCCGGCCCAGGCCGCCCGGAAAGAGGGCCGGGACCAAGGCCACGCAAGAGCCGGGTGAGCCGGAGAAGGCCTCTGGAGCCGTCGAGATCGAGATCTCGGTCCCGAGAGCCCCGCTCGAGGACGGGTACGCGCGGACACGAAGGCGCTGGGGGCCTGACCGGCCGGCCGCTGTCTCCGTCGCCTGCGCGCCAAGGCGGGATGGAAGTCGTGATCCGTAAAGGCACGAGACGCTCGCCGCCAGCCGGCCGAGGTGCGACTCCAGCTCGACAGGCCTGCCGCCTATCACAAGGATGGTCTCGAACACGCCCGAAGCGAGGTCGGCGTGACCGGGTGATTCTTGGGCCCTCGCGACTGGCGGCACACCGGTCCCGCCACGCCGGGGCCCGCACTCGAGCTCCGCCCCAACGGCTGCGAGCAGCGGTCGAGCCTTGTCGAAGCATTCCTCGAGCTCACGATCGGGGTCCGAGTCGGCCACGACGCCGCCCCCGACCCCGAGCCAGACCTTCCCCTCTGCCAGTTCGAAGGTCCGGATCGCGACGTTCAGCTCGAGACCCGTCAACGGGCTCGCGATCCCGACCGCGCCGGTGTAGACCTCGCGAGCCGTTCCCTCGAGCACGCTCACGAGCTCCATCGCGCGGACCTTCGGAGCGCCGGTGACCGAACCCGGGGGGAAGGTGGCCCGCACCAGGTCGGAGTCGGTCACCCCATCGCACAGCTCGCCTGTCACATCAGAAACGAGATGCCATACACCCGGGTGCTCCTCGGCCCTCCACAGCTCGGGCACCGCGACGCTGCCGTAGCGGCACACCCGCCCAAGGTCGTTGCGCACCAGATCAACGATCATCAGGTTCTCCGCCTGGTCCTTCTCCGAGCCGAGCAACTGTGCGCGCTGGTTCGAGGACGAGCCCTGACGCCTCGTCGTTCCCTTGATGGGCGAGCTCAGGACCTTGCGGCCCGTGCGCTTGAGGAAGAGCTCGGGCGAGAAGCTCGCAACCGCCAACGAAGGGTGCCCCAGGAAAGCGCCATATCGCGGCACCAGACGATCCGCGCCAGCGCAGAAGAGCTCGAGCGGGTCCCCGGAGAACCGGGCCTCGAGCCGCGTGCACACATTGACCTGGAACACGTCGCCCGAACGGATGTGCTCGATCGCACGCGACACCGAGACGAGATGCGTCTCCGGCGCCGGTCTCAAGTGGAACGTCCCGCACTCGAACTCGCCGGTCCCCACCTCAGGCTCGCCGGCGCGGCGCAGCCATTCAAAAAGGCGTGCCTCGAGTCGTTCTGACTGCTCGTCTGACCAGAGCGCTTCGAACCACCAGTTGCCTGAGTCGTCACAGGCCACCAAGTGGTCGTAGAAGCCGAGTATCGAGCCCGGCAACGGCACAGGGCGCTGTGGCGGGGGCGGGAGCCGCTCGACAAGCCGTCCGAGTTCGTAACCGAGATATCCGACCCAACCACCCCCAGTGGCACCGGGCAAGGCGGCCGTGATCTCGGGCTGGCGATCAAGCACGGCGAAAGGGTCGTCGGCGTCCTCGACGACGAGCAGCGGGTCCGAGCCGACCAGCGCACGTCCGCCCGACCACGAGCCGACGAGCGCGAACGGCCGGGCATCGCGGCCGGCGGCCCGCAGCACGGCGCTCGGGCTCTTGTGCATCGCGAGCGGCACCCTCACGACCCGGGCTGAGGGCGGGACGCGCGCCGACTCGCTACGCTCGGCAGTCATGGCACTCGACACCCGTGGCTGGCTCGACCGTTACACAGCGGCGCTGGGCTCGCCACCCATCACAGACGAGGACGTCGAAACGCTCCTCGCGCTCGCCGGGGTCGCTGCACACGCATCCGAGCGTAAGGCGGCGCCCGTCACTTGTTACCTCGCGGCGCGCTCGGGTGTGTCAATAGTCGAAGCTCTCGCGGCGGCTGAGCGCCTCGCGGACGAGCTCGCGGAGCCTGGAGATCCGCACGACGCCGATTGAAACTGCGCGCCGGCTCAGCGCGCGGCCTCGGGTCTGGACCTGAGGGGACTTTGCCTCTCTTGAACCGCAGCGCCGGGATCGTCCTGGTCGGGGGGAGCTCGACGCGGATGGGCGGTTCGAAGCCCCTCTTGGAGTGGCACGGTTCAACGCTCGTGCGGCGCGTCGCGGGGCTCGTGGCCCGTGGCGTAGGCGGCCCTGTCGTGCTCGTCCGTTCGCGGGGCCAGTCGCTCCCCTTGCTTCCCGACGCCTTCGAAGTCGTCGACGACCTCGAGGAGGGCCGAGGTCCACTTGGCGGGCTCAGCGCCGGGCTGGAGGCACTTGCGGGTCGCGCCGAGGTCGCGTACGTGTCGTCGACAGACGTGCCGTTTCTCCATCCGGCGTTCGTTCGCCGCGTCGTCAGTGAGCTCGGCCCCGGGATCGACGCGTGCGTTCCCTTCGTGCGCGGGATTCGCCAGCCGCTCGCGGCTTGCTATCGGGTCAGCTTGGCACCGCTCGTCCGGAGCCTGTTGGCCGCCGATCGGCTCCGGGTCTCGTCCCTCCTCGAGGCGTGCCATTGGAGGGAGCTCGACGAGGCGGCGCTTCTCGCCGACACGGACCTGGCACGCTTTGACCCGGGACTCGAGTCGGTGACGAACCTGAACGACCCGCACGAGTACCGAGCCGCAGCTTCCCGCCCGCCTCCAACAGTTCAGGTCCAATGGTTCGGCGAAGGGGCTTGCTCAGGGTGCCCGGTCCCATCCGGCACCGCGGTTCAGGCCGGCACCGCGGTTCAGGCCGGCACCGCGGTTCAGGCCGGCTTTTCAAGGCGAGTCACGATCCGGGCGGCCACGCTCAAAGCCGCCGCCGAAGCGGTCGACGTGGCGCTCGGCTCGCGTCTCGTCGCCGCGTTGAACGGAGACCGGATGCGCCAAGACCCCGAGGAACCCCTCGCCGAGGGAGACGTGGTCTCGTTCGCCGGGACAGGGACCGGCCCATGACTACGGTCGCGGAAGCACTCGAGGCCTGGTACTCCGCATGCGCGAACGCCTCGTGCCCAGATCGCGTGGAACCGCTGCTGCTTCCTCTGTCAAAAGCCGTCGGCCGGGTCACGGCCCAAACGGTGTGGGCTCCCCGGTCGTCGCCCCCCTTCGACGGCTCCGCCATGGACGGCATCGCCGTGCGGGCGTCGGACACGACCGGTGCCAGAGATTGCGCGCCACTCCTGATTCCCGAGGGCGCCTTCGAGGTGATCGACACCGGGGATCCTCTCCCCGACGCATTCGACGCCGTGGTGATGCGCGAGCACGTCAGGTTCGCGAATGGAGGAGCCGAGCTGAGGGCCGAGGTCGCGCGCTACCAGAACGTGCGGTCGATCGGCGAGGACATCGTCGCCAACGAGCTCCTCCTCTTCGAGGGTCACCGACTACGCCCAGTCGACGTCGCCGCCTGCGGTGCCGCGGGCTTGACCGAGGTGCTCGTCCGGCGCAAACCGATCGTGGCTGTGCTGCCGACCGGCGACGAGATACGGCCGATCGGCACCGACATCGCGCCGGGCCAGTTCTACGACACGAACTCGCTCATGCTGGCCGCGCTGGCAGAGGAGATCGGATGCGAGGCGATCGTGCTCCCGATCGAGCCGGACGACCCCGACGGCATCGGTCTCACGGCCCTGAAGGCCGCCGCCACGTGCGATCTGCTGATCATCGTCGCGGGCGCGAGTGCGGGTCGCGACGACTACACGGTGGAGGTGATCAAGCATCTGGGTGTTCTTGCGGTGCACGGCGTTGCAGTCCGCCCCGGGCACCCGGTCGTGCTCGGGGCGATCGACTCCACGCCTGTGCTGGGAGCGCCCGGCTATCCGGTGTCGGCAGCGCTCAGCTTCGAGATCTTCGCCGCACCTCTGATCGCGCGTCTCGAAGGCACTCTCGAGCGTGCGCGGCCCGCCGTCCGTGCACGACTCGCCCGCAAGATCGCCTCACCGGGTGACTTGGACGAGTGGGTGCGAGTCCGTCTCGGCCGGGTCGACGGCCGACTCCTGGCAACAGCGCTTCCTCGCGGCGCGGGTGTGCTGACCTCGCTCGTGCGAGCCGACGGGCTACTGCTGATACCAGCCGGTGCAGAGGGCCACGCGGCAGATGCCGAGGTGGAGGTCCGGCTCCTCAGAGAGATGGGCGAGCTCGACAACACCATCGTGGTGATGGGCTCGGACGACGTCGCGCTCGACCTGGCGGCATCCTCACTGCGCAGTGGAAATGCACGGCTGACACTTGCAGTGACGAACGTCGGCTCGCTCGGTGGTCTTGCGGCGCTGAGGGACGGGCTCTGCCATCTCGCCGGATCACATCTGCTCGACGCCGAGACGGGCGACTACACCCTCTCCTGGCTCGATCAGGTGCTCCCCGGGCGCGACATCGCCGTCGTACGGCTCGCCGTTCGGGAACAAGGCCTCATCGTCGCGCCCGGCAACCCGCTCGGCCTGAGCGGCATCGAGGACTTGGCGCGCGGCGGGCTCAGGTACGTGAACCGCCAACAGGGCTCGGGCACACGTGCGCTCCTCGACTACGAACTCGCTCGCTTTGGCATCGCACCCACGTCGATCCTCGGCCACGACCGGGAGGAGCACACGAACCTGGCGGTCGCCGCTTCGGTCGCCGCGGGGCGCTTTGACTGCGGCCTCGGCGTGCTCGCAGCCGCTCGGGCGTTCGGGCTCGACTTCGTCCGGGTTCGAAGCGAGCCGTTCGATCTCGTGCTGAAGGTGGCCTCGCTCGAGGACCCACTGCTGGGACCGTTCTGGGACCTTCTGTCGTCGGACGGCTTCCAGGCCTCGGTGCGAGCGCTCGGCGGCTACGACACCTCGGAGACGGGCAAGCGGATTCTTTGAGGCACGCCGTCACCTTTCGGCTCCGAGGTCCTGGGTCAACCCGGCCGGCGGCTCAGTTCCGGCGAGTGTGTGAAGGCGGCACCGGAGGAGGCGAGACATAGCCGGAAAGCTGCCCGCCGTTGCCCGTGATATCGGACTTGTACTGGTCGTTACCGGCCTCGACGACGCTGAAGCCGGTCCGTTCTCCATCACCGTTCACGACATCTGGGCCCTTCGCACCGGGCGAGTAGCTGATGACGACCGCCACGTGCTGAGCCTGCAAGGTCTGCAGGTCGAGCCCGTACACGGCGACGTCCCCGGGTTGGGGCACGTAGTCGGAGCCGACCAGGTGCCAGGTGTGGTGCGCGACTCCCCACAGGTAAAAGCTCGCCGAGGCCGCGTTCAGGTCGTCCGGGGCGAAGCCATAGACGAACCGGACACCGGCTCTTCGCCAGACCCAATTGGCAAAGTCGGCGCACCATTGCTCGTCGCGGTTCGAGTTGGGGCAGTCGACGGTCCCGGCATGCCAGTAGGCACTGAAGCGGTTGCAGTAGGTATCGGGAGGATCGGTCTTGTAGCCGAGTTGGCTTGTGGCGAGCGCGACGATCCGGGCGCGTTGCGGGGACAGCTGTGGGCCGCCGTTACGGCCGAAAACTAGCGCCGAGACCATGACCAGGACGACTGTCACCAGTGCAAGGGTGAGGCGCCTTCTCCGGATCGCAGCTCCGCGCGCGCCGCGCGCGCCGCGCGCCCGGCGCTGTCGGGCGGCCGCAGCCACACGATCCCTCCGTTGGCTGGACGGGCTGCTCGGCGGGGGCACATCGGGGCGTCCCCGCGGGGTCGACGGCCACGGCAGGTCGGAGGTGGCCGGCACCCCTCAACTCTGGCGCGTCGGGTCTCTCCAGGGGTGTCACCTTTGTTGTAGCGGGTCCTCGGGAGCGTCCCAGGGAGGGAACGACACCTGCGGTCTGAAGACCTGCCAGCGTGGCCGGCTTCCACCCTCGAGTCCGGCTCTTGAACAAGGGCTTACACCCGAGGACCCGATGGACACGCTACGACTCCGGCGCCCCGAACGAAAGGGCTTTGTCCGACAGGGCCGCAACCGCGTCAGAACCAGTGGAGGTACGGATGGCCGAAACGCCAAACGATGACTTCGACCTTGCCGACGATGTACGAGGCCGCCAGGGTGCCCCACGCTCGGCTGTCGAGAGAGTTCCCACGGCAATCACCCATCATGAAGTAATGGTCGGGAGGGATCCTGGTCGTCGCGATGTTCTGGGCGGCCTCCGCGCACGATCCGGTCAGTGTCGGTAGCCACGGCTCGGCAAGAGGCCTCCCGTCGATGAGCACCGTGCCACGCATCGAGGAGATCGTCTCTCCGGGCAGCCCGATGACCCGTTTGACCAGATCGGCGTCGGCGGTGTCTGTGTCGGCCGGTGGACGACGGAACACGACGATGTCGCCCCGATGAATCGTGTAGCCGATCTTGACGACGACTATTCGATCTCCGAGCTGCAGCGTCGGCAGCATCGAGCCGGTGGGCACGTAGAACGTCTGCACCACGAATGCCCGTAGCCCTCCAGCGACGAGCACCGCGATCACGAGGACCGCCGCCCATTCGAGCATTTGACGTCGCCAAGTCCCCTTGTGCACGCCGGCCGTGGTGGCCGGTGGCGGCGCGGGCGCGCGCGTCTCGTTCGAATCGATCACAGTCTGAGCAGCTTAAGCCGGGAGAACCACCGACTTCCTACGGGTCGTCGCCGTGTGGCTCGCGCCCTCGTCCTCCGTCGGCCCGCGACCGGGTGACCTTCTAACCCAGCAGCCGGCCTGCACGGACCACGGCGGCGACGAGGTCGACGCCGGGACGGTAGGCGAGATGCGCTGCGGTCGGAGCGTCCAGCACGACGAGGTCGCCGCGAGACCCGGGCACGAGGGCACCGAGGTCGTCACGGTGAAGAGCGCGTGCACCTCCGGCAGTGGCAGCGAAAAGCGCCTCGTCGGGCGTCATGTGCATCTCGCGTACGGCCAGGGCGATGACGAACGGCATGCTCGTCGTGTAGCTGGTTCCCGGATTGCAATCGGTCGCGAGTGCAACCGCGACACCTGAGTCGAGCAAACGGCGAGCATCCGGGTACGGCGAGCGCGTGGAGAACTCCGCCCCGGGAAGAAGGGTCGCCACCGTGTCAGATCCGGCCAGCGCATCGACGTCCGCCCCGTCGAGATGAGTGCAGTGGTCCGCGGACGCAGCGCCCATCTCGACGGCGAGCTGGACGCCGGGACCATGAGACAGCTGGTTCGCGTGCACCCGCAGGCCGAGCCCGTGGGCACGCCCGGCTTTCAGGATCTCCCGGGCCGCGTCAGGGCCGAACGCGCCTTGTTCACAGAAGACGTCGCACCACCGGGCTTTCGGAGCGCACGCTTCGAGCATCGGGCCGGTCACGAGCGCGACGTACTCCTCCTCCCTCCCGCGGAACTCGGGTGCCACGACGTGAGCGCCGAGATAAGTGACCTCCTCGGCGATCGTCTCGGCCACCTCGAGGCATCGCGACTCGTCTTGGACCGTCAGGCCATAACCCGACTTTGTCTCGAGCGTCGTCGTGCCCTGGGCCTCGGCCTCCCGCTTGAGCTTGGCGGCCATCGCCATGAGCACGCTCGAAGAAGCAGAACGCGTGGCTGCGACGGTGGCCGATATCCCTCCGGCGTCGTAGCGCGTTCCCGCCATTCTCGCCGTGAACTCCTCCACACGGTCGCCGGCGAAGACGAGATGTGTGTGCGAGTCCACGAATCCGGGAACCACGCATCGCCCGGCTGCGTCCAGCACTTCGTCGGCCGCCGGCGATGTTCCGGCCCCTCCGATCCAGACCACCGTGCCGTTCTCGACTACAAGGTCGACGTCCTCCAGCACGCCGAGTGCTCCTGATCCGAGCTCCGGGCGATTGGTGACGAGCAGCCCGATGTCGCGGACGAGCAGAGACCCGACAGGCGGCCTCACAGCTCGGCCTCACGGTCACGAAGGCTCGCGAGCACTTCCTTCATCGCCGAGGCGAGCTCGCCAACAGCTTCAACAGCTCGTCGTGGATGCGGCCGTTGCTCGCGAGCCCAGAGCCGCCCTCGTAGCCCGGCACACCGCGCCAGTCCGTGAAACGCCCGCCCGCCTCCGAGATGATCACAGGCATCGCAGCGACGTCGTAGGGCTGGGCCCACACATCGGCCATCGCGTCCAGCCTCCCTGTCGCGACGAGGGCGTAACCGTAGCCGTCACCCCATGTGCGAAGTTCGAGACCGGCTCGTCTCGCCCCGAGCAACACGGTCTCGTCCCACTCGCCGAAGCTGCTCGTGGAGAGGTAGCTCTCCGCAAGCTCACTGCGCTCGCTCACCCGAGCGGGCACGCCGTTGCAGTAACAGCCCAGCCCTCGCGCCGCATAGACAGTCTCGCCGAGAGCGGGCACGTTGATCACGCCGAGGGCGATGCCATGCTCGTCCTCGAGAGCCAGCAGGTTCGAGTACAGACCGACGCCGTGGGTGAAAGCCAGTGTCCCGTCGATCGGGTCGAGGATCCACCGGCGCCCGGTCCCGCTGGGCTTCTCGACCTCTTCTTCCCCGAGGATCCCGTCGTCTGGGTGCCGCAGCTCGAGCTCCTCGCGGATGAGCCGCTCGGCCTGCCGATCAGCTTGGGTGACAGGCGAGCCGTCGCTCTTCTGCTCGACGGCGAGGCCGGCCGAGCGGAAGTAGCCCAGCGTGAGCTCGCCCGCCTGACGGGCCAGCTCAACAGCCTCCTTCAGGAGGTGGGCGAGGGGGTCGGCTTCCAGCTGGGTCAGTTTCTCGAATTCGTCCGTCATGGGATCCCTCCTGCAAGCCGACCGTAGGGCTCCCCGGCCGGCGCCGCAAGAATCGCTCAAGGCCCGACCGGGAGGGCCGATACTCCGAAGATGGACCGGACTCGTCGATCGCGCCCGCATTTCTGCGGACAGCTTGCCGCCATCGTGTGCCTTCCCTTGATCCTGGCAAGCGCTCCGGTTGCAGCCGGCACGACCAGATCGGCCGCGGACGCGCGGGCGACGTCTCCGAAGGGCCCACCGGTGCCCGGCGCACCGAACTGCCAGATGTTCCCTGCGGACAACGTCTGGAACACCGACATATCCAAGCTTCCAGTCAACAAGCACAGCGCGACCTGGATGGCGAAGATGGACGCCTCCACCACGAACCTCCATCCTGACTTCGGCCCCGACGAAGGCGGCTATCCGTACGGGATCCCCTGGACGGTCGTCAACCCCAAGACGCAGGCCTTCATCCACCTGAGCTTCGAGTACGCGGACGAGAGCGACAGGGGTCCTTACCCGTTCGGCCCGAGCACGCCCATCGAAGGCGGCCTGAACGCTTCGGGAGACCGGCACGCGCTCATGGTCGATCCGGCGACGTGCGTCCTGTACGAGCTGTGGGACGCGCACTATGTCTCTAGGTCCGCTTCGACCGCCGGCTCCGGCGCCATCTGGAGCCTGAGCTCGAACGCCCTTCGTCCCGCGAGTTGGACGTCTGCCGACGCGGCAGGGCTCCCGATCCTGCCGGGCCTCCTCAAGTACCAGGAGGTGCTCTCGGGCAAGGTCGACCATGCGATCCGGTTCACGGCCGAATGCACCGACGACGCCTACATCTGGCCGGCGCGTCACGAGGCCGGGTCCTGCGGTGCCGATTATCCCCCGATGGGAGCACGTTTCCGGTTGAGCGCCAGCTTCAGCGCCTCTGAGATCTGCAAGCCGGGCTCGCCCTACTGCTCTCAACTGGCTGTGGTCATCACCGCAATGCAGCACTACGGCCTGATGCTCGCCGACAACGGCAGCAACTGGTACTTCCAAGGAAGCGCTTTCCCGCAGTGGCCGATCACCCTCATCGACATGATGAAGCAGATCCCGGCAAGAGACTTCGTGGCGGTCGACGAGTCGTGCCTCGAGGTCGGCGCCGATTCCGGGCAAGCCTCGGCCGCCCACTGCCCGAAGGGCTGACCGCAGCTCCCCCGAACGGCCGGCGCGGCCTGAGCCTATTTCAGTGGCGGGCGGCGTCGCGCTCGCGGCGCACAGCCGCAAAGCGATGGAGAACAAACGCGGCGATGACGGCGACGGCGACGGCCACGAGCACGTAACCCGCGGCACTGAAGCCCTTGGTGATCTTGGTCCACTCTCCGCCAAGCTCGTAGCCGACGAGGGCGATCGCCGTGCACCAGATGGCACTTCCAAGGAAAGTGGCCGCGCCGAAACGCACGAGGCTCATCTCCGCGATCCCGGCGGGAATCGATATGAAGGTGCGGACCACTGGCAGGATGCGGCCGAAGAACACCGCCGGCTCACCGCGTCTGCGAAACCAACGCTCGGTTCTGCCCAGGTCGGATTCGGTGAGCAGAACGTAACGACCGAGCTTCTCCACCAAGGGACGGCCGCCGAAGCGGCCGATCGACCAGCCCACGAACGAGCCGAGCAGCTCTCCGACCACGGCGAGAACGATCACGACCGCGATGTCGAGCCTGCCGGTCGAGGCCAGGTACCCGGCGTAGCCGAGAGTCACTTCGGACGGGATCGGCACGCAGGCCGCTTCGGCGAAGGTCAGCAGGACGAGCGCGAGATAGCCCCAAGACGAGAGAAGATGTTGCACGGCCCAATCTTCCCAGCTTGCTCACGGCCTTTGTCGCCATGGCATCACGAAACGAGCAGTTAGCCTCCCGTGACAGTGCCGCCCACTCGAGCCACCACTACCGATGGCGTCGTTCTGGCCCTGCACGACCTCGGGGGCGACGGGCCACCCGCCCTCCTCGTCCACGCCACAGGCTTCCACGGCCAAGTCTTCAGCCCGCTGGCACGCGGTCTCGGGCGCCGTCTCCACTGCCTGGCGGTCGATCTCCGTGGGCACGGCGGGTCGGGAGTGCCGGCGGGCCTGGACTTCAACTGGGTCGGTTTTGGGACCGACGTCCTCACCGCAGTCGACTCGCTAAGGCTCGAGGGTGCTGTGGGCATAGGCCATTCCTGCGGGGGCGCAGCTTTGTTGCTGGCCGAGGAGACCCGACCCGGCACCTTCTCGGCCCTCTACTGTTTCGAGCCTGTAGTGCTGCCCTTCGACGATGCACCGACCCCAAACCCTTCCGGCCCGCTCGCACGCGGTGCCCGGCAGCGGCGGGAGATCTTCGCCTCACGCCAGGACGCCTATGCCAACTACGCGTCGAAGCCGCCGCTCGACGTCTTGGACCCCGAAGCCCTCGCCGCCTACGTAGAGCTCGGCTTCGAAGACCTGCCCGACGGCACGGTCCGGCTCCGGTGCAGGGGCGAGAACGAAGCGCTGATCTACGAGGGCGGCTTCCGCCATCCGGCCTTCTCCCAGCTCGCCGCAGTCAACTGCCCCGTGGTGCTCGCCTGCGGCGCCGAAAGCTACAGCTTCAGCCCCGCCGCCCTGGAGCTGGTGGTGGAGCGCCTTGCGAACGGCCGCCTCGAAGTTCTCCCGGGACTCGGGCATTTCGGACCGCTCGAGCAGCCGTCCGTCGTCGCTGACTCGGTGATCCGGGCCCTTGACACAGCCCGGGCGTAGCCTGGCCTCAATGTCTTCTCCGGTCACCGAGCTACCCCTTCCGAGCACCCTGTCTCCCTCGAAGATCACGGCTTTTACGAGTTGCCCGCTCGCGTTTCGGTTCTCGGTCGTCGAGCACCTGCCGGAGCCACCGTCGCCGGCGGCGTCGAAAGGCACGCTCGTCCACCGGGCGCTCGAGCTGCTGTTCACCGAGAATCGCCGCGGCTCGAGGAACAGGACTGCGGCACAACACGCCCTGGATGCCGCCTGGCGGGAGCTGCAGGACAGAGACGAGCTCGAGGGTCTCGAGCTCGATGAGGCTGAGACAACTGCCTTCCTTGCCGACGCTCGTGTGCTCGTGGACCACTACCTGGAGCTGGAGGACCCCGACGGTGTCCGTACGGTCGGCCTCGAGCTGAACTTGAGCACCGAGATCGACGGAGTCACGGTGCGCGGCATCATCGACCGCCTCGACGAGCTGGACGACGGCAGCCTGGCGGTCGTCGACTACAAGACCGGCCGCGCTCCGCGCAGCGAGCAGTGCAAGTCACGTCTTGGTGGCGTCCAGATGTACGCCCTCATGTGCGAAGCCGAGCTGGGAAGACGGCCGTCGGTCGTCCGCCTGCTCTACCTGCGCGACAGGATCGTCATATCCGCGGCGCCGACTGACCAGGCAATGCGTGGCACCCGTCAGCGAGCTCTCGGCGTGTGGTCCGCGATCGAACGGGCATGCAAGGAGGACGATTTCCGACCCAACCCGTCGAGCCTCTGCCGTTTCTGCGCCTTTCGGACGTACTGCCCCTCTTTCGGGGGCGACCCGGCGCTGGCCGCATCGGGGTTGGGCGCCGCGGCAGTCACCGCAGTCGTGTCATCGGCGTCCGACGTTTCGGCGTTGGAACCCGCAGGCGTCGGGTCGGGGAGCATGTCCGCTTGATCCGCCCGTTCGTCAAAGCGCTCGACGCTCGGGTCGACGAGGTCTTCGCCCCGTTGCGCGGAAACCGGGTCGCGGACCGCGTCTTCTACACCGCCACGGCTCTCGGCGACTTCGGGCTGCTCTGGCTCGTGCTCGGTCTTGTGCGGGTCCTTCGCGGCCGTCCTGGCGACACCCGAGCGGGACTGCGCGCCATCACCGCGACCGGAATCGAGTCCGTCGTGGTCAATATCGGGGTGAAGTCCCTGTTCAGAAGGCGACGCCCCAGGCCCATGGAGGCTCACCCGTTGCCGTTCCGCCAGCCGATCACATCGAGCTTTCCGAGCGGCCACGCCACCGCCGCGTTCTGCGCCGCCACACTGCTGGCCGAGAACGAGGAACGGGCGCCGGCTTACTATGCGCTCGCGACGGTGGTGGCACTCAGCCGGATCCACACGAAGATCCACCATGCCTCCGACGTGGTCGGAGGCATTGCGATCGGCCTGGTGCTCGGTCAGGTGGCCAGGCGTATCGTCCCTCTCAAGCGACCGACCGCCCGCCAAATGGGCACCTGAGGACCACCTCGGGCCAGCGTGCACAAGGCGGGCGGCGCAGGACAGCCATAGCTGCCTACCTCAGGCCGATGGGCTCCCGGCCTTGGGCCCGTCTTCTGCAGGAGCCGGGGTGCCGAGCTCAGCGGCGGCACCCGGAACAGGCGCGACAGCTGGCGGCGAGGACGGGACAGGGGCCGGCGGGCTCGGCCGAGGTGGCACGGCAAATGGGCTCGCGTCATCGACCGCTCCGGGTCGCCTCATGAACTCGAGCAGCTCGATCGGGATCGGGAAGATCAACGTGGAGTTGTGCTCGGTCGCGACTTCGGCAAGGGTCTGCAGGGACCGCAGCTGCATCGAACCTGGAGACGAAGCGAGCATCGTCGCCGCCTCCGACAGCTCCCTCGACGCCTCGAGCTCGCCGGTCGCGGCGATCACCTTGGCACGGCGCTCCCGCTCGGCTTCCGCCTGGCGGGACATCGCCCGAACGAGCTCGGCCGGGAGGGAGATGTCGCGGATCTGGACCTCGTGCACCTCGACGCCGAAACCTTGGGTCGACAACGCGATCTGCGCCTTCAGCTCGTTGTTGATGTCCTCTCTGTGGGCGAGGAGATTGTCGAGCTCATGGCGCCCGATGATCGAGCGCAGGCTCGTCATGGCGATGCGCTGGCTGGCGAGCCGGAAGTTGTCCACTCCGACGATGGCCTTGACGGGGTCGTCGACCCGGAAGTAGACGACGGCGTCGACCTGCAAGGTGACGTTGTCAGCCGTGATCGCAGACTGCGGGGGAATGTCGACGACTTCCACCCGGAGGTTCACCTTGACGACCCGGTCGACTGCGGGAATGCGGAAGATCAGGCCCGGGCCCTTGGCCTGCGCACGTATGCGCCCGAAACGGAAGAACACCGCCCGCTGGTACTCGGTCACCACCGTCAGGAACGAACGAAAGGAGATCATCACGATGATCGCTAGGACGACTACGCCTGCGACGACCCCGCCAACGACGTCGCCCGAGGCCAGAATGCCTGATAACACCATCGCGTCAGTGTGCCACTTTCCTCGTGCGCGCGGGCGGGCGGTCTGCCCTTGTACGCGGTGGCTCAGCAGGCTGGTCGGCGCCGTGGTTGGCTGCGCCGCACACTCCGGCTACCGTCGATCCGGTGACTGCACTTGTCGAGCGACTCGGTTACGGCCCCGACGACCGCGTGCTCGTGCTGAGCTGCGCCGAGCTCGGGGTGTTCCACGCCGGGAACGTCGCGATCTACGAAGCGCTGCGCAAGCCAACGGCCACGACTGCGACGTTGATGGTCCCGGCACCATGGGCGCGAGACGCCGCGGCGCAGTACCGGGGGGAGGACATCGGCGTGGGTCTCACACTCAACGCCGAGCACGATCTGTACCGCTGGGGACCGATCACCCACGCACCGTCCTTGCTCGACGGAGATGGCGGCTTTCCGCGGACGGCGGCCGACCTGTGGGACCACGCTGATCTCGACGAAGTGCGCCGGGAGTGCCGGGCTCAGCTCGAGCGGGCAATCTACTGGGGCTTCGACGTGAGCCATCTCGATGCTCACCTCGACGCCGTCCAGCTCAAGCCCGAGTTCTTCGACGTCTTCTTGGACCTGGCCGAGGAATTCCGCTTGCCCTTGCGCCTGCCGGACGCCAGCGCACAACGCCTCGCCGGCTTCCCGTTTCGAGCGCTTGCCGCCGAGCGCGGGGTGGTGTCACCAGATCGGGTCATCCTGACGGGGCCGGCCAGAAACGCGCGAGGAAGGCTGGCCGGCACGATGGCCGGCCGACCGGCCGACACTGCGAGCTCGGCCGCCGAGGGCCCCGATGCCGACGACTCGAAGGTGAAGGCGCAACTGGCCGGGTTGCTCGCCGGCCTCGAGCCCGGGGTCACCGAAGTCTGCCTG
>Ga0224558_1000708_pt1 | contig 38359 bp, 40 predicted proteins | sample 714S32024metaG_FD_180682 | JGI IMG/M metagenome (GOLD analysis project Ga0224558, IMG submission 180682) | Peat soil microbial communities from Stordalen Mire, Sweden - 717 S3 20-24 | ecosystem: Environmental > Terrestrial > Soil > Wetlands > Peat | place: Sweden: Norrbotten County, Stordalen... | reverse complement strand
GACTCGACGCACTGGTGCCGAAGGCCCGCCGGACCCCGCAGATGCCCGAGGCAACACCCACCCATGTGGTCCAGGCGCTGTTGACCCTGGCGGTGGTCGAGCCCACCATCGGCTGTCGGCAATACGCGGAATGGGGCACCCGGCCGCGCTCCCGAAAGGACTCGGGTTCTCGTCCGAGTCTGCCGCAGCTGCGATCATTAGCTACTACAATCATTAGCATATGTGCGCACAAACGGTGACACCCGAGGTCGGCCGTGACTCCGTCGTCGATGCGGTGCTGAGCGCCAGTCGCGTGCTCGTCGCCGTGGCGGCGCGCTCGCTCGGCGACGTGGCCGAGGAGGTGACGCTCACCCAGTACCGCACCCTTGTCGTGCTGGCATCCCGTGGGCCTCAGAGCCTGGCCACCCTGGCCGAAGCGATCGACGTGACCCCACCGACCGCGACCCGAATGTGCGATCGACTGATCCGGAAGGGGCTCGTGCAGCGCCGCCACGAGCGTGGTGACCGACGACTGATCCGATTGAGTCTGAGCGAGAAAGGCCAGGTGCTGGTCGATGCGGTCACGGAGCGACGACGGGCGGAGATCACCGATCTCCTGAAGGCAATTCCCAGGGAACAGCAGACAGCACTGGTCGACTCCCTGCAACGTCTCGCCTCGGCTGCCGGCGAGGTTCCCGAGCAGGACTGGTCAGCGGGTTGGGACCTCTAGATGTTTGCCCTCAGTCCATGACCCTCTTTCGTCGAACCTCATGGCGGGCAGTCATGGCCAGAGCGTCACGTTGGCTCTCTGGCACGTCGTACTTGCAGAAGTGGCTGGTGCTCGGCGTTCTCATCGGGACGATGGCCGGGGTGGGGGCCATCGTCTTCTATGAGGCGCTTCTCGCCTGTACGCACTTCTTCCTCGGCGTGCTCGCCGGCTACCACGTGCCGACACCCGTGGGTGAAGGCGGACACGCAGCCTCGGCTTCGTTCTCCCGACCTTGGGCATTGCCCCTGGTGGTCGGGTTCGGTGCGTTGCTCGGAGCGATCCTCGTCTTTCGGTTCGCTCCGGAGGCTCAAGGCCATGGGACTGATGCTGCCATCTCTGCCGTCCACCACAATCCCAGGGGAATCCGCTTCCGAGCGGTCATCGTCAAGATCGTTGCCTCGGCGCTCACCATCGGATCGGGTGGCTCCGGTGGCCGAGAGGGTCCGACGGGCCAGATCAGCGCCGGCTTTGCGTCGCTGCTGGCCAGGGAGCTGGACCTGAGCCCAGCTGACGCACGCATCGCGGTGATGGCCGGGATCGGATCGGGGATCGGCGCCATCTTCGGGGCTCCGCTCGGGGGCGCGGTGCTGGCCACCGAGATCCTGTATCGGGACGACTTCGATGCCGAGGCGCTCCTTCCGAGTTTTGTCGCCTCCATCCTCGGATATGTCATCTTCGGTGCGGCCGTGGGATACACACCACTGTTCGGCTTCAACGCCAGCTACCACTTCACAAATCCGTCCCACCTACTCTGGTTCGCCCTGATCGGCATTCTGGGTGGATTCGTCGGATTGCTCTACGCCAAGGGCTTCTACGGGATCTCGGACATCTTCGGCCGACTCCACCTCCCACGCTGGAGCAAGCCGGCCATCGGCGGGGTGATCGTGGGCTGTATCGGCCTAGCGATCCCGGAGGTCCTCGGCACCGGGTACGGGTGGATACAACAGGGCCTGGGCCACCAACTCCTGACCCTCCCCCTGTGGATCGTCCTCATCTTGCCGTTCGCTCGCATCCTGGCCACCGGGCTCTCCATCGGTTCGGGAGGCTCAGGCGGCATCTTCGGGCCGGGCATGGTCATCGGTGCCTTCATCGGCGCCTCCGTCTGGCGGCTGTTCGAGCCGATCGTCCCTTCGATGGGACATAACCCGGCGCCCTTCGTGATCGTGGGCATGATGTGCTGCTTCGGGAGCATCTCCCGAGCGCCACTGGCCGTCATGCTGATGGTGGCGGAGATGACCGGAAGCCTCTCGATCTTGGCGCCGGCGATGATCGCCGTCGGATTGGCATGGTTCATCGTCAGACGAGGTGACGACACCATTTACCGCAGCCAGCTCAAGAACCGGGCCGATGCACCGGCTCAACGACTGTTGACCGGCATGCCCATCCTGTCCATCGTGTCTGTTGGCCAAGCCATGGCAACGCCGCGTGTGGTGGTCACTGGTGGCACCACCGTGCGCGCTGCTCGCCATCAGATCGAACAGGCTGGCGTCACCGGTGCTCCGGTGATCGACGACCAGGGGCGGTTCGAGGGATCGGTGGCCCTCGCCGATCTCAGAGCGCTCGAACAAGGGAGTGATCGGGTTCTCGAGTCCGTGGTCGACGTCTCGGCGCCAACAGTGGCCGGGCAAGCGCACCTCGATGTTGCCCTCGACGCCCTGACAACATCAGCCGAACATTGGGTTACGGTCCTCGACGCCGAACGCAAGGTGCTCGGCACGGTTGCCATTTCCGATGTTGTCCGAGGGTATCGATTGGGCCTACTGGCGAGCCTCCAGCAGGTGAACGCCGTTGGCGAGCCCGGTGGCACCGACAGAGTGCGCATCGAATCCGACTCACCCCTGGTCGGTCGGACGCTCCGTCACTCAGGTTTCCCGATCAGCGTCATTGTGACCACCATTCAGAGACGGCAGGACCTCGTTGTTCCCGACGGGAGCACCGTGCTGGAGGCCGGTGATGAACTGCTCCTGATCGGCCAGTCCTCCGACATCGACGTCGTCCGCCGGATCGCTGCTGGTCGTGCTTCCGATCCAGGCGGACACAGACCTCGTGAGGACCACGGTTAAGAGCCGCCAGGCTCGATCGATGTTGGCGCGGGGATTCCGTGACACCGGCATCCAGGGGGCCGGGCGAGAGATGATCGATGACAGCCTTCGATGTGGCAAAGGGATCCTGGGCGACGAGCGTGCCCTGGTGCCGGCTCGGGTTGGCGACTGAAGAAGCGAGCGACCGGGGAATGCCTTACGCCCACCGATCGTCGGTTGACTCTTGCCACTCCCCGATGCGGCATCCTTGTCGACCTCCTGCTGCCACAGAGCGAAACGCCGACAACATTCGGGCACAGATACGTTGTGGACCGACTGCCCGTCGGGTCGACGGATAGAACTACGCACAGATTCGTGATCCCCGTGAACGCGGCCCGCACGGCAGGAGGAGCCAACGCCAATCCGGGACGCCACGCGGACTGAAGGCAAGTCCGACCCGATGTATCGCAGCCACGATGATGCTCATTCAGCCGCAGGGGAAGGGCCCGCCGGTACCGGTTCGGTCTGGGCCAGGATGTTCCGGAACGTTCGCCCGGTCCTTCTGCGGTACACGATCTCGAACACGACGCTCCCGGCCAACGTGATGCCGAGAGCAATCGCTGATGTCGGTGCGGTGACGATCATGTCGTAGACGAGGACGACGAAGAGGGAAAGACATGTGACTGCCGAAGCCACCACCAACCACACATTTGCTCCCGTCTGCCTTCGGATCCTCAGGTGACCGATGTTGACCGCCGAGTACACCAGAAGAAAGGCTGCGCTCCCCATAGAGGCCACGGCGCTCAAGGGAAAGAGCAGGACGAACCCGAGCACCACGCCAGACGTGATGAACAGTCCTTCGACGTCTCGACCCCAGAGCTTGCGGTCAAACGCCGGGGGAAGTCCTCCGTTCTTGGCAATCTGATACGCAATGTTCGTGGACCCGAACAACGTGGCGTTGACGGCTGATGCGGTGGAGAGCAGGGCAGCGATGGCAACCAACCTGAATCCCACCTGGCCCAGGGATGGCTTGGCCGCGACCGCCAGGGCGGAGTTGCCGAGTCCGCTGAGGATGTTGAGCGGCACGTTGGTCACCACGCCGATCGCCACAAGCAGATAGATCACGACCACAATGGCCACGCTGCCGTAGATCGCGCGTGGTAGCTCCTGCTTCGGCCTGGCCATGTTGGCTGCGGCATTCGTGATCAGGCCGAAGCCCTCGTAGCCGACGAACAGCACCCCGGCTCCGGTGAAGATCGCCAGGGGACCAGGCCAGGAGTCCGGCGACAGCCGAGCGACCCCCTTCCCGTTGAGCGCCACGAAGGCTGCGACGACGAAGACGATAAGAATGACCACTTTGATGATCACGATCACGGATTCCGCTCGGCCCATGAGCCGGCTACCGAGGAAATTGATCGCCGTGAAGGCGAGCACGACGCCTACGGCCCATACCTTGGACGGGAGATGGATGAACGTCACCGCGTAGGCGGCAAACCCAGTGGCGTACAGCGCAATTGTGATGATGTAGGCGAAGTACTGGAAGAGGTTGAGCGAGCCGGAGGCCACGCCCTCGCCATAGCCACGAACCAGGAACGTGACGGCGCCCCCGACACTGGGGAACGTCTTCCCGAGGGCGACGTAACTGTAGGCGGCGAGTCCCGCGACCGCCCCTCCGATGGCGAAGGACAGAGGTAGAGCGGAGCCTGAGACACGTGTCACCACTCCGAGGATGGAGAAGATCCCGGCACCGATCATTCCGCCCACCCCGATACTCAGGGCGGCAACCAGTCCGATGTCCGCCTTCCGTTTCGAGTCTGCCGCCGGTTCGCCATCTTCTACGTCCCTGCCGTTTGTGCTGCTCACCGACTGACTTCGGCGATCGGCGGCGCCACATCGGACGGTGTCTCGATCGTGACCGGATCGAGAATCCGGTAAGCGACCAGCTTCACCCGGTCGGTGAGGAGGAACCACACCAGCGCATAGCCCCAGACCAAGGCTGCATACCCCAAACCGAGGGGTGTCATGAAGACCCCGTACACGGCGATCAGGGTCGCCAGCGCCTGCGTGCCGAGCACGGCCAACAGCAGGATCCGAGCGGGCCGTATCGACCAGAACGGACCACGCGTGCGTGCGAGGAAGATGGTCAGGTGTCCGGCGACCGAGAGCGTCAGGTACATCAGGGTCTGCAGGTGCGCATGGTCGAGGTGGAACACCTTGTCGCCCAGGTAGAACATGCCGAAGGCGGCGAACGGACCGACGATGCCGAGCACGGTGGCGATCCCCAGCACGAGGCGCATGTTCCACGCCTCGGGCTGCTCCCGGTAGCGCACGTTGTCGTAGGCGATGGACAGGATGGCGCCGTCGTTGAGCAGTGCCAGCATCACGATCTGGATCGCCGTGACCGGGAAGAAGTTGAAGATCAGGATCACGGCCGACACGAACAGCAGCACGCGGAGGGTCTCCGCAATGCGATAGATCGCGTAGCTGTTCATCCGCTGGAAGATCCTCCGGCTCTCCTTGATCGCGTCGATGATCACCGAGAGCCCGGGAGTGGTCAGCACGATGGATGCCGCTGCCCGCGCCGCATCCGTGGCATCCGAGACGGCGATGCCGCAGTCGGCCTTCTTCAGTGCCGGGGCATCGTTCACTCCGTCGCCCGTCATGCCGACGATGTGGCCTCGCTTCTGGAGGACGTCGACGATGTGGAACTTGTGTTCCGGGAAGACTTGGGCGAACCCATCGGCTTGGTCAATGGACTCGGCCGTCGCCGCGGTCTCTTCGCGCTTGACGTCGCCCAGTCCGGCGGCGTCGAGGATGTCCGTGCCCATCCCGAGTGTCTTGGCCGTCTCCCGGGCGATGGCCAGGGCATCACCGGTGACCATCTTCACGTCCACGCCCATCTGGAAGGCGGTGGCGATGGTCGCCTTGGCGTCCTCCCGCGGTGGATCGAACAGCGGCAGCACCCCGACGAAGTTCCACAGACCGTCCCCTTCGGCCCGGGCCACACCCAACGAACGGAAGCCTCGTGCCGCGAATCCGTCAACCGCAGCGTCGACGTCGGTCTTCACCTGCGATGCATTGGCCGACAACTCCAGGATCACCTGGGGCGCACCTTTCGTCACCTTGAACGAGGAGCCGTCGGTGGCGGTGACGGTGGCCTCCGTGCACTTGCGCACCGCATCGAACGGCTGGAACTGGACCACGTGGTAGTCGTCCAACGACTGATCATCCGTCAGGCCCCCGAGCACCGCCAGATCGATGGCGTCGGCGTCATCGGCCCGTGAGGCCAGGGATGCGTCGAGGATCACCTGTCCGGCCGTGAGCGTGCCGACGGTATAGGGATCGCCCAGGGTCAGCTTGTTCTGGGTCAAGGTCCCGGTCTTGTCCGTGCAGAGCACGTCCACGCCGGCCAGCTCCTCGATGGCCACCAACCGGCTGACGATGGCCTTCTTCGAGGCGAGTACCCGGGCACCGACGGCCATCGTCACCGACAGCACCGTCGGCATCGCCACGGGAATGGCGGCCACGGTGAGGACGAGGGCGAACTGCAGGGTGGTGAAGAAGGCGTCTCCGCGGATGGTGGATACGACGATGATCACCACGACCATGGCCACCGCCAGGATGATCAGGAACGTGCCGATCTTGAGGACGGCCCGTTGGAAGTGGCTGACGGTCTGGGCTTCCTGCACGAGCTCCGCGGTCTGCCCGAAGTACGTGTCCGCACCCGTCGCATAGACGAGTGCGCCGATCTCGCCCTGGCGGATGATGGAGGCGGAGAACACGGCGTCGCCGGTCTTCCGGCTGGCGGGCAGCGATTCCCCGGTCAGTGCCGACTGATCCACTTCGATCGGGTCGCCGTCCAGGAGGCGTGCGTCTGCCGGCACGATGTCACCCAGGCGCAGGCGGATGACGTCTCCAGGTACGAGCTCACGCGATGGTGGAGTGACCCACTCGCCGTCCCGCTTGACGCGGGCCTTGATCGCCAGCTCGGCCTTCAGGGCGGCGATGGCCTTGCCCGCCTGGCGCTCTTCCCAGAATCCGATCCCGGCGTTAGCCAGGAGCAGGACGAGGATGATGAAGAAGTCGGGCCAGTGCTTGAGCACTCCGGACAGGATCACTGCCGCCTCGATCATCCAGGGGATGGGCCCCCAGAAGTAGGTGAGGAACTTCAGCAGCGGGTTGACCTTCTTCTCCACGATCTCGTTCGGGCCGTACTGCGTCAGGCGTTTCTCCGCCTCGACCTGGGTGAGGCCATCCGGGGACGAGCCGAGCCGCTTCTCAACCTCGGCGACGGGAAGGGTCTTCAGGTCGTCAATCGCATCGAGCTTCGAGCCGGAAGCCTCGTGTTCGGTGCCGTTGGACTCCATTGCGGTCATTCTCCCGCCTTCGCCGGATCAATGGCAGTCTGACCGGTCAGTGGGTGTGGTCAATGAAGGACTTGGTGTCGTAGCAGTGTGCTTGAAGGTAGGTCCATGCCCGTTGGTTGTAGTAGTCGGTGCAGTTGCGGATCAAGGCGTCCTGGGCATCGGCCTTGCTGCTGTGTGATGGAGACGCCGCCACTGCTTTGGCTCCGAACAAAGTGGCCAGGGTGACGATTGTGAGGGAAATTGTGACAACCATTGTGCGGCGCATTGGTGGTTCTCCTTTTCGAAGGTGTCGGTGTAGGACCAACGGTACGGAAGATGGCTGTCGCAGTCGTCACCCTTGGGAAGGTTTCGTCGCCTCCTCCCTGAGGGGTACGGTGGAATCCGTCCGGAAGTACACCATCGAGTCGCTAGCCGTCCGCATGGAGGCCGTCCGAGTCCCGAATGTAAGTTGGGGCCACGGCAGCGCCGGCGATCGGCGGCATGGCCAGCTCGAATCAACTTCGCTGCAACGTCCCCTACCTTTCTTCGCCGGCCCATGGGCAACCTCGCCAAGAAATGATGCCGGGAGGGGTGCGGGGGGTGAGTGGTTCGGCCAGGATTCGAGTATCTCGGTCCCGCCTTGAAAGAGGTGCCTTGACGCAAACTGACTTCGCTATCGCTCACCCGGCGCTGGGTTGTGACCGCCCCGTATCGGGTACGCTGAGGGATACCTAAGGAAAATGGCGATGTTCCTGATCCTGTTGACATATGTGAGGCCGCTCGACGAGATTGATCGCCTAGTCGACGACCACAACGCCTACCTCGAGCGCAACTACGATGCTGGCCGGTTCATCGTCTCCGGACGGCGCGAACCGCGCATCGGCGGTGTGATCATCGCCCACGCGGAAAGCGTCGGGGAGATCAACGCGACAGTCGCAGAAGATCCGTTTGTCCGAGAGGGCGTCGCTGAGCACGAGGTGATTGAGTTCGTGCCGAGCAAGTGGGCACCCGGGTTCGAGGCACTGCGGTAACACCGCCCGCCAGCACCTCTCACGTTATATTCGGCGCGACCGGCGCTCTCGGTATCGAATTGCGACCATGGTTCGCCTCTCCAGCTCGACCTTCCGGTATCAACACCTGACTCTCCACCGGGTTGACCCCTAGCAGGCCGACCCTTATCCTGCCGTACCCGACTCGACAGCTGAAGGGTCATACCGCTCGGAACTGCCGGCTACAGGGCGCGGGCCTCTGGGGTCGGCACGCCGCCCGATCGATATCTCTCAAGCACCGACCCCGCTTGGTACGAGGGCAGCACAGAACGAATGTGCCGGACCAACCCCGGGGCGTCATCCCCTCGCGCCAGGATCGGCGCTCCGTTTTTCGATGAATTGCTCATGATGCGCTGCAGAAGATGTGCCGGAGGTACACCCACGCGTTGTTGCACGGGTGAGCCACGAGATCTGGCATTTGGCATCAACTGTTGATTCCAAGTACACGAACTGTCTGTCGAGACATGGGCCATCCTCCGCCGCCATCCCCACGGTCCCGAGGTTGCTGGGGATGCAGCCCATGGCTCCGTAAGCCACGGCCCAGACCCCAGCGTTATCAGTTCGTCCCAAGCATACGATCTGCCAGACATCGGACGATGCGCAACGTTCTGACCTGTGACGATGGGTGATCGAGAAACGGCAGCTAACGGCGCTGTTTGTAGGACATTTTATAGGACAGGATCTGGCTGGTTGCCCTCAGGACTGACGGACTGAGGTCCCCCAATTGGGCACGGTTTCCAACTGGCTCAATGGCCGTCGATCTGGTCATCACATGCCTTCCTACGGCGGTGTAAGTGTTGAGCTACGACCGCACAGGCAACGCGAGACCGTACCCATCGGTCTGGTCGAACTGTCCCCGTATCGAGTCAACCTGACTTCGGTCGGGTGGCGGCGAACCGCACATATGAATCGGCGAGAGAGAATCCAGTTGATTGGTGTTCTCACGAGCTCAGTCTCGTCGACACGGAGGTCGCCACGGTTCATGGTCTCGACGATGCCCACCGCACACGTGGGCTGTGTATTGGTCACCGATCTCGGCGGCTTGCCAATCCCTCAGCCCGAGTTCGACTGGTGGTCCCGCCTGCAACGGGCGCACGCACGGAATCTGAGGCATCGGTACGGGCATTCCTCAGGTTGCTCAGCAATCAGTTACACCGGGGTTCCTGCACGGGGCACGAAACACGACTTCGAGGCGTGAAACCGCAGTTCAGGGTGCCAATGGGCCAGTTCTACTCCGGTTCACTCGGGCAGTCACCTACAGGTGTGGTGACCCGGCCGGGGTGCTGGCGGTAGCAAGCGTGCCGTCGGCTGAGCCCGAGATATTGCGGCGCGTAGCCGGCGTTGTGGAGCAGGAGTTAGGGCACTTGGCTCTCTGCGATTCAGCGGGCAGAATGTGTCATGGAGTCTCTTGCCAGAAGTTCCAAGTGGTCGCTGTGGTCGGAGAACTCCTTCCTGTCGATCGGATCGAAGAACTCAATCCTGTCGATCGGATCGATTGGCTCGGCGCTCTCGATCGGGTCAATCGGATCTGTTCTCTCAGCGTTCTCCGTCGGCTCTGCCAGCTCGATGGGCTCCTTGCTCTCAGCCAAGTCTCGATGGTCAGTCATGTCCTGGAATTCGAGACGGGCCGTCATGCGGGGGGCCTCGAACTGAGAACGCACCCGCACCCGCAGTTGCTCTGAGAATCTGCGGCAGCATTGTCGATCAAAATTGGTTGGCATGTCCCACCGACCCGGTGATCGGGGATACCCGCAGGGCGAGGAGCGAAGTGGGCCGTCACCGCCTACGGTTCCCCGCATGGCCAAGCCCAACGTCCTGCTGATCATGACCGACGAGGAGCGCTATCCGCCGCCCTACGAGGTGGACGCCGTCAAGGCGTTTCGGAAGGACCAACTGACGGCCAGAGAGTCGATCCGGGATGGAGCGCTGGAGTTCCACCGCCACTACGCCGGGTCGACGGCCTGCCTGCCCAGCCGGGCCACGCTGTTCACGGGCCAGTACCCCTCCCTGCACGGCGCCTCCCAGACCGACGGCATGGCCAAGAAGGACACGGACCCCGACATGGGGTGGCTCGACCCGGACTCCGTGCCGACCCTCGGCGACTGGTTCCGGGCCGGGGGCTACAAGACCCACTACCGGGGCAAGTGGCACATCTCCAATGCCGCGCTTCCCATCCCCGGTACCCACGAGGGCCTCATGGCCTCCGATGGCGACGGCAAGGTATTCCCCGAGGCGGTCGAGGCGTACAAGAAGGCCGACCGGCTCGACCCCTTCGGGTTCTCCGGGTGGATCGGGCGCGAGCCCCACGGTGCCAACCGGGCCGAGTCCGGCACCATCCGTGACGGGGTCTTCGCCGAACAGGTGGTCGAGTTGTTCGGCGACCTCGCCGAGGCACGGGACGACGGACCGTGGCTGGCCGTGGCCTCGTTCCTCAACCCGCACGACATCACCACCTACGGGATGATGTGGGACCAGCTCTGGAAGTTCGGTGCCCCCGACGACTCGGTGCCCGAGATTCCCGAGGCCCCGTCCCAGGCAGACTCCTTCGATGGCCGCCCGGGCTGCCAGCAGCGATTCACTTCGGCATGGGTCGAGATGACCTACGAGCAGTCCCCCGACCTGGCCTATCGCCGCCTCTACTACTACCTCCACAAGATCGTCGACAAGGCCATCGGCCGCATCTTGGAAGCCCTGGAGGCGTCCGGCATGGCCGACGACACGATCATCGCCTTCACCTCCGACCACGGGGACATGCTCGGCGCCCATGGGGGCATGCAGCAGAAGTGGTACAACGCGTATGACGAGTCGGTCCGGGTGCCCCTCTTGGTGAAGGGCCCGGGCGTGGCGGCCACGCCGGGCGGCATCACGACGCCGACGAGCCACGTCGACCTCATCCCCACGCTGATGGGACTGGCTGGTATCGACGTCGAGCGTGCGGCAGCCGGGGTGGCCGAACACCACGACGAGGCCCAGGCACTGCCCGGTCGAGACCTGAGCGGCATCGTCACCGGCAAGGCCGAGGCTGCATCTGTGGCATCGCCCCTCTACTTCATGACTGAGGACGATGTCTCCCGTGGGATCTCCGAGCAGAACATCCTGACCGGCAAGAGCTACGAACCGGTTCCCTACCCGTCCAAGGTCGAGTCCGTGATCACGTCTCTCCCTGCCGGAACGGACGGGTCGGACGAGCTGTGGAAGCTGAACCACTACTACGAGCGCCTCGATGACTGGAATGCAGAGCACGGCATCCCGAAGAACCCTTTCCTCGGCGCACCGGCAGAACCGCTCTTCGAACTGCACAACCTCACCGTCGATCCCGAGGAGCGACACAATCGGGTATCCGATGATGCCGCAGCCCTCAGTCAGATGCAGTCGCTCCTGGATGCCCAGCGAGAGGCCAAGCGCTTGCTCCCACGCATGCGTAACCCTGTCGGTTGACACCCGAACGACCAGACGACTTGCATCCCCGAGGTGCCTGATTCGTTCCAGGCAAATGCAACTCTCGCGGGAGCCAGTGCCGAGGGTGATGAAACGTTGATCCGAGCGATTCGCATGAGCCGCTGAGGCGTGGTCCATCCTCCACCACCATCCCCTCGGTCCTGAGATTCCTCAGCAATCAGTTGCACCAGGGTTCCTGCGCGGGGCACGAAAAACGGCTTCAAGGCGTGCACCCGCCAGAGGAGCGCCCTCGTGTCGGTCCTGGTAGCCTGTGTAGATACACCTAGGGGGTATGGGTATGAGTGAAGGCATGCGACCGGGCTACAGCGACGACAAGGAACTGGTCCTGAAGCGACTGCGGCGGATCGAAGGCCAGGTCCGGGGTCTCCAGCGCATGGTCGAGGACGAGCGCTACTGCATCGACATCCTAGAGCAAGTGTCCGCCGCCACCCGGGCGCTGCAGTCCGTCGCCCTCTTGCTCCTTGACGAGCACCTGGCCCACTGCGTGTCCGACGCGGTCAAGGTCGGAGGAGACGAGGCCGAGGCAAAGCTCACCGAGGCATCGGCCGCTATCGCCCGCTTGGTGCGCTCGTGAGCGGAGCCTTGCTTGCCGGCATCCCGGTCCTCGACTCCATCGGGCGCAGCCTGCGCGAGGGCTTCTTCATGTTCTGGGAGACCCTGTGGCCGCTGATCCTCGGGTTTGGGCTCTCCGGCGCTGTCCAGGCGTTCGTTAGCCGGGAGTCGATGCAACAGAAGATGGGCGACCACGGCCCGGCGTCGATCGCCCGGGCCAGCGGGTACGGCATGGTTTCCTCGTCCTGTTCCTATGCGGCCTCGGCCATGTCGAAGTCGCTGTTCGTCAAGGGTGCCGACTTCGTGGCCTCGATGGTCTTCATGTTCGCCTCGACCAACCTGGTCCTCGAGCTCGGCATCGTGCTCATCGTGCTGATGGGCTGGCAGTTCGCAGCTGCCGAGTTCGTGGGTGGGGCCATCATGATCGTGCTCCTGACTGTCCTCGGTGGCCTGTGGTTCCGGGGCCGGATGATCGCCCAGGCCCGGGTGCGCCTGGAGGTGGAGTCCGCCGACGGCCACCAGCACGGGCCTGAGGAGAACACCACCCTTCAAAGCGAGCCATGGGGTACCAAGCTGCGCAGCAAGGGCGGATGGGCCAACGCCGCCACCTACACGATGGCCGACCTCACCATGCTGCGCCGGGAACTGATGATCGGGTACACCATCGCCGGCTTCCTGGCCGTGCTGGTCCCCACCCATGTCTGGAACGTGGTGTTCCTCCACGGCCACGGCTTCTGGACCAGCCTCGAGAACGTGATCGTCGGACCGTTCATCGCCATCATCAGCTTCGTCTGCTCGATCGGAAACGTACCCCTGGCCGCAGCTCTCTGGCATGGCGGGATCTCCTTCGGCGGGGTGATCTCGTTCATCTTCGCCGACCTGATCGCCTTCCCCCTGCTCCTCATCTACCGCCGGTACTACGGGACGAAGCTCACCCTCCGCATGCTGGCCCTGTTCTGGGCAGTGATGGCGACGGCCGGCCTGATCACCGAGGGGATCTTCGGGGCCTTGGGCGCCATTCCCACGACCCGCCCGACAACGGTCGCCCCGGCCCACTTCCAGTGGAACTACACCACCTACCTGAACATCATCTTCCTGGCCCTGTTCGGCCTCCTCTACTGGACCTATCGGAACCGGGAGCGCCTCGGCGGAGGGAGTGGCTACGCGCTCGACCCGGTGTGCGGAATGCAGGTCCAGACGGCCAACGCGCCCGCCTCGGTGATCGACGAGAGTCACCCCGTCTACTTCTGCTCCGACCACTGCCGGCACCGTTTCGAGGCGGATCCGGCCAAGTTCGCCAAGGTTCCGGTGGCGGCCGGAGCCCATGACCACGCGGCAATGGGCGGTCCGACCGAGATGAGTCACACGCCCGCCGTGTCCGTCGTCGATTCGAGCCATAGCTCGTCCCACGTCGATCCCGTCTGTGGGATGACGGTCGATCCGGCGAGAGCCACTGCTCATGCTGTCCACGGGGATCACAAGATCTACTTCTGCTGTGAAGCTTGCAAGGAAGCGTTCATGTCGGATCCGGGCAGTTTTCGTATCGACGTGCATCCCTGAAGAGTTGTTACACGGGTGCAGCAACGATCGCGAGTAATCCCGCCCTGGCCAAGCCCTGACCCCGGCGGTACGGAACGGCCACCGAGGCATGGGCGATCCTCCGCCGCCATCCCCAAGGTCCTGGGGTTCCTCAGCATTAAGTTACCCCATGTCTCGTGAGAGGTGTACGAAACATGGCTTCACGCCGTGAACCCGCAGCCAGGCTGCCGATAGGCCAGTTCTTGTCCACTTCACCGAGGCAGTCACCCGCCGGTGCGGTGAGCCGACAACGGTGCTCGCGATCGTTAGCGAGCCGCAATTTCAGCCCGAGATTCTGCGACGCGTAACCGGCAGCGATCGGGGACACCTCAGGGCTACCGGAACCAGACGCAGAGGGGAACTCGGGGCGGTTGACGCTCTAGGCGGGACCTATGGCCCTATGCTTTCCACGCCCACGGCCTTACCGTGGGAAAGTGACCGACACTCTTAAAGAGAAACCTGACGGGACATCGCCGGTCAAACGCCACGCCATATGGCTCATTCCAATCGGCCTGGCGGTTGTCGTACTGGTCGTCGTCGGGGTCATCTTCTTCAGTAGCGACAGCTCCGGTGTAACCGACCAGCAACAACTGGCATCAGTGCAGCGGGTCTGCAAGGAGTGGTCGGGGAACTCTGCTGCCAGCCTGGGGACCAGTTCGGCCAGTGCGGCATGTTCCACAATGGCCGATTGGATGGGCCAGCAGCTCCAAAACGGACAAATGACCGGGCCGATGATGTGGGGCAGTGCCACGACGATGGATTCTGTCTGCCGACAGTGGATGGGCACTGACTCACGGGCCTCTATCTCCACCACTGCTTCACCGGGCTGGTGCGACGACATGGTGAGTTGGATGGAGCGGCACATCGGCAACTGGGACGACTGGATGATGAACGGGAACTTGAACGGGAACATGATGGGCGGCGATTCGATGGGGAACGGCAGCGATAGCTCCGGCGTAACCGATCAGCAACAACTGGCATCCATTCAGCAGGTCTGCAAGGAGTGGCCGGGGAGTTCCGCTTTCAGCCTGGGCACCAGTTCGGCCAGTGAAGCGTGTTCCACAATGGCCGATTGGATGGGTCAGCGACTCCAAGTCGGGCAAATAACCGGGCCGATGATGTGGGGCAGCGCCACGACGATGGATTCTGTCTGCCGACAGTGGATGGGCACTGACTCACGGGCTTTTATCTCCACCACTGCTTCACCGGGCTGGTGCGACGACATGGTGAGTTGGATGGAGTGGCACATCGGCAACTGGGACGACTGGATGATGAACGGGAACTTGAACGGGAACTTGAACGGGAACTTGAACGGGAACATGATGGGCGGCGATTCAGCGGGGTAGAACCGGAGCACCTGACTCCGATGTGCCGTTGGGGGTCACTCGCGAATCGACGTCCAAGCCTTCTGCCGTGGACCAATGGACAGTGCCCACATGCGGCCCGCCGGAAGCTCACTGACCATGCTGTTCTAGTCTCGTTCTGATGCGGATCGAGAGCGCCTTCATCGCCGATCATGCCGAGGTGAATCCGGCTACCCGGACACTCGATGTTCGGTCCGGGTTCCAGAGCTCTATCAGGTTGCCGAAGCTTCCCTTTCGTCACGTCCTGGCCTTGGCGCTCGTCATCCAGGTGGCATCGGACGATTACGGACGAGCATTCACCCTGGGCATCGACGTCGACCGCGTCGACGAGTTGCCGGTGATGCTCCACCAAGACTTCTCCTTCGAGATTCCCCGTGGGATCCATGCGGCGGACGGGGTCAGCCACCACTACCCGGTCGACTTCTACGACGTGGGACTCCACTCGGTGATCGACGGCGACGAGGACTCAGATGTTGCACACGTCCCGTTCATCGTACAGATGGTCACCCTGCACGAACATCGACGGGTGGAGCGAGCCACGAGCCATGGGCCATCCTCTGCAGCGATCCCCCAGTTCCCGAGGTTGCTCAGCAATCAGTTACCCCATGTCTCGTGACCGGGGTACGAAGCACGGCTTCAGGCCGAAAACTACCAGCTCAGGGCACTGATAGGCTAGTTCTCGTCCGGTTCATTGACGATGTCACCCGCCGGTGCGGCGACTCGGCCGAAGTGCTCGCGGTGGCAGGCGCGCCGTCAGCTGAGCCCAAGGTTTTGCGACGCGTAACCGACCACAAGGGGCGGCCCCTGCGCCCGGCCAGGGCCGAATGTCCCGGCTGCGAGTTCTGAGCCGATCCGGTCGCACCCCGCCGGCGAGGACCCGGGTGCGCTTTCAGCGTCGAGCCCAATCGCCGTGCCGACGCCTGGCAAGGAAGGTGCCTCGACCTTCGGAAGAGCCTTTCGGCCCTTGCCACAACAGGGTGAGGACGAGACGATTGGTATATCGAATGCGGCGGCGTGATCCGTCGTGACCGGATGCAAGGAGGATGAACATGCCAACGATGACCTTCACCGGCCTCAGTGTCGATGTGACCGACGACGGCTTCTTCACGAACCCTGGGCAGTGGAAAGAGGAGATGGCGCGCGAAATCGCCGCCCGAGAAGGCATCGGCCAGCTGACCGACGATCACTGGAAGGTCATCAGGTACATGCGGAGCCGATACCTGGGCAACGAGCGGCCGCCAACTGCTCGATTCGTTAGCAAGCACTTCGCCATATCCGTGCGCCAGGTCTACCAGCTGTTTCCCAAGCGGCCGATGAAGGTCGCCGCCAAGATCGCTGGTGTCCCCGAGCCGCGGATGTACCTCGGCGGTTGCGGTGTCAACTGGGGCAATTGGAGTTCATGATTCTGAAATGGCCTCCCGGCACTTCGTGACTGGCGGCCAACGCTCGCGACCCGGAGGACCTGGTCTGCGAGCGATTGTCGCCGTGTGTGCCCAACCCGGCGCCGAGTCGTCCGGTTGGGGCGCGGTGATTGCCAAGCCGGAGACGAGTGCTCAGAGCGTCGCTTCGAGCGGGTCCCGGGCGACTCGGCGCGCACATCCCGGAGAGAGCGGACCGGACGGCGACGGGTGACGCTCCATGCCCGGTCGGCCTGAGCCTCTTGAGGACCTCCGGGCGGCGCCGGGGGCATCCGTGGCGCTTGCCCCGCCGGTAGAGGCAGCGGTCGCCTACGACAGGTGCTTCGACTCGCCCTGGGGCCACCACGCCTTCGAGGTCGGACGGCGCCACGCCTTTTGCGGGCCGTCGGGCCTCTCGACCGCCGGCGCGTTCTCGACGTGGGATGTGGGAGCGGGAGGTTCACCACCGCCTTGGAACAGCGCGGGGAGTTACTCACCGGAGAGGGCCTCGACCCCGCCATGCCGGCGGTCGCCGCCCGACGGGCTCGGACACCGCTGATCGTCGCCGACGCCCAGCGCCTCCCGTTCGACGACGCCACGTTCGACGGGACCGTGGCTGTCACCCTCTGCGAGTTCGTGACCGACCCCCACCTCACGGTGGGCGAGCTCAGTCGGGTGACGCGCCGCGGCGGCCGTATCGCCGTCGGCGCGCTCAGCCCGCTCAGTCCCCGGGGAGTGGCCCGACGTCGACACTTCCAGCGCCCACCATAGCATGCGGCCCATTTTGTCTCCCGGTCGGAGCTGGCGGCCCTCGGCCGGCAGTTCGGTCGCGTCACGCTCCACGCGGCACTGTTCGCCCCCGGCGCGCTTCCCGGCCTCGACAAGGTCGGTCCCCTCCTCGAAGGTCTCGGTCGTGCCTTCCCGAGGTTCGGGGCATTCCAGGTGCTCGTCATCGGCAAGGCACCGTCATGACCGGACCGAGGAAACCCGGGCCATGACCGCCGCTGCCACCAGCGGAGGGTTCCCCCACTTGACAGGAGTGCTGGCCGTCTGCGCCCACCCCGATGACGAGTCGTTCGGTCTCGGCGCCCTGCTCGCCACGCTGACCAGCGGAGGAAGCGCAGTGGACGTGCTGTGTTTCACCCACGGCGAGGGGTCCACCCTCCGCGGGGCCGGCGATGACCTCGACCTCGTTCGGGCCGAGTAAGGGTGTTCCCCCAGAAGATCAATCCTGTAGCAAGAGAGGCATCAGGGGCGCACCTCATAGAAAGCATTGATCGGGTGTTCGATGTCCAAGCGGCGAAATCGGCCGAATCCTCCGTCGCCCACAAGCTTGCGAAGCGCCGGTTCGGGGAGTCCGCAGGTCCCCAGCCCGGCGCCACCCGGCTCTGACAGGGCCGACGACAGGCACGAGTAGACCGAGGTGGAGTACAGCATGGTGGCGAAACGCCTCCGGCGAAGGTTCTGCTCGAAGGTGGGGGCGCAGTCGATATCGACGATGAACCAGGTCCCATCGCCGACCATCGCCTTCCGGATGGCCTTGACGGTTTCGCCTGGTCGGGTCATGTCGTGCAGGCAGTCGAACGTCGTCACCAGGTCGAACATGGGTCCATCAGGGAGCGGGTCTGCATCGACACGGTGGAAGGTGACATTTCCGGCACCCAGCGCAGCGCGATGCGACTCCGCCCTCTCGAGGGCATGGACCGACACGTCATAGCCGTGGAAGGTGGAGGTCGGGAACGCCTGGGCCATCTCGAGGAGCGCGATCCCCGAGCCGCAGCCCACGTCGGCGACCACCGCCCCTTGGTGCAGACGACTGATCACTCCCTCCAACTGCGGCAGCGCGGTGGAGATGAGCACCTGGCGATACCAGTTCCCCATCAGGACCTCGGAGTCCTGGGCGGACTCGAGACCGCGGTCATCGAAGGCAAGCCCGAGCCCGGTGTGGAACGCCTCGTCAAGCCGGGGCAGCAGGCTCAGATGGTTCGGGAGCGTGGTGAAGCTCCCACCCAGGTAGAGGATGCTCGACTCATCGGCCAGCAACGCCGCCACCGCGTCGGTCACTTCGAACCGTCCGTTGCCGGCGTAGTCGACGACCCTGGCGGCGGACTGCGCATGGAGCCATTCGAGGACCCACCGCTCGTGGAGCCCGGCTCGCTCGGCGACCTCGTTGCTGGTGAGCGGACCCTGACCGGCCATCGCCCGGTACAGGCCGAGCCGCAGCCCGAGGGCGACGAGTCCGGCTGCATAGGCTGCGACCATCATGCCGCCGAGGAGATCGAAGGCTTCATCCGCCGGAGTGGCGGGGGTAGTCGATTGTGCCTGTCGCCGAGGTCGTGTCGATTTGGAAGCAACTGGCGCTTCGGGTCGGGATGGGCTGTCTTCCGGCTCGCTCATGGACTCGACCTTGGACCGGCTCTGCCGTAGTAGTCGGCATCTGCCTCGCCGATCGAGGCCGAGACCCTCGAGGAGATGACATCGGAACCCGATTCTCCAGGTGGCATCGGGGAGCCCCTCAGCGATCGAGTCGATCGAGCGGAACCCCGCAACTCACCCCGACGCCTTCCATGGCCTCTTCGAGCGGAACGTCGAGAGCACTAGCCACCGTGGTCGTGTAGCGCATCAGGGCCACCGAGGCCACGATCTCCACAATCTCCGCATCGGTCCAACCGAGAGCGCGTAGCTTGTCGGTCATCTCGTCGGTTACCCCCGCCGGCCGCCGGCCGACGATCCGTGCGAAGTCCACCGCGGCGTTCTCTTTGTCGGTCAGGCGGGGAGACGGTTTGCCCTCGATGACGTCGACGCACTCCTGACGGCTCCACTCCTTGCCCATCAGGGCGATCATGTGGGCAGCGGTGCAGTACTCGCACTCGACTTCGTAGGCGGTGACCGCGAAGAACACCCGCTTCAGCTCTTCGCGGATGGTCCCTTCCATCGCCGTGTTCAGGCTCAAGGTCCACAGTGCATCCGTCGTTTCCGGCAGATAGTTCAATGCTTGCTGCAGCCCGGGGACCATCTTGTAGTACGCCTTCACCCGCTCGAAGACCTCGTGGGTCCGTCCCTCGGCCTGCTCGGGATCGATCAGTTTCACTCGTGCCATCACTGCCTCCTCGGTTCCTTTGGTTGATCACGATCGTGCATCGAAGCTCTCGGGCCGGTCTCGACTGGCCGGTTGGGGTCGGCACCCCACTCCATCCACGAGGCGTCGTAGAGGGCGGCGTTCTCGTGCCCCATGACATAGAGCGCGAACAGGGCGAAGGCCCCGAACACTCCACCTCCGCAGTAGGTGATGACCCGGTGCTCGGGCTCGAGTCCGACCGGCTCCCACAGGCGGGCAAGCTCGGTGGCAGGCAACATGGTCTGAGTGGCCGGATCGACATGGGCCGGGGCGGGCACGTTGTGCGCGGTCGGGATGTGACCGGCCCGGTGGCCCGGGTACAGGCGGGCCACACCGGTGAAGAACACCTCGGGCAACGCGTCGACGATGCAGATGTCCTCACAGCCGATGGCTGCCATCACATTGTCGGCGTCGACCCGCAGTTCGGGATGGACCCGCGCCGTGAAGACCGCCGGCGAGGGTTCGGGTACCTGTTGCTCGGTGGGACGTCCTTCCGCCTGCCACCGGGTGAAACCGCCATCGAGCAGCTTCACCGCCTCGTGGCCGTAGTAGCGCAGGGCCCACCAGAGCCGAGCCGCCCACGTACCGCCCTTGTCGTCGTAGACGACGACGGTGCTGTCATCGCCGATCCCGAGGTGGCCCATGAGCGCTTCGAACCGGTCGGGCGGCAGCACGACGACCGGGTCGTCGGGATCGGCCAGGTCGGCCATCACGTCGACGAATACCGCACCGGGGATGTGGGCCTCACCGTAGGCGTCGCGTTCGGCGACCGCCTCCAGCGCTCCCTCTGGGGTGGCCCGGATGTTGATGCGGGCATCCACCACCCGGACCGACGGGTCAGCGAGATGATCTGCGAGCCATTGTGGTGAGGCTAGGGCCTCGGGATGTCGGTAGGTCATCGCGTCGATCACCGACCGGCTCCCGCCAGCGCGTCGACGGTGTCCTGTACGCCTTCCCCGGCGAGCGTGGCGGCGACCGCAGCCACCACCGATCGGACCTGTTCGTAGCCGGTCTGCAAGAGGAAGCTCGGCGGCCGCCCGTAGCTCTTCATCCGCATCACGTAGAACCCGACCTTAGGCTGGGCGAGCACTTCGACACCGTGGAGCTGGACATAGAGACTGCTTCGGGTGTTGGGGTCGACCAATGGTGGGAAGTGGGCACGATGCGCTTTCCGTTTTCCAATGGGGCACCTGTCAATCTAGGAGTGGCCGAATGAGGTTGTGCAGGCGGCCACGGCCCGGAAGGGGCGGATCCTCGACTCGGTGAGCGGCGTTAACCGCGGCTCCGCTTCAGCCTCGGACGATAGCGCGTTCCACTCGGAACTTCGGAGTCAAAGTCAGCGCGCCGAGGCGCCGCTTCGACAAGCTCGTCCTATCCCGTTTCCAATTCGGATCGATCCAGATGCACCACGACCACGACCAGGGCGTTGGGCTGAGCGTCGCAGTGCGCGCCACCTGGCGCGAACCCGGGTGGGCTCAGTACCGCGGCCGGGAAACGCAGGGCGTCAATCGTGGCACCGCGTCAGTTGCTCGAGCATTTGGACAAGGTCCGCGAACCGCTCGGTACCGAGCTCCCTGGTGAAGGCCTCATCGGTTTCCCGTACTGCGTCCGCGATGACGTCGGTGGCGTGGCGACCCCTGGCCGAAAGCAGGAGGTCCGTCCGGCGGCGATCGCTGTCATTGGGCCTTCGATCGACGAATCCGCCAGCCACCAGGGAGTCGACGAGTTTGGAGACCGCCTGCTTGCTGACCCCCATTCCGCTTATCAGCTGGCGGGCGTCGTTACCGCCTCTCGCAAGGATCATGAGCGCCCAATACCCGGGCTGTGGCAACTCCGCGAACCCGCGGTCCGCTAGGCGGTCCCTGATGGCGGCACGGTAGTGCTGGTTGGTCCGTCGGAGCAGCCACGGCAGCAGTGCCGCCGGGCCACTCGGCTCTTGGCGGACGCCCGGTGAGTCCATGCCGATATTCGTCATATTCGTTGACAGTCTAACTGGTAGACTACAGTCGCGTTTGGCACAGACGCCGGAAAAGGAGGCTTCTCGATGCCCTACGGCAGCGGTCCTCTCATCCGACAAGCCCTCGTGCGAGCGACGCCTTGGCAGCGCTACGTGATCGGTGTTGCCATGGTCGTCGCCGGTGCCGTGCTCATCCTGCTCGGCCACGTCGCGGGCGGTCTGCTCGCCGTCGCCGGGGTCCTTTTGCTCTGGCGGATGGTTCGGTACCGCTTGCGTCGAAGGCAGGAGACGCCAGGGTCAGCTCCGGGGCCGGGGAGTCCATGACCCGCTCCCCAGTTGGTTTTTCGAATTTCCCCGCGCCGATCTCCGGCCTGCTTGTGACGCGCGCCGCCCGCCGCCCATCAGCTGTCATCGCAGCAAGTCTGTTCGCGGTCGCCTCCGTGGTGCTCGCTGCGTGCGGCGGTGGAACGAGCAGCAACAATTCCGCCGCGGCGACCACCACCGTTTACCGATGGGGGGTCGTCGGCAACAGAGGCGCAATCACGCAGCTCGAGCTCGACACGCCGCGGGCGATCGCCGGCATCAGGGGCAAGGTTGCGCAGATCGCCACTTCTAACTCCGATGGCTATGCCCTCACTTCGACAGGCGCCGTCTACGCCTGGGGGGTGAATAGCTATGGCGAGCTCGGGGACGGACGGCTGACGCCCTATGAGACGGTGGCCGTCGAGGTCGACTTCCCGGCCGAGGTCACGATCACGTCACTCCCGAACCCGATGCCGTTCGACGCCGGCCTTGCCATCGACTCGACCGGTCATGTCTGGGGATGGGGCCTCAACGGTGTCGGCGACCTCTGCTTATCCGGTCTCGTCGAAAGCCGCCCTCAGAAGCTTTCCCTCACCGACGTGACGGTCGCGACGGGTGCCCGAACGCACGCCCTCTTCGACTCGCACGGCAACGTCTACGCCTGCGGGAGCGGCGACGCCGGCGAGCTCGGAAACGGGTCGACCGCCTCCTCGAGCACGCCGACGCCTGTGGTCGGACTTCCGAGCGGCCTGAGGGTCAGTGCCCTCACGTCATCCTGGGAGGGATCGGGCGCCTTGTTCGCCAATGGCGCCTACTACAACTGGGGGTACAACGCGGCCGGCCAACTGGGCAACGGCTCCACCGCAAACAGTGCATTCCCCGTCAGGGTCGATCTTCCCGGTGCCGTCACCCAAGTCTTCCAAGGTGGGAGCGGGGCCAAGAACGGCCAGACGGTCGCCATCCTTCAGGACGGTGGCGTCTGGGCGTGGGGGAACAACGATCGTGGTCAGCTCGGCATAGGGAGCCGGATTGACTCCGATGTGCCAGTGCAGGTGCACGTCCCCCGGAACGTCGCCTTCGTCAGGGTCATCTCGGGCGGCTACGCCAGCTATGCCATCGACTCGAGCGGACGACTCTGGGCCTGGGGCGACAACGGGAGCGGACAGCTCGGCACCGGTTCGGTAACGCACCTCGCGATCCTCCCGGTGGACGTGGGGATCCATCTCAGTCAAGTCTCCTCGACGGCACAGAATGTGGCCGGATTGGGTGTGGGGACCTGAATGGAGGGGCGCGACAGATCATCAATTCTTCGTAGCCGCCGACCGAGTAGCCCGGAACGGAGGACGCCAGCGGAGGCAAGTTCCAACCGGAGAGGCTCCTATCAACGTCAAACTCCTCCCAGGGCTCCGGGACGAAGAGAGCGGACAAGAACGTGATCAGCCACTCGTCGGGCGAGGGCACGCTCTTTTAGGGTCACGCGCCTTGAAATGAGTGATCCCGAGCCGTGGGTCGGCGCGTCGCCGGTAAGTCAGCACCCGGAGGACGACGTAGGTCCACATTCGGCAGGTTCGGAGGGTGCTTAGCCAATGGGATATGCCTCCAGGAGGCATGGTAATAGCCGACGTGCAGTCAAGTCGGAGACGGGGCTGTGACGCCCGAACCGGCAAGCGGGAGAAGGGAAAGCTCTTCGGCAAACCTGCCAACGACTTGGAGATTGCTCAGAGCATTGTTCCGCCCCCGCTCTTCTGACCTCCTCCGAGAGCACCTCGCAGTAGGTCGCCACCCTGTCCGAGCGTCGGTCGGTACACCGAGGTGTATGCCGGGCACGCGGTGTCCGCTGACGTTGACCAGGACGTGGTACTCGGCGGTAGGCGCGCTGCGGTCAGAGTTCGGACTCGTCGACGCCCAGGTTGCCGACGAAATCCGGTAACCCAGCCAATTCGCAGAACCGAGCCGCCGCGGGCGACAGCTCACCCGATCGGTACACCAGGGCGATCCGCCGGACCGCCGCCGGATCGGGTCTGGAGACGACGGCTCCGAACTGCTCGGCGAACGTTGCGAGAGCCTCGGGCACCAGGGCCGCACCGGCACCAGCCAGGACGAGCGGGATGATGGCCTCCCGCAGCGCCGAAGCGACAGCCAGCATCGGGGTGATTCCGAGTGCCCCAAGTTGTTCGTCGAGCAACCGACGAGTAGAAGTACCTTCGGGCGCCGCCACGAACGGGGTCTCATCCGTGACCGCCACTTCGACCCCACCCCGGGCACGTGAGGTTGACGTTCCCGGCGGATGGATGAAGACGAGCGACTGAGACCCTAGGTCGATGGATTCAAATGACTCCGGGACGTGGAGCGCGTCGGTCAGACCGAGTTCGCAGGTCCCGCCCTCTACCAGGTCGAAAAGCTCTCTACCGCTCTCGGGAGCCGCCAGGTCGACCCGCACGCCGGGGTGGTGCTGCCGGAACTGCCCGACGAGTCCGGCCAATGGGTCGGCCGCCAAGGTCGGGAGGCTGCACACACTGAGGGAGCCGGCCATGACCCCGGCGACGGCGGCCACCGCGGCCCGGCCCGTTTCGACGTCCCGCAAGGCCTGTCGGGCCGGCCCGAGAAGTGCGGCGCCTGCCGCGGTCAGTCTTACCCCCCGGCCGACCCGTGCGAACAACGGCGTGCCGAGCTCGCGCTCGAGTTCCTTGACGGCGAGTGAGAGGGCCGGTTGTGAAACGAAGACGGCCCTGGAAGCCGCGGTAAACCCGCCGTGATCAACCACGGCCACAAAATGCCGGAGGCGGTTCGTATCGATTTGCGTAACTTATCGCAGTCAGTGGACATCGCTATTCGACTTCTGAGTGATAGTGCATCAGGTTGGCTTGGTGGAGGAAGCCGTCAGCAGGGGTGCGAATTCGGCTGGGTGGCAGCGGCTGCTGATCGAGCCGAAGCGCCCGGACCGGATCCGGAATCGACCGGGGGCCTTCTGGCTCACCGTCGCCGCCGTGTGCATCGGTGCCTTCATGGGCCAGCTCGACGCCAGCATCGTGACCGTCGCCCTCCCGACCCTGCAGCGCACCTTTCATGCCAGCGTCGGCGCGGTTACCTGGGTGGGGCTCAGTTACCTCCTGGTCCTGGTGGCCACCGTGGTGGCCGTCGGCCGTTTCGCCGACATGTGGGGTCGCAAGCTCCTCTACGTCTACGGGTTCGGCATCTTCATCATCGGCTCTGCGCTGTGCGGGCTCGCCCCCGGCCTCGGGTGGCTCATCGGCTTCCGTGCGCTCCAGGCCGTGGGAGCTGCCCTCCTCCAGGCCAACAGCGTGGCCATCATCGTCCTTGCCGTGCCCAAGCCCTCGCTGGGCAAGGCGATCGGGATCCAGGGCGCTGCCCAGGCCATCGGACTGGCGCTCGGCCCCACCGTGGGCGGCTTCCTCCTTGCCGCCGGAGGGTGGCGGCTCATCTTCTTCGTGAACGTGCCGTTCGGCCTCGTCGGCATGATCGCCGGGGTCCTGTTGATTCCCCGAAGCCGCAATCTCCAGGACGCGACGCCGTTCGACTGGTCGGGTTTCACCCTGTTCTTCCCCGCCGTCATGGCACTGTTCGCCGCCATCTCGTTCGGCAACGCCCGCGGTTGGAGTTCGCCATCGATCATCGGACTCCTTGTGGGTGGATCGGGCCTTGTCGTGGCGTTCGTCCTCCGCGAGCGGCGGTGCGAGCACCCTATGCTCGATCTGCGGCTGTTCCACCAGGCACGCTTCAGCGCCGGGATCACGAGCGGGCTGCTGTCCTACCTGGTGATGTTCGGCGTCCTGTTCCTCGTGCCCTTCTACCTCGAGCGGGGAGTCGGCCTCGGTTCGGGGCGCTCCGGACTCGAACTGATGGCCATGCCTGTGGCACTGGGTGCGACGGCGCCGCTCGCCGGTCGGCTCGCCGATCGCATCGGAGCGCGTCCGCTCACCGTGGGTGGAATGGCCAGCGTTGCGGTTGGACTCACAGCCCTCGCGGCTCTCCGGCCGGAGACGTGGCTCTTCGTGGTTCTGCTAGCTGTCGTCGGATTCGGCATGGGTGCATTCACTCCGCCGAACAACGCCACGATCATGGGCTCTGTCCCTGCGAACCAGGCCGGAGTGGCGTCAGGTGTCTTGAACATGACCCGTGGCATGGGAACCTCGCTCGGGCTGGCGGTCACCGGGTTGATCTTCGACGCGACAGGCGGCAGTTCCGCCTCGTCGGGATCGGTGGCCCACGCGTTCTCAGCCACCTGCCTGGTGCTCGCCGGCGTCGCTCTCGTCGCCGGACTCATTGCGGGGACGTCGGAAGGCGGACCGATCGCGGTGCCGGCCGGGGTCATGGCCGAATGAGGCCGGGTCCGGCGCCCGCCATGGCCAGGCGCCCGGTGGTGCTCGGGGTGTTCACCTTCGTCATCCTTGCCGTCGCCATCGTGAGTGTGGCCACGGGGAGCTGGTACTGGGCAGTGGCAACGGAGGCGGTCATCGTGACCTGGTTCACCATCGCGCTCGTGATGCCACGGACATGGCGCAACTCTGCAGGGGACCAGAGCGCTGACTCCCCGACCGCCGGGTTGCCCGCCACCGACCCTCACGGACGGGCTTTTGCATCTCGGGGAAGCTGATCCACCCCGTTCACCCCTCGTAGTCACACGTGAGTGCCGGTCAGCGCCTGGAGCCCCAAGCTGGTCGAGGCCACGAGGACCCACAGGATGGCACCGAGAGCGAGGGGCCGGAACCCGGCTCGGCGGATCTCCCGTGGCCGGGTGGACAGGCCGATGGCGCCCAGTGCCATCGTGATCATGCCTTCGGCGATGGCCGACAGGGCCTGGTGCCAGCTGATCGGTACCAGGCCGAACGTATTGAGAGCCACGGCGACGAGGAACCACCCGATGAATACCGGCACGACGTGGCGTATCCCTCTGGGTGCCTCAGGCCCATTCGCGGTTGTACGCGGACGGCCCGCACGGGCACGCCAGGCCGACAAGGCAATGGCAATCGGGATGATCATGAGCGTGCGGGTCAACTTCACCACCACGGCGTAGGTCGCGGCACCGTGCCCGAAGATCGTCGATGCGGCGACGACCGAGGAGAGGTCGTTGACCGCAGTTCCGGCCCACAAGCCGAAGGCGTGGGGCGAGAGACCGAGCGCGTGACCGATGCTCGGGAAGGTGAGGACCGCAGCCACGTTGAAGGTGAAGATGGTGGCGATGGCATAGGAGACGTCGGCATCCGAGGCGGAGATCACCGCATCGGTGGCGGCGATGGCCGATGCTCCGCAGATGCCGGTCCCCACGCCGATCAGCGTCCGCAGATCCCGGGCCACTCCCAGTGCCCGTCCGATCACGACGGCTCCGAGCAGCGCCACCGCCAACGTGCCGAGGAGAACCGGCAACGACGCACTCCCGATGGTGAGCACCTCGTGGAACGAGAGCCCGGTGCCCAGGACCACGATCGACGTCTTCAGGACCGTCTTGGCAGCGAAGTTCAGTCCCGGACGCGCCCGTTCCGCCGGCGGGCGGATGAGTGCGATGCCGATCCCCCCGACGACGGCGAACACCGGGGGTCCGACTACGGGGGCCAGGTGGCCGAGAAGCGTGGCCAGGGCGGTGAGAGCCACGACCGGCACCAACCCGGGCAGGAGTGCCGTCGCACGCTCCAACCGGGTTCGGCCCGGGGCGGCCTCCACTTCCGCTGGTGCACTCGAGGGACCAGCAGGGTGCCGTACGTTCATGTGACCACCTTCTGTCCGGTGGACAGCTCCCGATAGACCGAATCTCGGCGCAGTCATATAAGGTTCCCTTATGCCACTCGCAGAACCGGTTCCTGACATCCGCTCGCTCGACCTGCTCCGGAGCGTGGCGGAACTGGGTTCAATCCGGCAGGCCGCCGGCGCACACCACATCAGTCAGCCGGCAGCGAGCACGCGGCTCCGATCGCTGGAACGGACACTCGACCTGGAACTCCTGGACCGGTCGTCCGGTCGGGCTCGCCTCACAGGCGCCGGGCGCGCGGTCGTGCAATGGAGCGAGGCGGTGCTCGAGGGAATGCGGGATCTGCTCCTCGGGACCGCGGCCGTGCGGTCGGAGGGGCGGGGCAACCTGCGCATCGCCGCCAGCATGACCGTGGCCGAGTACCTCGTGCCGGGGTGGCTGAGCCGACTCCGGGCGTCCGACCCGGACGTCGCCGTCTCGTTGCAGATGGGCAACTCCGGGCACGTTGCCGAGATCATGCGGGTCGGCGGGGCCGACATCGGATTCGTCGAGGGACCTGATGATCCGCCCGATCTGCACACCCGCGTTGTGGCGGGCGATGACCTCGTGGTCGTGGTGGCACCGTCCCATCCCTGGGCCCGCCGCCGGCGTCCACTGTCCCCGACCGACCTCGCAATGACACCACTCGTGCTGCGCGAAGAAGGATCGGGCACACGGGATGTACTCGAGCGAGCCCTCGGCGCCTCCGGTTTGGAGCCCACGCCCCTTGTCGAGCTGGCCTCGACCACGGCCATCAAGGCCTCCGTCGCGGCAGGCACCGGACCCGGCGTCCTCAGTCGATTGGCCGTCGAACCAGAAGTGGCCGACGGTCGGATTGTCGTCGTGCCGACATCAGGCATCCGGCTCGAACGCCTGATCCGTGCGATCTGGTCGAGCGAACGGCCACTGATGCCAGCGGCCACCAGGCTCCTGCGTCAGCTCAGAGAAAGCGCTGGCGAACGTTGACGGCGCGGACGACCGTGTCGACCGCATCTCTCGGGCCATCGTCCGTGTCCACGACCCGAGTTGCCTGCTCCGCCCGTTCGACTGTCAGGCCGGCCTCGACCGCCGCCTCCGTCACCTCACTGACCCGGTAGAGCACGTCAGGGTTCTGCGGACCCCCGTGCCCGCGAATCAGGTTGTCGACATCGTGGGCGACGACGAGCAGGGTGCCACCAGAGGCCACAGCTGATGCAGCGATGGCAAGGGCCGCCGAGCGGGCAGGTTGAGGGACCTGCAGATAGAGCACGGCAACGAGGTCGAATCCGTCGGGTGGTGGCGTCCAATTCTCCACGGCGGATTCGACCCAGGTGACCTCGACGCCCCAGAGGTCAGCGAACCGCTTGGCCTTCGCCAAGCCGACCGGCGAGAAGTCCACACCGGTCACCTTCCAACCTTGTTCCGCCAGCCAGATCGAGTTGCGCCCCTCGCCACAGGCGAGATCCACCGCCCGGCCTGCAGGAAGCCCGACGACCTCAGCCACGAGGAACTGATTGGGCGTGCTCGTCCACACCAACTCGTCGCCGCTGTAGCGCTCGTCCCACTGCTGGCTTTCCATGGTCACGCCTTCCGTCGGTCGGAGACCACGGAAGAGAACACTGGCGCGCCACGCGGCAAGGCCGAGATCCCAATGCCAGCAGCTGCCGGCAGATGCTCCGCCCGTTCCACCGAGCTCGCTCTCATCGACCGAACCAGCGTCGCCCCTTTGTCGCCGTCCGAGCGCGGCACTGGCACCGATCCGCTGGGGCCACGTGACCCAGGACCTGCTCCACGTGCATGCCGCACCCGTTCCAGGACGGGCGGCTGCACCGCTTGCATGTCACTGCTGCACACATACGCCGTACCTTTCGTCAGCTCGAGCGGTGACCCGCTCAGCGATGTTCCTTGCGGATGATCTTCGCCATCTTCAGGTTGATGGCGAGGAAGCGCCCGAACTGGGCGATCAGACTGGTGCGGGCCCGAAGGGTCTTGGCCGTCGGGAGCGGTGCACTGGCGATGTCGTCAGTGGTGTGGTCCATCGTCCTCTCCTCTCCTCTCCTACTCGGGAATCAGGTGCCAGCCCGGGCGGGCCTTGGCCTTGTACATGAACATGTAGTGGAGCACCAGCTTGATCCAGTGCCCCGCCAGGCCGATCTCGCCGAAGGTGTCCTTGAGGCTGCGCCCCGTGCCCGGATACTTCTGGAGGTCGGGCACGACCGGGTACATCGTCATCGACGCCGCGCTCCCGTGGCGTAGGCCGGACCCGGCCGAGGCCACGCAAGCTGCGGCCATGTCGGCCATCGAGGCCGACCGGACCTGCACCGAGGTGCCGTCCTCGATCATGGCGGCGACGTTGGTGGCGGCCAGCTTGCCCATGATCCCCGATGGCATACCCGTGCGGGGAGGTGACGGGGCGATGACAGTGCCGTTGGGGGACTTCCTCGGGCGCGAGATCTGGTGGGGTGGGGCGAAGGCGATCCCTACAGCGAAGATGTTGGGGTAGGCGGGCACCTGGTAGGTGCGGGGCCAGTCCTCGGCCCGCCACTCCTCGAACGGCTTGGCCGTGTAGTCGGCGTCGACCTTCATGAACCCGTTGGGGGCGAAGAGCTCGGCGCTGATGTCCTCGCCGTCCTTGTCGAACGCCTGGAGGTCAACCCCGCGGAACGGCGGGAGGAGCATGGCGAAGTCGAACGCCAGCGAATTGCTGGTGCCGTCCAGCTGCTCGTAGTGCACGACGCCGTCCTCGACGCCGGTCACGTGGACTCCGGTGATGGCCCGGATCCCCCGCTCCCGGAACAGCGACTCGGTCCACAGCTTGGACGTGGTCTGGAACCCCTGCTGGGTGAAGGTCAGTCCACCGACGCCGAAGTCCCCGAGCTCGTACTCGTTGGTCAGGTAGACGATGTCGGCCAGCTCGCGCACGCCGGCCTGACGCACCTCGTGCTCGACATTGAACGCGTACTCGAAGGCCGCACCCTCGCAGGTGCACGTCCCGTGCCCCATGCCGACCACGAGGACCTGGCGCTCGCCCTGCTTCATCTTGGCGATCGACGCCTGGAGGGCCGCCGACGCCTCGACGGCGTGGCCCGAGGTACACACCGAGTAGGAGTGGCCGTCGGGGCCCAGTCCCGGGGTGGCTCCAAAGTTGAGCTTCGGGCCGGTGGCGTTGATCAGGTAGTCGTATGTGAGCTCGCCGTGCTCACCGGCCTTCGTCGGATCGGTGTACGTCAGCTCGATGTAGGGCGAATCATGTCCCGCGTCGCCCTCGGGGTGGATGGCGGTGCCAAGTGCCTGTTCGTAACCGATGCCCCTGCGCTTGTAGATCGGACCGAGCTCGAAGGTGACCTGGTCGGTCTTCATCTTGCCGACCCCGACCCAGATGTTCGACGGGATCCAGTTCCACTTGGAGTTCGGGGTGACCACCACGACCTCGTCGGAGCGCTTGAGCATCCGGGAGAGATGGAGCGCCGCCGTGTGGCCAGCGATCCCTCCACCCAGGACTACGACTCGTGCCATGTCAATCCTCCGTTCGTTCGCCTCACCCACACTACCAGATACCCCTGGGGGTATCAACCCATCCGACCGGAGTCGTCATCCGTCCCGTCATCCCGGTTCGGACAGGGTGAAGCACCGCGCCAAGAACTCCGTCAGACGTGCTGCGTCCCTGACGATGGCCACTCCCCGTTCGGGGTCCTTGGTGATGTCGAGCGACGGACAGAACACATCGGTGCCGCCACAGAAGAAGTGCGGCGAGCCGAGTACGCCACGTCGTCCGCCTTCGTGCCAGTCCGCCACCACGGCGGCGTGGTCGGACTCGTCGGGCATGGCCACACCGAGATCGCGGGCCAGGTCCTCGAGGGTGCCCCGGTCCGAGATGTCCCGGCCCTCTTCGAAGAGCACGTCCCGGAGCGCGAAGCTCACCCGTTCGCCAACCTGGAGGTCAGTCCGGTAGGCCCGATTGACCAGTGCGAGCGCATCGAAGGTCGAGCGAGGGAACCGGTCGACGTCGAGGTTCCGGAACAGGTCCGGGGCGACCTGTGCGCGCAGGTCGTCCGCGTGCTCCTTGGTGACCGCGGGATCCAGTGGCGCGCCGTTGACCAGCTCCAGCGGCCAGGCCCGCACCCGGATGCCGACGTCGGTGCGGCCGGTCCGGGCCCGTTCCTGCTCGATCGCCCGCAGGCCGACATGGGTGAAGGGGCACCAGATGTCGGCGAACACCTCGATGACCGCATGCGTCGGTGTGCTCATCGTCCTGCCTTTCGAGTCGGCGAGGGCGGGCGGGACCGGATTGCCGGTCCCGCCCGCCCTAGTGGTGGATCGTCAGCTCGCCCGGACAGCCTTGCCGCTGAGCGGCTGTCCGAACAGCACGTTGAACAGGCAGACGTCGAGGGCGCCGGCGGCGAGTGGGACCAGGCCGACGACGGCGAGCGCCCACCACCCTCCGCCGAGCACTCCGCCGATCACGATCAGCGCCACGCCGGCGAGGATCCGTACTGCCCGTCCTGCAGCCGATGCCATGAATCGGGAGAATCCCATCATCCGTGCTCCTTTCCTTGGTTGGCTGTTCCTGTTCTGCTCACGCCAACTTGGTGAACATGCGTTGGACCTCGTCGAGGGGGTAGCCGGATTTGGCTGCCTCCTCGGGATGCTGGACGCAGAAGGTGAGCCCGCTGGCGATGAGGCGGAAGCCGACCTGCTCGAGCGCCTTGGTCGCCGCTGTGAGCTGGGTGACGATGTCCCGGCACTCTCGACCTTCGGCAAGCATCGCCTCCACGCCGTGCACCTGCCCCTCGACACGCTTCAGTCGCTTGCGGAGGTCGTCGACCACCTCCTCGGGTAGTTCCATGATCACCCCTCCTTCCTCATCGCGGACACTTCTCGGGCCACCGGCCCTGGCTCAGTGGGAGAACGTCACCTTGGGCAGAATCCGTCCGAGCCACTTCGGCTGGTGCCAAGCACTGTGCCCACCGAGCCGCAGCATGACCGGGAGCACTACCAACCGGACGACCAAGGCGTCGAGGGCCACGGCGATGGCCAGGATCACCCCCATCTCCTTGGGTGCCAGCGGTCCCGACAGGGCGAAGGTCAAGAAGACGGCGATCATGACGGCTGCTGCCGACAGGACGACCCGTCCCGAGGTGCGCATCGAGCCGATCATGGCGTGCTCGGGATCCGGGTGCGTTTCGTAGCGCTCCTTGGCCGCCGACAGCATGAACAGCGTGTAGTCCATGGCCACACCGAAGACCATGGCTCCGAAGAACAGCGGGGCCCAGGCGTCGATGAACCCCTGGGGCTGGAAGTTCAGCGGACCGGAAAGGAACCCGTTCTGGAAGATGAGGCGCCCGATGCCGAAGGCGCCCGCCACCGACAGGGCGGTGATGAGCACGCCCATCGCCGCTATCAGCGGCGCCCCCAGCGCGATCAGGAGCAGGAGGAACCCGAGGACCCCGAGTATGGCGAGGACGATCGGCGTGTGGGATGCCAACGACACTTGGAGGTCGTGGTTCTCGGCCGCCGCTCCGCCGATCAGCGTCCCGGCCGGGAGCACCTGACGGAGACGATCGATGGTGGCACCCGTGGCGGTCGTCGACGGCCCGGTGGTCGGGACCACCTGGTCGAGGGTCCACCCGGCATTGGTCGGACCCGGCACGGCGCCGGCCACCCCGGAGGTGTGGGCGAGGATGGCCATGGCCTTGGCCTGCTCATCAGCGGGCACGACCACCTGCAGGGTGCCCGGTGCCCCGGGACCGAAGGCGGAGGTCACCTGGTAGTAGCCGACCCGGGCGTTGGCGCTGGGCGGCACGATCGTGATCGAGGGCATGTTGGTCCGCATGCCGATGACCGGTGCGGCGGCCAGGAGCAGGAAGACCAGGGCGGCTGCACCTGCTGGGAAGGGGTGCTTCCACAGGAACTTGCCCCACCGGTGGAGCTGCCGGTCGAGTGGCCCCTCGCCCACCTTCGGGCCGCCGCGCCCGAGGCGGATCGTCCCCTTGTTGATGTTGGTGCCGAGCTTGCCGAGGACGGCCGGAAGGAGCGTGAGGGTGGCGGCAAGCACCGCGATGACCGACAGCATGATCCCGAAGGCCATGGACCGGAACGCCGGGCTGGGCACGATGAGGATGGCGGCCAGGGAGGCAAGCACGGTCAGGGCACTGAAGGCCACGGCCTTTCCGGCGGTGTCGACCGTCTCGGCCACGGAGGCGACGATGGCCTCCCGGTCACCCGGTTCCGCGCCGCGTCGCTGGAGTGCGGATCTGAAGCGCATGACCAGGAAGAGGGCATAGTCGATACCCAGTGCGAGGGCGAACATCAAGGCGAAGTTGAGCGCCCAGATCGAGACCGGGGTGAACTTGGTGGTGATCACCAGTGCGCCTGCAGCCACCAGTAGGCCGGCCATGGTGAGGAGGAGCGGGAGCCCTGCCGCCACCAGACTGCCGAAGGCGATGACCAGGATGATGATCGTCACCGGCCAGGACAGCATCTCCGACTTGAGCATGGCGGAGCGGTTGGCCGTGTTGAAGTCAGCCCACAGGGCGCTGTCGCCGGTGAGGGTCACGGTGACGCCGGCGGTGGAGAGCGCGGCCAGCTTCGGCTCGACGGCGTCGGCCGCCTGCACCATCTTGTTCGAGTCGGCGGCGGCGCCGGCCGTGATGATGGCCGTCCGTCCGTCCCTCGAGATCGAGACGCCGGCCTGGGGTGCGACGACGGTGGACACCCGCGGATCGCTGCGGAGCACCCGGGTCGCCTTGGCCACGACGGCCTGGGCACGGGGGTCCGACGCGATCGGACCGTGGTGGTCGACGATCACCACCTGCAGCCCGGTGGCGCCGAGGCCGGCGAAGTCCTTTTCGATGACGGCACGGGCGGCGACGGACTGGCTGTTCGATGCCTGCCACCCGGCACCGGCGAGCGCGTTCTCCACATGGACGGCGAAGATCCCGAAGACCAAGACCACCAGGATCCAGGCGATGAGCACCCTCCGGAAGTGGGTGGCGGCCCAGCTGCCGAGACGGGCGAACGGACTGGGTCGCCCCACGTGGATCGTGTCGTCGGCCACGCCGAGGCTGTCCCCGATCGGGACCGGACCGTCATCGACCTCGGTTGCTGCCGTCGCCTGGGGTGAGTCGAGTCCGGTTCCTCGGGTCGCGGCCATGGGAAGCAATCCTTTGATCAGACCGGTACACGCACTCGGAAGGAGGGGCGCATGCACGGATACCTGGGTGGGTATGTGGAATAGTAACACGATACCCCCCCTGGTATCAAGCAGTTTGTCGAAGCGGCTTAGCGTTCCGCGCCGCCAGAGAGCCGGCCGTCAGCTCACAGCAGCATGAAGCGCACGCACGAAGGGCGGGTGAATGACGGCCCCTAACTGCCCGTAGGCGAACGAGTCTGCGCTCCTTTCACAGGAGAGCAGGGTGCCGACGGAGCCCAGTCACGGCACAAGCGCAAGTGAACATCGCGAGCGAATCCCCCGAGGACGGGATACCTGGCGAATGTCGGCCTCGCAGGGACGTGCTACCAAAGCTTGGCGACGCGCCCCTCAGTCCGAGTCGACCTGCCGCCGTTACCGATCCGCTACTAGGAGTCCGTGCTCGGTGAGGAAGTCGACCTGCTCCGTGTGCATGGGGTCGGGTGGCGCCGTGAACCACCCTCGTCCGGAGCTGGCGTCAGCCGTCAGGTCGACGTGGCAGAGGAATGCAATGCCGACGGGTGAGTCCAATCCGTTGAGGTAGTGGCTCGGGTACTCGATGTAGCCGAGGAGTGGCCCCGCTTTGATCTCCAGGCCGAGTTCCATTGATGCGACCCGTTCGACTGCGGCGACCAACGGCTCGCCGAACCGTACCGTGCCCCCAGGGATGTGCCACAGTCCCGAACACGGCCCTTCCGTACGCTTCGTCAAGAGAATGCCGAGCGGACTCTGGATGACTACCTCAACAGTACCGATCCGATTCGCCGATGGACCTCGGGCACACTCGGCTTGAGCAAAGGGAGAGGGTCTGCTCTGAGTCGGTGGCCAGTTGCTTCGACTGATGAAGCTGCACGAACCGCCCGGTTCGACGTACTCCGCCGTGCTCCGAGCCGGTAGCTTTCCCGTATGCCTGACAGCGCCGATACGAACGAGGCCATCTGGAAGTCTGATGCTGCGATCTCGCACTGGGTATCGACGGCCGAGGACCGTGAGCGCCGACGCGCCGACGAGCGCCGGCTCATGGCTGAGCTGCTGCCGTTCGACAAGGACCAGCAGTTCACCTTCATCGACCTGGGCGCTGGGACCGGCGCTGCCGCTCGGGTGGTCCTCGACTACTTCCCCGGCGCACGAGCCATCCTGGCCGACTACTCCTTGCAGATGATGGAGCAAGGGCGCCGTGAGCTCTCCGCCTTCGGGGATCGCTATACCTATGTCGAGTTCGATCTCGCTCGCGGCCCCTGGCCGACGGAGATCCCGAGTGAGGTCGACGCAGTCATCTCGTCACTGTGCGTCCATCACCTCCCCGATGAGCGCAAGGGGCAGTTGTTTGCCGAGGTCCTGGAGCACCTGCTTCCCGGGGGCTGGTACCTCAACTACGACCCTGTCACGACCGAGGATGCAGTCGTCGAGGCAGCCTGGTTGCGGGCCGGGGACCGCCGTGACCCCGAAGCAGCAGCGAAACGGGAGAATCGAACGCCCGAAGAGCAGTCCCGCCACGAGAACCATGTTCGATACATGATCCCTCTCGCCCCTCAGCTCGACCTCTTGGAGGAAGCGGGCTTCGAGGGGGTCGACGTGTACTGGAAGCAGCTCGACCATGTCATCTACGGCGGTAGACGACCCTGAAGTGCGGCTCCTGGCCACGATATTCAGGGATGCGATCGGAGTTCGCATGCCCTCACGTGTCGGGTTGGCGCGACACGGCTCCAATTACGAGAGCGTGTCCAGGCGTGCCACGTCTCATCTCGCTTCACCTTGCGGCCCTTCTACCTGGACGTTCCTACCCGCTGGACCCCACCATACGCGGGGTTTCACCTTCAAGAGTTCGGCCAGAGTTAGGGCGAATCCGATCTGGATAGGAGCAGAGATCGGCTCCGCAATTCACACAGCTCGCCGGATACCGCAGCTTGAGCAGGCGATCAGCCATCGACAGGTGGCTCGGTGTCATCAATTCCGACGGCTCCAACCATGGATTCGTTATCGACACTGCGGCCCGAAGACTGAAATCCGCGAGCTGTCGCTCTTCATCCTTCACCGGGTGAGCGGCGTGAACGTTTCTCTCCCCGGGAACGGACTTCTGACTGGCGCAGAGACAGTCCATGCCGGACGCCAACGAGTCGGGCGTGAACTGCCTCCGCTTCGGCGGAGAGGTTGCTTGTAAACCGCAGGACATCGCGGCGGTTCAGCGGCCACCGGGACCTCGACGCATGAGATGAAGGTGACGTCACCCCGTCAGCCGTCTTGACGCCTGCTCGCTGCAGGGTGACGTTCACTTGCCGGCCTCATCCCTGGCCAGGATCCTCTTTCGCCAAGGTGACGTTGGGGGTGGGCGGATTCAAGGGGTCCGCGCAACTTTTCGGTGAGTCAACGACGCTGCAGTTGACGACCGAGGAGGTCCACATGGCATTGACCAGAGGCGATCACAGCCGGGCACGGAAGCTGAGATCCGAGGGTTTCTCCCTGCGTGAGGTGGGCCGGCAGATTGGTTGTTCTGCACAGGAGATCTGGCGCATCTGTCGGATCGACTCGACCCGCGGGACCTACATCGACCACTGGGTTCCGGGGCCTGGGCGGTTGACGCTGGCCAATCGCGAGGAGATCAGCCTCGGGCTGGAGCGGGGCGAGACCGTCACGGCCATCGCTGGGCACTTGGGCAAGGCGGTGTCCACCGTGTCCCGCGAGGTGAAGGCCAGCGGGGGCAGAGAGGACTACCGGGCATGGCAGGGCCACGAGCGAGCTGCGAAGTGCGCCAGGCGCCCGAAGACCCTCAAGCTGTCGTGCCCCCGGCTGGCCGCTCAGGTCACGACGTGGCTGGAGGAGTGGTGGTCACCCGAGGAGATCGCCCTCCGCTTGCGTGCGGAGTATCCAGACGATCCGATGATGTGGGTGAGCCACGAGACGATCTATCGGAACCTCTTCGTCCAGGGGCGGGGTGAGCTCCGCCGGGAGCTGGCCCGGTGCCTGCGTTCGGGCCGGACCACCCGAAGGCCCAAGGGGCGTATCGAGGCGCGGGGTCACCATCCCGACATGGTGATGATCAGCGATCGCCCGGCAGAGGTGGCTGACCGGGCCGTTCCGGGCCACTGGGAAGGCGACCTGATCATCGGGAAGGCCGGAGCCTCGGCGGTCGGCACGCTGGTCGAGCGCACCACCCGCTTCGTGCTGTTGCTGCACCTTCCCGACGGCCGATCGGCGGAGCAGGTGAACGCCGCCATGAAGGTGGCCATCGCCACTCTGCCCGGTGAAATGTTCCAGACGATCACCTGGGACCAGGGATCCGAGATGGCCCGCCATGCCAACTTCACCATCGACACCGGCATACAGATCTACTTCTGCGATCCGCACAGTCCGTGGCAGCGCGGCTCCAACGAGAACACCAACGGATTGCTCCGCCAGTACATGCCAAAAGGAACCGATCTCTCACTGCTATCCGCTGAAGATCTGGCCCGGTTCTCACGCAGCCTCAACAACCGTCCCCGCAAGACTCTTGGAATCATGAAACCATCGGAGAAGCTCGCCGAACTTCTTGCGCTGACTGGTTGAGCCCGCCGTGACG
>Ga0224558_1000707_pt1 | contig 38378 bp, 6 predicted proteins | sample 714S32024metaG_FD_180682 | JGI IMG/M metagenome (GOLD analysis project Ga0224558, IMG submission 180682) | Peat soil microbial communities from Stordalen Mire, Sweden - 717 S3 20-24 | ecosystem: Environmental > Terrestrial > Soil > Wetlands > Peat | place: Sweden: Norrbotten County, Stordalen... | reverse complement strand
CGGCTACGTCGAAGGCACGGAAGAGCAGACCGGCCAGGTCGTCTCGATCATGGGAGCCTTGGTCAAGGACGGCATCTACCAGCTTGTCGCCCGTGTCGGCGTTGCCGATCCGGCAGCAAGGGAACCTCTTTTCAAGGAGCTTTCCAGGAACCGGGTTGAATCCGACTACACGGAGACGGACTCAGACAGCCGGCCGATCATCTGGGTCAAACCCACCCGGGTGGTGGAGATCAACGCGGAGGACGTCACCTGGGAAGACACAAGGGGCGGACAGTGGACCAACGCAGCCCTGAAGCTCGACGGCGCCAAGCTCCTTTACCAGGGCCAGGGCGAAATCCTCAAGCCCTTCCATCCCACGATGGAACGGCTCCGCGACGACAAGGCTGTGGCAGCCTGCACATTTGGGCAGCTCCCGGGTACCGATCTGAAGCTGCGCAAGGCGGCCACGGATTCGGTTTCCACTCAAATCGTCCGAGAGGTTTACACCAAGACGATCAAAGGCAAGCCCGCCGTCAAAAAGATCGTGGCCTGGGAGAACAAGAACAATGGCGGCCCCAAGTTCGTCATCCACACGGTCGACTTCAGCGCTGGACGCGCCGAGGCCCTCAAGGAGGACACGAAAGTCACCAACGACCGCGCCGAGGCCGACGAGTTCATCAAAACCTGGAAAACTGAGGAAACCGGCAAGGGCTGGATTCCAGCCTGACCAAATCAAGAATTTAGTCCCTCGCAAGAGAGACCAGAACTGAAGAAAGATATGGCAGCATTAAGACTCAACCTGAACGGCAAAGAGATCTCTTCGGAGCTCTCCAAACTGACGCGCGCCGACATCTACGGCGACAGCAAAACCCGGGTGCTTGGTCCCAACGACGAAGTCCTGACCAAGGCCGGCGTATCCGAGAATGGCCGCGACTACCTAACTCGCGGCGACTTCAAGCACGCCCTCGCCGTCGGCGAAGAATTCACGCTCAAGCCCACGCAGGTGGTGAACGCGCTCGACGGAAGGCCAGTAGAGCAGGTACCCAGCTCCTTTGCGGTGGCGCCAAAGTTCGAACCCGCGTCGGCTGATGAGGTGGCCCAGCTCGAGGTGGACGTTGTTTACCGCCTGAATGACGCGCACATCGAGGCCGGCAGCCGGTTCATCGGAACCTTCAACTATCGCGCCGGCTACGAAAAGAAGGACGCGGTCATCATCGGCAAGGCCGAGGGCGCCTTCCTTCTGGTCGGAACTCTCAAAAAAGCTTCATTCGTTGGAATGGACGTGGACTCTCAGCTGATCGCCGCCGAGCCCGCCGAAGAGGAAACTGGCGATGGAGATTTCGGTTCCCTTTAAGAGGTTCACATGTACATCAAATTAACCAACTCGCAGAAAAGAACGGCCGATCTATATCTGATTTCCCTGAACCAAGCCAAAGCAACCAAGGTCGTTGTTCAAACGGCGGAGGGCCCCGCCGAGCCGGAGCGAAAGCCAGTTCTGGGACGCAAGCCTGGTTGGAGCAGAGGCATGGAACCCGAAGCCATCGCCGCAGCTCTCGTCAAGGGAGACCCGGAGATCGACACCGCATGTATTGGGCGCCCCGTCCAGGTCCGCTCCACCGTGTTTCTCAACAGCAAGAGCCAGCCCGTTACGCAGTTCCGCGTTTTGGAGGACAAGTTTCTCCCCGATGGGACCTTGAAGGATACGAAGCCTTACAGGCCGACGGAGCCGAACATCGAACTCCCGATCCAAGTATCAGCAAAAGGAAATCAGTCTCCGGAGGACATGGTCCAGAAGTTTGTCGTCCACAAAATATATCAGTTGATCCACACGGACAGTTTGAGCTTTGACTTTATTTTTGCTGAATGCGAAAAAATTCAACGAATGGGGTTCGTCCGGCTTGCCGCTGGCCTCAAAGGAAACGAGCCGCTGGTCCTTCGCCGGGAAGGGCTGCCCTGCTTTGCGTTTCTGCGCGGGCGGATTGAAGGGAAAACCTACTGTGCGACACTCCATCTGACAAACATGGAGCTCAAAGCACCGGTTGCAAAGGCGCCGGAAATCAAGCCGGCGTAGCCACGCCCGTTGGTTCAGCCACGGGCACTTGAGCCGCAGCGATCCTTTTACGGAGGCTGTGGGAGCGATCGGTTCCTGCCCCAACCCAAACCTTGAATTGGCCAGGCTCGGTCTCATCAAATACAAAGTGCTTGCCCAACTGCTGCCGTTTAATGGCGATGAGCACCGAAAACGGGGTCTTCATGTTGGCATAGCTGATCGCAATCTCCCGACCAGGCTCCAGCGCCTCGAGCCGCAGGCGCAACGGGCTCTTCGGACGCCGCCTGCTTTCAGGGACAGTTGCCCCCCCGGCCACGCTGGCCGTGGAAGCAGGAGCGGCATTGCGAGCCTCGCTTGCCGCAGGGGCCCGGCTTACAACTTGTTTTGGTTCAATCTCATTCATATTTCATCCGCTCCTTGCGGAGACACCGTTATTATAAGACATAACAAGGCATACGGCATCGGAAATAAAAACCGGGGCAAAAAGAGCTCCGCTCATGCAAAAACCGGCGCGTGAACTATAATAGGTTATTGAAGTGATGCGCCAATTCTCCGACAAAGACGCTGGGCAACCCAACAGATACAAAGGGTTTTCCAACATAGAGGGTGAGGCCCGGCGGCAAATCGAGGCGATCCTCGATCGTTGCAAGACGAGCTTCACCGCGCTGGCTCCGGACCTGCAGCAGACCGTGGTCGGGCAACTGCGTCCCCTGGCTCAAAAAACCATCCTCCACGCAATGGAGGGCCGGGTGGACCCGGAAGAGAAGCACTTCGGCTACGAGTGGGGCAACGCGCTGCAGGGAATGAGCACCAGCCCCATTCGAACGGCGGCCGCAAGGTACCTCATTGGAAGCATGCCGGAGATCGAGGGCGCTCTCAGGGACACAGATGTCCAGCAGAGGACTGCCTTGGAGTGGCTGTATGATCAGACAGCCAGCCGCATCCGCAAATTTACCCCCTACTTGGTAATGGAAGACCAGCAGTTGGAGAAGTGGCGGGAGCAGTGTCCGGAGGCACACCGCACAGCCCTAAGCCTCGCCGAGCGGCTTTCCAAGGGTCTCCAGGAGAGAACCAGGCCAAAAGCGGGAGGGGAGCCCAGCCTGAGCGATGTCGCGCGAAAAATGGCCACCATGTCGAACATGATCGCGGCGCGCAAGTTCTTCTTGCTGGCCACCGATGTTGGCGAGTTCTTCGAGGAGCGAACGGGTTCGATAGCCATCAAAGTGCCCCTGGAGCTGCAGGGCTTGTTTGCCGGCAAGATGTTTATCCGCTTCGGTCTGAACCCAAGGCCCGCGGACTATCGGCCCGCTACCGGGGAGCAGATGCGCGTCTACGAGGCTCTGCTGCTAGGCATGAACGGAAACATGCTCAAGAACCTCCAGGAGGGGCTGTGCCCATGGACGGCAGAGCAGGCCCTCAACCAGAAAATCTCCGCCAACCTGCTCGCCGAGGTATACTTTAACATCGTCAAGCCGCAGGATCTCAGCCCTCCGGAGAGCCAGGTCGACGAGGGCGTGCTCCAGAAGCTTGGGGGCGACGTCTGCCGCTACAAGATGCTCGGGTTCCTTGAGAACATCAGCAAGGAGCAATGCGCGGTCCTGCAGCGATTCATCGATGGAAACACCGATCTCAGGGAGTTTCTGGACAAGCCGAGCGTCCAGGAGGCGCTCCGCGCCTACCGGGTGGACATGACCTTGGTCCAAACATGCCTGAATGCCGCCGTCGCCCATGAGCTCGTCCGATCAGCAAAAAGCTGGCGCGCGCAGGCGGTTTCTACGCAAGACAGCCGCATCGTCTCGCAGGCCAAGAGCTGGCTGCCTCACATCTTACAAGACCTGGCGCTGTACCACAACGCGCTGATGCAGTCGGACTACATCGCAGTCCAGCAAGCCGACTTCTACAAGGAACATCTGCAAAGGCTTTACCTGCAGGAAATTTCGCCAAAGGAACGCAGCAAAATCGAAAGTTACTACAAAGCAGTCGCGGTGATTCTCGTTGCCCGCGACGAGGGGAATACTGGAGAGGTACCTGCGGACTGGGTGACAATGGCCAGCTACACGGATATGGGAACAGGAAAGCCGTTTACGGACTACTCTGTTCAGATGGCCAACGGGCGGATCATAGTTTGCCTGGCCAAAGGAGCATCGCCCAGCACAGCAACCAAAGCAGCCAACAGCCTGCTCGATCTCGGCAAGCGGCCCTGCATCGACGAGGAACAAGTCCAGGGCGTTCGAATTTCCGAGCTGTCGTACAACGAGCTTCGAGGCTCATGCCTCCGCCCGCGGAGCATCGCCAGGATGCAATTTTACACCTCCTTTTCTCCGGCCGAAACCCTTAACATCCTGAGAGGCAGCAGCCAGGAGCCAACCGACGAAAACATCACCGAGGCTCTGCGGCCCTGCTTCATCCTGAAGTACAAGGACCACGGCCAACGCAACAGCGCCGCTGAGAACTTCTACTGCCGCGTCAAGCCGGCAGAAATGGTGCGGGTCAAGTACCGGACGCCCACCGGCGAGATTCAGAACCCATGCTGGGACGCCAGCCAGGTCATTGGTGGATTAAGCCCCGCAGAGATGGCGAAGCGCTTTCAAGACGTCAGCTACCGGCTCATCATCATAGAGGGAGAAAAGAAAGCAGCGATGCTGGCTCAGGTTATGCAGGACATGAATCTGCCGTACCACGTAATATCAATACCCGGCGTCTGGATGGGAGTCGTCGGGCCTCGCAAGAACCGCCGCCTGGTCGATGAGATTGGACGTTTCGATATGCGAGACACTGCGGGCAGGCCCAGAAACTGCCTGATTTTCTTCGATAACGACAAAGCATTCAACCCGGCCGTGATGGACGCCTTACTGCAAACAGCCATTGTGATGCAAAAGGAGGGCGCCGACGTCTTTGTGCCCAATCTCCCCTTCGGCAAGAAAATCAAAGGGGCGGATGACTTTGCCCTGATGCACTGCCGCGCTGCCGATGGCTTCAACTTTCAGCCCCTGGCGGACATCATTGAAGGGGCAATTTATATTCCCCAAAATCCGCCCTCAGTAAAATACCCGGGAGAAGAGCAAAAGAGGAAAATTGCCAAGTTTTTGGAGGAGGCCGAACAAGTACAGGGACTTCAGGAAGCCTTGCGCAAGTCGCAAGACCCGGTGAATGAGCCTGAGCTTCGGAAGCTTTTCCTCATACAAGCGCCGCACATCATGCAAATTCCCAACGAGCGGGCGGCCGGAGACCTCTTCGATAGCCAGTCCGAGAAGGGCAGGGCCTTGCTCATGGGTTTGGCGATGAAGGATAACCCCGCGCTGACACATCTGCGCGACGCATGTACGGGCATTCCCGCCTTTGACCGCGGCATCACATTACAGGAAAAGCAAGCTACGACAGGTAAGGCCTCATTACAAGGAGCAAATCTGGAATTATTTCACGCTACATGATGGTTCATGTGGCAAATGCCACCCCTACAAGATTATCATTGGCAAGCCCATTTACCGCGGGCTTCAAGCGGTACTGTAGCGGTTGATTCTACAGATAGATGACCTAAAATAGATTATGGTAAAAGCCCTCCACATGGGCATGCATGCCCTTACCCGTGCAGCGCACCGCAAAACCTTGCTCGCAGGGGATGGCATGCCACGTCGCAATATGAACAAAACCCGTTTTTCTGTTATACGGCTTTTGATTGTAGCACTGGCCCTGCTGTGCTTTAGGACAGCAGAGGCCCAGCCCGCCAACGACATGTTTACGAACGTCCAGTTAATTGTCCCAACCTGGAACGGCAATCAAACGGACACATCGGGAACCCTCACGCTTCCCCGGCCGGCATGGACGTACTACGGGGAAGCCAACCTGATCGGCGCCACCTTGGAGCCAGGGGAACCCAACCACGCCAACGCCAACGGCATTGCCAGCGTCTGGTTCTCCTACACGGCGCCGGCGGCAGGGGAGTTGCGCATTGTGGCCACAAACGGGTCCACGGCTGTGGCAGTCTATACTGGAGGACAAAATGGCACCTATTTTGCATTTGACGGCAACCTGGCCAATAACATGGGGTTGACGGTAAATCCCTACAACACTCCCACCTATGCCATTGACGCCTCCCCCGATCCAGAAAGCGTTGAATCCCTCCAACTCAACGGAACCAGCAGCTACCTGGACATCATGGATTCCTTTGAACCGACCGCTTACACGGTTTCCGTGTGGGTCAAAGTTCCAACGGTGCAGGCCATGGGCATTATTGGCCGGACATCCTCCTCCGGCATCAGCTCGGGAGTCTACTCTCACGATCTCCACATCACGGCGGCGGGCGTTTTTGAACACTATACTTCCACCGGCAGCTCCGGGTACACTGTTACCGGAACCACCGTAGTTCAACCCAACACATGGTATCATGTGGCCATCGTTGCCACCGTGGGGGGCCAGGAGTTGCTATACGTCAACGGAGTCAGCCAGGGCACTCCCAACACCATTCCTGCGCTATGGAACGGAGGCGACCGATGGCAAGTCGGAACACCGCCTCCGGGATCCAACTATTTCAACGGAGAACTCGGCGGCTTGGCCATTTACAATGTCGCCCTGACGGGAACCCAAATCGCCGCCATTGCCTCTTCCACCACCACGCCAGCGAGTTACTTTGTATCATCGGTAACAGCCCTGACGGCGGTGGGGTCTAGCACAACCGGAACAGTATCGATTTCCACCACGCCTGGAATTAACTATTCGATTGCCTTCGCCTGCCCGGGAGCCAACATCTACAGCTATCCTTTCAACTTTTACTTTTTCCCGCCCCCTGGAAACGATAATTTCGCCAACACGGCCGTGATCCCGAACGCCTACACCATGACGAACTTCTCGTTTTCCCAAGTATCGGGATCAATTCCGATCATCACTTATGCGACCAACGGGTCCACCTTGTATGCCACGCCGGAAGCCGGGGAAGAAGGCGGGAACATCACATCTGGAACCGTCATCCGCTCGGTCTGGTACAGCTTTGTAGCCCCCACCAACGGCTATTTCTCGGTGAGCGCCAATTGCTCGTATGATCAATATCTCGACATCGGCCAAGGAACCCCCTCCAACTTCACCAACGTCATTTCATCCGGAATGACAGGAGCGCCCAGCCTGAACCGCATGCTGGTGGCGGGCCAAACCTACTTGATCCGCGTGTGGACCTCCTCCTCTTGGTCCACCTGGTCCGGTCTTTTCTCCATGAACGTCCTTTTTTACCCACAGCCTCCCAACGACAACTGGACTAACCGGGCGGCCTTGCCCCTTCAGACAGCCAACACCATTCCCTATGCGTTGTCCTATGGAATATTTTCCGGCACTTGGAACCAGACCGTGAACAGCAACAGTTGGCTGGCCAATGCGTATGGAGCCACGCGGGAAACAGGGGAGCAATCCGGTGGAGAGTCCATTTGGTGGGGATATACTCCTCCCAGCGCGGGAGCCCTTACGCTGTCTGCCTCGAACTATTTCGGCGGCCTTGCCTTCTGGCTGGAAACAGCTCAGTCGGTGTCGTCGGTTCAACAGATCGCAGGCAATAACCAGGGCGGTAATTACGCCAACAACACCACCTTCTCGGCGAATGTCATCCCCACCACCAATTACACCGTTAGTTTCGCCAACTGGAATTCACAGGAGGAAGACGCTGGGCAGATTCAAGGGATATTTTACCCGTCGCCGGCAAACGACATGTTTTCCACGCGCCAGACATTTCCCACGACTTACAACACGAATTACATTACATGGCAGGGGCAGACGATGTTGCTGTCAGTTGACCAGGTTGCCAGCGTCAGCGGAAGCACGCTCGGTGCAACCGTGGAATCTGGGGAACAATGGAGCGGCTTTAACCGATCCATTTGGTACTCGTGGACTCCCACCCGGCCCCAGACGTTTGACCTGAACACCTACGGAAGTGTAAAGCCCGATGGGCAAACCCATCTGACGACGTTCCTGGTCGTCAACACAGGAACTGCGGTCAACGCTCTTTCCCAGCCCTTCGGTTACGCGCAAGGCAACAACGGCGTCTGGGGCGGATACACCGGCCTGACCCCCGTCGTTGGAACCGAATACGAGATACAGGTGATGGACGAAAACGGGAACTCCGGGGGCGGCATCACGCTGTTGAACTGGCGCCAATACGTTCCTCAGACCAATGATTACTTTAGCAATGCCATCCCCGTCACCCAGGTTCAACAAGTTTTGTCGGACGGATCCATCCTCGAGACCAACTTAATCTACGGGGCCACTTCCAACGCGACTGTGGAGGCCAGCGAGCCAAACAACAGCATGGGTTCGGTTTGGTACAAATGGGCGGCCGACACAACGGGCACGGCTTACATTGCAATGTCTTCCTCGTTTAACGGGAATTTATACGTTTACACGGGAAGCTCGGTCAGCGCCCTTACCACAGCGGCCGGACCATATACAGGAGTCGATGGAAGAAGCTGGGTTTCCTTCAACGCGGTCTCCAACACGACTTACAGCATCCAGGTGCGTTCATCGACTGGAACCGGCGGGGCCTTCGCGCTTTCCTTTTACGAGTATAGCCATACCGGCAGTTTGATAAACGGAAACATCAGTCCATCCACAGCCTTTAATATCTTGCCCACCAACATCAACTCCTACGGGCAATACAGCGCCAGCCTGAACGGGAACGCCACCAACTCCACGCTTCCGACGGGAAGCACCAATGCGCTGGCGGACCTAATCAACTCAGGCGTGCAACTCAATGCAAATTACAACACTAATTTTGCGGGAAGCAACTCCCTGTGGTGGAGTTACACGGCGGTCTCCAACAACGAGTTGGTTGTCTATAACTCCGCGATGACGGCTTCGGCCGCCCTTCGCTCCGGCCTCGGATATGACCCGGACATGAATCCAGTCAACCTGGCGAATCCGTTCGGGGAGAACGCCAACATCGTTTTCACGCCGCAGGGCGCCTACTTCACAAACATTAGCTCCGCCTCGGACTTCTCCTCCAGGCCGACGACTGGCGGGGCCTTCCGTCTTGAAATGACCTACATGTATGTGAGCAATCCCGGTTACCCGGGCGGATATCCTCCCTCTCCGTATAACGTCATCGTTTTGGGGAACAGCGCCTATTATGATCCGCTCGTTGTTCGGACCACAGACATGATGCTGGGAACGTACAACAACGGCACCTTCACCCCCTTTAACTTCAACCTCACGGCGGGGCAGGAATACTACATTGCGCTGGAGTGCGATGGATTGTCGGGAAGCTCCGACTACACCCTCTGGATCAACAACGTGCAGATCGGCACCGTCAATTCAGGATTTGATGGCAATTCGTACTATCCCATGGGGTTTGGCGCCAATGGCGGGCGCGTGCACGATGTCCGGTATTACAACACCTCGCCCGTCACTCACGAGGCATTTGAAATATGGCAGGGAGGCAGCATGGTTGAAATTAACAACGACATGGTCATGATGCCCTGCACAGCCGGGACCACCTACCGGATCAGGACCACTCCACTCGAAGGGCAGGGGGTTTATTTCCCGTTCAATGGAAGCACCCAAAACAGCCTCGGATTGGCAGTCAACAGTTACAACAGCCCGGTCTTCACCAATGACGCATCTCCAGACCCCGGCGCCACTCAATCAATCATGCTTTTTGGAAACAACCCGTACACCTATTTGGTGCCGGATGGCGGCTTTGAAGTTCCTGGTCCGGAAGGTAATTACACCTACAACCCAGGCGGCGGGGCGTGGACCTATGTAGGATATAGCGGCATCATCCCTCAAGGCAACGGGGCCTGGGGCGGAGCGGTTTCTGGGTATGGCAGCCAATACGGCTTTGTGCAGCAAACCGGATTCTGCTACGAGACGATCAGCAACATGCTGGCGGGAACTTACAGTTTGAGTTTTCTTTCAACCAGCCGGCCTGGGTACGCAGCGCAAACCTTCAATGTTCTTATTGATGGCACCATCGTGGGCAGTTTCAATCCTGCCAGCAGCACTACCTTCACGGCGGAGACAACTGGAAACTTCACCGTGGCTGCAGGCAACCATGTCCTCGAATTCCAGGGCACCGACGTCGGCGGCGGGGACAGGACCGCTTTTATTGACAACGTCATTATCAGCCAAAACAGCGGTGGCGGCGGCATTAATTACAACAATTACCTGGATATCATGGATTCCTTTGTGCCGACCTCATCCACGGTTTCAGTGTGGGTTAAAATTCCCACTGTTCAGGCCATGGGCATTATTGGCCGGACAACTTCAGCAGGCATCCCAGCAGTTGAATCCGACGACCTGAGCCTCACGGCCGGCGGCGTGTTTCAGCACTACGTTTACAGCGGCAGCACAGGATACACCGTGACGGGCACGACGGTAATACAGCCCAACACATGGTACCATGTCGCCATCGCCGCAAGCGCCGGGGGACAGGAGCTTCTCTACGTAAACGGGGTCAGCCAAGGCACACCCGTCACCGTTCCCGCGCTTTCCTCTTTGGGAGACCGCTGGCAGGTTGGAACGGCGCCTTCTGGAGATAATTTTTTCGCTGGAGAATTGGGAGGGCTGGCAATCTATCACAACACCGTGCTAACCCCTTCCCAAATCGCAGGGCTGGCAGCGGGCACAATTTCACCCTTGAGTTTAATCAACTACGACGCCCAGTTTACGATCAAAGAGTTCAACCTCATGGAGGAATATCACAACATTGACGATCCCAAAGTGCTCACCTTTACAAACGCAATCACGAGCTGGAATCTGCCAAACGGTGCCGCTTCCTCGACAAATTACATGACTGGGGATTCCTGCTTCTATACCGAAGGTTACTGGGGTCCGGAATGGAATCCTGCCGGAATTACGGCTCCTGGAGGCGATCTTTGGTATACCTTCGTGGCTCCAATTTCTGGCGGCCTGTTGACCACCGATCCCTACTCTTCCTCGCTGGGCGAGTACCTCGTAGTCTTTTCGCCACACAGCACGATCACAGGGTCATCCCCTCTCGGTCAAGCCTGGAATTCAATGGGCTTTACAGCCACTGGGGGACAGCAATACTGGCTTGAAAACGGCATTAATGGACAGGGTCTCAGCGGCGTCAATTTGCTTCTTGAGGTCCCGCCGCCTAATGATGCCTTTGCCAATGCCACTCCCATCACTTTGACGACGAACGCGATCGTCACAACGATTGCCAACGGCAATGTCACCAACTACACCATGACGGCCAACTTGGTGGGCCAAAACTACCAGGCAACCGCAGATCCAGGCGGGCAGAACCTGGGCAACTATACGGGGATCGGTGTTACGGGTCACACCGTTTGGTGGACTTTTGTTCCGCCGACCAACGGGTGGGTGAGCATAGACCCCACCCAGTCCTCGTTCATCACCCAGATGGGGCTGCTGGCCACCAGCCAGGGCGTGGGCGGCAACTACAGCTACGGCGGAGGAACCGTTGTGTATAACACCTACATTACGAATTTCCCCGTATCCGCCGGTGTCAGTTACTCCATCTGCATTGACGGCTCATCGCAGGACTCGGTGGGAATGGGCGGCATTAACCTGAATGTGCTATTTGTTCCAGTTCCGCCAAACGATAATTTCGCAGGAGCCACCGTCGTTACCCTGCAAACAAACGTCCTCGCAGGGACGGTGCCGGATGGCACTACGTACTACACAAACTTGTCAGCCCATGCCGCTTCCCATAATATCGGCGCAACGCAAGAAGGGAGCGAGAACTCGCTGGGGAACACCACCGGGTCAGGGGAACCCTGGAAATCGGTTTGGTTCAATTTAGTCCCCCAACAATCGGGATATTTGTCCATAGCCTCATCCAACAGCACATTCCCGACTCAATGCGGAATCAAACTTGCCTCGGTGGGGGTGGGAGGAAGCTGGGTTTACTCCAGTATTGCAACCAGCGGCAACGGATACATCCCGAGCACCAGCGTCTACGTGACCGCGGGAACTTCCTATATGATTGAAGTGGACGGAACCACCACGGGCGCGAATTATGGTTTTATCAACCTGGACCTGAACATGACATCGTCTCCCGGCAACGATAATTTTGCCAACGCGACGGTCATTCCATTCACGACCAATGACAACACCATCCCCCTGCCAAACGGAACAGCGACCAACATCACCTTCACGGCTGGATTGGCCGGGAACAACTTCTCGGCTTCAACAGAGAGTGGAGAGTCACTCATGGGCAACACCACGGGCGTAGGAGACTCGCAGCACACCGTGTGGTGGACGTTTGTCGCCCCCATGTCTGGCTTTTTAAAGGTGGCCTCAACCAACAGCACTTTTCCAAATCAACTCGGCGTCAAAACAACAGCTGTCGGAGCGGGCGGCAGCTGGACATACAGCAGCATGGGAGTAACCACATCGGGTTTCCTGACAGGCTTGACGGTCGCTGCGGGCACTTCCTATTCCATTTGCGTTGATGGCACGGGAAGCGGAGCAGGTTCGGGTTTGATTGATCTTGATGTGGAAATCGACGCTTACCCGTCCAATGACGTCTATCCCGGTGCAACCATGCCCTTTGCCACCGTCACCAACCTGCAGACATACGAAGGGTATACGGTCACCAATCTATCCTATGTGGCGACGGCAGTGGGTGCCAACACCTATGCAACCTTGGACGGCTACAACCTTGGCAACAGGCAGGGAGTTAACGATGCCTCCGCCAATATTTGGTGGAATTTCGTGGCTCCAACAACGGGAAACGCCACTGTTTCCTTGTTGGGGAGCACATTTGACACCTTATTGGGCGCAGGCGTCTACTCATCCGCCACCACGTACCCGCCTTATGGCAACGATGATTATCAACCTGGCGTTGTGCAAAGCCAGGTCATTGTCCCTGTGACCGCCGGGCAAACCAATATGGTGGAGGTGGACGGAAAAACAGGAACATCCGAGGGGGGAACCGGTGGAGCCAATGTCACCATCACCCTCCCCGTCCCGCCCGCCAATGACCTTTTTGCCAATGCCACCATTCTTTATCCGTCAAACGGTGTGCCCATCATCTCCGGTTCCGAGACGGGTAATCTGATCAGCGTGGCCGGAAGCACCATTCAAGCGACCAGTTCGGGTGAAAACTGGGTCGCCAATGGTTACCTCAACGCGCCTGTAAATCAAAACGTTTGGTTTAAATACACGCCGACCAACCCCGGGCTGATTTACCTCTCGGTCAACAGCCCGGGATCACACCTCATTGCCGTTTACACGTCGTTCAACGGCACCTGGGTGGGCGGATGCGTGGGAACTGAAGGCGCCACACCGAACTCCAGTTTCTCCTTTGCCGGCACCTCCGGCACAGCCTATTACATTTGCATTGACGGCACCATTCCCGGCCCCTTTGTGCTGAATGTGGCGACCTTTTACGGAGGACCACCCAATCAAAGTTCAACCAACAGCATTCCTCTGACCAACAACACCCCCACGTTGGGAACAGTTGTTGGAACCACGAACGGGCCTGTTTGGTATTCCTTTACACCCACCTGCACGGGACTGCTGGAGGTTGACACAGAGGGGTCTACCGCCAATGCCGCCCTCACGGCTTACTCTGGACAGCTGACCGGAACCTACTTTGCATTTGACGATAACACCATCAACACCATGGGGCTGACCGTAAATCCCTATAGCAGCCCAACTTACACCAACGATGCCTCACCCGATCCAGGAAGCGTGGCATCCCTGCAGTTGAACGGGACCAGCAGCTATTTGGATGTCATGGATCCCTCGCTCGCTTTATCCTCGTACACGGTTTCCGCGTGGGTCAAGGTTCCATCAGTCAGGGCCGTGGGGATTATTGGCGCCACTACGTCGTCTGGAGTCAACTCGGGAGTTTATTCACACGACCTGCATATTACATCGTCGGGTGTCTTTGAGCACTATACCTCCACGGGCAGTTCGAGCTACACAGTCACAGGAACGACTGTGATCCAACCCAACACTTGGTATCACGTTGCGATCGTGGCCACCGTGGGTGGACAGGAGCTGCTTTACGTCAATGGCGCCAGCCAGGGAACACCAAACTCGATTCCCGCGCTTTGGCAGGGAGGAACAAAATGGCAAGTGGGCGTTCCACCCCCGGGATACAATTATTTCAACGGCGAGCTGGGCGGATTGACCATCTACCACAACCTGGCCCTGACCCCGTCCCAAATTTACGCCATAGCCACGGGCGCGGTATCGCCGGCCAGTTACATAACCGCCAACAATGCCATCCTGTCGCAATTATCGACAACTCCCACTTCCTACGGGATCAGCCTCCCCGTCAACGCAGGGATGACATATGAAATTGAGCTCGCCATCAACAACAACACCAACGACAGCTTTGTCATCACCCCGCATCTGACCTGCGCGGGTTACGTCTCAGCCGACCCCGCCGCCGGCAACTTCATTGATGTTGGAAACGTCTCACTCACCTCTCTGGGCGGCGGAACCATTTACTACAGTTTGAATGGGGGTTCCTATCAAACCTACACCAACGAGTCCCAAATAAGCCTGGCCAATATTCAGAACGTCACCGCCGCCGGTGGCGTGGTGACAAAAACGGCAGGAGGCTCTTCCTGGAACAACGGGGGATTCACCTCGGTTCAATCCCTCCCCGGCAGCGGTTTTGCCGAATGCCTGGTCACCATGAACAACCAGGATTTCATGTTTGGCCTGGAATCAGTCTACACGTCGGCGGCCTACCAAAACATAGACTATGCCATTTACGCGGGATCCAGCGGGAGCATGCAAATTTATGAGGCCGGGACCAGCCGCGGCACTTTCCAGAGCTACCATGTGGGCGACCGGCTGCGCGTGCAACGGTCCGGGCAAACTATTTCCTATTATCAGAATGGCATCTTGTTTTACACCAGCACGGTGCCATGCACCGCCTCGCCGATGTATTTAGCCGCCTCCATATATGAACAGAACGCCTCCCTGGGTCCTTGTTTTTTGAGCACCCCGGCACAATTCACCTCCGGCGATGTCAACGGGAATGTAACCCTCTCGGCCTACACCACACTTGGGGAAACCAACACCTGGAGTTACACCGTCCAAGCTGCAGCGCCCGTCGTGCTTAAGGGAAGCTTCCCGACCTGGACGAACGCCTACAGCAGTTCCTTGACCTTGGCGGGCGGAACGGACGGCCAAGTTCTTTCCAAGAGCGCCAGCCAGGGCACGTGGCAGGGAGTCTTCTCGCTGCAGAATACCACCGGGGATTGTTCCATTGATTGGATAGATTCGTCAGCCACCATCGATGCCCGAGGCGGCGCCGGCTTGAGTTCGTCCGCAGCATTCAACTCCTGGAACAATATCACGTTCGGCGTTTATAACGACTATGGCATCATCAACATCTATGAAAGTGGAAACAATCGTGGAAACTTTGGCAATTCGTCCCCTGGCGATGTGTTCCGCGTGGAGCGCAAAGGGAGCTCAATCTATTATTACCAGAATGGCAACCTTCTCTACACCAGTACGCTCTCCTCGTCGGGAACGTTATCCGCCGCCATGGCCCTGCAGGACATCGGATACAGCATTGGACCGGCTGCTTTTTATCAGGCATCCAATCCAACCATGTCGGTCATCACCAATGCCTACGGGGCGACCACGCTCTACAGCTCGACCGCTTACCCCCGCACACCCCCCGCGGTCAACGCCCTCTCCCCGGCTGTCGGCATCCCCATCATGGCGGCCACCCCGGCCACGGATTATGGTTTTGGAAACCACCGGATTGATGTCATTCCCAGCCCCCAGACAACCCTGAATTTCACCGGACTGCTTCCGCCGGTCTTCCAAATCACCAACGCCACGCTCTACACCCCGCTGCCCATCACAGTCTTGTCCCCCTCGGGCATCGGCGGCCTGTGGAGCATCACCTATCCGTCTGGCAGCGCGTTTGTGACCAATACCGGGGCCAGCATGAGTTTCACCCCCCAAGGGGGAGGGCTTTACAAGGCTTCCTTGCTGGCAGGGACGCAAACGGTGTCCACCTCGACAAACCTGTATTTCGTCGTCAGCGACCTGACGGTTACCCCCAGCACGAATTACTCCAGCATCCCGTTTTATGTTTACGCCGGCAACACTTGGCCCATGTCCATTTACTACGCCTTTACGTCGGCGTTGACCCCCAACATTCCCTACACGGGGCCCATTTCGCTGGGCAACACCAACGTCACCATCTATTTCATGGGGGTGCGGACTGGATTTGCTCCGCAGTTCGCCAATGGCACCTATGTTTACTCCCCCACCATCTCGATTACCCCTTCCGGGACGTTCAACAATGCCACCACCTTCACGATCAATGCCGGAGGAGCCCCGGGATTGCAATACTTGGTATCAGGCTCAACCTGGCAGTCTTACAACGGGCCTTTCGTAGTCAACGGCATTCCCACGGGCACAGGGACCATCCAAGCCTATTATACGGAGGGGAGCCAGGACAGCAACACCAACTCGACGCAAATCACGTTTAAGGTTGCCACCGTCACGGCCACGCCGGCGGCCGGCCCGGTGAGCGGTACTTACACCGTCACGCCTCAGATTGCCACGACCAATGCCAGTATCTACTGGGCCATGGGCGATAATTTGGGCAATCCGCCGTCCACCAACGCCGTGACGAATTTGTACACCACGCCGATCAGCATGACTGGATCCAGGACGTTCACCTTCATCGCGCGGGAAGCCAATTATCAAGACAGTGCCCCGGCCAGTTTCACCTATGTGGCCCGGCTGGCGGAACCCTCCTTCGTCACCCCGACCTGCACCAACAACGGCCCTCTGGTTATCACCGTGGCCGCCGGGGACACCAACGGTGGAGTGTTGAAACTCACAGACCCGTTCAATAACGTGCAAAGCGCCACGGCGACCAACGGCACCGCCAGCTTCACCATCAACGCCGGGGTCGCCTACATCTTGTTCACGGCGCTGACCGGTTGGAGCCAGTCCCCCAGCGCCACGAACAATTATTACTTCGTGATGACCGACCTGGGCATTTTGCCTCCTGGAAATTGCATTTATTCCCCGGTGAGCGCTTACTTCACCGCTTCCCCAACGAATACATTCCCGACGGTTTACTACACTACAAATGGGAGCACGCCGACAACGGGTTCCGCCTTGTATACTGCCAACATTCCAGTCAGCCAGACGACCACCATCACCGCCTTGGGTGTCCGGCCGGGCTATACCTCGCAAATCATCACCAACACTTACACATTTATGAGCCCGGCGACGGTTTCTCCGTCCGCTGGAACCTACAGCAACACCTTTCTAATGGTTTTGACCGATGCCCAGGCCACCACCCTCTATTATCAAATCAATGGAGGCGCATGGCAGGTTTACAGCGGCCCGGCCACGATTGACGGGACCAACAATGGCAGCGTCACCATCAGCACGCGCTATGATTCCACCGGCTGCCCGGGACCGACAAATGGCGTCTCCTATTCATTCCAAGTGGCGGCGCCGGTGATCACGCCGACCAGCACCACCATTGGAAGTGGCATCCATGTCAGCGCCAGCGATGCAACCACCGGAGCGAGCGTCTACTACGCGATCGGGGACACCAATGGGAACGCGGCTTCCGCAGCTTCCATCACCAATTTGTACACGGGACCGATTGCAGTCACCAGCACGCGCCAATTCCTGTTCCAGGCGTTTAAAACCAACTACGCCAGCAGCGCGCAGGTGTCCGAGACCTACTCCAGCCCTCTCCCGACCCCTTGGTTTGTCACTCCAAGCCAGATGTTCACAAATCAAGCCGCCATCACGGTGGCATCCGCGCTCAACGCTTACCAGTCCTTCGTCCTCGCGTATCCCGACGGCAGCAGCCTCACGAACACGGTGACCGGCAGCACGACGACATTCAACATCAACCAGCCTGGCACCTTCTCCCTCCAGGTTTTTGATTCACCGTGGCTGCCGTCAGCGTCGGCGACCAATTCCTACAGCTTCCAGGTTTCCGACCTGGCCGTGACTCCGCCGAGCGAGAATTTCGTCAACCCGCTCACGGTCACAGCCTCCGCCGCCAGCAACCCGTTGCCGCTGACCATCTATTACACCACCGATGGAAGCACGCCCACCACGTCCTCGACTGCTTACACGAGCCCCCTTACCGTGACCAACACCACCACGCTCCAGTTCATGGGTGTGCGTCAGGGATATGCGCCGGAATACGTAAGCCGCCAATACAATTTCGCGCCGGGAGTCACCGTGACGCCCGGCACCAGCACCAATACCCTGGCCATCTCCATCACATTCACCACCAACAGCGGCAATTCCGTCGCTTACTATCGTTTTAACGGGGGCGCATGGAACAACTATTCGGCGCCGATCAGCGTGGACGGTTACGGATCAGGAACCCTCAGCATGGATGTGTATGCCGTCACCGGGCCCATCTATAGCTCGACCAACACCTACGTTTACACGTTCCAAGTTGGCGCCATCACCGTGTCCCCGGCCAGCGAAAACCTTGGCGGGCCAATCTCGGTCACGGCCGCCACGTCAACGCCTGGCGCCAGCCTCTATTATGCAGAAGACTTGTTGGGCAACAATCCGACGCTGGCCAGCGCCACAAACCTTTACACGGGCGCCATCACGGTCACCAACACGGTTTGCTTCCTGTTCAGCGCGGCCAAGGCTGGCTATATGAGCGAGCTAGCCACTTCGGTTTATTCAGGGCAGCTGCCTCCCCCGACCTTTCTGACGCTGTCGCAAACATTCTCCAATCAAGCCACCATTGTTCTCCAATCCGGACTGGCCGGGACGGGATCGAGCTGGGTGATTGTGGACCCGAACGGGGTGACGAACACGGCCGCTTCCGGCACCTCCACGCTGAATTGGAACATCAACGTTACCGGCACATACATCGTCCAAAACACGAAGGCTAACTGGCAAAACTCGGCCGCGGCCTCAAACTCGTACTCTTTTGGGGTGGAAGACCTCAGCGTTACCCCTCCCACGGAAGAATTCAACAACAGTTTGGTTGTGACGGCACAGAGTAGCATCAGCGACCCGGCTCCCCTGGTCATCTACTACACCACCAACGGCACCGCGGCCACCACGACCTCCAGTCTGTATTCCGGGCCGTTGACGATCACCAACAGCGCAACCTTCATCTGGCTTGCCACCCGAGCCGGCTATGCCTCGGAAGCGGCGACCAATGTCTACACGTATGCATCCCCCATCGTCTTCACCCCGGGTTCCGGCACTTATTCCAACGCCATCACCGTGGCATTGAGCACTGGCACCCCGGGCGCCACCATGCTCTATTCCTTCGATGGCATCAATTGGGGTGTTTACACAAGCCCGTTCACCCTGGATGGCATCAACAGCGGGTCAGGAACGCTCTCCGTCTATTACAACAACGGAGTCACCTGGCAGACCAACCTCTACACGTTGAACTTCATCGTAGGGGCCCCGGCAATTTCCCCGGCCAGTGAAAACATCAGCGGGCCGGTTTCAGTCACCGTTTCAAGCACAACGCTTGGAGCCCGCCTTTATTACGCGGAAAACCTGCTGGGCAACAATCCCGTCCTGACCGACGCCACCAATCTTTACACCGGAGCCATCACTATCACGAACACGGCCTGCTTCCTGGTCAACGCCACCAAAACCGGTTATCTCAGCACCCAAGCAGCCGCAGTTTATTCGGGTGTCCTGCCGACCCCAACCTTCCTGACGCCGGCACAGACATTTTCCAATCAAGCGGCCATTGCCATTCAATCGGGCCTGGCCGGAACGATCTCCAGCTGGGTGGTTGTTTCGCCCAACGTGGTCACGAACACCACCACCTCCCCGTCGTCCACCCTGTACTTGAACATCAACGCATCCGGCACATACCTTGTCCAGAACACGAAGCCAAACTGGCAGAACTCCGCCTTCGCCTCCAACTCCTACACCTTCGCGGTGCAGGACCTCAGCGTTACGCCGGCCAGCGGAGTCTACCATAGCAATCTGACCGTCACCGCACAAAGCAGCATCAGCGACCCAACGCCTCTGGTCATTTATTACACCACCGACGGGACACTGCCCACGACCAGTTCGGCGGTTTACGTCAGCCCGCTAACGATATCCTCCAACACCACCACGTTCATTTGGCTGGCCTCCCGCACGGGTTATACTTCGGAATTGGCAACCAACAGCTACTCTTACGTACCGCCCATCGTATTTTCTCCCGGGGCGGGGACCTACGCCAATCCCATCACGGTTACCTTGAGCACCGCGGCGCCGGGAGCCTCCATGTTTTACTCGATCGACGGGATCAATTGGAACAGCTACTCGGGAGCGTTTACACTGGACGGGATTAACTCTGGGGCAGGGACCCTCAGCGTCTATTACACCACCGGCGCGATGGGGATGACCAACAGCTGGCCAATAAACTTTGCCGTGGCTCCGCTGACGGTCAATCCCTCCGGCCTGACCTTGAGCGGGCCTATCAGCGTAACCGCCGTGTCGGCGACCACAGGAGCAACCATTGATTACTCCATCGATGCGAACTCGCTGCTCACCACGGCCCTGACCAACACGTACACCGGAGCCTTCACGGTGAGCAACAGAAGCTTCCTGGTGTTCCAAGGATTCAAGAGCGGATATCAGAGCACCGCCCAGGTCACTGAGAAATACATTGAACAGCTGCCGGCGCCTGATTTCCTGACGGCCAACAACACCGTCTTCACCAACGTGGCCTCGGTCACAATTGAAGACCAGCGGGCTTCTGAAAACACAACCTTCGACATCACTGGTCCCGACGGGGAGATTTCGGCCGGGCAGCGCTACTACCCCGATTCCAACGGTTTTCCGTATACCATCATCTCGATGAACGCAAGCGGCCCGTATGCGGCCTACGTCTGGGGGCCTGACTGGATCACATCCAGCACCATCACAAATTACTACACCTTCGTCGTGGGAGACCTGGTGACAACTGCGAACGCCCTGTTCAACACGCCCACGACAACCGTGACCGCCTCCAGCAGCCTTGGTGGGGGAAATCCCAAGCCGCTGGTGATTTACTACACGCTGGATGGAAGCCAGCCTTCCACGAGCAGCATCTTGTACACGGGTCCAATCACTCTTACCAACACAACGACCGTGACCTGGATTGGAACAAGAAACGGGTATGGCCCGCAGTATGCCACAAACCTCTATGGATATGTGCCTCCAGTCACGGCGACTCCCCTCCCTGGAACCAACAACAACGCCATTGATATCACCCTGTCGGTTGCCAACGGGCAGCCAGTCTCCTACACCCTGGATGGCGCCACCTGGCAGGGCTACGACAATCAGCCGATCCACATCGACGGCTACAACAACGGCGTGCTGAACCTCTCCGCCACCTACACAGGCGGGCTGACCAACACTTTTACCTACTGCTTTGCCACGACTCCCCCCATTGTCACGCCGGCCGGCGGTCTCATCACCAGTAATATTCAGGTCACGGCCACGTCGGGTGGAACAACAGATTGCTTCATCTACTACTACGCCGGCGACCTTGGCGGTGGCACGGCCAACATGGGTTTGGCGCCCATTCTTTACATGGGACCGGTTGCTGTGACCGGCAGCCGCAACCTCGTGTTCCAGGCCACCAAAACCGGCTACACGGACAGCCCCCTGGTGAACATGGACTACATGGCCCAGTTGCCGCCGCTGCAAGTTCTGACGAGCGGCGGCGCCTTCACCAACATGGTTTCGGTCAGCTTGGCCGCAGGCTTGTCCGGGTTCGGCGGTACCTACAACATGGTGCATCCTGACGGTTCAACCACGGTCATAAGCAGCTCATCCCCCAGCGTCAGCTTCAACGTGAACGGCACGGGCACTTACACATTCTACATGGCGCGCGCCGGTTGGGTCAACAGCCCCTCCACCAATTGGAGCGGCACATTCCAGGTGACCGACCTGCAAATCAATCCCAACAGCCCGGTCATCAGCGATCCAACTTATCCCATTACGGCAACCGGAGATCCTTCAAATCCGAAACCCCTGGTTATCTATTATACGCTGGACGGGAGCCTGCCGACCACCGGGTCCCTCCTTTTCTCTGTCCCGCTGACCTGCAGCACCGACACCACGGTCACTTGGCTGGCCACCCGGGATGGATACAGCCCCGAATACCAGACCAATGCCTACCACTATATCGCTGGCGCAAGCCTCTCCCCGACCAATGCCGTGTTCTACAACGCGCAACAGTTTACAATCACGGGCTTTGGCACGGGCACGATCTACTACCGCACCAACTACAGTCCTTGGGTTGTTTACACGGGGCCGTTTACGATAGACGGCCAGGCCATCATTGATTATTATGTTTCCTCCTCGCAGGTCGCCAGCCTGACCAACGAGTTTGTGGCAAAATTCCAGGTGGCCCAACCCTCGTTTACCCCTGTGGGGCAAGTTGAGTCCGGCCCAATCACCCTCACGGCCAGCTGCAGCACCACCAACGCCGCCATTTACTACGACATGGGCGACATCAATGGCAACTGGCCGTCCTTCATAGGAGCGAGCAGCGCCACCGGACCGGTTTACTCCGGAGGACTGACGCCCTACGCGGCATTCATTTGGCCGCCCGGAAACGTGAGCTTTACATCATTGGTAAACCTTTACACCAACAGCTTCCCTTTTGATGGACAAACCACTCGCATGTTCGTTTTCATCGGGCGCAAAGTGGGATACTATGACAGCGCCTTTACCAACACGGTGTACACGGCAATCCTGCCACTGCCGGTTTCCGCGCTGGGGAACAACATCACCATCAGCGTCCCGACGGTCAACACTCTCACGTCCAGCATTGCCGCCAACTGGTCCGGGCAGAGTTATGCCATCAATACGACGGCCGTCCAGCCCACGTATACCAAAGCCGGCGCCTACAGCTACACCACCTGGCGCTGGGCCTGGGCCAATTCCCCCACATTGACGGTCAATGTCAGTTTCGCCCAGCCTGCCAATTTCACCAACAGCCTGCCTCTGGAGATGGTGCAGCCGGGCACTGTTTATACCATCGGCCGCATGCCGGACCTGTATGAGGCGGTCGGCACCCTGGCGAACTCACCCACCATGTGGTATAACTGGACTGCACCCGCAAACGGCTTTGCCACGGTGGCTGTCTTGAACAACGAAACCGGCGCCAGCAATGCATTCATTTGCGCCATGGGACAAGGGTCGTCTTCGGCGAACTTTACCGCCTTGTCATCCAATTACGTGTCCTCCACGATCGCGGTGGTGGGCGCCCAGGAATATCAGATGGGGATATACCAATACGACCTGGCTTCGACGAACTTTCAGGTTGATTTGAGTTTTGTGCCAGAGCCGGCCAACGACAACTTCGCCAACGCGTACCCTCTTGTGTCCACCATTCAATCCGGGCAGCCTATCACCGGGTACACCTTCTCTTCCACAACGGAGCCGGGCGAGCCTGCCGGAGCAAACACTGTGTGGTTCGAGTATGATTGCTATCAGCCCGGCGTGCTGGCGGTTTATCCAAGCGGAGGGAACATCTCCCTCTGGCAGGGAACCAGCGTGGCCGGCCTCACGCCCGTCCCGCAGTATTACACAACCCCGATGGACCCGCGATGGACGGACATTAATTTCGTCATGGAGCCATGGGGTCCGAATCCTGAACCCAACACCTTATACAACACGAAAGGCGTTGATTTCAATCTGACCCAACCGGGAACCTATTATTTGAGGCTGAGCGGACCGCCCTCGGTTTACACCAACCAAGTGGAATTCCACCTCCGGCCCATCAACGACAATTTTGAAAACCCGATTGATTTGCCCATGGTCAGTTACTCTGGCACGACGGCGCAATTGCAGGATTATACCTACTCCTACAGTTATACATCGGAGGGTGCGACGCTCCAGGCCGGAGAGCCGGCCAATCCCATGGGCCCGGCCACCGTCTGGTATCGCTGGCAGGCTCCTGGCAACGGGGCTTTCAGCGTGGGCGCCACTTTGACCGCACAAACATTTGACCAGGACCCCGAAGCGCTGTTTTACCCCTGCCAGATCGACATGTACCAAGGAAACAGCCTCACCGAGCTGCAAACGGTGCCAAGCTCCTATACCAACTCCACGTTCTCTGTGGATACCACGGCCAGCCCAACCAACACATCATGGGACACGGCATGGCCGTTGAATGGGTCCAGCGTGACGGTGACCGAGCCCAACGGAGGCAGCGGCACATGGTGGTTTACCTATGTCAGTCCGGCGACAGGCACCATCACCGTCGACGCCGGCGGGGTCTGGTCGGTGGAAAGCGGCTCCCGCTTACAGGATGCAGTTCTCATCGGAGAAGCAGACGGTTACGGAGACAGCGGCCCGGGTACTTTCTCCGCCGTAAAAGGAGAGACCTATCACATACTGATTCCAGGTGGAGACCAGACCTTCGCCCTGTTCCCTTCGGGTTCGTACAACATCACGGCCCAAGCGGGGCAGCTCTACTACATCCGCCTCAGCGGAACCGGTTTCAGGCATACTATCACTGGATCATTCGCCAGCCAGCCCGGCAACGACAATCTGGCCAATGCTTCTGTCATAACGCTGACCCCCAACATCTACGATAACGGCGTAAAGTCGTCCATCAACGTAAGCGGGTCTTTGGACGGCGCCAGCAGCGAACCCGGCGAAAACATTACGGCGGCCGACGGCACCGTCTCCAGCCACACGGTCTGGTATGCCGTAACCCCGCCTTTCAGCGGGAAAATGACCACGGACACAGGGGATACCGTCTACAACAACGTTTACACCGTAACCAATGGCGCAACGCTGTCCATGGCGGCGTTGACCCCCATTCCAACAGTCACCTTCGATGTCGTGGCCGGGCAGACGTATTACATCCAGGTGTTGTCCGCGGCGGATTTGCCGTTCGCGCTCTACATCACGCTAATAGAGCTCCCGGTCAACGACATGTGGAGCAACGCGTTGCCCTTGAGCATTTCGCAGTTTTATGCCTACAACAACTATGCCACCACGGAACCGGGTGAACCGGCCGAGCCGTTTGCACTGGGCGCCTCAGTCTGGTGGAGTTACAGCCCAAGCCGCAACGGCACCCTGGTGCTGACCACCTCGCCGCAGATCGCCTCCATTTGGCAGGGGAGCAATTTCCTCGACATGACCATGCTCTCCACGGAAATCCCCACCAACGACGCCTATGGCAACAACACCATGGTGCCGATCGTGCAAAACCTGTCCGCCGGCCAGCAATACTGGATAGCCGTGGATTCAACACTGGGCTACGACATGGGAGATGGGGACATCCAGGTATCGGCTTCGTATTATCCGTTCCCCTCGAACGATGATTTTTCACAAGCCACTCCGCTCACATCATGGACCACCTACCCGACGGACAACGGTGATTTCTACTTCTTCTGGACGAGCGGCGACAACTACGGAGCCACTTCGGAGGCGCAGGAGCCGGCCGGGCAAACCAATTCAATCTGGTACTCCTGGACGGCGCCCGCCAAGCTCCTGGTTTACCCCTCCATCTACTCTTCTTATATGGGCGGCGGCGGCCAGTGGGGCGGGCCCGAAGCATACTGGGCTGCATCCCAATCGCTGGTGGCCAATGTCTACCGCGGAACAAGTCTGCAAAACCTCCAGCCCGTCAACAACACGTTCTTCGTCGCGCAGCCTGGGGAGATCTACTACATCGCCATCTGCGGGGCTCAAGGAACCTTCCAGTTCGAATGGAACACCGTGACATTCCCGACGGACGACATGGAGGCTAACGCGATCCCCTTTGTGGGAGCCGCCTCCACCCTGGTTTTGGAGAATTACGGAGCCAGCCGTGAAAGCTTCGAGCAGACTATCTACAACAACTCGGTCTGGGCCAAATGGAATTCTGGTGCCGCCACCAACATGTTCATCGGCCTGGCGCAAGTTGGGCCAAATCCTCTGGTCTTCCCGGAGAACACCGTCAACGAGGTCACCGTTTATGACGATCAGATGAATGTTGTGACTCAGGAGACCAACAACATCCCGTGGTCTCCAAACATCCCGTTGATCAACATGCCGGTCGGCACCAACCGAAATTATTACATCTCGGCTGAATCCTCGGCTCCAGGAACCCTGCTCCTCCAGTTGAGCGCGAACCCTCAAGGACAGACCAACATTTCGAACTTGAACTGGACGCCGCAGAACATCGCGACCAACCTCAGCCTCTGGTCGGCCCCGGCCAACGCACAAGCGCCGACGCCCTGGTTCTACTACTTGAATCTCCCGGCCTCCGGCAACATCCTGGTCACCGGTGATGGAGGCGGTGGCATCGCCGCCGTGGCAGCGGACGGGTCGGCCTTCCTGATTCAAAGCGGGGTGACCAACAATTACACCATGCTCATGCCGGCCACAGTGAACCAAAATGACATGATTGGCTTCCCCGATGCCGGAGGCACTCTCATCGTGGACGTCTTGCCGCCCGTCAACGATCTCAGGGCAAATGCAATGCCAATGCCCCTGACGGCATCCGGGCGCAACTTCACCACCACGTTTACCACCTGCAACTGGATGGGGTCCACCGAAGGGGATGGCATGGTGGACAGCGTTTGGTACCAGGTTTACGTCCCCGTCAACGGGGTGGCCCAGATCGTCAACAGTCCCTTTGTCAATGCCTCATCGAGCACCACCCTGCACTGGATCCAAACCGATGCGACCAGCCTGGGGACAATGGCATCGGCCAATCTCATTAACGACCAGGTGTGCCAGTTGAGCGGCGTCTACGCAGGAGTCATCAACGTCAACGTGGCACAGGGTTACTATTACGTGGTCCAATCCGACGGACCCGGCCTCGCCACCTTCGGTGTCACGGTCAGCCCGGCGCCCCCCAACGACAACTTTACCAACGCCACCCCCTTCGCATGGGCAGTCTCAGCGAGCTACAGCAACGGAAAAACCTACGCCGCATCCTACCTCGTTGACGTCAATGGAGCCTCGGTTGAGCCCGGGGAACCCCCGACAATCGGGCAAAGGACCGTGTGGTATAGCACGACGGTGCCGAGCGCCGGCCAGATCACTTTCAACAACCAGGACTCGGTCTATACGGGAGATGGCACCATGGCGGGCCTGCAGGAACTTTTCGGTGCGGGCCAAGGCACTGGCGCGCTGAACGTCACCGCGGGGGAGAATCTGTGGATACAAGCCAGCGGATCAGGAACAGCCTACATCAATCCGGGAGCGCACTCCATGCAACTGCTGGTTCAGCCATTCAACGACAACATAGCCAACGCCATCAACATGGCCAGCTACACCCAGGTGACGCCGACCAACTGGAACGGCCAGCAGGTCTATATGTACACATTCCAGGCTCCTGCTGGATTTTGGACGCTGGCCAGCGACGGGCATTACGTCCGAAATTGGTACGGTGTGCATGGCACGACGAACCTTCTCAGTGTAACCGTCTCGCAGCCGGACAGCGCGGCTGGATATTACGACTTCGGCGCAGGCATCGCCACGGAGATGCAGTATAACCAGGTCGTTTACGGGCCGGGCAGCCATTTCTATTATCCAAATGTTTGGGGCTATTCGCCTTATGACATTAACGTCCCGCAAGTCTGGGCCTACAACGAAGAGCAGCTGCTCTACAGTCAGACCGGCACGGATCCGACGTACCGCGGACTGTTTGACATGACCGCGTTCCCCACGGGGCCGGGCATCTCATATCTCTACGCCGTCCCCAAAAACATTCTGTTCCAAAGCGTTCAATCCGTGCTCCTGAGCAACACCCCGCCGTCAACGGTGGCATCGCCCAGCCCCTGCACTTACACATTCATCCTGGCCCATCCAGACACGATCTGGCTGGCGCCTGTGTTTCCCTGCGCAGCCTCGCAGCCGATCCTGCTCACGGCCCAAGTGCAAACTCAGCAGACCACGGCCTACGATTACCTGGCCACGATTGAAACGAACGAGGTTACCCAGCCCGGGTCTTACGGATCCGTTTGGTGGTCCATGACCATGCCATTGTCAGGCGCGCTCACGGTGACCGCCAAGCCCAACAGCAGCATCAGCGGGTCACAGGCACCCTTGATTTACATCTGGAGGGGCACGGCCATGAACAACCTTCAAATGGTGGCCAGCACGTATAGCAACAACCTCGCGTGCGGACAGTTCAATGCCGGTGATCCAGTCATGATCAGCGCCGACATCGGTCCAGCCGGACCGGGGTTGTTCGACCTGACCATGACCGAAGGCCCTCCGGTCATCAATGCCACACCAGACCAGTCCGAATACATGCTGCCCTATACCAGCGTGGCCTTTGAAAACAGCAGCGTCTGGGACTACAGCCAGCAATATACCCTTCAATTGGGGGCGACCAACCTTTGGTATCGAATCAAAGCCGCACCCGGCAGCGGCTGGTTGCAACGCCTGGACGCCGATCCTACGACGGTCGTGCTTTACCAACCAGTACTGCAAGACCTGCAGCTTATTCCCCCCAGTTGCGCCTTTTCGGGCACCTTGACCGTAAACGTGAGCACGGAGAACGACGTCTACGGGCCCATGGCGATCTATTACACGACAGACGGCAGCACTCCAACGACAAACTCGCCCGTTTATACGGCGCCGTTCGCACTGACCGGCACGACCACCATCAACCTGTTGGGCGTCAGGCCGGGGCGCACCCCGGAGACATGCACGGCCACTTACTCCTATCAGGGAACCGTGCAATGCAGCCTGGCCAGCGACGGCAACTACTCGGGACCGGTCACGTTCACTTTGAGCGACAACAACACCAACGCCACTCTGCTGTATCGCATCACCGGTGGAAATTGGATCACTTACACCAATGCCGTCACCCTGGACGGGATCAGTTCCGGCAGCGGGTACGTTTACTTCACCCAATTGGTCAACGGGCAGACGAACGCCCTGCAGTTTGTGCATGCCCAGTTCACAGCCGGCCCTCCGCAGGTGAACCCGCTCAACGCCGTGTTTCAAGGCAACAACATCGCCCTCTCCGACACCACAGGCGAAACGGTGAGTTATACGAAGCTGACCATCAATCAACTGGTGGCGGGCGGGTTTGCTGACAACGCCGCCGTTTCGGCAAATCAAAGCAGTCCGGGGACGTTCACAGGTTCGCTGGCGCTCACTCCAGGAAATTACATGTTCCAGTTCCAAACGCAAAAGGCCGGCTACCAACTCAGCATGCCTGTCACCGGAACCTACTTGCTACAGCCCCAACCCTGATGAAGATGCTACCCAACATACCATGTGGCCGAAACCGCAATGCGGTGACGCAGGAAAACCAAGGAGGCCCTAAAATGAGAGCTGTGGTTAAGAATTTGCCCAAGGGATTCACCTTGATGGTTGCGCTGGCGCTTTGGTTGTTTTCCGCCACCATGGGAGGGGCTCAAACGGTAGATCCCAACCTCCCGGCCCTCGGAGTCATCTGGCCGGAACTCAACCAGGTTACCACCGTGAGCAGCAACGGGCTTTTTTACATTACCGGACCGCCCGGCGCCATAACCCAGACAACATACGGAATCATGTGGGGGAACGGATCGATGCTGGACGGAAACATTCCGCAACCGGGCACGATTTACTACCAGGTCGACAACGGGCCGTGGACCGCGTACAACAGCGCCGTCTCGCCGGTTGTTTTTTCGGTGACCAACACCCAGATTCAGGTGTATGGAACCATCGGCGGGCAGGTTTCTCAAACCAACACCTATGTATGGGCCATTCAATACAATGACCTGCTGTTGTCGCCGGCCAACTACACTTACACCATCGACACCAACGGCTGCGCCCAGCGCAGCGCGACGCCGACGGCAACCTACGTATTTACGAACTCTGTCACCGTGACCGCGCAAACCTTTGGCCCGAACAGCTGCAGCTTCATGTCTTACACCCCGCCGCCGCTGCAAGTATCCTACAACACAGACGGGTCCGACAACTGGATTTCCTACACCGCGCCCATCACGCTGACCAACAGCACGACCCTCTACTGGATGGCCGCGCGGCAGGGATGCGCCACGCAATACGCCACCAGCGCCTACGCGGCTTTCATCAACGTCGGCATGGTTCCAGGAGGCGGTTCCTTCCAAAATCCCATCACGGAAACGATTAACACCGCCGGAGCCGCCGTTCAATACAGCGTCAATGGAAGCGATTGGGCGGCTTACACCGGGCCCTTTACCGTGGACGGAAACGATCCGCGCAACCCCGCGGGCTACGGGCAGAACAACCCGGGATCCAGTGTGCAATTGCGCTACCTGTCCGGAGGATTGTACGTCACCAACACCTACACCCCTTGCTTTTCCATCGCCCCCTTGGTTACTTCCCCGGCTCTGAACAACATCCACGGCGGATGGGCGGCCGTTTACGAGCTTGGCTACCAGGACGCCTCCACCCCGTTCCTGACAAACTTTGTTCCGTTGGAAATCAACAGCCCGGTGACCTTGACAGCATCGACGGCCACAGCCGGGGCCACTATTTGGTACTCATATTACACGGACTGCTCCCGCCAGGACCAATATTATTCCAACGGGGTGGATTCCCACGAGACCAATGTTTACACGGGGCCGCTCACCATCAGCAGCCGCGCCTACCTGAATTTCGAAGCAACCAAGACAAATTATTACCGCTGGTCCTCGCAAGATTGGGACGTTCAGTACACCTTTCTTACGCCGTTGAGCGCGCCGGTCTTCAGCGTCACCGGCGGAACCTTCAGCAACCAGTTCACTCTCACGCTCACGGAATCAAACAGTTTTGAGCCCACCTCCTCCCAAGCGTTTTACCTGGGAACCCTGGGTTATTATGCGGCGCCCCAAGGTCCGTATACCGTGAATGGCGACGGCAGCATCAGTCAGAACTTCACGGTCTCAGGCACTGGCACCTACACGGCATCCATTGTTCCCGGGTCCTGGGGGGAAACCAGCCCGTCCGCTTCCGCCGCTTTTAATTTCCTGGTCAACGAAATGGTCACCACCGCCAACCAGACATTTGTGCAAAGCCCCCTGGCCGTCAGCGCCGGCAGCCCGACCCAAAGCACCGACTACCCTGGCTTTGCGGTTTACCACACCACTGACGGAACGCTGCCCACGGTTCTCAGCGGTTTCGCCCAGACCTTTGAAATAACCAATACCACCACGGTGGTCTGGGAAGGCTACCGGAACGGCTACACCCCGCAATACGTCACCAACACCTACACCTATGCGGGACCGGTCATGGCCAGCCCGAGCCCGGGCACCTACGATCAGAACATCAATGTGACGCTGACAGGACCCGTTGGAAGCTCCGTCACTTACAGCCTTGATGGAACCAACTGGCTCAGCTACACCGGCCCGGTTTCGCTCGCCGGCTACGTGGATGCCAGCATCACGATCCAGGCCACCTACAGCGGGGGACCCACCAGCCAGTTTGTTTATTCCTTCGCAGGGGGCGCCTCATCCAGTTATGCCGGACTGGCCCCGTTCCTGTTCCAAACACCCCAGTATTGCACCAGCGTGGGGGGAATCTATTACATCACAAACATGGAGATGGAAGCGGCTGGTTTTCTGGCGGTATGGACAGACGCCAACGGCGACCCCAGCGGGCTTCCCTTTTCGAGTGGAATCTATTACCGGATCGACAACGGGGCCTGGCTTTCCTACTCGGGCGGATATCTTCCATTCAGTTCAGCCGTCAACACGCAGCTGGACCTGACCGGCTACGTTACAGGGCAGCCCACGCAGACCAACACGTATACGTTCAATGTTTCAGAAGACGACATCGTAGTCCAACCCAATGCCGGGTATGCCTACACCAATCAGGGCACCATCCTTATCGGCTATGACGCCGCCAATGGAAACCAGCCCATTTACAGCGCCTGTTCGCAGCGCAGCGCCTCCCCCAACGCGCTCTACGTTTTTACAAATTCGGTTTCGGTCACCGCCTATACCCTGCCCAACAATTCATGCCAGTCGATGACGACCCTTCCATGCCAGTTATGGTATAACACGGATGGGTCCAGCAACTGGACGCTTTACGCGGGGCCCATCACCCTCTCCAGCAGCACCACCCTTTACTGGAAGCGCACGCGCCCCGGCTATGTGACCGCCTATGCGACCAGCTCCTACGCGGCTTTCATCAATGTCGGCATGTTTCCGGGAGGGGGTGTTTTCCAAAATGCCGTCACGGAGACAATCAACGCCGCCGGAGCCACCGTGCAGTACGGCGTGAACGGAAGCGCCTGGGCGGCTTACACCGGGCCCTTTACCGTGGACGGAAACGATCCGCGCAACCCCGCGGGCTACGGGCAGAACAACCCCGGATCCACCGTGCAATTGCGCTACCTGTCGGGGGGCCTGTATGTGACCAACACTTATAACCCGCTCTTTTGCATCGCTCCCCTGGTTGGTTCCCCCGCTTTGAATAACATCCACAGCGCATGGACGGCCATCTACGAGCTTGGCTACGTCAACACAGCCAATCCCTTCCTCACGAACTTTTCACCCCTGGAGATCAACAGCCCGGTGACCTTGACGGTCTCCACCGCCACGGCCGGAGCCACCATTTGGTATCAGTATTCCTCCGATTATCTCCATCAAGACCAGTATTATTCCAACAGCGTGGACTCCCACGATACCCTCGTTTACTCCGGCCCCATCACCATCACCAATCGTGCTTACCTGGATTTTCAAGCAACCAAGCCAAACTATTATCGCTGGGGCAACCCGGATTGGGACATCACCTATTGCTTTCTGACGCCCCTAAGCCAGCCGGTGTTCAGCGCCCCCGGCGGATCGGTGTTTACCAACCAATATCTCCTGACCGTAACCGAGCCCAACGCGTATCTGGCGGGGCAGGTTGCCTTCTATCTCGGCAATGGCGAGGGCTATTACCTGCAGCCCACGGGAACCGCCATTGTCAAGGGGGACGGAAGCGTCAGCCAGAATTATTGGATATTTGGAAGCGACACCTACACCGCGACGGTGATTCCAGGGGGAGACGGGGAGACAGCTCCGCCCGCTTCCGCAACCTACACTTTTGTGGTCAACGAGCTGGTGACCACGCCCAGCCAGAATTTCCAAGGCGCCCTCCCAATCAGGGCCTCCAGCGCCAATGGAACCTCCGACATGGGAAACTGGGTCATTTATTATACCACCAACGGAACCCTGCCCACAGTCAGCAGCCCGCAGTATAGTTCGGCGCTGACACTGACCAACACAACCACCGTCATCTGGATGGGATATCGTCCCTCTTTCGCGCCCCAATACATCACCAACATCTACACTTACATGTCGCCGGTCTCGGTCAGCCCAGGTCCGGGACTGTACAATCAAGCCATTGATCTTGTTTTGACGCCTGCCAACAGCGGGATTGCTTACAGCTTGGACGGAATCAACTGGCTCAGCTACACGAGTCCGATCCATCTGGACGGCTATGGCAACGGAACCGCGACCCTGCAAGCCTATTACCCCGGCGGCTTCACAAACCAGTACACTTATACGTTTCAAGCCAGCGCGCCCCAGGTTTCCCCGGCCTCGACCAACTTCAACGGAGCCATCACGGTCACCGCGGTTCCGGGGGCCAGCGGAGGGAGCATCGCCTATTCGATCACCGACCAAAATGGAAACCTGGTCCAAGACACGACCAATTACAGCGGCCCCATAAGCAATACAAACACGGCCGGCTATACGTTCCAGGTTTTCAAGGCTGGCTACACCCCCAGCATTTTCACTCTGGCAACCTACGTCAGCATGACGCCGACCCTGCTCATGGTCACCAACCTCAGCACGCTGACCATTTACACCAGTCAGCAGTCGGGCAGCCCCTGGTGGCAGATTTACGCGGGAAATTCTCCAAACAATCTATCCACCGCCATGACCTATGCCTACACGATGCCTGGACAAACGGCCAGCCTCTCGCTGGTCAACGCGCCCTACACCTACTACAGCTGCTACATCACCACCAACGGGGGAACAAACGCCCTGGTCATTCCGTTGACCATGGTTCAGAACAACACCTCCGCCGTGATCTGGTCCGCTTCGTATAACGGACAAGGAAATACGAACACCACCAGCTATCAAAACCCGGGGGTCACCACCATCGTTGGCCTCACCAACGCCACCGTTCAAACAGCCCAGAACCCAAGTCCGGGGCAGATGCCTGTATTCCAATACACGCCCTGGCTGGCGGACCCGCTGACGGCCCAGCTGCTCAACGGCGTCCTGTGGATGAATTCCAACCAGGATTACCTGGTGTCAATGAACGGATCGGTTTCTGGAAACTATGAGCTGGCGGCAGAGTTGCGCCAGCTTCCCTCCAATGATGCGTTGACCAACGCAATCACATGGGCTGTGAACGCATCGAACAACTTGCCGATTTCGCTTTCTTCCATGGGTTATAATATTTACGCCTCGACGGAGACAGGGGAACAAATGGTCATGGGCGGCAAAACCGTCTGGTATCAAATCACCCCGGCGCAAGGGGGCACTTTCATGGCTCAAGTCACTCCTTATTCCGACACCCGGCTCCACAACGGGGCCAATCTGCAGCCGATCAACTTTGAGCTTCTAAATCCGGAAATGACCATCTGGCAGGGCACCAACATGGCCAGCCTTACCCTGGTCGCTGACTCAAAAGTCCCGAACCCAAGTACATCGATCAACCCCTACAATTTCCCGTCCCAAACAGGGTGCGTCATGGCGGCCAGCAACACCTACTATTTGCGCATTGATGCTTCCGGCAGCCCTGGCGAGTACGATTTGACCAAATCTTTCGACCCCAACGCGGCCAACGACAACTTCGCCAACGCCCAGTTGCTGCTCTCCACCGTCAGCACCTACGACAACGGCATTCGCTATCGCTATGCCATAACATCGGGAAATTACGGCGCCACCACCGAAGCCGGCGAACCCCTGGCCGACTCTCACAGCGTTTGGTTTGAAATCATCACTCCAAGCAGCGGTTATCTGGCATCATCCGTCATCAGCACGGTCCAAAGCAACACTGCCGCGGTTTACCAATACTTGATTCCATCCAATTCGGTGGTGGCGGTTTCCAACGTGGTGGCGCTTCCCCAGGGCGCATTCCTGCCTGCGGGCACGGCCGTTTATCTGGCGGTCTGCAGCACCGCCACCAACGGAACGACCTTCGACTTCAGCGCGACCCTGACCGAGCCTCCAGCCAACGATTACACCACCAACGCGCTGATCCTGTCCGGTGATGAACCCAACACAACGCTTTTCTCCGTTTATGATTCCTACTCCAAAGCGGATGAAAGTTTGGACGAGCAAATTCCGGGCGCGCTCAACTCCATCTGGTGGACTGTGACCCCGAACAACCCGGGCACGCTGACGGTGCAGAACCCCGATGGAAATTATCCAAACACTTATTGGATGCTTTTTGAGAACGGGCAGCAATTGCCGGTGTTTGACTCCCGCGCGGACCGCCGCACTTACCAGCTGAACGATGTGGCCGCATATCTGTTCAAGCTCACGGAACCCGATGCCAATGTGGGGGACGGCCAGTTGAATTTCATGCTGGAAGCGAGTCCAACCAATTACGAGAATAATCCCACGCCCATCACCTCTTACACGATGGTGCCTTATGCGAACGGACCGGTCTACAGTTACTCTCTGGCCGGCATCGACAACGCAACCAACCAGGCGGGCGCGCCCTTCAACCATGCTGTCTGGTACTCATGGGAGCCTCCGCTTCCGAACAGCGGACTGGCTCAGGTCAGCCTCACTTCTTCACTTGTCAGCTATCAAGTGACCCTGGACGGAAACGGACTCGCCACCAATCCAATTCCATGCGCGCCGGCGGACAACCTGCTGATTGCGGTGGGCGGAAGCATCGACACCTACATCCTTGGCATGGACTTTCGTTCTCTCCCCAGCAACGACGAACTGGCCAACGCCATACCCGTCCCGCTTGGCCAGGACTTCTTGTTCTACACCAAATACGGCACCATGAGCACCAACGTGTTCGGCACCAATACAGTGCAAGGGGCGGCCGATCTCTGGTGCATTTACGACCCGCACAATGAGAGCAATGCGTCCTTCTACATCTCACCCATCACCAACGGGCCATCCATTACTCTGCAGATCATCCAAGACAATCAAGTCCTCGGGCAGGAGACCGTCGATCTCATGAATGATCCCCCCTTGAACATTACATTCACCAATTTGGACACGGCGGTCCTGCGCATCATTGTGGCCCAGCCCAACACGGACGTCAGCCTGACCATCCAGAGCCAGGCCCGCAACGACAACTTTGCCAACGCCGAGGTCATCAACCTGGTTCCTTCGTCCCAGACTGTGGCCGTGGCGGGAGGGACGATGACGCTCACGGAATACACCTCTCATATTGTGTCGGACAACGCCAATGCCACGCTGGAGCCCGGCGAGTCCTTTTCCGGCTTTTTCACGCGCGATCCCGGAGACTTGGCCGGGCAGTCGCTGTGGTGGCAGGTCACCACGCCCGTCCAGGGTATTTTCAGCATTAAAACCCGCGCCACCTCGGTACCTCTCGACATCGAGGTAACCCAGAGCAACACCCTTCCACACAGCATCTATGACTTCATTGCCTGGAACTCAACCACGATGACGCAGAACTCACTGGCTGCGGACGGCACCGTCGTTTTCACTTCAAGCCCCGGCCAATCCTACTGGATCCGCATAGACACGCTGGTGGGCAGCACTGGGAGGGTTGATTTCGATGTCTCCCAGATTCAAATGCCGGCGGGCGACGATGTTTACAATCCCCTAGTGCTCTCACAGACGGGCGGCCCGCAAACCTCCTACTACCTGGGCCAATATCCCAGCACGACCGGGGGATATAGTTATGGCGCGGTGGCCACAATATACGGAGCCACCAGGGAGTACATCCAGGGGTTCCTCGAAGACGCCTCCAAGGTTTACTTGAGCACGGGAACTGGTCCGCTCAGCCAGCAATATGCCCTGGGCGAATTGCCGCTTTACCCGGCATGGCAAACCCTGTGGTATACATTTACCCCGAGCGCAACCACTCGTTATGTGATCCAAAACTCGGCCAACTTCACACCCATCATCCTGCTCACTCAGAGCGACCCCACCATGTTGGGCGGGTCATTCGCCTACATTGACAACAACTCAGAAGTGACGCTCCTCCAAGGGCAGACTTATTACTTCACAGTCGACGCGCTGGTTCCACCTGCAGCCACCTTCTCCGGCAACCCCATCTTCTTCCAAATGAGCGCCATGCAGCTGTGCGATGATCCCATTGACGTTGGACTCCAGGGCTTGAACTCGGACATCAACAGGGACTGCGAGGATTCCATTCCGGGGGTTATTTCGTTGAGCCTTGTGCCCAGCGCGATTCCGGCAAATGATTCCATCCTGACCCCGATCGCACTGAATCTGAGCGAGGGTTATGTGCGAGACAGCTGCGTCAATCCCTTCGGAAATTACTTTGTCCGCTATGCCGAGGAAAATACAAACGCGACCGCGGAAAACGATCCCAATTACGTCGATGCGGATTACCTGGGCGGCGCCGGAAAAACACTGTGGTGGACAATCACCCCCACCCTATCCGGCCCGCTGTACATTGACACTTCGGCCAGTCAAATGCCCGTCATCATCAAAATCTTTTCCGGAAACGATTTCTCCCTCGGGTCCCTCTTTAGCAGCGGACAGGCGGATTACCTGGTGCAAGCGGGGGTGCCCTACCTCATCGGCATGGATTCGGCGGCCGGCACCAGCGGCATGATGGCGTTCACGATCTATCAGACTCCCACCAGCCCGGTCAACGACATGTTTTCCAGCGCCGAGGAAATTACCACTCCCCAGGTTTGCGGAACCCTCAACTATTCAACGATCGAGCAATTCGAAAGCATCGGGGCCACCGGCAGCATCTGGTACAGAGTGGAAAACTACACCCAGACAAATGAGGCCTATGCCTTTCAACTCACCGCGACCAACGCGCTGATGGACCTGTATCAAAACAACGGGGGACCCATCCAGAATAGCATCCCGGAAACATTGGGGGCATCCAACTTCAACTGGGTGGCACAGCCGGGAGAGCAAGACTACATTCGTGTCTGGACGACAAACTCGCCGGCCATGGGCAGTATTACGATCAACAGCACCTTCGACCCAACCTGGTATGCCGGGCAGGAATATATCACTCCCTCGGGTTATTTTGTGGGATATTTGACCATCCAGGCCAACAGTCAATCCAGCGCGCTGCCCTTCGTTTACTACTCCCCGGCGAACACCACCACCAACAGCACCGTGTATACAGGACCGTTCACGATTACCAATTCCCAGACCATTGACTTCATGGTGGTGATCCAGAACATCATGAGTTACCATGTGACCAACACCTACATCCAGCTGCCGGATGAGTAGCGGTTCACAGGGTTGGCGCGAGGGAGCGGTTAAGAATTCTGTGCGGAATGCAAAATAAAGCTGGTGTCACGTAGTCTCTCTCGCTATGGTCTTGGTTC
>Ga0224558_1000706_pt1 | contig 38449 bp, 32 predicted proteins | sample 714S32024metaG_FD_180682 | JGI IMG/M metagenome (GOLD analysis project Ga0224558, IMG submission 180682) | Peat soil microbial communities from Stordalen Mire, Sweden - 717 S3 20-24 | ecosystem: Environmental > Terrestrial > Soil > Wetlands > Peat | place: Sweden: Norrbotten County, Stordalen... | reverse complement strand
TTTAGCGCATTGAAGAAAGAACGCTTGCCAAGTGTCGACTTGCTTCAACAGGGCCGCGCCCGCGCGGGCGCGGAATGGGGTGAGCTTTTGCCTCCGCCTCCAACCTTGGACCGGCCAGGAGTTTGAGGGGCTATGTCAAGGCGCGCCTACAGGAAGTCGGCATCCACGCCAATCCCTGCGATGCCGACGCCTTGGCGTTGCTTCTCCAAGCTGGCAACATCCTCCCCCGGCTCCTCAATCACCTGCGCGGAAGCCGTGGCTCGTCACCTTGTGCCTGATGGCCTTGTGACCATGCCGCAGGAGCGCCCTGGCGAGCGCCGTTTTACCTACTGCGACCATCGGGTCATCTGGGGGACTCATGCCCCAGGGTCCATCCGCAGGCCTTGGGATGCTGCCGGATTTGGCAGGTCCTGCTGGAACGGAAATCTATATGAAAGAAGCTTTGGAATAGGTTGTTGAACTATTGCGTGCGCCAGCCAGCGCCGGTTGCTGCTGCTCCGGCGCGGCCAAAATGAGCAGCGGCACGGTATCTGATGGCGGCTCTTTCGCGGAAAGCGATGGAGAAGGCGTGGGGTTGCGGAACTGTGCTTAAGTCGGGTGGCCCGGTTGGACGCCCGCAGATCCCACAGCAGGCCCTTTTTGTAGCTCTTCAATTTCATCCCGGCTCTCCGTTAATCGCTGTTTGGCCACGTCAAAATCGCATCACCTTTGAACCCGGCGAAATTGAGGGCCCTGTAGGTGTTGGTGGCCAACGTGACCCAAATCCACGCTTCTTGGCACTCGTTCAAGCGTCTCCGGTTCACTTTGAAGGGGATATCATCGTGTCGGTTATGGCATCCAGCCAAAGTCCATGCATCAATCAAATTGGCAGTTTCGGCATCAATTCCACTATCACACCAGCCACCGTATTTTGTCTCGGTGAACTCGCGGTTTAAACATTCCAAGCGCCAGCCGATCGGAACAAAAGTCCCCTCCAGGCCATGTTGGTTACACGAATAGCCTCCAACCTGATTGCTGATCCAGACGCCTGATTTGATCGGCAAAATCAGACCAGCACTATCATTGCTCCACAATTCGATCTTAGGCAGATTTTGCTCGTTCTCGTAAATGTTCTGGCCTTTTTTCATGCTGTACACTAGATTATCCGAATTGCCAAATCAAGCGATCTCAGCACCGTAATTTACTCCGCGAGCCTGTCCGGTTCGTGTCGCTTCCCGTACCCCGGCAGTTTCCACGGCTGCAACTGACTGTTCCTTCACCGCGGATGCTGCCTTCGCCGCATCTGCACCGGCTCGGCAAGGCGAGCGAATGAGGCAGCCCAGTGGGAGTGGTCTTCAGAGGGTACCGCGCCCGGACCCCGAATGAAAGTGAGCCGGTGAGGGCACAGCAAAAACCGAAGGCGGAGCAAAACAGGCCGTAAAACAAAAAGACAAAAAGGCAGGGGCAGCCCGTAGGGGAAAGACCTCGCAGGCTGACTACGCGAAGCGCACACGCCCCGGCGCGGTCCGTGTGCAACGCACACACTGACTGCGCGGAAAGGCGCAGCCGCCTGACGGCCAAAAGGACGCTCCGTCGGTTGGCGCGGGGTCCTTTGTAAAATCGGCAGGCCCAGGCCCTCACCCTCTGCCAACTCGCAAAGCCGCCGGGCACTCATTTCCGAACGGAGGAACTTCTCAAATTTATCCATAAAGCCAGCCTATGCTGTACACTAGAATTGGGTAACCCCCTCTGACATGGCGTCCTCAGCAAGCTCCGCGACCTCCTGCCACAGCCCTGATTCCAGTGCTTCCAACGGTGTCATCCCGTCCATGTGGCATGGGGTGACCAGCCATTCTATGAATTGCTCGCTCCCCAGCCGGTTGCGCAGGGCCGTGATGGTGTTGAACTGAACCGCTCTTAACAGTCGTTCGCTTGTACTCATGCAGCTTAGTTTGGCATCGTTCATATAAGCCAAACCAAGAACTTCATCATGAGAGAAATCACTTCTTCCGATGTAGCTGCGTCCTGCATACAGGCCGTAACCGATCACGTCACCCAGCAGGCTGCCAGAGGTTCCCTCCTGTGCGTTTTGACGGGGGACGCCAGGCCGGCTCTTCGGAGTCGGCTTGAGCATTTACCCGATCCCTGGTGCCCGGTGGATTTTATGGTTGAAATTGAAGCTGATTTTGCGCATTGGAAAGGGAATCATATGAACCAGCGAAAACTTGGAACACAAGGATTGACCGTTTCGGCGCTCGGACTCGGGTGCATGGGAATGTCGGAGTTCTACGGCTCGCGCGATGACCAGGAATCCATCGCCACGATCCACCGCGCGGTCGCTCTCGGGGTGACCTTGCTCGACACGGCGGACATGTACGGCTGCGGCGAAAACGAGCGGCTGGTCGGACGCGCCATCAAAGGCCGCCGCCGCGAGGTGATCCTGGCCACGAAATTCGGAAACGTGCGCGACGAGCGGGGTAATTTCCTAGGCGTCAACGGCGCTCCCGAATACGTCCGGCAGTGTTGCGATGCCAGCCTGCGGCGGCTGGGCGTGGATGAAATTGACCTCTACTACCAGCACCGGGTGGACCCGCAGGTGCCGATTGAGGAAACCGTCGGAGCGATGAGCGAATTGGTTCGCGCCGGAAAAGTGCATTACCTGGGATTGTCCGAAGCGGCGCCCGCGACGATCCGGCAGGCGATGAAAGCGCATCCCATCAGCGCGTTGCAGACGGAGTATTCCCTGTGGACGCGCGATGTGGAGGCGGAAATTCGGCCGGTCTGCCGGGAATTGGGAATCGGCTTCGTGGCCTATAGCCCGTTGGGTCGCGGCTTTCTCACGGCGAAATTCAAGAAAGCCGACGACCTGCCGCCGGGGGATTGGCGCCGGAACTCGCCGCGCTTCCAAGGGGAGAACTTCGAGCGCAACCGAGAATTGGTTGAGCGGATCGAAGCGCTGGCGAGGCGGAAGAAATGCACGGCAGCGCAACTGGCTTTGGGCTGGGTGCTGGCCCAAGGCGACGACATCGTTCCAATTCCCGGCACCAAGCGACGAAAGTATCTTGAAGAAAACGTGGCGGCGCTGAACATCGAACTGACACCGGCGGATCTGGAAGAAATCTCGGCAGCGGCGCCTCCCGGAGCCGCCGCCGGCATGCGTTACCCGGAAGCCAGCATGCAGAGCGTCAATCGCTGAGCCGCCAGAACGCGCCGGATTTGCCGATGGACTTGAGTGAAGCGATCCCTGATTGTAAATGTTGAATATGCCACTCTTAAAACTAGAAACTACGGTTGTACTCTCTGAGGATAAACGGCAAGCTCTGCTGGTCTCTCTGTCCAAAATCGTCGCCGAAACCATTGGCAAGCCGCAACAATACGTCATGGTGACCGCGAGCCATGCCGCCATCCAGATGTCCGGCAGTCCGGGCGACGCGGCCTTCGTGGACGTCCGGAGCATTGGCGGGTTGACCGGCGAGGTGAACCGCAAGCTCTCGAAGAAGGTCTGCGAACTGTTGCACGAATCTCTCGGAATCCCGTCAAACCGAATTTACCTAAACTTCACCGATGTCCAAGCCAGCCATTGGGGCTGGAACGGGAACACGTTTGGGTGATGCGATGGACCTGCCCGAGGCCAATGGAACTTACGCGCTGTGAAAATCCAATTCATCACGGGTGACGCCACCAATCCCATCGGAGCTGGAAACAAGATCATCGCCCATGTCTGCAATGACATCGGCGCGTGGGGCGCAGGTTTTGTCCTGGCCATCTCCAAGCGATGGCCTGAGCCAAAGGCGGAATATCTGAAATCGCGGGGATGTCTGACGCTCGGCACAGTCTCCCTGGTTCAGGTTGAGCCAAGCATTTGGGTGGCGAACATGATTGCCCAAAGGGGAATTCGCACCGAGGACGGTGTTCCTCAAATCCGCTATGCCGCGCTCAGGCAGTGCTTGGGGATACTGGCTGTCGAAGCCCGGAAATTGGAGGCGACCATTCACATGCCGCGAATCGGTTGCGGCCTTGCAGGCGGGAAATGGGAATCCGTTGAGCCTTTGATTCGGATAGCAATCCCCACCACCGAGGTGTTTGTGTATGACCTGCCGCCAACCGCGAAATTGAAATGAGACGGCCATTGCCCCTGGCTGTCCCTGAGATCGGCCATTTCCGTGATTGACTCCAAACCCAAATCTGCATTACAAATTCCGCCATGACCGATCTTGCCACTTTAACAACGACGCAACTCCGCCAAGTCCTCGCCATCAAGGAGCAGATCGAGACGCTGCAAGGCCAACTCGATTCCATTGCTGGCGGAGGAGAAGTTCAATCCCCTTCAACTGAGGAAGCCCCCACTCCGGCCAAGCGCAAATATCACATGTCCGCTGCCCATCGACGCAAACTCATAAAGGCTCTGGCCAGGGCACGGAAGATACGCTGGGCCAAGGCGAAGGGAACCAAAGCGAAGCCCTCCAAGAAGGATTGGCGCAGCAGTCCGGCGGTCAGGGCCAAACTCTCAGCGGCAGCCAAACTGAGATGGGCGAAGGCGAAGGCGGAGGGGAGGAAGACGCTGTAAGGTTCGGGACCGCTGCTGACGTGGATGATTGATCTGCAAGCATGCCATCGCCCACTTCCCATCCCCGCGATCCATTACACGGCATTACGCTGGGGAACATCCTCAATCAACTTGTTCAAAAGCATGGCTGGAATGAAATGGGGGGCCGTATTCCTATCCGCTGTTTTCGGTTCAATCCAACGGTAAAATCGAGCCTCACGTTCCTGCGTAAAACACCTTGGGCCCGTAAAAGGGTGGAAGATTGGTTTATCGGGGAGCTTTGAAATATGCTGACCGACGAACTGCTCACTGATTACGCTGGCAAGTTCTTCGGATAGGTGCGCGAACTTTGGGGTGACCAAGCAGCAGAGGCGGCTCGATTGCACATCATTGCTGATTTGAAACAGAAAGGGTGGACCGAAGATCAGCTATTTCCCCAGGACGAGGAGCACTACAAGCGCATTTACTCGATTGGAGCGCTTTGGATGTCTTCGTGGTTCAGCCAGGACGGCGGTTCGATTCGCGCAAGTTGATAATCCGCCGCCATTTGGAACCGCGCCCCGGAGTGAACCGGAAACGGGTGCATCGGGGTGATCTCTGGGTCAAGCGCCTTCAATTCCTCCCGCGCGAATTTCAGGTCCAGAATGTAGGTGTCGATGGGGTCCGTTTCTCGCACCTTGGGCCGCTGGGTGTAGGCCGCCAGCCGGATGGTCTGGCACAGTGGCAGGTAGGAAAAAACCTCCGCCGCGATGAAGGCGCATTCCCCGGTCACCAGGTCAAAGTAATCGCGATTGCGTTCCACCTTGTCGCGCGCCACCTCCCGGATCTCACCGTTTTTGAGCAGTCTTTTCCGGGTGAATAGAATGACCTGCTCCATCTCGGGCAAGTCCAGATTCAGCGAAATCAGATCCGCCGTGTCGAAAAACAATCCGCACTGGGTTGCATCCTGGAATGGCAGGTGCAGGCCGGTGAAGATTTCCGTGAGCGTGTGTTTGATCTCCTCAAGACCGCCGGCCGTCAGCCGTTTTAGCCAAGCGATGCGCTCCGTTTCCCGGGCCTCCCATTCCGCCTGCGCCGCCTTCAACTGCTGCTCGTATTCGGCCAGCGACTCAAGATATCGCTGCTCGATTTCAGGCTGTCGTTCCAGCCACATGGCCGGGAACAGCGTCTTGGCATGGTTCTGGGCGAACAACGCCGGCAGCAACCGATACGGAGCTTGGGATTTCACCGACTCAGTCAGTTCGTTGAGGCATTTTGCCTCTTCCTCCGGCCAGACCGGCTCCGGCGGAGGTTGCTGCGTGGATTCAAACGGCCTCTGGGTTTGGGCTTGGATGAAGTTTTCCAGGCTGGGAATCTCAGGGAGGGGCTTCCAGAAGTGGAGCATCTGCTGATACTGCTCCCATTGGTCATCAATCACTTGCTGTGCCTCTTTCGCCTTCTCCTCCTGCTCTTGGCGCCGATGCATGGCCTCCCACTGGCGGGCGGAGAGGCTGCGTTCCACCGAAGGACGATCATAGCTCCGGGAGGAACTGACCAAGCGCTGCCGGTAGGACAGGCCGGTCCCCGGGATGCCGGCGGAGCCGTAAAGGCCGCGCGGGCCGAGGTTGATGTGGGCGCCGCGGACCCCCGCAGAAAGGGAGACGCCACTGCCGCTCAAGTTCAACTTAAGCCCTGGCAGAATGCTGACGCGCCGGCTGAAGCGAAAACCCATAATCAATCAATCATTCGATAGATCGGCCAATATTTCCCCGGTTTTTCTCACCAGGCCAATACGTGGAAATATCTTGGTTACGGTGAGTGAATGCTCTTCGGCCGACAGGGCCGCCATGGCATCTTCCGCGAAAACCTGATTGTAACCGTATTCGTAAGCGAACCGGGCGGTGCTTTCCACGCCGATATTCGTCGAGATGCCGCACAGGATCATGGTCGTTATGCCGCGCCTTCGGAATTCCAAGTCCAACTCCGTCCCGTAAAACGCGCCCCACTGGCGTTTGGTGATCACGATGTCGCCTGGTTTGGGACCCATTTCCGGGACAATCTCCGTCCAGTCCGGCGGCGGCTTTTGAAACTGCATGGGCGCGTCGGCGACCGGATGCAGGGCATTTTTTCCGTCGGGCGACAGGGCAACCCTCACCAAAAAAACCGGCATCCCGTGTTTCCGGCACGCCTCGGCCAGGGCCGCCGCGTTTCTGACCACGAGGTCCGACGCATGGGGGGCGGTTTGCCGTCCGACAATGCCTTTCTGGAGATCTATGACCACCAGCGCCGTCTTTGATCTGTCAATCATTGTGTTTTTCATAATTGTCGCAGTGCCACTTTGGGATACGGCCACGCGCTCAAGATTGATGCCAACAACGGGAGGATGGCAAGCCCGCGCACGCGGTGCCGAACCAGAGCACGAACTTGGGCCCTTGCCGACGCTGATGGGACCAACCGATTTCCTGCGTTGCGATGCAACTCGCAATTTACAATGATGGTCCAATGAAATCGCCGGAACCGCCAGATTCGCACCATTTGATCGCCGCGGATGGTTGGCTTGGCCTTGGCAACTGGCAAGAGGCCCAATCGGAAATCGAAAAAATCGCCCCGGAGTTGCGGATGCATCCTGACGTGCAGGAGATCCGTTGGCAGATCCAAGCCAAGGCGAAGAAGTGGGAGGAAGCCATTTGCGTTGCCAGAGAAATCACACAACGCACGCCCGAGTTGCCCTTCGGTTGGATACATCTGGCGTATTCACTGCACGAATTGCGTCGTACACAAGAGGCATATGGCACGCTGAAACCCATATCCGAGCGCTTTCCTGAAGAATGGCTGATGGGTTACAACATGGCCTGCTATGCCTGCCAGTTGGGAAATCAGGACGAAGCCCGGCATTGGCTCGAACTTGCATACAAACGCGGAGACAAAAGCGAAATCCGAAAAATGGCTCGAGTTGATCCCGATCTGGCGCCACTGAGAGCCAGATTTGGGGAGATTTGATTGTCGGGGTATGGACCAGAGTTGTCTCCGGCATCCTGGGTCAAATGCTCTTCGGTTCCCTTCTGAGGAGCCAAACAGTGGTCAGGCACTTCTTGCCGCCGTTCACGGGCAGTTGAAGCCGCCACCCCATTCAGTTTAGGATGTGCCATAATGACGACGGCTTTGGCATCTGGAGCTCTGCTGGGCCTCTTCTGCGGCCTCGCCCCCGGCCCTCTGCTGGCGCTGGTGCTGGCACAAACGCTGCGGCATGGCCCACGGGAAGGCTGCAAGATCGCCCTGACCCCGCTGGTCACCGATGCCCCGGTTATCGCCTTGGCGCTGGCGCTGGCGGCGAAGATGGCGCAACTCCGCCTCTTGCTCGGCATTGTGTCCATCGCCGGCGGAGCCTTCGTCTTGTACCTGGCCTGGGAAGGCTTTCGCACCGAACGTGTGGCCGCTGAAGCCCCGGCTGAACACCCCAAATCGTGGTTCAAGGGGATTTTGACCAATCTGCTCAACCCGCACCCGTGGCTGTTCTGGATGACGGTTGGGGCGGCGACGTTGGCGAAAGCGATGGCTCAAAGCTGGCCGACCGCAGTCGCCTTCCTATGCGGCTTTTACCTGCTGTTGGTCGGCTCGAAAGTGCTGGTTGTGCTGCTGGCCGCGCGATCCCGCGACTTGCTGGCCGGGCGGCTCTACCGGGTGGTGATGCGCGTCCTTGCCGTGCTGCTGGCTTTCTTTGCGCTCCTGCTGTTCCGGGAGGGATGGAAGCAGCTCGGATGATCAGCCATGAGTTCATTCAACCCTCGCCTGGCTGACCAGATACCAGCCGTCCTTTGCCGGCGCGTCCATTGCCAAATTTAGCGTCCGCCCGGGCTGGCTGGGTCAATCAACGCGACGGCCAGGGTGTAATCTCCTCTCTCCAGGCTCGCCGGTATCTGTACCGCCGCCCAGCACCACAATTTTCCCCCGGAACGAATTTAATTGCGGGTCCTGACCAACGCGGCGAGATTGACTCATGGAAACGACGGACAAACTAGACCTCGTCTTCGACGACGTTGTTTACGACAACAACGCCCAGGAGGTCTTTAAAAAAAGTTCCATGCGCTCGACAACCAGCGAGACCTCCTTGCTGCAAGGTGGGTAACTCATTCGCTAACCGCCGGGAGGGCCTTACGCAAAACCTGGCCTGGGTTGTCCACGGGAGACATGAGGACGCAGGCGCAAGCCGTGGCTCGCAGTTCTACGCGCCATCGGCGGCTCTCGGATCCCCAACCGCAAACAACGTAATCGGCTTCGACAGGCCGGGTGCCCAATAAAGCGGTAAGCGATCCTCGAACATCTCTAGTTCCAGTAACCAGAACGGAAGCGAGAGCGTCGTTCGACAAACTAAACTTCGTCGAACGGATGGTCAAAACCTGAACTGCCTCCCCCTGCGACGTCAGCGCCTTCGCCCAAAGCAGCGGCGAGACAGAAATGGGCGTGACGGCGACGTGAAAATCCAAGGAATCGCCAATGAGATTTAAGAGCGGCCGAACTTGCCGAGCTGGATCGCGCAATTCGAGTTGGGGGTAAACGACGCCTATACGGAACTCCGTGCGACGGAACTCTACACGGGAAATTGAAAGTTCGCCTCCCAAAGGATCGGTAACCCTCTCCACGTACTCCACCCGCTCGGTATAGGCGCCTTCAAGCCAGTCGCCTCGAATGGTCGAGAGGCTGTATCCTGACTTCGCTTCCCGGCTGTAGGGCTTGGCCTGCATGGCCGAAGCGACCTTGGCGAGCTGCGCCCGCCCCAATGGGGCCACACTTAACCAGCGATAGCGCGTGTGCATAACGTCGTTCAAGCGTTAGGACGAAGGCTCGGCTTCCTGGGCCTTCGAGAGGGCGGCGTAGGCACTGGCCTCCAACAGGGCTAAAAGTTGGTGCTTCTCCACGCCTTCGACGCCGCGCCGTGACTTGGCGAAACTCCCGTCCTCGTGGCGCTCATATTTCCCGAAGACCTCATACCGGAATCCCGTGCCACGCTCGCCATCCCGGAACTCGGCGCCAAACTCAATCAAAGGGCCGTCCCCTGACTCCGGATCAACCGTCCAAATCAGCTTCGACAGGCAAAACCCGCTCTTGGCGTAATCCTGGTACTGCTGGGACATGAGCAGACTAGTGCCATGCAACAAGGCGCGCTTCACCAAACCCTGAAACTGTTCCTTCGCCTCCTTAACTTCGGCCTTGGAGGAACCAGGCACAGCACCATTGGCCTGATCACCTTCCACATCCCCCTCGTCATCGTCCTCTACAGCTTCGGTGTCCAACGGGCGGTCAACCTGCAAACCGCGCTCGTCCTTCAACTCGTATCCCGCAATACCGCGCGCCATCTCGACGAAGAAGGCCGATCGTTGAACGCTGGTCAGTCCCGAAACCACAATCTCACGCCGGGGAGGCGGGGTCTCCGCTGCCGGCACCAACTTCTTCTCAATGGCGTCCAGGATCTCCAAGGCCCGGGCGTTTTCATGGTGGCGCACCATAAAGTGGTCGCCCTCGCGCTCCACCCGGATAATCAGAGTCTTGTCCACCTGTTGGAGACAACGGGTCTTTGAAAAGTTGGGTTCTGTGTAATCGACTGCCAGATCGAGCGCGCCGTCTTGGGAAACCTGGAGCCGATAAACCTCACCTTGGCGGGTGCCGCGCTCCTGTTGCACCGCCGCAGCCGCCGTAACGACGCTCTGAATATCCAAATCCGCGGCCGGGATCTGGCACGTTGAGAATTTGTCCTCCCGGTCGGGTGTCTCGATGATTTCAAGCAAGGTCTCAAGCTGGGGCCAAGACAAAGGAGAGGTCTGGAGATACCGGCAAATCTCCTCTTTGGGCAGAGCCGGAGAAAGAATAATTCCCCGGAGGCGCAGAAAAACCCGAAGCTTGGAAAGGCTGACCGTCCCCTGGGCCAGCAGATCAAATATGTCCTTGTCGTCGGCGTAATAGCGGGAGACATGCGTTGGCTTGCTCACTTGGGATCCCTCCGTTCCATTCCGATGGCAATGGTGCTAAACCGCTTAATAATCGTCGTAATCGGGTCAAACGTGATCCGGTTGAGTCGCGCGCGAAATTCCCGCAAACCGTAAAACTCGGCCGCATACGCGTCCTTGGCCCGGTCAAAATGGCCCGCGGCCTCGTGATGGGCGAACGGCATCCGAAGGCTGATGCGCTCCTCGTCGCCCAAGAGGTCAAACCGGAAAAACGCATCAAACAGATATTTGAACTCATCCACCGAAGAACCGTCCCCGCGATAGTAAACGAAATAGTGAACCCGGGGACCCCCATCTGGTTCGGAGGCCTTCGTGAAACGAAGAATCTGCCACGGGCTTAGAAGGACCTCTATGGAAGCGGCTGCCTGGTTCTGCTTCTTGGGTCGGGTTCCGATCAAATCGGGATAATAAAAAGAATACTCCTTCTTGGAGGGCAGACGATCCGTTCCGCGAGAACCCCGCAAATCGTTGGCAACGGTCGCCAAGTAACTGACTGTCGCGGGGCTAAAAACAAAGACACGATTGGAGGCATCAAGGGGCGCGTCCTTCGTATCCATGAACTCGAAAAACTTTTCGAAATCCCCGTCGTAATCCCCATCGTGATTATAAACAAAAAGCAGACCGTGGCAACGGTAGTTGCTGGTGTCGTCGCCGTAGAGGTTGCGCCAACCGGAACTGACGTTCGCACAGTCTGCGGCCTTGCAAAGACTGGTCACCGCGCCGCGAACCTGGGCCTTCTTGAGCGATCCCACCGCGTAGCTCTTGAGGTCAACGTTCAGGAACACCTTCGCATCCTCGTACGGATCTTCGTACGCCTGCACAACGTCGGAAGGGTGGGTGTCCAGATCATGCTTGTCCCGGGCAACGCAAGGCCAGTTAACATCCTCTGGCCCCTTCTGCTGCCAACCAAACTCCGCGAAGATCTCCTCCGAGACCTTCTTGGCCATTGTCGCGGTATTCGTTGTTTCGGGCATAAACCGGCCTGGCACCCAGCATGCGCGCGCGCCAGATCATCAGACTAGCGACCGACCGAGGATGAAGTCAAGCGGCACAACAGGACGGTTTTTAGTTTGAATTCAAGTGTCTGATTGGTTGGACTTGACCGGGTGTCGCGGTGCGATCAAAAGGAGAAACTGGACATTCAAAAAAAGACAAATATTTGACTGTTTTCTCTTAAGGCTTTTTTTGGGGGAAAGGCCCGAAGGGGAAGTAGGGCGGGGGCGGCTGCACGAGTTGCGCAGATGGACAGGCCGGAAGCGGCACGCCGATTTGCATTTCGATCCACGCAAGCAGTTCTCAGCCGGTCGTCCCAATCATCAGAGACATCAGCCTCTTCCATCCAAACTGCGGAGCCGGTTTCACGCTCTCGTTGTGCTGGATCCGGGTCTCAGAACTCGAAAGTCAGGGTCCAAAGCTCTACGATTCGACCATGAAACCTTCCGCGCCATTGTTGGTCCTGGCCCTCCTGCACCAGGCTCTTTGCGGCCAAATCCCGCCCGCCGTCATTCCCGCCGGCGTCGGCGTCAACATCCATTTCGTCACCGGACACGCGCGCGATCTGGACCTGATCACCAACGCCGGGTTCCGGTTTGTGCGGATGGATTTCAGTTGGGAGGCGACGGAGAGAAAAGCGGGCGTCTATGATTGGACAGAGTATGATGAATTGACGGCCCACCTGGAGCAACGCGGATTGCGGGCGCTTTACATCCTGGATTATGTGAACGGCTTGTATGAGCCAATGGTGGATGCCCGCCGCGCGGTCGGAGAACCAGCGCCGGAAAAGCATGTGGCCTCTCCCCGCCATCCCGAGAGCGTGGCCGCCTTCGCGCGCTGGGCGGCGGCGGCGGCAGTTCATTTTCAGGGCCGCCATGTAGTATGGGAAATTTACAACGAACCGAACGGCGGTTTTTGGCGGCCCAAACCGGACGCCGCCGAGTACACAACGCTGGCGCTGGCGACCGCCCGGGCCATCCGGGAAGCGGAACCTTCCGCCACAATCATCGCCCCGGCCATGTCAGGGTTCGACTGGAAATATATGGAACTTTTCCTGCAATCGGGCGTGCTGGAATTTCTGGATGGCGTCAGCGTTCATCCCTATCGGGATCCCAATCATCCCCCGGAAACCGCCGCCGCGGATTACAAGAGGTTGCGCGAGTTGATTGACCGTTTCGCGCCGGAATCCAAGCGCGGGAAAATCCCCATCCTGAGCGGCGAGTGGGGTTATGCGTCGAACACCAAGGGCGTCTCGCTGGAAACTCAGGCCGCATTTGCCGTCCGCCAGCAACTTTGCAATTTGCTCAACGGCGTCCCTCTCTCGATCTGGTACGATTGGAAGAATGACGGACATAACCCCGCCGACAACGAGCAGAACTTCGGGACCGTCAAGGAAGACCTGGAACCCAAACCCGCCTATACCGCCCTCAAAACGATGACGGCGGAGTTGAGCGGCTACCGGCTGGAACGAAGGCTGGATGGTCTGGCGGAAAGCGACTTCGTTCTGCTGTTTGTCAACGGGGCCGGGGATCGCAAGGCAGTCGGGTGGACGTTGGCGGACCCGCATGTCGTCCACCTGACCGGCTTACAGCCGGAGATTTCCCTGGAGCTTGGGCCGCTCCCGCGATATGCGGCGATGGCTTTGGGGATGTCCCTCGGCGATCAGGCCACCAACGGCCTGCTGATTAACTCGTTTGAGACCAGCGCGGACCTGCTGCGATTCACCCGGATCAGTTGCTCCGTTTCCTCCTCGACCAAGGGGGCCACCGATGGGCAGAAAGCGGCCCTGGTCGTCTTTTCCAACGTGGATTGGCCCAACCTCTTTTTCAAAGTGGGAACGGATTTTGACAACGGCGACTGGCGCGCCTGGGGCGCCGTGGCGGTGGACATACTCAATACCAACCCGGCCAGCGTGATGGTGGATATTCGCGTGGATGACGACTTCTCGGCGGACGGCGCGAAACACTGCCAGACCGGCTCCATTGGCGTTCCCGCGGGTCAAAAGGCCACCGTTGTGATGCCCTTGAGCAAGAGCATTCCTCCTGGCATGAAAGGCGGCCCCCCCATTTACCCTGACGCTCTCCAAATGAATGTCTCTGGCCCCTCCATAGACCTTTGGCACATTGTCGCGTTCCAGATTTTTCTCCCCACACCGGGCAGGCAAACGACCCTCTTTCTCGACAATATCCGTTTGCTGCCTCCGACGCCGCTGAACGGCTTGGCTGATCAATACGGCCAGTTCACGCGCGCCGATTGGCCCGGCAAAATCCATCAGGACGCGGATTTTCAGCAGCAGAACACCGAGGAGCAACAGGGGCTCGTCGCCCACCCGAAGCCTCCAGACCGTGATCTCTATGGCGCCTGGAGGGATGGTCCCCAGCTCACCAACAGTGGTTTCTTTCGCACCGCCTTCGTGCTCAACGGACAGGAGGTCAGCCCCGGTTCCGTGCCGGCGAACCAGGGTCGCTGGTGGCTCGTCGCGCCGTCCGACCGGCTCTTCTTCTCGCTGGGCGTGGATGTCATTGACTACGGAGAAACCACCCGCGTTGCCGGCCGGGAGAGCCTCTTCGACTGGCTGCCAGACCCCGGCGACCCGCTCCAGCAGTTTTCTTATCCCGGCGCCTCCAGGACGGCGAACTTTTATGGCATGAATCTTTATCGAAAGTACGGGACCAACTGGAGGAGCCAGGCGCGTTCCCGCGCATTGGACCGGCTGGATTCCTGGGGCTTTAACACCATCGGCAACTGGTCCTCCAGCGATCTGTTTGACGCACACCGCATTCCCTACACCGTATCGGTTGATTACAACAACTCAGGCGTGGCCAAGTTCTTTTCCGCCGGCCAGCAGATGACGGATGTGTTTGATGCGCGTTTCCCCGCCCGGATGGCGGCGGGCATCTCCAACGCCGTTGCCTCCAGGAAAAACGACCCGTGGTGCCTGGGATATTTTGTGGAGAATGAACTGCCGTGGGCAGGCTGGGGCAGCGGCCTCACGGAACAATATGCCCTGCCCATCGGCGTGCTGGCCTCCACCAACGCCCTGCCCGCGAAGGCCGGGTTCGGCCGCCTGCTCCAGAGCCGATACTCCTCAGTGTCCCGGTTGAACGCCGCGTGGAACACCAGCCTCGCATCCTGGAATGACATTTCGAACCACGCGGTCACACTTCCCTCCACGCTGACGACTGCATGCGTCGCGGACCTGGGCGGGTTCCTCACCGACTTCGCTGATCGCTACTTTTCCATCGTGCGCGCGAACATGAAACAATTCGCTCCGAATCAGCTTTATCTCGGATGCCGGTTCGCTTCCCGGCCAACCGAAGCCGTGAGCGTCGCGACCCAATACTGTGATGTGATCAGCTTCAACATCTACAATCGAAGCCTGGACCCGAACACTTGGGCATTCCCCAGTACGCTGGGCAAACCCTGCGTGATCGGCGAATTCCACTTTGGCGCGCTGGATCGCGGAATGTTCCACCCCGGTTTGGTGCGAACCAGAGACCAGACGGACCGGGGCCAGGCTTACAAGGAGTATCTGCGCAGCGTGCTCGCACTGCCGGCGTTTGTGGGATGCCACTGGTTCCAGTACTCTGACGAACCTTTGACCGGACGCTTTGACGGGGAGAATTACAACATTGGCCTGGTCTCAGGCACAGACACTCCTTATGGGGAACTGGTCGCCGCCGCGCGACAGATCCAGGGCGACGTTTATACCCGTAACCGCAGCCTGCCATATAAACTGCCATCGAGATAAATGGGCCGATGAGGCCCTCGACGGCAAATGTCGAAGGATGTTCAGCCTGTCTCAGCAAGGGCTTGCTTTGCGGCTTTCCTCGCCTCTCCCAAATCGAGATGGTCATGCCCGTTGGCCAAGTCGAGAAGTTCTGCTGGGAGCAGATTGTCAAATTTCTGCGTCGCCTTGACAGGGATGTGGCTCGCCAGTTCCACATCGCTGCGAAGAGGAACGAACTATTGCCGTCAGGTGCTCCAGGAAGGCTCGCTCGGAGTCCATGTGGTAACCTTCAGCGCCCGTTCCCGAAGCCTATTTTGGGTGGCCTTGTCGAGAAGCTGCCGTACCATCGAAATGCCGGCTCGGAGGGTGAGTTTTCACGAGGAATGGCCCAGGGCAGGGACTACCTCTGGTCCATTTTTGGGGTAGTAAAACCAGGTTCACTTTCGTAACTCTTGGCCACGGGATCACCTCACCCTATTCCCGTTGGCTCTCGCGGATAAGTGCGTGGATCACATAGTTTTGCGGAATTTTCTCCTGTTCGAGACGAATAATTTGCGACGAGACCTCCAAGTACGCGTCCATTTCATCCTGGTTGAGATTAGTTGGTGACTGGCCCGCTGATGCACCGCGGCCCGCAAGGCGATGAAATCTGTGCAGCGTCTGGATGTCCATCATCAGGCTCTTGATCGCGGGAAATGCCGTTCTCAATCGCGCCAGGATGTGGAAACCGTGCTCATCAATGTCACCCCAATATTGAACATCACAATCAGAGAGCCACTGCACCTTGTGCAGCAGCTCGGCCGCATTCCCCTGCCCCCAGATGGCCAGCCCGTTTAGAATATCCGGCAAACACGCAAAATTCATTAGGTTCTCCGTGATGACCACCCGGAGACCTCACGCGGGTAGTCTGCGAAAGGCGCCGAGAGACACCCCCATCTCTGTGTGGGAGACTCCCAGCCGGCCAAGAAGGCTGGGGTCCAGCGTGCGGAACCGGATCATGGGTTCAAGCGGCTTCAGACCGAATCGTTCTTCGAATGCATCTCCTTCCTCCTTGGTGCCGTCGTGGAGAATCGCGCTGAGGAGGCTTGAGAGCACCTTTGAGTTTTCCTGGATAAACTTGGTATGGACCGCAATGGGCAGCTGACGGATATACAAGCCGGGCCTTGGGTTAGCCATGAAGTATTCGCAGACCAGAAGCATATCGTCCCAAATGTGCCCAAATTCGACCATCCATTTTATATGGGATGCCATCCAGTCCTTCAACTGGGGCAATCGAGCCATGGTTGCAGCAAGGTTGGCCCGAAACTGTTCAACTTCAAGTTCCTTGCCCAAGGCTCTTATGAATTGCTCCTCGGAGTCAAACCGCACCTGACTGGGAAGGTTTTGGGTGCCGTATTTCCGGGTGTTTTTTGTCTCATACTCTATGGTATAGCCGAAGTTGCCGGTGGCCAATGTCGTTACATCCTTCTGGAGATTGGCAAACTCATCCGTGGTAGAAGGCAATCCGAATCGAATCCGAATGGGGAACATGGTCTCCCCAGTCACCAACGATCTCAGGTATACGGGATACTTTCGCTCCACCATGCCTTGGATTTCAGACGGAGTCAGCATGGTCAGTTGCTTTCCCGGGCCGCCTCGTATTCCGCGCGGGAAGCCCGGCGCAGCGACGAAACATCGTCCTGCACGGTAACCAGGTGGTAAGAATGCACGTAATTCTCCACGATGCGACTCTTGGCATCAAAGGGGTTGATAACCACCAACTGGAGCCCGAGTTCACTGAATAGATCCAGAGCCCGCTGCGAGTTCTCCTCGTCGGTCTTGCCGAAGGCCTCGTCAACCACCACCAATCGGAAGCGGTTGACGTCGTCCTTGCCGCCACAAAGCCCGTATTGGGCAGTGATGGCGGATGCCAGGATGGTGAAGGCTAGCAAACTCTTCTGGCCACCCGATTTACCTGAGGACTCAGAATAATACTCCGCCTCGGTGTTGTCGGCCGTGTAAAGCTCGCGCACTCCGTATTCCAGCCAATTTCGCACATCGGTCACCCGATTCGTCCATTCGGGCTGCGCGTCGAATTGCGAGATCAGTTCCCGGATATTTGTGTAGATGCCCTCCTGGTCCTCGGTTGCCGGCATGATGCCGTGGGAAAGACACTGTTTCAGTGCGGCCCGGAAAATCCGGGTCTCATCGGTCTTTGTGGGGGAAACGGTGATCTGGACGTATGTCTCTTTGGAGAATTTTATGTTCTTAAGCGATTCGTTGACCGCCTCGATCCGGTTGCGGATGTCTGCCTCCTGCTCGGTTAGTTTCGTGTTCAGGGCGGCAATATCCATGATGAGATTCGTGTTCAGCAGCGAGAAGAACCGTGCTTTGTGCTTTTCCAGGTCCTCTTTCTCCACTCGCACCTGGAGTGCGCAGAATTCTTCTCCAAACGAAATGTCCGCTTTTAAGTCGGCCGTTTCGTCTGGATACGTCCGCAGAAAATCCTGCATGGCCAAAATGACAGATGTGTTGAGCATGTTGATCGTGCTGCCTTGGTCGTAGGCCCTGCGCTGGAGCTTTTTGTCCACTTGCTTTTCAGTATCTTCGATGTTGTCGAGGGTCAGATCCGGAGCATCCTGTAGCTTCTCGACCTGATCCTTAATGGCGTCCATGTCCGGGGTGGCGCCCTGGAGCAAGTTTTTGAGTTTTTTCACGCTGGCCTGGTTGTCTCTGAGGCATTGTTGGAGGCCTCCGATCAACTCCCCGATCTTCTGGAGTTTCTCGCCCCGTTTCTCCATCCGTTCCTTCGTCTCGGAAAGCTCCTTTTCAAGCATCTGTATTTTGTTCGAACTCTTCTTAAGCCGTTCCTGTTCGGTGTGGAGTTGCTCCAGCGCCTTTTGCTCCGGACGGAAGTCGATGTTGTCGAATTCCTCGACTTGCAGTGCCTCCCGAATCGCCGTCAGCTTGGCATTGAGCGTCTTGATCTGGCCCGTCGCCTGCGCTAACCGCCCTTCGTGGTCCTTGACCTTCTTGTTGGCAGACTCAAAAGCCTCCTGCAGAGCGGCCAGCTTGCCCTGAGTATTCCACCCCAAAATGTAGCGGGATCGGTCGTTAATCTGCGAGCGGTCGTCTTTGATGTGCCGCGTACCATCCCGAATCAAGCCCTCGCGCGTGATGCCGTAGTCCACCTGGTTCAACGACTCAATATCGACACAACAGGTATGCGAGAAACGCCGGACAACCTCGGATTTTACATATTCGGTCATGGGTTTTCCCTCGTCGAACACCAATTTTGCAGGGACTCGCTTCGGATCATTCAGGAAATCGGCCCGGATGGCCGGCTTCGCCGATGGCACCCGGAAGAACACCAGTCGAGTTCCCAAATGGTGATGGTTGATGTATTTAGCGACCTCGAAGTAGCACCGCTCTGCAACGAGCAAGGAGGTACCGAAGTTGTGGAGTAGGCGTTCGATGGCGCCAGTCCACTCCTTGAACTCCGGCCGCACCTCCATCAATTCGCCCGCAAAGGGCAGGTCCGTCTCAGGAATACCCGTCTTCTGAGAGATGAGGGCCCTGATCCTCATCAGTGGCTCTGGAATGAGGACCTTATTGTCACGAACGCTCTTGGCCTCACTGATAATGGTCTCCCGGTCCTCTTCGGCCCGGCGTTTGGAAACCCCGTGTTCCAACTGCTTTTGCTCCTGCTGCTGCAAATTGCTTTCAAGAGCTCCGCGATCCGTCAGCAGCTTTCTGCGCATGGATTCAAACTGGTCTTTGGTATCCAGGGCTGTCGGGTGTTGTAGAATGCCCAACTGGCGCTTAATGCCATCCAGCACGCCCAACTTGATATCCCGCTCCCGCGCTGCCACCCGCATGTCGCGCTCAATATCTTTGAGGCGGCGGCCGGTCTCGTCGTTATCGATGGCGCTCGAGATGGATTCCTTTTTGGTCTGGTCCATAGACTGTTCGGCTGTTAAGCCGTCACGGTCCTTCTGCTTGTCGGCTATTTTGCCCTCCAGTTCCTCGTGGTAGGCGATTCGCAATTCCAGGTGCTTTTGGCCGTAATAGGTCTGCAGCGCCCCCCGAAGAGATTCCAGCTTCTCTTTTGCCTCCTGGGCAGCCGTCATCTTGCGGTAGTTCTGGGCCAAGGGCTTGAGTAGGATAAGCTGTACTTCCGCCCGCTTAATGGCCTCCCAGCAGGCGTTGAGCTGAACGTAATGCGGTTTGATCTGGGTCTCGATGAAACTGACCATGTTGGCCGATTCAAGCATGTGCTTCCGGATAAACTGGTTCAGGTCGGTGACCTCCTTGACCCCAATGGCCTGGTTGAACACTTCGAGGGCGCCAGAGCCCGGAATGCCAATCAGCCTGCGGAAAGCTTCCTCGTAGCCGGCAAAGGACGGGTACGGCTCGAACCCGCGGCGCTTGAGCACCTTCTGCATCTCTCGGGATTTCCCAAGGTCGGTGAGGTGTTCCTTGATGTTCTTGTCCGCCCGGGCGACCATGTAAATCTGGTCGGTCTTGTCGTTCTGCTCCCACAGAATTTGGGCCAAAGTGGCCTCGGAGCCTGTGAACTCGTTGGTGAAAACGGCCAACAAGATGGATTGGACCCCTTCCGTTCGAAGGAACTGTGTCAGGGCTGTGGCAGAGTCTTCCTGACTGCTTGAGCCGAAGGCACCCCGGATATATGTCTTTTTGGTGCGGTCGCGCCGGGTGTGCTTTAGTTTATGGTCGATCGAGGCGTCATTGTAGGTGGCTTTCGCCGGCGGAACCAGAAGAGTGCGCAGGGCATCGGCCGCAGTTGATTTGCCGGTGCCGTTGACTCCCACCAGCATGGTCCAGCGGCAGTCCGGAATCATGCGCTGCACAACTCCATTGAAGGTGCCCCAGTTTAGCATTTCCAGGCGTTTCAATCGAAACCCCGGCAGGATTTGCTTGCCATTAATCTCGATCGGTATTGTCGGTTGCATATTCTGTTAACCTTTTCTTGATGGCTTCCAACTCGTTTGGTCCCAGTTTGGCCTTCACGATGCGTTTCACTTCGAATTCCTCCGGATCATCTCGAATTTTTTCGAGGAAACCCATATCTGACAGCTTCTGGATGGCCGTGTCTACCTTTCCGAGGTCGCGGACCTGGTTGGTAGTCTCCGGCAGAAATGCAGCCACCAGATTCTGAAGCTCGCCGCGGGTCTTAACCAGTCGAATGGCATCAGGGGCAGTGGTATCAAATCGGCAAAACTCTTCGCGAAGGCAGGCCAGAAGGAGCGTGGCCTGGTAGGTGAGCGGCCGGCGCTGGGTTAGCCTGGGGATCCGATCCACCCCGTCGCACTCCAGTTGCCGCACGAATGCATATCCTTCCGCCTCATCCATCACGAGTTCTTGGCCAACCTGGTGGAAGTAATGCCGGACCTTCTCTTGTTGGGTGCGAAGTGTTTCCCAGGCTTCCTTGTCTTCCCTGTAAATGGGCTCGCGCAATAATCTGACCAAAATGAAGGAGATGTCCGAGAATTCGAGTGATGTCGTGTTCATGGCTATTTGCAAAAAAGGACTTTGGGCACCCGCCATTTGGCGGGAACAGGGCCTGGGATCGTGATGATTTGCTCTTCCTCACCGACGAAATGCTTCTGGCTTTCCAGGGCCACGATCAGGTAGCCCAAGACCTCGATCATGCCATACCGGGGCGGGAAACGATCAAGGACCATTTCCAACGTAAACGTGCTGGTCTGATCGAGGCACACCTCCACGTTTTTCCGCAGCTGATGCAGCCGGATATGAGGGAGATTCGAGAACTTCTTGAGCATCTCCAGGCTGATGCGATCGTCGGCCACATCCACTGATTTGACTTCGTCCAGAGCTTCCGGGGACTGCCAGAGCGGCCGGCTCATGGCGTTGAAGAACTCAGGACTCTCCTCCACTGACCAAATGGAGCCATCCGGGGGATCCGTCTTCAACCGGACCGCCAGGGCGTGGATGTCTTTGATGAGGGTTTGCACATGAGCCCGGTCGATTGCCCGGGTGGTATCCAGCACGCGGCGCAAGTTCGTGGACATCCGCTGGTGGGAATCCAGCACCTTTTCGCCCTCGATTAGAAGGTGCGAAACCAGGTTCTTCAGCAGGGGGTTGTTCTTGAGGCGTTCGTTGAGCTCGGGTAGGGAGAGCACGTTCTGCAGGGCATCTTGGAACTTCAGCCGGCGTTCCGTGGCCAGAAGCAGCCCCCAAAAAGCGTAGAAGGATTGACCTTGTTCGGATTTCTTCAGGGCATCGTCAGCATCCAGCATATTGCCCAGAATTGCCCCTTTGGTATACTCGGGCTTGGCGTGCTGTTCAGCAATCTGCTGGGCAATACGCTTGAAGTTTTCCTCCACCAGACGAAAATCTCCCAGTAGTTCCCGGGCCGTAGAGAGTAGAAGAGCGAAGCGTTCATTGACCTGGACCGGGGTGTAGATGGGCACCGAGCCGGTTGCCCGGATGCGGTCAATCTCCTCCTGAATGCGGGCGGCATCGGACTGAAGCTGCTGGATGCGGACATTGATGTCCGTCGTAGTGTTTCTGAGAATGTCGTCGAGTCCCGTGAAAATGTTCTCCAGCCGACTCTCCGTGCCAACGAACCCGGTGGAACCCTGTAGTTGCTCCATCCACAGAAGCGCCTTCTCAGCCCCGGAAGTCAGCTCGAATATGGGTTCCGTGGAATCCTCCCCATAGTATTTCCGCAGGAATCTGTGGGCATCATCGCACCATATCCCCAAGTACTGAGATGATGTCATTGGATACCCCTCCGGGTCCGATTGGCGGAGGTCTTCCAGGTAAGCGTCGAGCAGGGCGCGAAGTTGCCCTTCAGGAAGTGTGGCGCGGTGCTGAGCCTTGAAGGCGTGGAACAGAAATCCCAGCACCATCGCTGCGTTTTGACTCCTCAGCAGACCAGCGGCTGGATGATCCAGCAAAAGGTTGATTTCCTGATATGTCACAAGGTTAGATTACGTATCGTTTGCCACGGTACCAATGTTTTGGTGACTCTCTGGCATTGGGCGGTTCGGTGTGTTCGGCGGGTTTATGTCAGTCTGGCCTCGCTTTCACGATCCAGCCGCTGCAGCAGTTGGTTGCGATGGGTGGTTAGATTTTTCCCCACTCTTGATTTAACGCTCTCCTTCTCGCGCGTGTCGGCTTCGTGGATAAAGACCACTTTTCCGGTTTCGGCGTGTTGCAAATCACCATGCTCCGACACTGTGAAACCACAATGCGGCGCGTTCTGCTTCAAAAACTGCGCCAGATTCCCGATGGAACCGTCTGGCCGGAGAATCGGACCAAACACCAGCAGCAACCGTAAATTCTTGCAAATCGGCAGCAACCGGAAGAGCCAAGCGACATCGCGCTCGACCATTCGACCGAATTCGGGCCGGTCCGTTTCCTTATTCCTGAGCATCGCCGTTGTGGTGCGATATGAGACATCAATGTGGGTGGCGGTTCCTTCCTCGTAACGCATGTCCAGCAATTTCAGCCCAGTGCGCCAAGGCTCAAACCATTCGTGCGGAGGGGTCTTGTGTTTGAAGTAATCCCTCAACCGTCGCTTCCAATCAGCCGGCGTTACAACATCTGCCCAGCCACGGCTGGGATCAAACTCGCCACTGGCGGGATTCACGCCGACCGTGGCGACAAGCGCCGTGGCCGGGTTTCCAAAGAAGGGTATTGGCCAGTGTGGGCATTGGATCCTGTTCAGTGGGAAGTCATTCTGACTCGCTCTCCAATCTTGGAGCACGTTTGTCAGATGGTCAGAAATGGTCACGCGGCTCCTTTCTTGGCATGTCAACAACCTGCGGCGGCGGAATTGCCCATGCGGCGACACGGCTGGACAGACGCTCCAATTCCCCACCGGCGGTGATATGGGCGAACCAGACTTCGTCGGCCAAGGCGGCGACGAATTCATTGCGCTGGGTGGCCAGAGCGGAAGTGACGCGGTTCTCCCTGGCGGTGAATGCGGACAGAATTAAAAGGCGTCCACTGGCCAGGGGCTTCTCCAATTCCGAAGGCACGCGCTGAGGCAAAGAACGCGCGGGACAGATGATAATAGGTTGCGCGCCGCGCAGGAGGATTTGCAGACATTCCTTTTCCACCGGCGAATGGAAGCCGCTGATGACACAGCTTCCAGAGTCCCGCCACTTGGCGGCCTGGTCGTATGTCGTGAGGATGGCTTTGCTTGGGCAACGGGCGGAGCAAAAAAGCGCCGTTTTGGGCAAGTCAAACAGGCCGAGGTTGCCGAGGGTGGTCAATTGTGGCGGTGCGGCTGCACCCAAACGCTCGCGCAGACGGGCGGAATAGCGGGGATCACCCCACAAGATGCTTGCAGCTTGCAGGTTCACGGGGAAGAAGTGTCACTTTCCGCTTCCGGCACCATATCCACCGATTTCTTTTGCTCTGCTTTGAGCCTCTTCTTTTCCCGGTTCTCCACCTTCTTGATGCTTTCGGCCACCGGCAGGTTCTCCGGCATCGTGCCGCCGAGTTCGTGAATCGTCCGGCGGACTTTGCGGCCCACTTCACTGTGAATCCGGTTGGCAACCTCCTTGGAGCGCACATTTTCGCGGCGCAACTTGTCCTCGGCCTGCGTCGTGCGGAAAAGATTGGCCGCCAGTTCCAAACTCCCCATGTGGTCAAGTATATGTTCCTTGCGTTTGAGCCGCTTCCGCTCATGGATATCGCGCATCCCCAGCCCCCCATAAAGTCCGCGATAACCATGATCCATGAATATCGCATAATCCAGCGGCTGGACGACGCCCGATTGCTTCGCGACGCCCGCCAGCTTCTTGTTGCGTGTTTTCATCTCGGCGCGCAACAACAGCCGTTTCTGGTTTTCCTGCAACGCTTCCGCGTCGGCCAATTCCTGCCGGCGTGTCTGGATGGCGAAATAGGTCTGTCCGAGCGCAACGAGTGGTTTGCCGGGGTCGGCGTTTTGAATGACGAGGTAACACGCGTAGCGCGACAACGCCCAATCTTCCAACTCGCGTTGCGCCCCCGAACCGATGCCGACCATTTCGTTGAAAAGAACGAAATGGTCGGAAACCGCATGGCCGCTTTGTGTGCAGGCTTCGCGGGCTTTGGCGATGGCGGCGCTTAAATTGCGGAATTCCCGGTATTCCAGCACGCGGGCGAGTTCGCGGGCCGACCAAAATTCCGCGCCGGCCTGGTTGACGCGTTTGATCCGCTCGAAGGTGTTGCTGGCGGCGGCGGGCAATTGTTCGTTCATTGAATTCCCTTTTGTTCTTCGTCAGATTCGGTGTCGCGGCCCAGGCGGTATTTGATGTTGCAGTTCATGTGGCTGCGGCTTGCACGCTGGCCACAATCTTGGTTTCGTCAGCGATTGAGGCTTTGACTGGAAAGAGCGAGTCGAATTCTTGCGGGCTTTTGAGTTTTGCGATTAGAAAATCCACCCACTCTTGGGTGTACCCATAGTCGTCGTGGCGCTTATCATAGATGCAGTATTTCCAGTTCGTCTGTTCCGGATTTGAACTGCCGCTGGGCGGACGAATGTTGTATTTGCGCCAGCAACGGGCGTGAGTGTCCAAGTTGAAACGGTCCACATCCTTGCCAGCACGCGTTGTCTTTGGGTTCCCAAGTCCTTGCTGCACCTTCTTTACAACCTCGCCGGCTCTCATCTCGTCCAAATGTGAAACAGGAACTTCCTTGTATTTAACCATCGCGACCAAATGGCCAAGCTGTTTCTTTTCCTCGTCCGACAACTTGTCATAGTGAACAAAGTGAATGGGGAGCGCGTTGTCACTTTTGTGGTTCGCAACCTGGATCAAGAACGCCTTAAAGGAGTATTTGCCGCTCGCTATGACTTCGGGTGAGATCGTGGAGCGATACCGTTGGATGAAATCCGCCACCTGCTTGGTGGCTGGGGCGTGTTTTACAGCCTCCACCAAGCTGTCGGCTGACGGAAACAGTTGAAGTGAAAACGACAAACTTTCGCGGATGCGGTTCTTTGGGCCGAATTCCTTTTCAATCATCTCGTCGAAGTTTAAGAGCATTGCTTGGCACTCACCGAAGATGGTGGCATCTAGTTCGGGCATGGATCTATGCTCGATCTGATTTCGCAGTGGAATGAAGAATTCGAGGTTTTTGCGCACGGGGTTGCCCGTGTCTGTCGTGTAATAATTGCGGAGGCATTCGTCCAGTTCCCAATATTTGAAGTCGCCGTCGATTTTGAGGAAACGCCTTTGCTTTCCCCGATAGAAAGGCTTTTTCCTCCGGCTAAAAAAGACCGCGTGGAAAAGGCTTGTCCAAGCGATCACCATGAGGGTGATAAAGCCGCCGGACTTAAATTTAACAGCAGGTTTGTTGTAAATCTCAACGGCGAGGAGAGCTGAATCGCGTGCTTTCTCCAAGGCGGCTTTAACCGATTTTCTCATGTTTCTTCTCCCGCTTCTCCATCGCGGCCAAGGCGGTATTTGATGTCGTAGTTCAGGATGAAGTCCAACTCCTCCGCCGTGAAACCGTAATGCCTCGCCAGAACCGTGTCGATTTCGTCGAGAATATCCTTGGATTCGCCGACGTGAAAATTAACCTCCTCGCGCTGGCTGCCATCTGCCCGATTTCGGATGCGCTTTTCTGCGTGTTTCCAGAGATCTTCGAGAAGCCTCGCCGAGAGCTTATTCATCGTGGCATCGGTTATCAGTGACTCCGGCATTGGGGCAGCGTCTATGTCTCGTTTGGTGACGTGGTAACAATCGGAAATGCCAATCCAAAACCAATAGTATAGCGACGATGACAACAAGCAGATAATAGCCTCGCCGGCGCCCTTCTGGAGGCAAAGTTCTTTATATTCATTGGACAGTTGTTGCCGGATACACTTTCTGAAATATCGCCCGCCACTGTGATAATACACGCGGTCCGATCCAGCAAATCCGCTCCGTAACCGCGTCAGACGAGGATGCTTTGAAATTCGGTCCAGAATTGTACGCTCAATTGTGCGGCCCAATTTTGGGATCGCACTGTTCTCCTCCACCAATTGGCTCTTCGAATATTCTAAAAGTTGAAAAAGTGCTAACCGGGAGTGTTCGCCCCAACGGTTATAGCCAGTTGCAAACACCGAGGGCATCGACTTGGGGCCCGCTTTCTCGCCAATAATTATTGTCAGATTCATGTCGACGCCAGCGAAGAGCTTCCCAGGCCGGACTGCAAAATGGCTTAGGCAAAGAGGTGAGCACGCTCTATTCAATAATTGCATTAAGGGGAGCATTCGAGGCGTTGAGACCGAGCTAATGGGGACGATAATCCCGATTCTGCCCTTGGGATGAAGCAGTCCGACAAACCTCTCCGTGCAAACTGCAAATAAGTTACCTGTTTCGACCAATGCAAGATTTCTAATGGCGTATTGGCCTGCGACATCAGACATCTCGACGTAAGGCGGGTTGCCAATGATAACATCAAAACCGCCGCCCTTGAGAATGCCGTAGAACTGAATGAACCAGTGGAATGCCTGGTGGGACTTCGCCCATTTCGCGTAGGCAACTTTGTCGCTCACTTTGACACCGTACTCGCCTGCAAGGTGGCGGTTGAGTTCGTCTTCCATCGCTTTGAGCCGTTTCTGGAGTTCCTGCTTATCGGCAAAGGGCACTGATCCCTCGCCCTCGGTTTGGAGTTGACGGAATTTGGCAAAGGCCTGTTCCACGTCGGCACATCGGGTATTGAAACGGGCGAAGCTGCCCAGTTCATCTTCATCCATCATCTTCATCTGTCCGCCGCCCAATTCCTTCATGCAACGGCGCACTTCTTCCGCGGTGGCGTAGCCGACAAGGGTATTGCCGGCGCGGATGTTGAAATCAATGTCCGGCAGCGGTTCGATACCGAGGTTGTCGCGGACCGCGTTCGGCTCGACCTGGGCGGCGAGCTTGAGGAATAGGCGCAGTTTGCAGATTTCCACCGCCTCTTCCATGATGTCAACGGCGTAAAGATTATTGAGAATGATGGATTTCAGGACGAAGTAGCGCCGGTTGGGGTGAGCGTCCACGCGGGCGAGGACTTCGGTGAATTTCTTGTGGTAGTTGGGATGGGCTTTACAACCGTTGTCGCCCCATTCGGCCAGGAACGCTTCCATGCGGTCGAGACAGGCTTCGTAGAGGGGTTCAAGAATGTTCAGCGCGGCGAAGATGAACGCGCCCGAGCCGCCGGTTGGGTCAAGGACGGTGATGGTGGTGATGGCCTGCCAGAAGGCCATGAGCAGGTCCGGGCCTTCGCAATTTTGGATGACGTCCTGCCCGAACTGGCGGAGATCCAGATTGAGGGTGATGAAGTCGTTGACCTCGCGGACTTCGCCTGCGGTGAGTTTCTTCCTGACTTCTGCGCAACGCTGCCGGCGGGCAACCACTTCACGCCAGATTTCGGTGGGCAGGGCATACTCGATGGGCGCGGGGCTATTCCACGGTTTCCGGCGTTCGATCAAGTCCGGCTTGGCAGTGTCGAGGCCGATGGCGATTTCCGGAGGAAGGTCCTTATCCGTGCCGTGACGAACGGCGGGATAGATGTAGCGATCGGAATTCTCGCGGAGCAAATCCCAGATGGTCGGGCCAATGGTGTTTTCAAAAGCCACCCGGCACTTGGCGCGGGCGGCGTCGAACAGGAAAGGGAGAACGGTGCTCTTGCTGATGTACTCGGTGATGTCCTCCTTGGTGTAGTACGCCCCCATTTGTTTCTGGTTGATGTATTTCTCGAAGATGTAGCCGAGCACGTCGGGATTGATTTCGTTGTCGGCGCGGAGCGGGCGTTCATCCAAATGCCATTGGTATTGATCGAAATAATCAAAGACGCGCTCAAACGCTTTGTCGGGAATCTGGATATCCTTGCCGTAGCGTTCGGGCTTTTCAAGGTCATGCACGTCGAACAGGCCGCCGTTGAGATACGGGATGTTGCCGAGCAGCTTTTCGAGATCGGGCGACCGGTCTTTGCGGCGTTTGCCGAAGCCTTCATGGAACAGGCGGAGCAGGAAATAGCGGTAGAAAGTATAGAACTTATCCTTCCCGTACTCCTGCTGGCAACGGTGGAGGCGGTTGCGGAGGTAATCGGGATCGGCGTCGAGGAAGCCCTTGCGCTGGATGAAATAAACGAACATCAAACGGTTGAGCATGACGGAGGCATACCATTCGCGGTCGGCCACTTCGCTGATGCCGTCAATGAATTTGAGGAAGGTTTTGCGGTGCGTGTCGAAGTCGCGGTAGAAAGCCTTGGTGACGCGCTCGATATCGAACGCGGCACGGGCGCGTCCGGCCATCGTGATGGTGGACAGTTCTCCTTTTTCCTCTTCTTCGAGCGAGACGAAAAGGAGTTGCAGCTTTTGCAGCAGAGAGTCGCCGGGTTGGGCGCGGTTGAAGTCATGCTTGCGGGCCGAGAGCGGTCGGCCAGGCTCGCGGCGCACCCATGTCCAGGATTGCTGGGCGAAGTCACCGGTGGCGAATACGATGAGATGCTCGAAACTGGTCTCGGACAGTTTGCGGTCGAGCTTCAGCCGCGTGGTGTGATCGGGCAGGCCCCCGTCCGTGCCGGCGCAGAGCCAAGCGGTGAACCCCCGCTTCTCGGCGACTGCGGTGAAGGCGAAATTAGCTTCTCCCGCGTGCAACGTGAGCTTCTGATGACACGGCTCCCAACCGAGTTCCTCGACAAACAACTGAGTGAGATTCCCGCTTTGCAGTAGGGGTCGCGCTCGTTGGAAGTCGAATGGCATAGGTCAATCTTTGCGAATCCCGAGCGAGCAAATGATTTTAGGCTCACTGGCTTCCACATCCTCCTTCGGGATGCAGAGCCGGTCCTCCTCCTGGAGGGACAGGACAAGGGCAACGAGCTTCTCGTCACTGACGCCGGCGCGGAGTTCCCGGTTGAGCAAATCGCGGGCGGCCTCTGTCAGCGGCGACTCGTAGATTTCGTCAATCGCCTGATGCAGCGGTTTGATATCGAAAAGGCTGTCTTTCACATGGGCGGCGTATTCCTTTAGCCGTTCATAAACCCGACGGCGCGCACTGGACGGTTTACCAAGCTGGCCACCAGTGGTGATTTGTTCCGTCTGGATGCCAGCGATGGCCTTTTGCACAAGCGGATGGTGATTGGCCAGCCGCATAAGTGTTGGGGTGGACGGTTCGCACGCGGCTGCACGCAGGATTTCGTGCTGGCTTTCAGTGACGGTGCGGCCTTCTTCGTCCACCCAGGCCAGAGCGTCGTTTCCATCGGCTGTACGGACATAAACCATGACGCCAGAGGCGGGCTGAGGGCCGGCTGCGCCAGCAGGCTTGGCGGGGATGGCGGACAGGGCTTTGGTTGAGAAAATGACACCTGGCAAATCGGGGATGGTTTTTTTCAACGACGGATCGGTGTCGCAAGCGTTTTTCCAAATCTGATAGGCGAGCGAAGCCAGGTCGACTTCGTCATCCGGAGGATCGTCCAAGATGCCGGATTTTTCGGTGAAAAGGTCGCGGATGACCGTGTTGTGCTTTTCGTCCTCAAAAAAGGTTTCGTCCGTTCCAACGACTTCAGCATTCTCGCTCAAACGTTGGCGGACACGCGAGCGAAGTCGAATGAGGCGCTCGACACCCTCTGCCGGGACAAAGGAGTAGCACAGTATCTCCTCCGCTTTCTGGCCGATCCGGTCCACACGGCCCGCCCGTTGGATGAGGCGGATGATGGCCCACGGCAAATCGAAGTTCACGACAATGGCGGCGTCCTGGAGGTTTTGACCTTCGCTCAGCACGTCGGTGGCGATCAGAACTCGGAGTTCCTCGACGGGTGTAATATAGTTGGGAGAACCTTTGTCCTGTGCCCGGTTGCTCTCTGGGCTAAAACGGCGCGCATACCGGGAAGGGTCTTCAATGTCACCTGTGACACCAGCCATCTGCTTGAGTCCGCGTGTCTGCAACTGGGCCGCGAGGTAAGCAACTGTGTCGGCGAATTGGGAGAAGATGAGGACCTTCTGGTCGGGATGTTTTTTCGTCACCAGTTTGCAGAGTTCGGCCAGCTTGTGATCCTGGTCAGGATCCCATTGGCCCGCGAGTTCGAGGATGGAGAAAAGCCGTTGGGCGTCCTGGCGAAGATGTTCAGCAAGTTCTGCGATAAAGACGTTGGCACGCAACCAATCAAAATTGCGAATGTGCTCGGTGCGGAGCGTCTGGTAGCCCGATGCTCCGGCTTTGGCAAAATCAGCCAGGGACTTGGCGGTGATTTCCGTTGGAATCTGAGATCCGGTCTCGTCGGCGCCGAACATGGCGCTGTCGCTATCGTGATCCTCGGTGCGGGTGTCGAAAAGAGCCGAGTCCTGCGTGCCGACCGGAAGAAGAAGGTCGTTCTCCAACGCGTATAAAAATATAAAATTGCGCAGGATGTGGCGACGGACAGAAAGGAGAAACGAATGGCCGCTGCTTTCCAGCCGCTTGAATAAATTGGTCCGGCAGAAACCGATCAGACGTTTGCCAGCACGGGAAAGGTTGTCCATCACTTCGGCTTCGTCCTGGGAAGGTGGCACATCCGGTGCAGGCTTGAGGTAATTGGCGAGGCCGTAGCGGGGCAGGTGCAGTACACGGACGGTATCAACCACCTTGTCGGAATATAACCGCGCGTACTGGTCGCCCGGGTCGCTTTCACGAATCCGAAACGTGAGGGTCTTCGGCTGGCGTTTGGGAAAATGAAAGCGGTTGCCACCTTCAAGGTTGAGGAAGCGGCGGTCCTCTTTGACTTTCGGGCGTTGGCAGTTGGGACATTTTTCCTGAGTGGGCAGGAGAACGGTGGCGCACGCGGGACATTCCGTGAATGCGTAATTCCGTTCAACGAAGCTGCGCGTGCGGCGAACCATGAACAGGCGCATCAACTCGCGCCAGTCGTCAGCGTAACCGCTTTTCTCGAAGGCAGAAAGGCAATTGACCGCACACTGATGGCGACGGGTGAACTCATCGGGGCGGCCGTCGCAGTCGCGCCGGAGGTATTCTTCGGGTCGGATGCCGACCACATCCTCTGGATTCATGAAGAGACGAAGCTGGTTGGCGAGGTCGAGATAGGCTTTGTTGTAGGGCGTGGCCGAAAGAAGGATGCACTTGCTCGCATTGCGTGCCAGATAATCTCGCACCACCGCCCAGCGCCTGCCCTCGCGATTTCGGAAGTTGTGACTTTCGTCAATGATGACGACGCGGTAGCGGCGCAGGTCGGGCAAGCTGTTCTGCGCCTGGGTGACGGAGACGACCTTCGCGATCAAGCGGTAGCGGTGGGCGTAGTCTTCCCACATGCCGACGAGATTCTTGGGACAAAGGATGAGGGTTTCGAGCGAGCGAGGCGGGTCTTGAAACACGCGGGCCAGTGCGGAGGCCATGAGAGTTTTGCCAAGGCCGACCACATCGCCGAGGATTACACCGCCACGCTTTTCCAGATGCCGGGCCGCGATGCGAACCGCTGCCGATTGAAATTCCAGCAGCGTATCGCGCATGTCGGGTGGGATGGTAAACTCGGACAGGCCGGCGCGGGCCTCTTCCGCCAGGTGATAGGCCATCTTGACGTAAATCTGGAAGGGCGGCGGACATTCAGGCCGCGCCCAACTTTCGTCAATCACCTGGATGAGTTCCTTGGTGATGTCCACACACCAACGATCGCCCCAGCGGTCATTGAACCATTGCTCGAGCTTGGCAGTAGCGTCGTGGTCGAGAACGTCCACGTTGAGTTCCCCCTGATGGGAGAGTCCCGCCAGCGTAAGATTGCTGGAGCCGAGAAAACCGGTAATGGGGTTATTGGGGTCGGGGCGGAAACAGAGGTAGAGCTTGGCGTGAAGGGTATGGCGGAGAAACAATTTCACGACCACTTTGCCCGCCTTGAGCTGGGCTGAGAGGCGGCGAAGGCCGGCTTCGTCGGCGTCGGTGGGGGCACCGAAGGTGAGCTGGGCGCGAAACTCCTCGGCGAGACGCCTTTTCAAACGAATTACCGCCTGCTGGCTGATCTGGTCCTCCTGGGGCAAAAGGCTGTAGGCGAGCCGCAGTTCGTCCTGGGCGAGCCGTTGCATCCCGACGAGGAGACGACATTGCGCGCCCTCGCCGCCCGCCCATTTTTCGATCAGGCCGTCAATCGCTTTCCAGCCGCGCAAATTGAAGTAGCCGACGCAAAAGTCGGAGCGCTGGGAGATTTCAAGCGTATCCCGCAGCGATGGGAGCAAATCAGTTTCGATGTTGTCGAAGATACGCGGCATTGTGGGCCTCAGTTGACGGTGGAAACCGCTTCAATCTGGTGCGGCAGCGTGCGAATACCGGACATGCTGGCGGCAAAATGGCGGTCGTGGCTACAGGCGGGGCGAATGCGAGCGGATTCGACGAGCAAACAAAGTTGATCCGCGTTTGCCAATGGCGCCTTATCGTCGCCAGTTGGTATCGCCCCGACAAGCGCGTTGGCTTGTTCCAGGGAAATGACAGATTTATCGAGGGTGCTCTGATGCAAGCGGACGCGGCATTGATAACCCTTGGCCAGCGGGTGGGCCGCTTCCGAGACAATGGGCACGTCAAAGTGTCCGGGCAGTGAAGCCTGCTGACCGACGGAAAATGTTGTGTGTCCAGCGTCCATGATGAAAGATGGATCAATGGTGGAGGGAAAGTGCTTCAATTGCACGCACATTCTTGCGTCTTGGGGGCGTCGTCCTGAGGACGCGGTTTTGTGTGGCGCCGGCGAGTTCCTCGCCGTCGACTGCAACCGAGATTTTAATGCGTATCCCTTGTGTTTCCTCTCTTTGTGGGCGAAGTGACGCATCGCCGGACTTTTTCGACTCCTCGGATCATTTTGACGCATCCATCTCAACCCTGGCACCCTGCCTCCATTGGCCGGCTGGAACGCCGATTTCCCGATTTTACGAGCACCAACCTAACAGATGGGGTATGACATCCGCTGGCACACCCGTTTACGACTTGTTCACTGGTTTGGAATGTCCGCCCGTTCCGAAAAAAGATGTCCATTTTTTCATGCGCCCAAACTACACGATGAGGTGTGACAATGACGGTCACACACTCCTCTGTTTTTGAACGATCCCCATCTTCAGATCGGCTCTGGCGACTTGGGGCGTTCCGGCGGGGTTATCCATGAGAAAAGCACCCGGAAAAAATCCCGGCATTGTCGAGGGCGTGCCAGCGGTTGTCATACCCTGTGTGAGATGTTGAGCGTGGATTTTGGGATGCTGCCGAATTTGGCAGGTCCTGCTGGAAAGGAAATTTATATGAAAGAAGCTTTGGAACAGGTTGTTGAACTATTTCGTGCGCCAGGAGCCTCAGGTTTTGTTAGAGCGAATTGCTCCCGCTAAGTTTTGCATTCCTCACCGGATACGGATCCAGATTCTTGCACCCAAGAGGAGGTGAAAGTGTCCCGCGGTTTTTCGATCCCCCGCGTAGAGCGGTCAGATCCTGCGAGGAAACGGTTCCAGCGGAAAGGAGGCGGTCCAACGCACGCAGCCTCCAGTCAACCCAAATTCGCATGCGCAGCGGATACACGAGGCTATTGGGAATTGACGCGCTGGCGCCCTTCGCCGTTCAGGCGGTTCTCTCGTAGCGGGAGAAGGCAAAACCCATTACTGCGGAAGAAAACCGCTGCCCACCAAGTCGAGCGGCGCTCGCAAACACGCAGGAAATGACAGAGTTGAGAGAATGAGCTGCTCGCTTTATCCTTCCCGCCGATGAAACAGCCATTGTCGAATAAAGTCGCAATTGTAACGGGGGCGAGCCGCGGAATTGGCAGGGCCATTGCATTGAAACTTGCAGAGGAGGGCGCGGAGGTGATGCTGGCGGCAAGGAGTGCCGAGCTGCTAAAGGAGGTGCAGGCTGAGATCAAGCACAAAGGAGGGAGGGCGGCCTAGCTGTCGCTGGATTTGCGGAAGCCGGAGGCGCCGACGCTGCTGGTGGAGAAGACCGTCGAAGCGCTGGGCGGGATTGATATCGTGGTGAACAATGCGGGGGCAACCAAACGCGGAGATTTTCTGACGCTGAACGAGGACGACTGGACGGATGGCTTTGCGCTGAAGTTTTTCGGTGCGGTTCGGCTGCTGCGGGCGGCGTGGCCGATCCTGAAACAGAGGAAAGGCTCGGTGGTGAACATCGCGGGCGTCGGTGGCCGAATGCCCGGGGCGCAATTTACCATTGGCGGTTCTGTAAATGCGGCGATGCTTTCCTTCACCAAGGCCATGGCGGATGTTGGTGTGGGCGATGGTGTGCAAGTAAACGCGATCAATCTGGGGGCGGTGCGCACGGCAAGGTTGGTGACGAGACTGCACACTTTATCGAAAGAAAAAGGAATCAGTGAAGCGGAGGCGGAGGCGCTGATGGTGGCGGATTCCGGCATCACGAAGATCGGGGAGCCGGAGGATGTAGCAAATTTGGTGGCGTATATGGTGTCGCCGCAGAACCGGTATCTGCATGGGGCGCTGATCGATCTGGACGGCGGCACGACAAAAACGATGTGATCCAGCCAGCGCATGCTTCTATCGCAGGGACAAACCTGGACGATTTGGTGTCCGAGCCGTCAAAGAGGCTGTTGAACCTCCGGCGTTGGACTGAGAGGAATCCTGAATGACCGACGACCTCAACAATTCATCTCGTTCAGCCATCAGGGGGCCCCTGAAAGTTTTCCGACACCGACCGTTTCTCGTTTTCTGGATCGGCGCTTGCATCTCGAACACGGGGAATTGGACCGAGAATGCCGCCCAAAGCTGGGCCGTCACAAGTCAGACCATTGGCAATCCCCACCAGGGCCTTCTCGTCGAAACCTTGCAGTTCGCGGACTTCTGCCCCGTGCTCCTGCTCGCGCTGCTCGCCGGCGTGATCTCGGACCGGGTAAACAAGAAAGTTTGGTTGATCACCTTGCAGGCGTTGGCCTGTGCGCTCGGCGCGGGCCTTGCCGTGGCAGCATTTCTGGGTCGGGCAACGCCCTGGGTCGTGATCGCCTTTACGTTTCTGGAGGGGATCGTATGGGCTCTCAACGGCCCCGTCTTCCTTTCAGTCGTGCCCAGTCTGGTTCCACGCGCGGAACTGAGTCCGGCCCTCGTACTGAACTCCGTGCAATTCAATATGGCCAGGCTGTGCGGTCCCATGTTGGCGGCGGCGCTTATCGGGGCATTCGGTGTCGCGGGTGCCTTCACCTTCAATGCCTGCACGTTTCTTCCATTGCTGGTCGCTCTGTTGTTCGCTATTCCGAACGCTCCAGCCCCGCCCTGCTCCAGCACCGTCTCCATCTACGACGACGTCCGCGAAGAATTGAAATTCGTCTGGACGAGTCCCGGGACCCGTCGCCTGACCGTCATGGGCATGGTCTTTATGTTCCTGGCCGCGCCGTTGCAGGGACTGCTGCCCGTTTTCACGCAGAGCGTGCTCAAAGGCGGCCCAGGACTTTTCGGCCTGATGCTCTCAGCGATCGGTCTGGGTTCGATTATCGGTGCCTTCCTGCTTTCCTGTATTCCCTCCTACTATCCCCGCCACCACCTCATCCCTTTGGCCATGTGCATCTTTGCAGCTATCGGACTGCTTTTCAGCCTCTCCACCACACCTGCCCTGAGCCTGTGCATCCTGGTCGCCAGCGGCTGCTTCTGGTTGCTGAGCCTGAATCCGAGCAATACCGCCAATCAACTCCTGGCCACCGATGCGAACCGAGGGCGGGTCCTGTCGGTTATGCTTCTGGCGCAGCAGGGCGAAATGCCGCTCGGCCACCTGTTCGCAGGATTTCTGACCCATTATATGTCCCCACCATGGGTGCTGCGCCTTATGCTCAGCACACTCCTGGTGGTGATGGCGGCCTTTCTTTTCGTGCGTGAGCCTGCAATCGATGCGATGCCCCACCGCAAGCTGGGCAAACTAACGTTTTGGGGCAATTTTTGGGAGGCCATCACCGCCCACTCTCACCGACCCGCCTATCCGGCGGAGATCGCCGTTTCATCGGAAAAAGAACGGGCATCCATGTAGCACGCTTCCACACCGGGAGAGTTTTCTGCTCTCAGCGAGTGTGTTTAGCGAGGACGCGGTAGATATGGCCACGAGCCGGGAGCCGTCCGCTCCCCAACCATTTCAGTGTGTTGTAGCGCGGACCAACTGGATGTCCAGGCGATTGTCGAGTAGAGCGGAGGCGCGAACATGATTAGGCCAGTGACTTCCGACGTGTCCACCCTTTCGGGTATCGTGGCAAACGGTCACCAGGCCATTCACTTCGTTTCCTCCGCCCCCTCTAAGATTCCGTACGGCGGGTTTTCCCCAGTACGGCTCCAAACGGGCTGTCAGCCGCGACCTTCGTTGCCCCTGCAACTTATACGCGGCCACAGCGGAGATCTCGTCCGCGAGCGTTTGTTCCGTAGTCGGACTTGCGTCCGGCGGCACTCGCGGCTTCTGACACCACCCACCCGTCCAGTGGCCCTTGGCTCCGCCAGCGGTTATTCTGGCCCGATTGAACGCCGGCAGATCATCGGGCTGTCGGCTGGTCACCCAGTTGCCGTCCTCAACCACTTCCCGGTCCATCCAGTGGCCGCCCGCATTGTGGATGTCGTCCTGAATGGTATGGTAACTTGTCAACTTCCTTCCGCGCACCAGCCCCGCCGAAACCAGTTCCCATGGCGCGTGACAGATGGCACTGATGGGCTTGCCTGCGTCCTGCATCGCCCGCAGAAACGCCTGCACCTCCGGCACCATGCGCAGGCTGTCGGCGTTCACGGAGCCGCCGGGAAGATGCACAGCATCAAATTCCACCGCGCTGACATCCCGGATCACGCGATCCACCTTGACCTTCACGGCTTTCTCCAGGTCGTGATGAACGCCCTGGATTTGGCCGGGCTTGAGCGACAGGATGGTAACTTGGGCACCGGCTTCCCTGAGTGCCTTCCGGGCTCCGTCAATTCAGACTCCTCGAAGCCACTGGTGGCGAGCACGGCCACACGGAAGTCTGTTAACTGGGACATGATCGTTCTCTTGTTCATATTCTTCCTTTGCATTTAGGGATTCATTTAGCTCAAAAGGTGTTCATAAAGGATGCATTTTGTGGGAGGTTAAGTCAAAACCATTCATTGGGACCCCTATTTTCTCTCTTTCAGATCAAAGAGGAAGAGGTTCGTTTCGGGGTCGTGCTTCTTGTCAAGCGGTGTGGGATATGCGGTAAAGAAAAGTTCCAAAGTGGGCCATGCAATGGCTTCCAGCATATGCCCGCCACGAACCTGGCCGTCAGGGAAGCCCACGGCGGCATGGACGTGGATTTGCGGTGCATCGTTCGCCAGACCGACGTCGCCGACGAGTGAGATCAGCTCCACCTGATGATTGATTGGGATGTCGCGGTAGGCTTTTCGCGCCCGGTCAAACCAGCCGAACCGCGCGCTCGCCAGAGCATCGATAGCGGTGAAATGGCCAGCCGCAATTTTTTCGCGATGGGCAAATTCGGTGAGACCGGACATGATCTCGTCGCCTTTGGCGAAGATCACGGCGTAGGTCTTTTCTCCGCTCGGATTTTCGGAGAGCAGCCGAGCCTGCAAACCAGGTGCCCGGCCCAGATCTGTGATCGGCCCGGGCTGGGTGTAATTATCCTTCGCCGGTGTCTCCTGGGACTGGGCCGGGGCGAGACCGGTCGCCGCGAGATAGCTACAGGTGAATAGACCGGAGCCTAACAGGCTTTCCTGGCACCAAACTAAAAGCCCCGGATTGCTCCGGGGCTTCCGATGGGGCTATTGCAAGGCTGGCGTGGTTACCGTTGCGCCCATGAGATTATTACCTCGACGATCTTGGGCACCAGGAACAAGCATACGGCGCCTCCTAGATTCTTGCCCATGGCCTCCATGTCCCCGCCCTTGAATTTGATCGCGGCAATTCCCATAAAAACAATTCCCAACACATAAAAGACATAGAAGGCGTAGTGGGCGACGGCCATCAGGGTGTTGGTCAAGCCCGTGCTCTCCGACGCGCCGGTGGTGAAGTCGTTGACTCCGATGCCGCCGGTAATGTTGTCATTGCCGCCGCCGGGGTCCGTGCTGATTTGGTTTCCTTGGGCATGGGCCGCGACGGGCGCGAGTAATAACCACCTTGGCGACATAGGACTTGATCACGGACCATATGCTCGCATTGGAGCTGTGGCTCGCGACGAATTCCCTCGACGAAAACGGGCACCAAAACGGTGTCGCTCCGGTAAGATTGTGTGACCGCTTTGCGCCCCGTCGGCTAGGCTCTGCTTCAACAAAACGTAGTGGAGTCAGCAATGAAATCGAACCGGTCAATCTCGTCGGATATTGAAGGGGCA
>Ga0224558_1000702_pt1 | contig 38557 bp, 31 predicted proteins | sample 714S32024metaG_FD_180682 | JGI IMG/M metagenome (GOLD analysis project Ga0224558, IMG submission 180682) | Peat soil microbial communities from Stordalen Mire, Sweden - 717 S3 20-24 | ecosystem: Environmental > Terrestrial > Soil > Wetlands > Peat | place: Sweden: Norrbotten County, Stordalen... | reverse complement strand
AGAACCAGCGCACCGGGTAGAACGCCCCCGCCAGGGTGACCGCGGCCACCAGCCACAGCGAACCCACCAGCATCTGCTGCTCGTCCAGCACCCTCCGGATCCTCGACACCAGGAGCACGCCGATCATGGCGCCGGCGGTCAGGCCCCCGAGGACGAAGCCGAACCACCAGGTGGCGGCTCCCTCGCGGCGTAGCCCGAAGGCGAACAGGAAGGTGGTGAACCCAACCAGGGCCTTCAGCACCGACATGGGCATGAGGGCCAGGACCACCTCGGAGTCGGCGATCGGCCGGAACGCGGCAAGGTCCTCCTCGTCGTCGGCCCAGGTGCGGTCGACGTCCGGCGCCATCTGCACCTCGGGCACCGCGGGCGGATACCGGACCGCCGCCACGCCCCCGTCCCGGCCGGCCCAGCCGTCCCGGCGACCGGCGCGACGGGCTCGGCCCGAGCGGTGCAACACCGGCAGCCTGGCCCCGGCGGCGGCGGCGGCGGCGAAGACGGCGATGCTCACCCAGATCACGTTGGACGCACCCCCGAGCTTGAGGATGGCGACGGCCGGAAGGGCGAAGGCGAAGCCCGACAGTGACGCCAGGAGGCCGAGCCGGGCGTTGAGGGTGGCCAGGTCCGGCTCGACCTTGTGGGCGCCGGTGACCGGATCGTCCACCCGGATGACCGGGGTCCCGTAGGGAGGTGTGGGATCCGGGCCGGTGGCCGGTGGGCCGGTGGGCCGGGCCGGTGACTCCGCCGGTCCGCCGTCCACTTCGGGCACCCGGTCCCCGTCGGTCTCGTCCAGCAGGCCGAGGGCGGCCATCTCCGGTACCAGGGCGCCTTTGGTGACCAGGTAGACCTTGGACAGCACCAGCATGGCGAACGCCTCGGGAAACAGCAGCAGGGAGTGGATGTCTCGGGCCAGGAAGGGGCAGAGCGCTGCTCTCCCCAACGCCGAGGCCACCACCATGGCCCGGCGAGCCCCCCGGCTGCGGTCGATGACCGGCCCCAGCGCCGGAGCCACCACGGCGAAGGGGCCCATGGTCAGGAGCAGGTACAGGAGCACCTTGTCCTTGGCCGCGGTGGGCGAGATCGAGAAGAACAGGGAGCCGGCCAGCGACACGGCGAACAGGGTGTCCCCCGCCGTCATGAGCACATGGGTCAGTGCCAGGCGGCCGAAGGGCCGGCGCTGGTCGAACAGGTCGCTGACCGCCGACCGGGCCAAGCGCCGGAACTGGTCACTCCGCTCCCGAACGCCCACGCTCGCATGGTAGGCGCCGGGCACGGTGGCGATAGCATGCGCGGGTCACCACCGACCGCCGACCCGGGAGCCGACCATGCCGGTCAACGCCTACGTGCTCATCCAGACCGAGGTCGGCCGGGCGGCAACCGTCGCCCGCACCGTGGCCTCGCTGGACGGGGTGGTGGCTGCCGAGGGCGTCACCGGCCCTTACGACGTGATCGTGCGGGCCGAGGCGCAGACCGTCGACGAGCTGGGGCGGATGGTGGTGGGCCGGATCCAGCTCATCGACGGGATCACCCGCACGGTGACCTGCCCGGTCGTGAACCTCTGATCGCCTGGGGGTGGCCCGGGCGACCCGCTCAGCGGATGGCGCCCGACTCCCGGAGCCGGTGGACGGCCCCGGCGTCCACGCCCCAGTCGGCCAGCGCCTCGTCCCCGTACTGCCCCGGATTGGGCGGCGGCCTGCGGATCGAGCCCGGGGTGCCCCCGAACCGGGGCGACGGTGACGGCTGGACCACGCCGGCCACCTCGGTGAACGTGCCCCGGAACCGGTTGTGGGGATGGTCCGGCGCCTCACCCGGGGAAAGCACCGGCGCCGCACAGGCGTCACTGCCGTCGAAGACCGCCTCCCACTCCTTGCGGGTCCGGGTGGCGAAGACGGCGGCGAACCGCTCCTTCATCGCCGGCCACGCCGGGCGGTCCATCTGGTCAGGGAGCTCTTCGCCCTCCAGTCCGAGCAGCCGGACGAGCTCGGCATAGAACTGCGGCTCGATGGCGCCCACGCCGATGAACCCCCCGTCCGAGGTCTCGTACACCTCGTAGAAGTGGGCGCCGGTGTCCAGCAGGTTGGTGCCCCGCTGGTCGTTCCACATGCCGGCGGCCCGGAGGGTGTAGGTCATGGTCATGAGCGAGGCGGCCCCGTCCACCATGGCGGCGTCGACCACCTGTCCGGCACCGGTCCGCCGGGCACTGATGATTGCTGCGCACATGCCGAAGGCCAGCAACATGCCTCCGCCGCCGAAATCGCCGACCAGATTGAGCGGCGGGAACGGGGCCTGGCCGGCCCGGCCCAGCGGCTCGAGGGCACCGGCCAGGGCGATGTAGTCGATGTCGTGGCCGGCCACTTTGGCCATCGGCCCGTCCTGGCCCCACCCGGTCATCCGTCCGTACACCAGCTTCGGATTGCGGTCACGGCAGACGTCGGGACCGAGCCCGAGGCGCTCGGCCACCCCGGGGCGGAACCCCTCCATCAGTCCATCGGCCTGCTCGACCAGCTGGAGCACCAGGGCCACGCCGTCGGGGTGCTTGAGGTCCACCGCCACCGACCGGCGCCCCCGGTTCATCAGGTCGACGTGGGGCTCGGTGTGGGGAGGGTAGGTGGCACGTTCGCTCCGGTCGATGCGGATGATGTCGGCCCCGGCGTCGGCCAGCATCATCCCAGCGAACGGTGCGGGACCGAGGCCGGCCAGCTCGATGATCCGGATCCCGTCGAGGGGCCCGCTCATCGGGCGCCGTCCGGGGACAGGGCCTTCGGGGTCGTGACCCGCGCTCGGAGAGGTCTGGTCGCAAAGAAGCTCATGGCCGGATGGTGGCCCCTCGCCCGCCCGGTGGTCAAATGCGGGTCGCCCCGAGGTCAGGCGGGCCGGCTCGCCGGCAGGTTGGTCGGCGGCCCGGAAGGAGACCCGGCCGATGGGGCGGCACCGGTTACCCTCTCTGGCCGGAGCCGACCGTCCCGAAAGGAGACCGCGGTGCCTCCACCACGACGGGCCACCGGGCCCGGCCGGGTCAACCTGATCGGCGACCACACCGACTACAACCACGGGGTGGCCCTGCCCATGGCCATCGGGCTGGGCGTGACCGTCGAGTACGCGCCGACCGGCGCCGGGGAGCTGGTGGTCGCGTCGACCGGGTTCGGACCACCGGCGAGGCTGCCGGTCGACCTCGCGGCCGAGACGGACACCCTCCGGTCGCTCGAGCCGGCGTGGGCCCGCCCGGTGGCGGCACTGGTCGCCCTGGTCCGGCCGGCCGGTGGCACCGTCCGCATCGACGCCGACCTCCCGGCCGGGTCGGGCCTCTCCTCCAGCGCGGCACTCACCGTGGCCTTGGCGGATGTCTTCGGCGTCAGCGGGACACCCCAGGATGTCGCCCGGCTCTGCCAGCAGGCCGAGCAGCTCACCGGCGTGCCGGTCGGGGCCATGGATCCCCTGGTCTGCGCCGGCGGACGGCGTGGCGCGGCCCTCCTCGTGGAGTTCCCCTCCCTGGCCATCCGCCCGATCCCGGTCCCGCCCGACGCCGAGATCGTGGTGGTCGACTCCGGATCCCCCCGATCGCTCCGCGACTCCCCCTATGCCACCCGGGTGGCCGAGTGCGAGGCGGCCACGGCCCGTATCGGCCCGCTCGGCCTGGCCGGCGAGGACGATCTGACCGGGCTGGCCGACCCCCGGCTGCGACGGCGGGCGCGCCACGTGATCACCGAGTGCCGCCGGGTGCGCCGGTGCGCCGAGGCGCTCCTCACCGGCGACCTGGTGGAGGCGGGGGCCCAGATGACCGCGAGCCACCGGAGCCTGTCTCGGGACTTCGAGGTGAGCACAACGGAGCTCGACGCCCTAGTCGACCGCCTGCTGTCGGTGCCCGGCGTCCTCGGGGCACGGATGACCGGTGCCGGGTTCGGTGGGTGCGTGGTGGTCCTGTCCCGGCCGGGAGCCGTCGACCCGGCGGCGCTCCCGACGCCGGCCTGGCGGGTGGCGCCGGCGGACGGGACGTTGGCGGCGCGCTCGGGAAGTGCCGGCGGACCGGTGCCTACCCGGCGGGCGCTCCCGGCTCCGGGTGCGGCCGGAGGCGCCGGTTGACCACCCGCCGGAGGATCACCGGCTTGCGCACGTCGTCGATCCAACGCACCTCGTCCTCGCCCCGGATCTCGAGCTCGAGCCGCCCGGTGCCGATGATCCGACGGGGCAGCGACTGCACGGCGACGATCGAGACGATCTCCGCCAACCTGGTCTCCGACTGGTGCCGCGACCCCACGCCCCACAGCTCGATGATCCGGTACGGGGTGAGCACCAGGCCGGTGGTCCGCCACCGCACCACCCGCACGGCCAGCCACAGGCACGGCACGGCCACCACCAGCCCCTCCACCCAGTGCAGGCGCACCGACGTGTGGGGGATGCCCACGTCGAGCGCCACGCCCAAGGCGACGACGGCAAGGGAGACGACCAGTGGGCCTGTCAGGAACGACCAGTGGGGCCTGATGTCGACCAGGACCTCCTCGCCCGGCAGGAGCTGGAGCCGGGGGACGGCCAAGCGCTCAGCCCAGCTTGCCGGCGATCGATCCCGCCGAGCGGAGCACCGTCCCGTCGGCGCCGGCCGCCGAGTAGGCGTGGGTCGGCCGCTCTCGGGCCTCGGCCAACAGGTCGGCCAGGAGCGTGGCGAAGGGCACCGGCGGGGCGACCCACAGGTAGCGGGCGAGGGACCCGGGCACGGTGTTGATCTCGTTGACCACGAACTCGGACCCGTCCGACAGGAAGTCGATGCGGGCGACGCCCCGGACGCCCGCCAGCGCGGCGATCCGCTCCGCGGCGTGCCGGAGGGCCTTCTCCAGCTCCGGGGGGATCCGGGCCGGGAGCTCACGCTTGGCCCCGGCCATGCCCTCGCCGGCCACGTACTTGTCGCGGTAGTCGAGGATGTCGGCGGCGATCGACGCCCGGATAGGCCGCTCCACCGCCGAGAGCTCGAGTGCCGGCCAGGTGCGCACCGCCATCTGCAGGTCGGTGAGGTCGGGCCGGTACGGCTCGAGCACCGCACCGAACCGCAGATGGGGATTGGCGGTCAGGCGGGCCACCGCGGTGGCATGGTCCTCGACCACGTCGATCCCGATGGAGGAGCCGCCGAAGCGCGGTTTGACGATGTAGGGGCCGGCGAAGGCGGGCGACTCGGCGCCGGGGTCCAGCAGCACCCGGGGCAACGTGGGGAGACCGGCCGCCGCCACGACGGCCCCGAAGGCGAACTTGTCCATGCCGAGGGAGGCGCCGGCGACCGTGGGGCCCGAATAGCGGATGGAGGCGAGGTCCAGGGCGGCCTGCAGCGTGCCGTCCTCGCCGGGGCCCCCGTGGCAGCACACCAGGGCGGCGTCGATGTCGAGGGAGCGGGCCCGTCCCAGGCGCCCCCCGGGCTCGGTGAAGCCGCCACCCGGCGCGGCCACGAACTGCAGGCGGGTGGCGCCGCGGGGCACCCCCTCGAGGAACGCCTCGGCCTCCAGGGCCGGGTCCACCTCGAACCACTCGCCGGTCTTGGACCAGAACACGGCCCGGACCGCGGCCGACCCACCATGGCCATCGGACAGCCCGCGGGCGGCCTGCAACCCGGTGAGCACACTCACGTCGTGCTCGGGGGACGGACCTCCGAAGATGACGGCGACTTCGGGCACGGTGGGTCGGCTCCTCCGATCGGCGGCAGGGCGGGCTGGGACCGTCGGCCACCCGCACCGGCGGACAGCTCAACGGTTCAAGGGTAGTGGTCCGGCAGATCGTTCTCGTACAGCACGGCGTCCCCCGGACCCAGCCGGTCGCGGACCCACGCCACCGCCTCGTCGCGGTGGGCGACCAGGTGCACCGAGGTCCGCGACCCGGGGACCGACCCGGCCCCGGCCAGCAGGGCCCGGCGGTTGGTGCGCCCCACGACGAGCAGGTCGGTGGCCGCCGCGGCGATGGCCGCGCCGAACGCCCGGTTCTCCTCGAACTGTTGACGACCGATCTCCACCATCCCCGGCGTCACCACGACCGCCCGGCCCACCGGCGCCCGGTCCCCGCCTGGCGACGGCACCGCGGCGCCGAGGGCGGCCAGCGCCTCGGCCGCCCCGGCGGGGTTGGCGTTGTAGGTGTCGTCGAGGATGGCCGCCCCCGATGCCGAGCGCACCGCCTGCAGCCGGTGGTCAACCGCCGGAAGGTCGGCGAGCCGGGCACCGATGGCATCGGGCCCCACCCCCACCACCAGGGCCAGTCCGATGGCACAGGCCAGGTTGGTCGGCTGGACGCCGGCCGGCACCTCGACGTCCTCGGCCACGACGGAGCCGTGGGCGTAGGCCGACACCCGGGATCCGTCGGCCGAGCGCACCACGCAGACGTCGGCGCCGCGGTCAACCGCCGAGCACCGCAGGACCCGCTTCCCCTGGGCGGCGGCCCGGTCGGCCACCGCGGCCAGTCGGGGGTCGTCCACCGGGAGCACCACATCGGCGGCCGGGCCGAGGACCTCCGACTTCGCCTCGACGATGCGGTCCTCGGAGCCGAAGCGCTCGAGGTGGACCGGCCCCACCGCGGTGATGGCGGCGACGTCCGGCGGGCACCACCGACAGAGCTCGGCGATCTCGCCGGGGCCGTAGGTGCCCATCTCGGCCACGAAGACCTCGGTGCCGTCGGCCAGGTGCTCGTTGATCGAGCGGGCCAGGCCGGCCCGGTTGTTGAAGCTGGCCGGCGTGGCCACCACCGTGCGGGTCGGTCGGACCAGGTGGACGACGTGGCCCTTGGTCGACGTCTTCCCGTAGGAGCCGGTGATGGCCACCACGGTCGGGGCCACCCGGGCCAGCCGGGCGGCGGCGTCATCGACGAAGTGGGCCGACAGGCGGAGCTCGAGGGGTGCGGTCACCCAGCAGGCGAGGTCGACCGCCGGGGGGACGAGCAACGCGGCCAGCACGGCCAGCGGGGCCCCGAGGCCCAGGGCCACCCCGACCACCACCACGACCAGCTCGACCGACGCCCAGACCGCGGCCAGGGTGCGCAGGCGCCGGGTCCAGGCGAGCGGTGACGTCCTGCCCCGCAGGGAGAGCCCGAGTGGTCCGGCGGCCACCACCGCGGCAACCACCACTCCGGCGACGGGCCAGGCCAGGGACGTCGCAGCGCCCGCCACGGCCACGACGCCGAGCACGATGTTGGCGGCGGTGGTCCGCCACCAGCGAGCGGCGAAGCGGGTCACCGACCCGGCGAGGTAGTGCTCGCGCTGGGCGACCCGCAGCCAACGCAGCCCGGCCGGGACGCAGGCGGCCAGGCAGCAGGCGACGGTGGCCCAGGCCGGGCCCACGTGGTAGCGGGCCGGGCCTACGGCCGCGTCCGACCAGAGGGCGGACGGCCCGGTCACCGGCCGTCGCCGGACGGTCGGCCGACCGGTCCGGTGGGCGCCCCCGGCTCCGGGGTGCGGGCTCCCCGGATGACCTCCAGGAGTTGGGCGGGGGCCTCGGTCGGGGTGAGGTGGCCCACGCCGGGCAGGGTGAACAGGGTCGCCGACCGGAACAGCGGCCGGGCCCGGACGGCCACCTCCACCGGCACCTCGGTGTCGTCCCCGCCCCAGACGAGGTCGACCGGGCAGCGGATGGCCGCCATCTGGTCGGTGTACTGCTCGGCCAGCACCTTCACGAAGACGGCCCGCATGACCCCCTGGGCCGCCCGGTAGTCGGGCGAGCCGTGCTTCTGGCGGAGGGCCTCCATGCGCTCCTCTCCCACCACCCCCATCCGGTGCAGCCTGCGGGCCAGTCGGTAGCCGGCCGCCGGTCGGGCCCGGCGGCCTTGGCGGTCGAGGAGGGGCACGCCGGTGAGCACCAGTCGCTCGACCCGATCGGGGACCAGGGTGGCCAGGTGAACGGCCACCCGGCCGCCGAACGAGTGCCCGACGACGACCAGCCGGTCGGCCAGGGCCCCCGGCTCCTCGAAGAGGGGCAGCAGCGCCTGGGCGTACTCGGCGGAGCCCCACGGCCCGGGGGGCGGCGGCGTGGCCCCGAAGCCGAACAGGTCGAGGGCGACGGCGCTGAGCGGGTGTTCCGGGCCACCCGGGGCGTCCGGGGAGTCGGCGCCCTCGGCGAAGACGGCGGTGAAGTCGTGGTGGGTGCGTTGCCAGCCGTGCAGGGCGAGCACCGTCGGCACCCCCGCGCCCCAGGTCCCGCCGAATATACGACCGCCGGCGAACGACTTCAGCACCGGCACACCCTACCGATAGCCTCAGCTCCTGTGGAACCACCGGAGCAGGCGTCGCGCCCCACGGGAGCGGGCGATCCCTTCGAGCAGGCGGTGGCCGCGCTCACCCCCCCGCAGCTCCGGGCGGTCGAGTCGCCGTCGCCGTCCCTGTGCATCGTGGCCGGGGCCGGTTCGGGCAAGACCCGGGTGCTCACGCTACGGGTGGCCCGTCGCATCCGGGACGGCGCGGCCGAGGCCGACCACACCGCGGTCTGCACGTTCACCCGCAAGGCGGCCCATGAGCTGCGGGGCCGCCTGCGCCGCTACGGCGCGCCGGTGTCGGCCCCGGCGGGCGGCGGAGGGGCGCCCGGTCCCGGCGTGCGGGCGGGTACCCTCCACCAGCTGGCCCTGACCCTGCTCCGCCGCCACGCCCTGGACGCCGGCGACGCGCCACCGGTGGTGGCCGAGCACCGGTTCCGGATCATCAGCGGTCTCGTCGGCGACCCGGCCACCGCCTCGGCGTTGGACACGGAGATCGGATGGGCCAAGGCGCGCTGCCTCGACCCGGGGGCCTACGCCGACGCCGCCGAGCTGGCCGGTCGCACGGTGGCGCCGGGCATCGAGCGGGCGGCGCAGGGGTTCGCCGACTACCAGGCGGCGCTGCGCCGGCGGGGCTCCCTCGACCTCGACGACGTCCTGGTCCGCGCCGCCGACCTGCTGGAGGAGGACCGGGTGTTCGCCGAGGGGACCCGCTGGCGGTACCGGCACCTGGCGGTCGACGAGTTCCAGGACGTCAACCCGGCCCAGTTCCGGCTGGTCGGTGAGCTCCTCGGGGGCCGGGACGACCTCTGCGTGGTCGGCGATCCGAACCAGGCCATCTACGCCTGGAACGGTGCCGACCCGACGCTGCTGGCCCGGCTTCCCGAGCTGGTGCCCGGGATGGAGGTGGTCCGCCTCGACGAGAACCACCGATCCACGCCCCAGGTGGTGGCGGCCGCCTCGGCCGCCCTGGGCCCGTCGGCCGCCGTGCCCCCCCGGTCGGCGGCACCCGGCGGTCCGATGCCCCTGGTCACCGCCTACGAGGACGGCGACGCCGAGGTGGAGGGCGTGGTGTCCCACCTGCTCGACCGGTCGGAGGACGGTCGTCCGTGGTCCGATCAGGCGGTGCTGGCCCGCACCCACGACCAGCTCGCCGTGGTGGCGCGGGCCCTGGCACGGGCCGGGATCCCCTATCGGATCGCCCCGGGGCCGGAATCCACCGCCCCGGATGCGGGCCGGGGTGCCGGTGCCGGTGGGACCAGGCGGGCGGCGGGCCGCGCCGCCGTCGACGCCACCGCGGACGACGCCGTGGAGCTGGCCACCTTCCACCGGGCCAAGGGCCTCGAGTGGGGATCGGTGCACGTGGTCGGCCTCGAGGAGGGCTTCGTCCCCATCGTCTACGCCGAGTCGCCCGGGGCCATCGACGAGGAGCGCCGCCTGCTCTATGTGGCCCTCACCCGCGCCGAGCGCGACCTCCACTGCTCGTGGGCACGGGTGCGTCGGATGGGCAACGGCCGCCAGATGGAGCGTCAGCCGTCTCCGTGGCTGGCCGCGGTGGCACGGGTGTCCCGGGCCGGCAACGGGCGGATCACCCCGAGGGACGCCAGCCGGCGGATCGCCGAGATCCGGGCCGGCCTGGCCCGCTAGCCCTCGGGGCGCGGCGGCGGCCTCCGCTACGGAACGGTCGTGTCGATGAACACCGGGGTGTGGTCCGACGGCTTCTCACCCTTGCGGGCATTGCGGTCGATGAGGGCATAGGTGGTGTTGGCGGCCAGGACCTCGGTGACCAGGATGAGATCGATCCGCATCCCCCGGTGGCGGTGGAACGACCCGCCGCGGTAGTCCCACCAGCTGAACAGCTGGTCCTCGTCGTAGAGGCGCCGAAAGGCGTCGACCAGGCCCCACGACTCGAGATCGGCCAGTGCCTCGCGCTCGGGCCGGCTCACGTGGGTCATGCCCTCGAACTGCGCCGGATCCCACACATCGCGGTCCTCGGGGGCCACGTTGAAGTCGCCGCACACGGCGACCGGGCGGTCCGGCGAGGTCGTCTCGTCGAGGAGCGCCCGCAAGCGGGCCAGCCAGGCCAGCTTGGCCGGATAGAACTCGCTGTCGAGGCTGCGTCCGTTGGGGACGTAGACCGACAGCACCCGAACCCCGCCGCAGTCGGCGCCGATGAGCCGGGTGCCCTGGTCGTCGTCGGACGAGCCGAGGCCGGTGGACACCTCGGCCAGTCCCACCCGGCTGGCGATGGCCACGCCGTTCCAGCGACCGTCGCCGTGGTGGGCGGTCTCGTAGCCGAGCGCGGTGAAGGCGCCGTGAGGGAAGGCCGCGTCGGCCTGCTTGGTCTCCTGGAGGCACAGCACGTCGGGCTGCGCGTACCGGATCCACTCCTCGACCCTCGGTAGCCGGGCGGTCAGCGAGTTGACGTTCCAGGTGGCGATGCGCATGGTCCGACCGTCGTCCAGCCCTGCTCAGGCCGGCTCGAGCGGGGCTGCGTCCACCAGCACGAAGAGCAGCTCGGCCTGGCAGGCCAGTTCCCCGCCCACCGTCGCCCGGCCGGTGCCCTTGCCGGCCCGGGCCGACATCCGGCCCAGGGTGACCTCGAGCTCCAGTAGCTCACCGGGCACCACCTGACGGCGGAACCGCGCCCGTTCGATCCCCCCGAACAGGGGCAGCTTCCCGGCATACGCAGGATCGGCCAGGACGGCGACCCCGCCCAGTTGGGCCAGCGACTCGACCATCAGCACTCCGGGCAGCGTGGGGCGCCCGGGGAAGTGCCCGGCGAAGAACGCCTCGTCCCCGGTCAGCTGCCAGCTGCCGGTGGCCGAACGCCCGGGCTCGACCGACCGCAGCTCGGTGATGAAGAGGAACGGGTCGCGGTGGGGCAGGTAGTCGTCGGCTCGCACGAGTGCCGAGGTTACCGGTCCCCGGGGCCGACCCCGGGCCCCGGGCGTCCCGAGCCGGCGAGCCGGCCGGAGCTCAGGACTCGAAGCCGGGGAGGGCCAGCTCGGCACGCCGGCGGCCCGGTTCGAGGGACACCAGCACGAACGGCCGGGTCTCCCCCTTGACCAGCACCTGGCGGGCCTTGTTGGGGGGTGGGTCCCCCAGGTTCCGCAGCGGGACGTGGCACAGCATCCCGCCCACGTCGATGTGGGCACCGTGGGAGGTGAACGCCACGACGTCCCCGTCGAACGTGCTGCCCACCGGATGGTCGGCCACGAAGGTCAGGAAGGTCATCGGATCGTTGAGGGCCTCGTGGGTGGGCGCGGCACGACCGCCGCGGTGGAGGGCGGAGTCGTTCGAACCTGGCCCGGCCGGCGTGGCCGTGGGAGCCGACTCCGCGGAAGCCTGCTTCCCCTTCGTCGCCTTCTTCGCCTTGGTGGCCTTGGTGGCGGTGGCCTTGGTGGCGGTGGCCTTAGTGGCGGTGGCCTTGGTGGCGGTGGCCACCTTGGCCGACTTCCCGGCCTTGGTCACCTTGGTCGCCTTCTCGGCCTTGCCCGGCTTCCCGTCCTCCGACTCCTTGGTGGCCTTCGCCGCCTTGGCCGCCTTGGCACCTTTCGCCGCCTTGGCCGCCTTCACCGGCTTGGCGGTGGCGACCTCGCCGTCCGGCTCGTCATCGGCGACGGGCAGCGAGCCCTCGGCCACGGAGCGCGACCTCGTGGTCCCCTTGCCGGCGGCGGACGTCCTGGTGCGGCGCGACGGACGCGGGGCCTCGTCGGTGGGCTCCTCGGAACCCTCTGCCGTCGAGGAGGGCAGGGCCTCCGCCGCGGCCTTCGCGCTCCGCTTCGACTTGGAGGTCACCGAGCGGCTGATCACCCCTCGAACCGGCGTGCGGGGGGTGAAGATCCAACCCACCCCGGGGACCGGCTTGCCGCCGATGAGCCTCCCGGACTCGAAGAGCCAGGGTCGCTCGGCGTGGAACTCCTGGAACGAGTCGTTGGACAGCACCAGCGCGCCCGACTTCTCGGCGATGCGCAGGATGAACCCGTCGCCCCGCCCCACCGCGCCCGCCGGCGGTGAGATCATCTCGCCGTGCTCGACGGCCTGGTCGAACGCGGCCACTTCCGACGGGTCGATGCGGTGTCCGAACGAGGCGTCGACGACCACCGTCACGTCACCGGTGGTGAAGCCCCGATACTCCTCGAGAAAAGCCCGGATGGCCTCGTCGAGCTGGGCGAGGCTGGGCACGCTGCGGCCCTCGGTGGCGATGTTGGAACCGTCGACGACGATCCTGCGGCGCTCGGGTGATTGGTGTTCCATAGAGGACCACAGTCAACCATCTGCCCAGGTGGGTGCCGGCCATCCTCCGAACGCGACCGGGGCGGCCCGGTCGCTCGGCGGCCCGGAGGGCCAGGCCGTAGGATGGCCCGATGGCCTCCGAGACCGCCCGGACCAGCGAGGCCACCGACCTGCTGCAGCACCTCATCAGGAACGGATGCGTCAACGACGGTTCGGCGTCCTCGGGCCACGAGCACCGCAGCGCCGAGCTGCTGGCCGGCTACCTGGAGGACTCCGGTGCCGACCTCCAGACCTTCGAGCCCGAGCCGGGCCGCACCTCACTGGTGGCGAAGATCAACGGCTCCGACCCCTCCGCCCCGTCGCTCACCCTGCTGGGCCACACCGACGTGGTGCCGGCCAACCCTGACGACTGGAGCCACGATCCCTTCGGCGGCGAGCTCGTCGACGGCGAGGTCTGGGGCCGGGGGGCCATCGACATGCTCAACCTCACGGCCACCATGGCCACCGGCTTCCGGCACCTGGCCCGCAGTGGGTTCCGGCCGGCCGGCGACCTGACCTACGTCGCCGTCGCCGACGAGGAGGCGCTCGGCACCTACGGCGCCCGGTGGCTCTGCGAGCACGCCCGGGACGACGTCGACGCCGACTACGTGATCACCGAGTCGGGAGGATTCCCGATGGGTGGTGCCGACGGTACCCCCCGGTTGCCGGTCATCGTGGGCGAGAAGGGTTGCTACTGGTGCACGCTCACCGTCACCGGTACCCCCGGGCACGGGTCCCAGCCGCTCCGGACCGACAACGCCCTGGTCAAGGCGGCCGAGGTGGTCCGCCGCATCGACGAGTACCGGCCCGCGGCCCAGCTGCACGAAGCCTGGACCCGCTTCATCGAGGGAATCGACTTCCCCCCGGAACTGGCCGAGCCGCTGCTCGACCCCGACCGGATCGACGCATTCTGCGACGAGCTCCCCCTGGTGGGCCTGGCCCGCCAGGCCCATGCGTGCACCCACACCACCATGGCGCCCACCATCATGCGGGCCGGCACCAAGCTGAACGTCATCCCCGACCGGGTCGAGCTGGAAGTCGACATCCGGTCGCTCCCCGGCTGGGACGCCGCCGACGTCCGTTCCATGCTCGACGAGGTGCTCGGCGACCTGGCGGACGACGTCGAGATCACCTTCGGTTCCGAGCAGCCGTCGACGACCTCGCCGATCGACACACCGCTCTGGGACGCCCTCCAGCGGGTCAGCCGGCTGTTCTACCCCGGGGCGCGCACCGTCCCCTACCTGACGGTGGGCGCCACCGACGCCCGGTTCCACCGGGCCCTGGGCAGCGTGGCCTACGGGTTCGGACTTCACAGCGAGGCGATCGGCTTCGAGCAGTACGGCGCCATGTTCCACGGGATCGACGAGCGGGTCGACGTCGAGTCGCTCCACCTGTCCACCGAGATGTGGATCGCGTTGGCCCACGACTTCCTGGTCTGAGAGGGCTGCCGGCAGGTCCGCCGGCCCACCGGGCGACAGGCCCGGGCGCTCTCCGATGTCAGCCCACGGCGCGGGTCAGCAGGTCGTCCTGCTCCAGGCGGTGCAGGGCGGCGCTGCCCGACGCGGGGCTGGCCGACTCGGCCCGACTCACGTGGCGCAGCGTGTGCGTCTCGCGGAGCAGCCGGTGGAGCCGGCTGTGCACGAAGTTCCACGCGCCCATGTTCTCCGGCTCCTCCTGGAGCCAGACCACCTCGCTGGCGCTCTCGTATCGGGCCAGGACGCGTTCGACGGTCGCCTTCGGCCACGGGTAGAGCTGCTCGACCCTGACCACGGCGACGCTCCTGCCGTCCTCCCCGAGCTCGTCGCGGCGACCGATGGCGTCGTAGGCCACCTTTCCGGTGCACAGGACGATCCGGGTGACGGCAGCCGGGTCGAAGTCGTCACCGGCAGCGGCCGGGTCGTCGAGCACCTCGGCGAACGAGCCCGAGGTGAACGCCCCGATCGGCGAGCGGGCCAGGCGCGACCGGAGGAGCGACTTGGGGGTGAAGACGATCAACGGCCGGCGGTCCTCCCCCTTCACCTGGGCCCGCAGGAGGTGGAAGTACTGGGCCGACGTGGTCGGGTCGGCCACCCGGAGGTTGCCCCGGGCGCATAGGGTCAAGAAGCGCTCGATCCGGGCGGACGAGTGCTCCGGGCCCTGTCCCTCGTACCCGTGGGGCAGGAGGAGCACCAGGCCCGAGCGCTGGCCCCACTTGTCCTCGGCGGCCACTAGGAAGTTGTCCACGATGATCTCGGCGCCGTTCCAGAAGTCGCCGAACTGGGCCTCCCAGGCCACCAGGTCGTCGACGGCCTCGACCGAGTAGCCGTACTCGAAGCCGACGCAGGCGTACTCGGAGAGCAGCGAGTCGCGGATGGTGAAGCGACCCCCAGGCAGCCCGGCCAGGGGGATGTGCTCCCGGCCGGTGGTGTGGTCGACCAGCACGGCGTGGCGCTGGGAGAAGGTGCCCCGTCGGGTGTCCTGGCCGGTCAGGCGCACGTTGGTCCCCTCGAGCAGGAGGGAACCGATGGCCAGGGCCTCCCCGAGGGCCCAGTCGATCTCGCCGTCGGCCACCACCTTGTCCCGCTGCTCGAACTGGCGGGCCAGCTTGGGGTGGACGACGAATCCGTCGGGCACCGAACGCACCTCTTCGGCCAAGCGGTTGAGCACCGACGACTCCACCCCGGTCTCCACGGGCGGGATCCACAGGTCGGGCACGACGTACGCGGGAAGCACCGGTGCGGCCTCCCCCACCGATTCGGCCTCGGCCCGGGTCTCGTCCAGCGCAGCCTGCAGGCGCGCCGAGAAGTCGTCGAGGGCGCGTTCGGCCTCCTCCAGCGAGATGTCCCCGCGGCGCACCAGCGACTCGGTGTAGAGCTTGCGGACCGACCGCTTGGCGTCGATCAGGGCGTACATCAAGGGCTGGGTGTAGCTGGGGTCGTCGCCCTCGTTGTGACCGTGCCGCCGGTAACAGACCATGTCGATGACCACGTCCCGGTGGAAGGCCTGGCGGAAGCCGAAGGCGAGGCGGGCCGCCCGCGCGCAGGCCTCGGGATCGTCGCCGTTGACGTGGAAGATCGGGGCCTGCACCATCTTGGCCACGTCGGTCGGGTATACCGACGTGCGGGCCGCCTCCGGTGCGGTGGTGAAGCCCAGTTGGTTGTTGATCACGATGTGCACCGTCCCCCCGGTGCGGTAGCCGGCCAGCCCGGAGAGGTTGAGGGTCTCGGCCACCACACCCTGGCCGGCGAAGGCGGCGTCGCCGTGGAGGAGAATGGACAGGACCGGGAACGGGTCGCCGGACCCTTCCTCGAACCGCCGCCCGCTCCCCCGTTCGCCCCCGAGGGCGTCCTGCTTGGCCCGGGCCATGCCCACGACCACCGGATCGACCGCCTCGAGGTGGGACGGGTTGGAGGCCAAGGCGACCGGGATCGAGCCGCCGTTCCGGGCGACGAAGGTCCCTCTCGCTCCCTTGTGGTACTTCACGTCGCCGGAGCCCTGTACCGACTCGGGGTCGAGGTTGCCCTCGAACTCCTCGAAGATCTCGCCGTAGGACTTGCCCACGATGTTGGCCAGGACGTTGAGGCGGCCCCGGTGGGACATGCCCATCACCGCCTCGTGGAGGCCCTCGCGCACCGCCTCGTCGAGGATGGCGTCGAGCAGGACGATCGCCGATTCGGCCCCCTCCAGGCCGAACCGCTTCTGGCCCACGTAGCGCGAGTGGAGAAATCGCTCGAAGACCTCGGCCGCGTTGAGGCGGCCCAGGATGTGACGTTGCTCGTCGCTGTCGAGGACCGATGGCACCCCTTCGAGCTGCTGCTGGATCCACCGCTTCTCCGCCGGGTCCTGGATGTGCATGTACTCCACACCGAGTGTCCGACAGTAGGCGTCGCGCAGGATGTGGAGGATCTCGTCGAGGGTGGCGACGTCCTTGCCGGCCAGTCCGTCGGCCACGAAGTGACGGGGCAGGTCCCAGATGGTCAGGCCGTAGTGGAGCGGGTCCAGCTCGGGATGGAGCTCGGGGGGCTCGGCGCCGAGCGGGTCGAGGTGGGCGATGAGATGGCCGCGGACCCGGTACATGTTGATGAGGGTCTGGACGTGGACCTGCTTCACCAGGCGGAAGTGGGCGCTCTCGTCCTCGTCGTCTCCCGTGTTGGCGTCACGTTCCCAGCGGACCGGTTCGTAGGGGACCTCGAGGGACTCGAACACCTCGTCGTAGAAGCCGTGACCGCCCACCAGGCACTCGGACACGTAGGCCAGGAACAGGCCGGACTCGGCTCCCTGGATGATCCGGTGGTCGTAGGTGGAGGTGAGGGTCACCGTCTTGCCGATTCCCAGCTCGGCGAGCGTCCGCGGGTCGGCGGCCTCGAAGCCGGCAGGGAAGCCCAGGGCCCCCACCCCGACGATGAGGCCCTGCCCGGGCATCAGCCTCGGCACCGACTGGACCGTGCCCAGGGTGCCCGGGTTGGTCAGGGTCACAGTGGTGCCCGCGAAGTCGTCGGGGGTGATCTTGTTGGTGTGGATCTTGCGCACCAGCTCCTCGTAGGCGCTGACGAAACCCCGGAAGTCCAGGCCGTCGGCGCCGGCGATGCACGGCACCAGCAGGGTGCGGCTCCCGTCCCCCTTCTCCACGTCGACCGCCAGCCCCAGGCCCACGTGCCGGTGCCGGACCACCCCGGGGGTCCCCTTGCCGTCGGCGTCGGCCACGAAGGCGGCGTTCATGGCCGGGACGGCGATGAGCGCCTTGACCACCGCGTACCCGATCAGGTGGGTGAAGCTGACCTTGCCACCCGTCGTGCGGAAGAGCTGGTTGTTGACGACGGTCCGGTTGACCTCGAGGAGCTTGGCCGGCACCACCCGGACACTGGTGGCGGTCGGGACGCCCAGCGACGCCTCCATGTTGGCCACGATGCGCCCGGCCGCGCCACGCAGCGGTACGGCCGGTTCGACGTCGTCGGCCTCGCCGGGCGCGGCCGGCGGGCGGGTGGGCTCGGGGGCCCGAGGAGCGGGCGCGGGGGCGGACCCGGCCGGCGCGGGAGCGGCGGACCCCGTTCCGCTCGCCGGGGACGAGGAACCGGTGGCGGGCCGGTAGTCGGCGAAGAACTCGCGCCACGAGTCGGAGACCGATGTCGGGTCGGCGCGGTAGCGGTCGTACATGTCCTCGACCAGCCACGCGTTGGGGCCGAACGCTCCGGCACCGGCCACCCGCCGGCCCTCCGATGCGATCGAGCCGTCCCCGTCGTCGTTGGCGTCCATAGCCGTCGAGCCTACCGGGACGCCTGGCGGGTCACCGCCGTCAGATGGGCCGCCGTCCGCCGCCCGCCGTCAGCCGTCCGCCGGGTCGGGCGGGAGACCGGCACGGGAGCCGACACCACCCGTTCGGGGCGACGACCGTGCCCGGTACCGGGACCGCCGCCGGTCCGGTCGCCGTGCCGTGGCCCGGGCGGAACCCGGGCCACGGCCGGCCGTTGCTACTTGGCCTTGGTGATCTTGGGGGCCGGCGCCTTGCCGTTCACGACCTTCTTGAACGACGCACCTGCCGACACCTTGGGGCTCTTCGACGCCTTGATCTTGATGGTCTCGCCGGTCTGCGGATTGCGGCCGGTACGCGCGGCCCGCTGGGCCCGGTCGAACGTCAGGAATCCGGTGATGACGACCTTCTCGCCTTTTGCCACGTTGGCCACCACGACATCCTCGATGCCGGCCAGCACGGTCGCCACTTCCTTGGAGGTCGAACCGGTGTGAGCGGCCACGGCCGCGATGAGGTCGGTCTTGGTAAGGGGCACTGTCTCTCCTTCGTCTCTGGGAGCCACAACAATGCACGATCTGAGGGGCCGATGTGTGCACCCGCCCCCGGAACGCCCCGAATTCCGGGGGTCGGCGCCTGCGCGACCGTCCGGTCCGGCACCCCCCGGACGGCGCGTCGACCCTCGTCACGACCCCGTATGGCGTGGGTCAGGGGCACCTGACAGGCTGAGATGGAAATGCCCAACCAATCGTCGCTGGCCGTCAACGAGCGCATGCCGGAGGGCCGGGCCGGCGGCCAACCGCTCGTCGTGCTCGTCCACGGGTCGCTGGACCGGTCGGGCAGCTTCGCCCGGGTGCTGCGACGGCTGCCGGATCTCCACACGGTCGTCTACGACCGGCGCGGCTACCACCGGTCACGGGCGGCACTGCCCCTCAACACGAGCCTGGACGGACACGTCGACGACCTCCTGACGGTGATCGACGGGCGTCCCGCCGTGGTGGTCGGCCACAGCTACGGGGGGGACGTGGCCCTCGGCGCCGCGCTGCGCGCGGGAGGCCCCTCGCCCCTGGTTGCGGTGGCCGCCTACGAGCCCCCGATGCCCTGGCTCGCCATCGGCCCGCCACCGGCCGGAACCCGGGGCGGCCCCCGCTGGTCGGACCCGGACGCCACCGCGGCGGAGACGGCCGAGCGGTTCTTCCGCCGGATGGTCGGTGACGCCGCATGGGAGCGGCTGCCCGAGGGGACCAAGGAGGCGCGGCGGGCCGACGGCCCCGCGCTGGCCGCCGAACTCGACGCCATCCGCACCGCCACCGCCCCGTTCGACGTGGCCGAGCTGGCCATCCCCGCCGTCTTCGGACGGGGTGCGGCCTCCACCCCTCGCCACCGCGATTCGGTGGCATGGCTGGTCGACCACACCCCGGGCGCCGAGCTGGTCGAGATCGCCGGCGCGTCCCACGGGGCACATCTGACCCACCCCGACGCCTTCGCCGACTTCGTCCGGGCCGCGGTGGCCCGGGCCGGCGTGCCCGCCTGGCCGGGAACCTGACCGATGCCCCGGAGGCTCGCCCACCGGTGACCCGCCTCGCCGAGGAGGACCGACCGTGAACACCCTGGTGACCGGGTCCTCCGGTCTCATCGGCACCGCGCTCGTCGACCGGCTGCTGGCATCGGGCCAGGTGACCCGTCTGGTCCGGGACGAGCCGGCTCCGGGCTCCCGCACGGTCGACGTGCGGTGGGACCCGGCGGCCGGCACGGTCGACCGGGCCGGCCTGGAACAGGCCGGCCCGGTCGACGGCGTGGTCCACCTGGCCGGTGCCGGGATCGGCGACCGCCGGTGGACCCGGACCCGTAAGCAGGTCGTCCTCGAGAGCCGCACCGCGTCGACCCACCTGCTGGTCGACACGCTGTGCCGGCTGTCCCCACCTCCCGCCGTCCTCGTCAGCGGCTCCGCGGTCGGCTACTACGGCGACCGCGGCGACGAGGAGCTGTCCGAGACCTCGTCGGCGGGGACCGGGTTCCTGGCCGACGTGTGCCGGGCCTGGGAATCGGAGGCCGGACCGGCGGCCGCCGCCGGCATCCGGACCGTGCTCCTACGGACGGGCATCGTCCTCAGCCGGGCCGGCGGCGCCCTCGGCCGACAGCTCCCGCTGTTCCGGCTCGGCCTGGGCGGTCGCACCGGATCGGGGAGGCAGTTCCGGAGCTGGATCACCCTTGAGGACGAGGTCGGCGCGATCGAGCACTGCCTGGGCGACCCCGGCGTGTCCGGGCCGGTCAACGCCACGGCACCCCACCCGGCCACCGACGCCGAGTTGGCCGCCGCCCTGGGCGCAGCGCTCCACCGGCCCGCAGCGATACCGGTGCCGGCAGCCGCCCTGCGGCTCGTCCTCGGGTCGGAGATGGCCGGCCAGCTGGTGCTCGGTGGACAGCGGGTCCTCCCGGATGTCCTGCAGGCGCGCGGCTACCGGTTCGCCCATCCCGAGCTCGACGAGGCGGTGCGCTCGGTGCTCACGCCGGCCGGCTGATCGGCACACCGCCGGTGACCCGCCGGCCGGCGACAACGGCTGCGGATCGCCAGGGCCGCGACACCAGGGTTACGCTGTCGGCGGCCCGGAGCCGACGGGCGCCGTTCGCACGAGGGGGAACCCACATGACCGATGCCGCGGTTGCAGAGCAGGGCGGACCCGAGGGCGCTGCGGACGCCGAGTTCAGTCCCGAGCAGTTCGAGCTCGACGCCCGCGCCTTCCTCGACACCCACGCACCGAAGCGGACCGAGGAGGCGTTCGTGTGGGGCGAGGGCTCCGACAATGTCAGCCTGTTCCCCGAGCGGACCCCCGAGCAGCAGGCCGCCGACCTGGCCGACGCCCGGTCGTGGGCCCAGACGGTGTTCGACGCCGGATTCGGCTGGATCACCGGGCCCCCGGCCTACGGCGGACGGGGCCTCCCCCGTGACTACCAGCGGATCTACCACGCCGCGGCGGCCGAGTACCGGACGCCCTCGCTCGCGGTGTACGGCATCGGCCTCGGCATGGTGGCGCCCACCATCCTCGCCCACGCCACCGACCAGGTGAAGGAGGCCTACCTGCGCACGATGCACCGGGGTGACATCGTGGCCTGCCAGCTGTTCTCCGAGCCGTCGGCCGGCTCGGACCTAGCCTCGCTCCAGACCAGGGCGGTCCGGGACGGCGACGAGTGGGTCGTCACCGGCCAGAAGGTGTGGACGTCGGGTGCCCAAGTCTCCGACATCGGGGAGATCATCTGCCGCACCGATCCCGACCAGCCCAAGCACCGAGGCCTGACCGGGTTCGTGGTGGACATGCACGCCCCGGGGGTGGAGGTCCGGCCCCTGCGCCAGATGACCGGGGGTGCCTCGTTCAACGAGGTCTTCTTCACCGACGTGCGCGTGCCCGACTCCCACCGCCTGGGCGACGTGAACGGCGGATGGACGGTGGCCCTCACCACGCTGATGAACGAGCGGGCGGCCATCGGCGGTGGCGGTGGCGGCGTCGGGCTGCCCACCTCCACCCGGCTGGTGGACCTGGCCCGGGCCATGGGGCGCGCCGACGACCCGCTCATCCGCCAGCAGCTGGCGACGGTGATCATCAACGAACGGGTGGCCCGCTACACCAACCTGCGGGCCATGGCCACGATCGCCGTCGGGCAGCTGCCGGGTCCGGAGATGTCATTGGCCAAGCTCTCGCTCACCGCCAACATGGTGCGCACCAACGAGCTCCTCTCCTCGGTGCTCGGGCCGGCCCTGGTGGCCGACACCGGTGCCTGGGGGACCTTCGCCTGGACCCAGTTCCTGCTCGGCGTGCCCGGTATGCGGGTGGCTGGCGGCACCGACGAGGTCATGCGCAACATCATCGGCGAGCGCGTGCTCGGTCTACCGAAGGAGCCGTCCCCCCGGTAGCGGGGTCCACCCCTGTCCGGCTCGCTGCGCCAACGGAAGGCGGGCGCGGCGTCAACGGAAGGCCAGGTCGTCGACGTACGACCACGACCTCCGGTGCACCGAGGTCAGGCCGTGACCGGCCAGCGCCGTCCGGTGCACCGGTGACGGGTAGCCCTTGTTCCGGTCGAAGTCGAAGGCGGGGAAACTGGTGGCCATCGCCCGCATCATGCGGTCGCGGGTGACCTTGGCCACGATCGACGCGGCGGCGATGGAGACGCACGTGGCGTCGCCCCGGATCACCGTGCGGACGCTGGGCACCGGACCCGTCGGCCGGTCGGTGCCGCCGGGACCTGCCGGAGCGCTGACGTAGTCGAAGGCGCCGTCCATGAGGATGGTCCCCGGCGGCTCGGCGAGGGCGTCGAGCGCACGCTGGGCCGCCAACCGCAGGGCCGCGGTCATCCCCAGCCCGTCGCACTCGCCGGGGCCGGCGTGACCGACCGACCACTCCACGCACCACGCGGCGACCAGCGGGTACAGGGCCTCGCGGCGGGCCTCGCTCAGCAGCTTCGAGTCGCACAGGCCGACCGGCGGCGACAGGTCGGGCCGGAAGACCACCACCCCGACCGACACCGGGCCGGCCCAGGCGCCTCGCCCCACCTCGTCGAGTCCGGCCACCGGACCGCGCCCTTCGACGGCCAGTCTGCGCTCGAGCCGGTCGTCCGGCCCCACCGGACGGGCCCGTCGGCCGCCGGGTGCCGCCACTACGCCGGCCCGGCGGCCGCGGACACGAAGCGCACGTTCCCCACGGCGCCGAACCTACCGCCCGCACGTGATCCTCCACCGGCACCCTGGCGCGCCGGCTGCACCGGGCGGGCCAATTCTGCTACACCGGTGGCGACGGAATCCGACCGGCAGCGACATCCGCCACCGAGGCGGTGCCGGCCGGCCGGCCGGAAAGGGAAGGCACCATGGGACTGATGGACAAGGTCAAGGCCTCGGCCGAGGTCGGGCTGGCCAAGGCCACCGAGGCCGGCAAGGCCGGACAGGCCAAGCTCGACGCCGCGCAGGCCAAGCACAAGGCCGACGGCCTCCTGCGCGACCTGGGCGCGGCCACCTACGCCGACCGCACCGGCCACGGCACCGACGACACGGCCGCAACAGCCAACCATCTCGTGGAGGAGCTCAAGGCCTACGAGGCGGAGTACGGCCCACTCTCGTCGTGAGCACGCCCACGGACGACCCCCGACCGAAGGCCCACCCGGGAGCCGGGGACGTTCCCGACGCGCCCCGCCGGATCGCCGTGGTGCCCCATACCCACTGGGACCGCGAGTGGTACGAGCCGTACCAGACCTTCCGGATGAAGCTGGTCCGCCTGCTCGACGGCCTGCTCGACCAGATGGAGCGGGACAGCTCCTACCAGCACTTCCTACTCGACGGCCAGGTGGCGGTCATCGATGACTACCTCGAGATCCGACCGACCCACGAGGAGCGCCTCCGCGCCCTGGCCTCGGCCGGACGGGTCACCATCGGACCGTGGTACATCCTCATGGACGAGTTCCTCGTCTCGGGCGAGACCATCGTCCGCAACCTGCAGACCGGCATCCGACGGGGCGCCGCCTTCGGCGCCGTGATGGAGGTCGGCTACCTCCCCGACATGTTCGGCCACGTCGCCCAGATGCCCCAGATCCTGGCGCTGGCCGGGTTCGAGCACGCTGTGGTCTGGCGGGGCGTGCCCTCGGCGGTCGAGCGCAACGCCTTCCGGTGGCGCGCACCGGACGGGTCCTCGGTCCGGGCCGAGTACCTGGTGGCCGGTTACGGCAACGGCGCCGCACTGCCGAACGACGCCAAGGCGCTGGTCCGGCGGCTCGACGCCCACCTCGAGGAGTTCGGCCCGTTCCTGCGCGACCGTGACCCGCTCCTGCTCATGAACGGGACCGACCACCACCAGCCCCAGGCCTGGCTGGGACGGGTCGTCGCCGAGGCCAACCAGAACCAGAGTGCCTTCGAGCTGTCGATCACGTCGCTCCCCGAGTACCTGGCGTCCGCGCCAGTCGACGACCTTCCGGAATGGGCCGGCGAACTCCGGTCGGGGGCCCGTTCCAACCTGTTGATGGGAGTGGCCTCCAACCGGGTGGACGTGAAGCAGGCCGCAGCCAGGGCGGAGCGGTCGCTCGAACGCCTGGCCGAACCGCTGTCGGCCCTCTTCCTCGACAGGGAGGCGTGGCCGTCCCGCTTCCTCGAACTGGCCTGGATCCTGATGCTGCGCAACGCGGCCCACGACTCGATCTGCGCGTGCTCGGTCGACGAGGTGGTCGACGCGGTGCTCCACCGCTACGCCGAGGCCCGGCAGATCGGCGAGGGACTGACCGAGGCCGCGCTGGCCGCCGTCGCCTCCTCGATGTCGTCACCGGGGCCCTTCGCCGTCAACCCGTCGGCGCACGACCGCGGCGGGGTGATCGAGGCGGTGGTCACCGCCGCCGAGCCGCCGGGCCCCGAGGTCCAGGTCCTGTCAGAGCGGCTGGGGCTCCCGGGATCGATCACCCTCGACGGCGAGACCGTGCGGAACATGCTCGGACTGCTCACCGGGGCCCGCATCGACGCCGACACCTATGTGACCGACGTCACCCTGGGCGAGGACGACACCGGGCTCGACATCACCCTCGTCTTCGGCAGCGAGCCCCGCGACGGGGTCCCGGTGGAGGAGGTCAAGCGGGAGCTCTACACCCGGCTCACCGCCCGGCCGGACACCGAGGTCCGCCTCACGCTCGACCAACCGCCGGTCCGGCGGATCCTGGCCCGCCAGCGGCCGGTGCCCGGCTTCGGGTGGGCGACCTTCGCCCCGGCCCCCCTCGACCACCCGGTCCGAGTGGAGGGGGAAGCCCCCGACCCGGTCACCCTGACCAACGGACTGGTCACCGTGGAGATCGACCCCGACGACGGGTCCTTTTCGGTCAACGGCATCCCCGGCTACGGACGGCTCGTCGACAGTGGGGACCACGGCGACACCTACAACTACTCGCCGCCGGCCGCCGACAGCGTCGTCGACACGCCCGACTCCGTGTCGGTCACCGTCGGCGAGCCGGGACCGGTCCGCTCCACCGCCACCATCACCTCGGTGTACACCTGGCCCGACCGGGTGGACGACGCCACCAAGTCGAGGGTCGGCGGCCACTCCGTGAACGTGGTCACCACGCTCGACCTCCGGGCCGACGAGGCCACCGTGCGAGTACGGACCCGGTTCGACAATCCTTCCCGGGACCACCGCGTGCGGGTCCGGCTCCCTCTGCCGGAGCCGGCAGCCGTCTCCCGGGCGGAGTGCGCCTTCGCCGTGGTCGAGCGCGGCCTGACCGCCGAGGGACGGGACGACGAGTTCGGGACCCCGACGTTCCCGTCGCGGCGATTCGTGTCCAGCGGCGGCCTGACCGTCGCCCACGAGGGCCTCCTCGAGTACGAGCTGGTGGACATCGAACCCGACCCGGCCTCGGGCGAGGAGCGGGCCACGGCCCTCGCCCTCACCCTGCTGCGCTCGACCGGCATGCTGTCACGGCTGGGCATGACCACCCGACCCCTCCCCGCCGGGCCGATGACGCCCATCGAGGGGCCCCAGTCGCTCGGGCCGGTCGACGTCGGCTACGCCATCCACCTCGGTGACGTCGACCCCTACCGCGTGGCCGACGACGTGCTGGTCCCGCTGGTCGCGTCGGCGTCGTTCGGCGGCGGCCAGCGCACCGACCGCGGGTCGGTCCTCACCGTCGAGGGTGCCGAGGTGTCGGCGGTCCGCCGGGAGGCCGGCCAGATCGAGGTCCGGGTGTTCAACCCGACACCGAGCGAGACCACCGTCGTGCTGCCGGGGCGGTCCGGGTGGCTGGTCGACCTACGGGGACGACCCCTCGCCCCGTTCGAGGGAGCGTTCCCGCTCCGGGCCCACGGAATCGCCACCGCCCGCCTCGACGGGGAGTGAGGCGGGGGAAGCCCCGTCCCCGTCCCCGTCCCCGTCACTGTCCTCGCCTCCGCCTCCGACTCCGCCTCCGCCTTTGTCCTCGTCGCCGCCTCCGACTTCGTCGACCTCGGAGACCGGTCCGCCCCGCTCGGCCGGGTTGCGTCGCGCCAGCGCCCGCTGGCCCTGATCGCGCAGTTCGTCGAGCTCGCGCAGCACCCCTTCGAGCCGCTCCCACCGCATGTTCCGCCGCCGGTCGGCACCCGGCTCGCTCCCGAGGCGGGACAGCTTCCACACCTGGACCCGCCCCAGGTCCCTCAGCGTCCGGGTGCGCAGCGCCCGCATCTCGAACCCGGCGGCGCCCCCGACCTCGAGCGCGTTGCGGAACTCGTCGGAGACGAGCACCGTCCCGGGGTTGGCCACGCCGACCAGTCGGCTGGCCAGGTTGACGACCGGTCCGTAGTAGTCGCCGTCCTGGACGAGGACGGGTCCGATGGCGAGGGCGACCCGTACGTCCGACAGCAGCTCGTCGCCGGCGTAGGCCTCGGCGAGGCTCAAGCCGACCTCCGCGGCGCTGGTGGCATCCTCGACCACGAACATGGCCTCGTCGCCGATCATCTTGACCACCCGGCCACCGAGGGCCACCACCGTGTCGTGCGCCAGCTCTTCGAACCGGCCCACCACGGCGGCCAGCTCCTCGTCGGCGAGGTGCTGGCTCAGCATGGTGAAGCCGACCATGTCGGCGAAGCCCACGGCCACCACCGGGCTCATTCCCTCGTCGGAGTGACGCGCCCGGAGCAGCATGGCCCGCCGGGTGGCGGCCTGGAGGTGCCTGCGCCACACGTACTCGAGCAGCCGGCCCATGGCCGGCAGCGATGCACCGGCCTGCTGGGCGAACGCGTCGGCGTCGATGATGCTGTCACCCGATCCCAGGAGGATCGGGGTGGAGCCGGGACCGGCCTCTGCCTCGGCGATCCTGGCCATCGACGACCCGATGACCCGAGCCATCTGCACGGCGGAGTCGACGTCGACCAGGCCCATGGCCACCATCGACTGGAAGAGCCGGACTGCCTCGACGTCCATGTCGGTGAAGGCGAGCTCGTCCTCGTCGACGTCGAGGAATCCCAGGGCCCGCCAGAACCGACGAGCAACGTCGACGGGGATGTCGGTGATCTCGGCCACCTCGGACTGGGTCATCCGTCGCTCCGCCGGCACCAGCATCCGGTCGACGATCAGCAGGTCGAGCACGTCGTCGGCCACCGCCCGGTCGATCTCCTCGTCGGTGCACCCGAGGTCGGACAGGAGCGAACGCACCCGGGCCAGGGCCTGGACGCGCAGTTGGGTGCTGCTCCCGTCCTCGTCCGGCACGGCTCCACCCTAGACACCCCTGGTCACGAGGGGACGGAGGGTGGGGCCACCTACACTGGCGCGGTGGCAGCCGCCTCCCACGAGCCTTCGCTGCCCGGTCATCCGCTCCGCTTCGGGCCGCGGGCCGTCCTCATACCGGTCAAGGCCTTCGACCAGGCGAAGCGCCGACTCCATCTGGCCCTGGACGAGCGCGAGCGCTCCGAGCTGGCCCGGGCGATGGCCGACCGGGTGGTCAGCGCGGCGAGCCCACTGCCGGTGGCGGTGGTGTGCGACGACACCGAGGTGGCCGACTGGGCGCGTGGGCACCGGGCCCTGGTCATCTGGGAGCCGGGCCGGGGGCTCAACGGCGCGGTGGAGGCGGGCGTCGAGCGACTGCGGGCCGGTGGGGTCGCCGAGGTCACCGTGTCCCACGCAGACCTCCCGCGGGCGTCCGGGCTGGCCCAGGTCGGCGGCGTGGGTGGGATCACGCTGGTCCCCGACCGGTACGGCAACGGCACCAACGTGATCACGCTCCCCACCGATGCCGGGTTCCAATTCTCCTACGGGCCGGGATCCTTCGCCCGTCACCGCGGCGAGGCCGAGCGCCTCGGCCTTCCGGTGCGCGTACTCCACCGTCCGGACCTGGCCTGGGACATCGACGTGCCCGGGGACGTGGTCCCGGTGGCAGGGCCGCTACCCGCATGACCGGGCGCGACCGGGACCCGGCCCCTCCCCCCGGCCCGAGCGGGCTCCCGGTGGGTGATCTCCTCGTCGCCGAGCCGATCACCCTCGAGCTCGGGGTGCCGGCGGTGGCGTTGGCCGTCGGCGCCCATCCCGACGACATCGAGTTCGGAGCGGGTGCCACCCTGGCCAAGTGGGCGGCGGCCGGATGCCGGGTCCACCACCTCGTCCTCACCGACGGCTCGAAGGGCAGTTGGGACCCCGACGCCGACCTGGCGGACCTGGTGACCGAACGCCGAGACGAGTGCCGGGCCGCCGCCGCGGTGATCGACGGCGCCGACGGAGGCCGTCAGCGTGAGGACCGGGTGATCTTCCTCCCGTGGATCGACGGGGAGCTGGAGAACGGCGCCGACCAGCGCCGGGAGATCGCCCGGGTCATCCGCCTGGTGCGTCCCGTCATCCTCCTCGGCCACGACCCCTGGCGCCGCTACCGGTTGCACCCCGACCACCGGGCCGCCGGCTTCATCACCCTCGACGGGTTGGTCGCCGCCCGGGACCACCATTTCTTCCCCGAGCTCGGGCTGGCCCACCATCGACCGGACGCCGTCCTGCTGTGGGAAGCCGATCTCCCCAATCACGTCGAGAAGGCGAACGGGTTCGAGCTGACCAAGGTCGACGCGCTCCTGTGCCACCGGAGCCAGTTGGAGTCGACGATGGGCGTCGATCCCGCGGCCCCGCCGGATGAGGCGACCGGGGAACGCGACGGCTTCGCCGCCAAGGTGCGCCACCAGCTGGCCAGTCACGGCTCGCTGGCCGGCCAACCCTCGGCCGAGGCGTTCCGGTTGATCACCGACCTCTGACCAGCGGCGACCCCGGCCGCGCTCGGCGGCAGGGGCCCGAGGGCCCCTGCCGACCAGACACGGGCGGCGCCGTAGGGCCGCCCGGCATGACTAGCGCTTGCGCACCGTCCGCTTCGCCACCTTGCGGGCCGGAGCCTTGCGGGCCGGGGCCTTCTTCACCGTCCGCTTGGCGGCGGTCTTCTTCGCCGCCGTCTTGCGGGCCGGGGCCTTCTTCACCGTCCGCTTGGCGGCGGTCTTCTTCGCCGCCGTCTTGCGGGCCGGAGCCTTGCGGGCCGGGGCCTTCTTCACCGTCCGCTTGGCGGCGGTCTTCTTCGCTGCAGTCTTGCGGGCCGGAGCCTTCTTCACCGTCCGCTTGGCGGCGGTCTTCTTCGCTGCAGTCTTGCGGGCCGGAGCCTTGCGAGCCGGAGCCTTCTTCACCGCCTTCTTGGGTGCCGACTTCCGGGCCGCGGTCTTCTTGGCGGGTGCCTTCTTGACCGTGCGCCTGGCTGCTGCCTTCTTTACTGCCATTGATACTCCCTCCTTAGGGTTCAACGCCGACTTGAACGTCGAACCGGTGGCGAACCGGACACCTCTCGACGCCGGGATAGGTACCACTGCGCCAGTCCTTGGATTCCGGCCCACACGGGGACCACGGGCGATCGGGTTGAATGTCCCGAATCCGATCACCGTGACCTTCCGTCCGGACCGAACTTCGGCGATGATCGTGTCGAACAACCGGTCAACCACATCTTCGACAGCGGTGCGCGCCGACTCCGTCGACTCACTCACTGCTCTGACGAGTTGAGACTTGTTCACGATCACCTCCTCAGCGATACGTAACCCTTACTAGCAAAATGGCTTTTTACCGCCAGGTCAAGCACCTCTTCGCGCGACGCGAGGGCGCGCGTTCACCGAGCGAGTCAGGCGCGCCACCACGGAAGTTTGCAGACGATGACGCTCGTCGCGGAGGTCCCAAGGATCGATGGACAAAAAACTCTTTGTTTGCAAGGATTATTCGACACGGCCACTCGTCGGCCGCGTTCGCGGGATCGAACCTCCGCCATCACGTCAGCTCGTCAGAGGACGCGACGGAGCGTTGACCATCCCATGAAACAAATTCTGCCCACACCACCTCCACAACCGCTTTCGTCATCACATCGCGCCGTGTTGGCCGCGTCGTTCGGCGCGGGACACGGCGCGTATCTGGGACACGGAACCGGCGGTTGGTGCTTCACCAACCCACAACATTCGGTGATGATCCTCGGCCCGCCGCGCTCGGGCAAGACGAGTGCGCTCATCATCCCCAACGTGTTGGCGAGCAACGGACCGGTGGTGTCGACGTCGACCAAGCCGGACGTCCTGGACGCCACCCGGACAGCGCGCGCTGCGCTCGGTCGTTGCTTCCTGTTCGACCCCACCGGGTCGGTCGACCGACCGACCGACCTGCTCCCGCTCCGATGGTCGCCGCTGCAGTCGTGCGCCACGTGGATGGGAGCACTGTCCATGGCCCGGTCACTGGTCGAGGTCGGATCGCCCGGAAGCCACCGCGAGGGCTCCCACTGGACCGAACGGGCCCAGGCCCTGCTAGCACCCCTGCTCCACGCCGCTGCCCTGGACGGCGCCGACATGCGCACCCTCCTGACCTGGGTGGATCGCCGCCAGGCGCTGCCCGCCCAACAGGTCCTGGCCGATGGCCCGCACCGCACCACCGCACTGGCCCGAAACCTGCTGGACGGCATCGTCGCCACCGACGAGCGGGAGCTGAGCGGCATCTGGTCCACGGCGTCGGGTGCCCTGACCGGCTTCCGATCCGATCAGGCACTGTCGGCCACCGCCGAACCCGACTTCGACCCGACCCGCTTCGTACACTCGTCCGACACCGTGTACATCGCGACACCGGCGCACCGCCAGGCACTGATCGCCCCCCTGGTGGTGGGGCTGATCGAGGACATCCGCCAGGCCGCCTACGCCCGCAGCGCGGATCGGGGACCGGGACCGTCCGGGCCGCCGGTGCTGCTGGCCCTCGACGAGGTGGCCAACATCGCCCCACTCCCCGACCTTCCTTCGATGATCAGCGAGGGCGGTGGGCAGGGACTGGTGACACTGGCCTGTCTCCAGGACCTGTCGCAGGCGCGCCACCGCTGGCCGGAGCGCGCCGACGGCTTCCCCTCGCTGTTCGGGACGACTGTGGTACTGCCCGGAATCGGGGACGTGAGGACCCTGGACACACTCTCGGCGCTGGCCGGCGACGAGGAGGTCCCGATCCGGAGCGTGTCGTCCGGACGCGCCCTCACCGACCGGCCCGTCACCGACCTGCTCACCGGGGGGCGCCCCCACGTCGGCGAGAGCGTCACCACCCAGTGGAGGCGGCGGCTCCCGGTGGACGTCATCTCCCGGGGCGCACCAGGTCATGCCGTGGCCTTCGACGAGCGAAACCAGCCACGGTGGATTCCGCTGGCCCCCTCCCATGCCGTCGAGCCGTGGCGGACGCTGCGCGGCGTCGAACGCGCCCTCGGCCGCGGCCATGCGCCGAACGGACGGGGGCAGAGGACCATGCTCGGCGTCGATCTCTGAGGGTGGCGCCCGGGGGGGTCACCGGCCGAGTTGTGGTGGCTCACGAACGGGTGCCCGGTACCCGACCGCCGCCTCGGGACCGTCGGCCCGGCGGCCGCGGGCGGGCCGTCCGATGGCCGTGCCGGCCAGCCGGTCCACGGGGGCCAGCACGGCGCCCGGGTCGCGCTCCACGGCACGGACCACGTCGGCCGAGCGCCACCGAGGCTCCGGGACGGGGCCAGACCGGTTCGGGCCCCCGGTCGGCCCGGCCGGGCCGGCAGGCCGCAACGCGCTCGTCGGCCTGCCGGCTGCGTCGGCGATCTGGGCCGCCACCCGCTCGACGGTGTCGGCCGTGGCGCCGCCGACGGACGCCACGGCCACGGCGGCCACCAGGTCGTGAGGGCCGACGGAGCGGCGGTGACGACCGGGGCCGTCGAGGACGGCACGCAGCCGGCCGATGTCGACGGCCGCTGCGCCACGGGGCGCCCGTCGGTGCCCGACCACCCGGGTCAGGTCGCCCAGGTCGAAGCCGAAGCCGGCGGCCCGCTGCCGCCACTCGGCCCGGAGGGTCTCGACGGTGCGGCTGCGGTCCTTGTCCGGTCGTGTGGCGAGGAAGGCACCTCGGGACCGCGCCGCGGCCGGGGACGGGCCCGGGCGACGAAGCTCGTACTCGTCCATGGCCGCGGTGCGCTGCGAGAACAGCCGGCGCAGGTGGGGATCGACCCCGACCACGTCGCCGAGACCCGAGCCGCGCACTTCCCAGTCGACGCCGAGCCGGGTCCCGAGCTCGAGCCGGAGGCTGGCGTGGTAGATGCCCTGGGCGGCCTGCACGTGGGCGAACAGCCGGCGGCTGTCGATTGCCGACCACGTTCCGTCGACACCCTGGGCCACGTTGCCCACGACCAGGTGGGTGTGGAGGTGTGGGTCGAGGGCGCGGCTGGTCCGGTGCAGGAACTGCCCGGCCACCATGCCGGTCGACGGCACCAGGGCGACCCGGCCAGCGCGGACGCGCCGGACGCCGACGGCGGCACGGGAGAGGTAGCCGACCGCCTCTCCCACCGCGATCCGGTGTCCGGACCCGACCTCGGTGGCGATCTCCCGGGGCGCCAGCAGGTGCAGCAGGCTCACCGACTTCGGAGCACCGAAGGTGAGGTCGTAGCCCGCCACCGTGCGCTCGGCCCGGCGGGACCGAAGCTGCTCGCCTGTCGCCGGCCGGCGGCCGGCGAGCACGGCGGCGAACCGGTCGGCTTCGACCGTGCCCCGCAGCCCGAGTACCGCGGCGCCGTCGCCGGCCCAGACACCGGGCTCCTCCCCCGCCACCAGGGACCCCTCGGCCCGGCCCGGCACCAGATCGTCGACGTAGTAGCGATGCCCGCCCTCGCGGACGACGTGGACGCTCAGCACGGCCGGGACCACCGACCCGGGGGGTCGTCGACGACCTGGGATTTCGGATGCTCGGGCACCGAGTGGAGTTATGGACCGGTCCGCGATCAACCACCTTGCCCAGGACCTGCCAGATTGGCGCTATCACACTTCTGTCACTAAGTTGCCGCCCTGGCGGCCCCGTTGAGCACGGGTTCCGCCACCTGTGCTCCGGGGCCGCCCTTCTTCGTCCGGACCCATCCGGAATCGGCACCCGCCGGCCCGGGCCCACCGGGTGCCGTGCCACCGGCGTGCACCGTCTGGCCGTTGACACCTCCCCCCGGGGCATCCTGCCGTGGAGGCTGCTACTCCGTGGTGACCTCGCCCGGACGGTCGGCCGGCTCCGGGTCGCCGTAGCGGCGCAGGACACGTGCGGCGGCGTCGGCGGCCAGCGACCGGTACGCCGGCGGGTCGACCACCCGGGCACCGGGGCCCAGTCGGAGGAGCAGGCGCTCGAGCCAGGCGTCCCCGCCGACGAAGACCTCGAGCTCCACCCGGTCGTCGACGACCTCGGGCGGTCCGGCGGCCGGGATCGACTCGACCAGCCATGCCGTGGAGGGCTCCACCGAGAGCCGCACCCGTCGGCTCTCCGGCCCGGGCACGAAGGCGTCGAGCCCGGCCGGGGGCCCGATGCCCGCCCCGTCGGAGCCGTCGTCAGCCAGCCGGCCGGCCGCGCCGGCGGGCAGCTCGGCCTTCCCCGCCATCTCGGCCGCGCCGATACGGTCGACCCGGAACCGACGCACGTCGCCGGCGGTGGCACACCAGGCGTCCACGTACCAGTGCCCCTCGGAGGCGAACAGCCGGACCGGCGAGATCTCCCGTTCGGTGACCCGGTCGCTCGACGCCGAGTAGTAGGTGATCGACAGTCGGCGTCCGCCGGCCAGGGCCTCCCTGACCAGGGGCAGCAGGACGGGCGCGTCGAGCTCCACGCCGATCTGCTCGCCACCGAGCGCCCGCTCGAGCTTGGCCAGGGCATGAGAGAGCGCCCCGCTCTCGTCGCTCCCCGGTACGGCGAGCAGGGCGCGGGCCGAGGCGGCCAGGGCGAAGCCCTCGGACGGGCTCAGCCGGCGGGGTCGGGCCAACGCCAGCCCCACCAGGGTCGACACGGTGGTGTCGGTGACGACGATCTCCATGAGCTGGTCCGGGGTGTAGGGGGGGACGCCACAGCACGCGGCCATCTCCAACTCGGTGACCAGGGCATCGGGGGTGAGGTCGAAGCGGGCGGCCACGGCGTCGATGGGAGCCTCGCCCACCTGGGCCAGCCAGGCCAGGATGGCCAACAGGCGGCGGAGGCGGCCGGCGGTGTCGGTGACCGCGGTCATCGCTCGACTCCCCCGGCTGTGACGCAGGCCCGCAGGCGGTCGACCACCGCGGCCCGGGCCGAGGGCGGGCCAAGCACCTCGGCGTGGTCGAGCAGGTCGAGGACCCAGAGCACCAGCGCATGCTCGTCGGTCACCGAGAGCCGCACCACGGCGGCTCCGTCGTCCCGCTGCTCGACCACCGCCTCGGGCCCGAGCTCGCCCACCACCCGACCCGACTCGGCCGCGTCGATCAACACGTCGACGTCGACCTCGTCGCCGTCCCCGAAGCGCCACGGATCGCGGGAGAAGGACCGGTCGACGTCGAAGTCGGCAGGCAGCTCCGCCGAGTTGGGCGCACCGACCTCCGGGGCGGTGTCGATCCGATCGACCCGGAACGTACGGGCCTCGCCCCGGTCGCGGTCGAAGCCGACCAGGTACCAGTGGCCCTTGCGGAACCGGAGGCCGGCGACGTCCACGTGACGGGTCTCCCCGCGGTAGCCGAACCGGACGACCGCGGCCTGCCGGCTGGCGTCGAAGAGCAGGGGCAGGGCGGTGAGACCGTCCACCGAGCGGAGATCGACCAGCGGGGCGGCGGCAGAACGGAGCGGCGACTCTCCACCGGCCCCCAGCTTCCCCAGTGCATCATGGCCGATAGGCTCACCCAGGTGAACGCCGGCCACGGCCAAGTTCAAGGCGGCCTGTTCCTCTGCCTCCAGACCGAGGTCGGGAAGGTAGTAGGCGTCGGGGTCGATCCGGTAGCCCAGCTGCTCCTCCCCGTCGATGGGCACCACCAGCACCGGCACCCCCTCGTCCCGCAGCAGGCGCTTGTCCCGTTCGAACGCCTGGCGGCGCGCACCGTGGGAGTCGGGATAGCCGGGCACCCGGTTGGCGATCTCGCGGAGGCTCAACGGGTGCGGGGTGGCCAGGAGCACCAGCAGCAGGTCGGTCACTCGCTCGAGGCGATCCAGGCGTTGCATCGTGGTCAATCTAGGGCCCGGCGGGCGGTCGTCTGATCGTGGGAGCCGTCGACGCCCCCTACGCATGGGATCCCCACCTGGTCACCTGGGCCATCCTGGTGGTGGGAGCAGCCCTGGTAGTGACCGGCCACCGTCACCTGACGCGCACGAGCGAGCGACCGATCCCGTGGACCCCACGCCAGGAGGCCGCCTTCGCCGGGGCGTGTGCCGCCGGCGTGGTCGCCCTGACCTGGCCGGTGGCCGACCTCGCCGCCCACTGGTCGCTGACCGCACTGGTGGTCCAACGGCTCCTGTTGGTCCTGGCGGTGGCACCGCTCCTGCTGCTGGGCCTGCCCTACGACGTCATCCAGTGGATGACCCGCCCGGCCGCCGTGGACGCCACCCTCACCCGGCTGCAGCGACCCCCGGTGGCCATCGTCACCGTGACCGTCCTGTTGGTGGGCTCGATGACCCCGTTGCTGGTGGAGGCCCAATCGAGGTCGCCGGTGGCCCGGGGCCTGATCGACACGGCGATGGTGGTGACCGGGCTCGTCCTGTGGATCCCGGTCCTCGGCCGCATACCGGGCATCCCCCGTCTGAAGCCGGTGGTGCGGTTCGGCTACCTGGTGGCCCAGGCGGTGGTGCCCGCATTCCTCTCGTTCATCTACATCTTCTCGATCCGGCCGCTCTATTCGACCTTCGCCCGGTCGCGGGCCGCCGTCGGGCTCCGACCGCTCAACGATCAGCAGATTGCCGGATTCGTGTCGAAGCTGACCATGCTGCTGGTGCTCCTCTCGGTGGGGGGCGTGGTACTGGCCCGGGCCCCCGCCTCGGACGAGGAGTTCGGGGCGGACGACCAGCTGGTGTGGGCAGACGTGGAGCGTGAGTTCGAACGGGCCGACCGGCAGGTGACCAAGCGCAGGTCAGGGGACGAGCTGCCCGGGGGGCCGGCCCCGCCACCGGCTCCGGGAGGGGGTTCCCTCCCCGGGGCCCGGCCGCCGTCGGACCCATCACCGGGCTGGGACGGGGTCGATCGCCGGTCACCCCAGGAGCCGCCCGGGCCCGAGCCACCCGACCAGAGGTGATCGGGGCCACCGCCCTGCCGCCGGCCGGGTCCCTCCCGTCGGCCCGGTCCCTGCCGCGGCTCCGGGCATGCCGACGGAGGGGTGGTCCGGTCCCTACCATGGGACGGTGACCTTGCAGGCCCCGCTCGCTCCCATCCTCCGCCGGCGCGTGCCCGGGACGGTGCGGGCCGGTGCCGAGGAGCTGGCCGGCCGGCCGGCCATGGTGGTGCGCTCGGTCTCGTCGCTCCGCCGTGGGGCGCTGTCGATGGAGGACGGCGAGACGATCCGGATCGCAGCGGCCGAGGCGCTCATGCTGCGGATCCCCCTGGTGATGGTGCTGGCGTCCAGCGGGGCCGACGTGTCCGACGGTGTGGCCTCACTGCACGGCTGGGGGCGGGCGGCGCGGGCCATCTCGATGTGCTCGGGCTCGGTGCCGGTGGTGGTGGTGGTGACCGGACCGGCCCTCTCGGGGCCGGCGCTCCTGCTCGGCATGGCCGACCTGGTGATCATGACCAGCGATGCCTTCGCCTTCGTCTCGGGGCCGGCGATGGTCGAGGACTTCACCGGCATCCGGATCGGCGTCCACCAGCTCGGGGGGACCGCCATGCACGCCCGGTCCAGCGGGCTGTGCACCATCGAGGCGGCCACCGAGCAGGACGCCATGGCCCATGTGGAGCACCTGTTGGGCTTGCTGCCCACCAACGGCGACGAGATGGCGCCCCGGGCGGTCGGCAGCGCCCCTGACGGAGCGGCGGCGGCTGGGCTCCGGGAGATCATTCCGGTGCGGGCCACCAGCTCCTACGACGTCCGCCACGTCGCCTCACTGCTGGCCGACGACCAGGAGGTGACCGAGCTGTGGACCCGGTGGTCGCCCCAGCTGGTGACCGCCCTGGGGCGGATCGACGGCCGCACGGTCGGCTTCGTGGCCAACCAGCCCCAGGCCCTGGCGGGCACGCTGGACATCGCCGCCTCGCAGAAAGGGGCACGGTTCGTGCGCTTCTGCGATGCATTCAACCTGCCGTTGGTGACGCTGGTGGACACGCCGGGGTTCCTTCCGGGCAAGGACCTCGAGTGGCGGGGCATGATCCGCCACGGGGCCGAGCTGGCGTTCGCCTACGCCGAGGCGACCGTGCCGCGGGTGTGCGTCATCTTGCGCAAGGCGTTCGGGGGGGCGTACATCGTGATGGACTCGAAGGGATTGGGCAACGACCTGTGCTTCGCCTGGCCCGGAGCGCAGATCGCGGTCATGGGGTCGGAGGGGGCCGTGCAGATCCTGCACCGCCGGGCCGCCCCCGAGGAGCGCCTCCGGCTCCAGGACGAGTACGCCGAGCGGTTCCTCACCCCGTGGCAGGCCGCAGAGCGGGGCTACGTCGACGCGGTCATCGACCCGGCGGACACCCGCTCGGTGGTCGCCGGTGCTCTGGGTGCGCTGGAGACGTCACGGGAGCAGCTGCCCGGGCGCAAGCACACGGTGGGGCCGCTCTGACCTGAGGCGGCTGTCGACGCCGGCAGGGATCCCGTTGCCACCGTCTCGATACTCCGACAACAGTGTTGTCCGAGTCCTTCAACCCGATCTCGCCGAGAAGGACAGGGATTCTCGGGGCACCAGCAGTCGAGACATCGAGATGTTCGTTATGGACCGCAACGTCCTCTGCCGGCTCTTCGATCAATCGAAGTAACCCTTGTTCGATCATGCTGGCCGGTCGCCACTCCGAGGCCCGGACCGTACTGGCTGTTCGTTCCCGCCTTCGGACTGCTGCTCGGTGCGTACTATCCGCTTGCATCCGTCTTTCGCCGCAAATGCGGGCATGACCGCAACCTCTCGGCTCTTCTTGCCTTTCCGATCGCCGGTGCGTTGAATGCCGGATACATCATCGTGATGGGAGGCGACTACGTGCATGCGCGATTGCTGATTCCTCCGTTCTTCGCCGTGTGTGCTCCCGTTGCCGTCGTCCCAGTGGCCAGACGGTACGTCCTATCTCTGATCGTGCTCCCATGGGCGATGGTGTGCGCGCTGTCACTGCGCACGGCTGACTCCAGTCCGTGGTCGAACGCGCCATTTATCAGTGTCAATGGACACGGGAATGTCAGCCCCTCTAATCCCATCTCGGCACCCGGTGATGGAGACACCCGGTGGTACCCGGGACTGGGAATCTACGTTCAGTTTGCAGGTCCGGCTCAGACCGATCCCATCGATGTGACTCCGGCTCCCGATATTCGCGTGCGTACCATCGCATCGTCGTGGATCGGTGCTGGGCCCTACCAATTGGGAACCGGCGTCAATTTCCTCGATCTCTTGGGTCTCGCAGATCCCCTTACCGCGCATCTCGCGCTCACACATCGAGGTCTGATCAGTGGTCATGAGAAACCACTCCCCACACCTTGGATCGCAGCACTGCTTACGGAAAACGGAGATTCGACAGCCCAGCTGGACTCACTTCAGAATGAGCGCCCCAAGGATTTCACTCCATTGATTCCGACGGTGTCTGGACGGCAGTTAGAAATCGAGACCGCATGGGCACGGGCTGCTATCCAGTGCCCGGCGATCCATGACCTCGAGTACTCACCCTCCAGACCATTGACGGTCGGAACATTCATCTCTAACGTCTTTCACTCCTTCGCCCGAACGGAACTTCGGATCCCACCCAGCCCCGAAGCTGCCTATCATCAATTCTGCGGGCCCGGGACGCCGCCGCAAGTGATGAACGTTGCCAAAGGCAACTGACGATGCTGGCGTTGCGCCGCCTCTTAGAGCGCGCGCCAATAGGCATGACCAGGGAATACTCGTGAAGTTGTCCCCGCCGCCGCGGTCACAGGCCTTGAGCTGGGCTTCCGTCGATGACGAAGAACTTCACCAATGCACC